>JADHED010002359.1_pt1 | contig 13325 bp, 11 predicted proteins | sample 8952041 | NCBI WGS metagenome assembly JADHED01 (sample SAMN16124423, study PRJNA663239) | bioreactor sludge metagenome | isolation source: sludge (control) | place: India:Bengaluru | collected 2018-09-08
CGCCGCCCGAGGGACCGCGCGGCAAGTCCTCAGAATCTGACCTGGCACCAGTGTATTCTCCCCCGCCGCCCGAGGGACCGCGCGGCAAGTCCTCAGAATCTGACCTGGCACCAGTGTATTCTCCCCCGCCGCCCGAGGGACCGCGCGGCAAGTCCTCAGAATCTGACCTGGCACCAGTGTAAGGGGCGGGCGCCTTTTGGGAGGGGTAGGAGGGATTCTGCCATGACCCGGCTGCTGCTCGTCCTGTCGCTCGGCCTCGTTGCGCTCGCCTGCGGGACCTCCCGCGTGGAGTTCCTGCCCGAAGGCGAGCCGGACTACTCGCGTGCGCTGCCCCCCGGCGTCTCGGCCCTCCGCAAGCTCGGGCCCGACGACCCGCTCCCGGACCTCGCCAAGGCCTGGACGCAGCGCGACGCGGGCCTCCTCGAGGCCATCGACCGCAGCATCTCGTGGTTCGGCTTCCCCTCGAGCCAGAAGCACTTCCCCTTCGAGGACATCTGCACCCACGAGCAGGCCCGGGCGAGCCTCGTGGCGATGAAGGACCTCCTCGCGCGCGCCCGCAGCGGCCCGGACTTCGCGAAGGAGGTCGTCCGGCGGTTCGACATCTACCAGTCCGTGGGGTGGAACGGCGAGGGCACGGTCCTCTACACCGGCTACTACTCCCCGGAGTTCCAGGCCAGCAAGACCCGCAGCGACCTGTTCAAGTACCCCCTCTACAGGCGGCCCGCGGATCTCGTCACCGACCCGGCGACCGGAGAGCCGAAAGGCCGCAAGCGGCCGGACGGCAGCCTCGAGCCCTACCCCACCCGCCGCGAGATCGAGGAGAAGGGGCTCCTCGCGGGCACCGAGCTCGTGTGGCTCCCCGACGCGCTCTCCGCCTACATCATCCACGTCAACGGCTCCGCCCGCCTGAAGATGCCCGACGGCAAGTACCTCTTCGTCGGATATGCCGGCAAGACGGACCGGCCCTACGTGGGCCTCGGGGGCTCCCTCGTGGAGGAAGGGCTCGTCGACAAGAACCGTCTCGGCCTGCCGGCCCTGAAGGAGGCGTTCCGCAAGCACCCGGACAAGGTCCGCGAGCTCATGTACCGCAACGAGTCCTACGTCTTCTTCCAGGAGTACCCCGGCGACAACTGGCCCGCGGGCTCGCTGGGCTTCCGGGTGACGCCGAAGGCATCGCTGGCCACCGACAAGGCCATCTACCCCCGCGCCGGCGTCGTCCTCGTGGACACGAAGGGCGTGAACCTGACGGGCGGCAAGGCGGACTTCCTGCGGTTCATGCTGGACCAGGACACGGGCGGTGCGATCCGCGCCCCCGGCCGCGCCGACATCTACATGGGCGTGGGCCGCAGCGCCGAGGTCCTCGCCGGCGGTCAGTACGCCGAGGGCTTCCTCTACTACTTCTTCCTGAAGCCGGCCGAGGTCCCCGCGCGGCCCTGACCCGGCGATCCGGGGACCCGGCAGGACCGCACGCCGCTCGCTCGCTTCCTCCGTCCCGCTCCCGCTCCACCGGGCCGACCCGCCGGGAAGGGGATGATCCAGCAGGACTTCCGGGTCATCCGGGGAGCCTGGTCTGCCATGGACAGGCAGAGCGCCGAGTCCCTGCAATCGCTTCGCTTGAGCCCTGCCGGGCGTCGAGGAGGGAGCATGGCCTACGAGTTCGCGGATGTGGTCGACTACGCACTCGCCGAGATGAAGGGGGAAACCAGGCGGAGATCCGGCACGGAGGAGTTGAACGGCTACTTCACGGGTTGCGGCAGTGCCTGCCGCGGTTACGACAAGACCGTCTCCTGGTGCGGCGTTTTCGCCGCCTGCATCCTGAGGAAGGCGAACGTCGGGGTCTACTGAAGATGGCGAAGGGCCTCCAGAACGATGCGACGTCCGATGTGACGTCCGTGCAGGGATACGAGGGGATCGGCATCGGTGACGTCGCGGTGGCGCTCAACCCGCGGGAGGACGCGAACGGAAAACTCCTGTGCTCGGCGCACCACTTCTTCGTGGTGCGGAGCCCCGTTTCCTCCGAGGGCCTGGTCGAGGCGGTGCACGGGAACAACGGCGGCACCGGCTCCCCCCAGCTGTTCCACGGGATGCACCCGAAGTACCCCGTGAACAAGATCGTCTACTACTACCGGGTGCCGTGAGCCGGACGCGTGACCGGCCTTCACTCCCGTTCATCGGGGGACCGTCGTCGTCCCCCCCGCTCGATCGCGGGCGCCAGCCCTCGACCGGTCTCCGAGCGGGCGCTGTTCCGGGCGCCACCCGATGGCGAAGGCGCAGTCGCCCAGTCCCCCGCGGGGCTCCGTGGCCCCGCTGCCTTCTGGCGTCTGCACATCGCGCAGATCCGCGTTGCAGGGACCGAGACGCTCTCCGGGCGGTCCCTCCCGAGCCGGGTGAAGGGCGTCGCGGCTTCCGGAGAGTCGATGGTGCCCTGGATGCCGGTCTTCATCGGCACCGGAGGGGCCTCCGGCGTCCGGAAGCAGAGCGCCTGCCCGCCGAGGTCAGCGACAGGTCCACACGACGCTGGAGGTATCTCCACTCCGTCCGGTGCGATCGACTTCCGCGAAGTTGAGCCGCGTGCCGGCGTCGAGGTGCCAGGTGCGCGCGAACCGCTCCCGCTCCTCCCGGCTCACCGCACGAGGTGCCGGAGCCGCGGGTCGGGGGAACCGGGACCGACGAGGACGTGGATCCCCTTCAGCACCTCGCAGGCGCCGCCGGCGCGGAGGAGGCGCACGCCGTCCTCGTGGTGGTCGCACCCCGCGAGGATGGCGGGCTCCACCGTCCAGTCCGCGGAGACCAGCCGCCGGGCGGTCTCGACATCGGGGCCGAAGTACGAGCACCAGGGGGAGGAGCGGGGATTCGTCTTCGGAGCGAGCGGGTCGAGCGGGCAGCAGAAGATCGCCAGATCCACGTCGCCGAAGTGCTCCGCCACCTGCAGGAGGAAGTCCTTCCCCGCGAGCGGCCGCAGGCCCGTGCCGGCGTGCTGGACCGCGAGCATGCCGTGGATCTCGCCGAAGTTCATCCGGCAGACGTCCAGAGGCGAAATCTCGACCCGGGAGCAGGCCGCCAGCGCGAGGGCCAGCGCGACGACCGACGCCATGTGGTGCCGCACGATCGCCATCGGAGACCCTCCCGGCGCCGGATGGGCTCTGACCGGGCCCGGACGCTCAGGATCGCCGATCCGACGTGCCGACGCAAGCACGACCGCATCGTCGAGTGTGAGGAAGGTGGAGACGGGGCGGCCGGAGGCGATCACCCGCGCCAGCGCGGTCTTCCCGGACCGGCGGGCGCCGTTCAGGAACACCACGGGCGCATCCGTCAGGGCCGCCTCGGTGCGTTCCTCGATGAACCGCCGGTACACGGTGACCTTCCGCCATTGCCTGGCGAAGGATCAAGGCCATGTTCATCTTCGAGGCGAGGCGCTGCCCCGGAGGAGGACTCCGCGACCGCCGTGGTCCGACCGGCGGCAGACCGCCCACGCGACCGAGGTCCGCGGCGCGACGTGGACCGGCACCCCGCCGGCCTTCAGCTCGTCGAGGTACCGGACCACCCCGATCCGGGCGTCCTCCGGGCGCCAGTCGTGCCAGAGGACGACGCCGTCGACGAGGCCCATGGCGAGCTCCGTGTCGCGCCGGACGCCCTCGTAGGAGTGGTCGCCGTCGATGAACGCCGCGCCGAACCGCCTCCCCGCGAGGACCTCCGCGGGGTGCCCGAGGTGCATCGTGACGTTCGGGCAGTCGCGGCAGAGGCGGCCGACCTCCGCGGCGGGGAGGAGCTCCGAGGCCTGCCAGTCGTCGACCGTCCGGCCCATCTCGGCCGGCAGGTCCACCGTCTCGATGCGCCAGTCCGGCAGCGCCGCGGAGAGGTTGCGCGTGGATCGGCCCTCGTTCGTCCCGATCTCGAGGAGCGACTTCTCCCCGGCGTGCCGCGCGGCGAGGGCGCAGACGATCGCGAGCTCGTAGACCGGCGTGTAGCGGGGGAGGGAGACGTCCATGAGGTCGGCGAACGCCTCGGCCTCGAGATCCTCGTAGAAGACGATCTCGTTGATCTCCCGCGAGAGGAGGGCGTCGAGCTTGCGGATGAGCCGGCGTCGGGCGCCGGAGAAGGCGCCCGTGGCGAGGAGCCCGACGAGCCGCGAAGCGAGCCGGAGCCAGGAGACGGGGAACGGGCGGCGCGGGAGCCTCTCCCTCATGCGTCCGATGATAGGCCGCGGCCGCGTGCGTCCGTCCGGTGTTTCCGGCGGCCGCGGGGAACCGGCGCCGCCCTTCGTCCCGGGCCTCGCGCTAGTTCACCTGGCGCCAGACGTTCCCGTCGCCGCCGACCGTGCCGACGGCGATCTGGCCCGTCATGGTGTTCGGGTCCGCCGGGTTGCGGAACGCCGCTCCGGTCTCGACGTGCGTGGGCGCGTAGTGGTCGGGGCCCGTGTAGTCCGGATCCTCGGTCGCCACGATGTCGCCGCTCTGGTCACCATGAAGGTCCGGTTGCCCGGGTTGCCACAGTTGACCGGCCAGGCGTAGCAGCACCAGGTGGTCTCGCGCAGGTCCTCGTCGACCAGGGCCAGCTCACCGGCCGCGTCCACGGCGCGACCGAGCCCGTCCGAGGAGGGGAGCAGGAGCAGGAAGAAGCAGCCCGACCGCGAGACGTTGCCGAAGGCGTCCGGCTGGCGGAACGAGCCGGAGAGAACCGGCGGGTTCGGCACGCCGATCGCGGCGTCGTTCCGGACGGCGATGGCGCCGGACAGCTCCTGGAGGGATCCGAAGGCTCCCGTGCCGTCCAGGTCGGTGTCCGCCTTGGCGGTCGCCTGGAACTGCGCCTCGGCCGAGGAGATCTTCCGGAGCGTGGCGACGGCGGCCGTCTCGTTGGCGTTCAGTCGCGCGCTCAGGAGGTTGGGGATGGCGATGGCCGCGATGATCGCGATGATCGCGACCACGATCATCAACTCGATCAGGGTGAACCCGGACTCTCGGTGCATGGTTTCTCTCACTCTCGTCTCGAGGCTGTCCTCTCCGGGGACCTCGCCGTTCTCGATCCGCATGGATCGCGGCGGGGGTCGCAAGGCCCCGGCTCCCTCGCCCTCGGGGTCGGACCGCCGGGCCGCGTCAGTCCAGGGGACTTCCGGAGGGCCTATCGAGACTCCATCTCCGGACCTGGAGTGCAACCCTCCGCCGGTCGGAATGGCGGGCGCCGCCTGCTTCCGGGGCGGTGCGGGCCAAGCCCGATCAAGGCGATTTTCCCGGGTCCCGCAGGCGGCGGCGCCGTACACAGGGGTGCATGCGGCGGACGGTGACGACGATCGTGGTGGCGGGCCTTTCGCTCCTCGCCCTCGGCGCCGCGCCGCCCCCTGCGCCGCCCCCTGCCGAGTCCGCGCTCCGCAAGGCGCTCCCATGGCTCTCCAGCGCGCTCAGCCGGCTGCCGGACGTGCGGGGCACGCCCCGCAAGCCCTTCACGCTCGCCGTGGCCGGCCTCGTCGCGCGCCTCGCCGGAGACGCCGGTCTCCCCGGCCTCTCCGCGGAGCGGCTGAAGGACGTCCACGCCGCCCTGCGGCGGTTCGTGGAGGAGGTGGAGGCGCGCACCACCGACCCGGCCGCGCTCCCGCCGCGGCATGGGCTCGCCTCCTCCGAGTTCCTCGTCCAGTACACCTGGCCGCTCGGCGCGGCGGCCCTGTTCCTGGCCGAGGAGGTGCAGCGCGACGCCGACCGCGAGGCCGCCGCCCTTCTGCGGCGCGTCGTCGCGCTGCTGCGCGACGCCCAGGCGGGGAACGGCGGCTTCGGCCATGGGCGGATCCGGCCCGCCGGCGCCGTGACGCCGGGGTCCGGGCCGGCCCCCTCCGCCCCCTTCCCCGACGTGCCCCTGTCCTACCCCGAGACGCTCCTCGCGGCGACGAACTGCGTCGTGGCGGGCCTCGGGGCCGCCGCGCGCGTGCTTGGCCGGGACGCGTTCCCCGGCCGGGACGCGGCGGTGGCCTACTACCGGGCGGCGCGCCTGCCAAACGGCAGCTTCCCCTACGACCCGAGCCAGCGGGCCGCCTCCGCGGACCCCACGGGGGTCAGCCGGTCCGCGGGCGCGCTCCTCGCCCTGTGGGCCCTCGGCGTCCCCCCGGCGGATCCGGACTTCGCGCTTTCCTTCGACTTCGTCACCGACCGGATGGATCGCATCGCCGAGGGCCACGGGTCGCCGGCGCTGAACCTCGCCCTCGCGGCCCTCGCCTGCCGCGCCCTCGGCGACGCGCCGTTCTCGCGGTTCCGCGCCGAGTACTACCCGCGGATCATCGCCGCCCAGGCGGACGACGGCTCCTTCCGCTGCGTGTGCCGCCGGGACGGCTTCGGCGTCACCTGCGACTCCGACGAGACCTTCTCCGCGGCGGGGCCGTTCGCGGAGTCGCAGCACACCTACGTGACGGCGCTTGGCGCCCTCGTCCTCCTCCTCGACCGTGCGCCGCCGAAGGTCCTCGCCGCGCCCGCCCCCTGGCCCGCGCCCGCCCGCCCGGTGCCCACGGAGCGCCCGCGCCCGGGCCGGTGAGGGCACTCCCGCCGCTCTGCGGGCCGGTCCCTCGGCGCTCACTCGGCGGGGCGGAAGGAGATGCGGAAGGTGGCGCCGCCGCCGGGGGTCCCGGCGAAGTCCGCGGTACCGCCCATGGCCTCCGCGAGGCGGCGCACGAGGGCGAGGCCGATGCCCGTGCCGGCGGACTCCCGCGCCGTCTCGCCGCCGCGCCGGAAGAACTCGGAGAACAGCCCCGCCCGCTCGGCGGGGGGGATCCCGGGCCCGTGGTCCGCGACGGACAGCACGACCCGCGCACCCTCCCGCGCCACGCGCACCGTGACGGCGGGCGGGTCCGCCGGCCGCCCGTGGCGCGCGGCGTTCTCGAGGAGGTTCAGGAGGATCTGCCGCACGGCGTCCGGGTCGGCGAGGACGGGGGGCGGGGAGGCGAGATCGAGGGAGAGCGAGAGCCCGCGCTCCGCGAGCGAGGGCCCGAACGACTCGGCGACCTCCCGGACCGGGCCGGCGAGGTCCACCGCCCGGATCGACAGCCGCCCGCGGTCGGCGCGGGCGAAGTCGAGGACCCGGTTGACGAGGCGCGTGAGGCGGTCCGCCTCCTCGGCGAGGAACCGCACGTACTCCGCGCGCTTTCCCTCGTCCCTCACCCACCCGGCGTCGAGCAGGTCGGCGTACATGCGGATCCCGGTGAGAGGCGTTCTCAATTCGTGGGACACCGCCGACACGAACTCCGACTTGCGGCGGGCGAACGCGAGTTCCGCCCGCACCGTCCGCACGGCGAAGAACAGCCCGCCGGCGATGACGAGGAACAGCCCGCCCGCGGTGAGGAGCAGCGTGTCGCGCCGCCGCCCCGCCCGCCGGTCGGCCCACGCCGGGTCCCGGTCGTGGACGAGGACCCGCCAGCCGGGGAGCCCCGGCACCTCGTCGGCGAACTCCGCGCCCTCCCCGCCGTCCGGGTCCGCCGTGAGCGCCGCCTCCGCGCCCTCCACGATGAGGCACCGGCGGGCGATGTCGGGGAACAGGACGTCGCGCAGGTGTTCGGTGTCGAGCCGGAAGCCGTTGACGAAGCGCGAGAAGCCCGGCCCCTCGGGATCCGGCACGTCGACGTAGCGGAAGGCCAGCACGCCGCCCCCGGGCTCGGCCCGGAAGGCCATCGGCGAGGCGAGGACCTCCAGTCGCTCGTCGGCGCCGGGGAGGCCGCCGAAGTCCTGCTGCGCGGCGCCGCCCTCGAGGAGTTCCGCGGTCTGCTGCCGCGTCTGGGCGTTGGCCGCCAGCGCCCGCCGGGGGACCGCGTCCTTCCGGCCATCGCCGGTCACCCCGGGGAACTTCCCCTTCTGCGGCTCGCCCTGCGCCTCCCGGTCCCGGCGGATCTCCGGCACCAGGTTGTCCTCGGCCCCCCGGATCGCCCGCCGGGTGCGCTCCTTCTGCTCCGGCGCCACCTCCGCGATCGCCTTGTCCCCTACGAGGACCTGGGCCTCGTTGGGGCTGTCGACGGCGCCCTGCGGGTCGATCCGGAAATAGGCTTCGACGAGGGGATTTTCGGGCACGGCGGCGATGGGGGAGGGGAGCCAGTTCGTCCCCTCGCCCACCGCCTGCGGGTCCACGAAGAGGAGGTTGTACTGATAGTAGGGCCGAGCCTCCTCCTCGCGCCGCAGATCCTCGATGACCGCCCCCACCTCCCGCCGGATGAGGCGGCCGGCGCGGGCGATGGCCTCCGCCCGCTCCGCCCGGAGCGCACGGCGCTCGCCCTCCGCTCCGCGCCAGGCCAGCACCGCCAGCGCCGCCGCGGGCAGCAGGACGCAGCCCGCGAACAGGGCGAGCAACAGCGGGGAGCGGAGGGGACGGGAGGCCGTCATCGCTCCTCCCCTCCGTAGCGGTAGCCCTTGCCGCGCACGGTGAGCACGATGCGCGGGCGCTCGGGGTCCGGCTCGATCCGCTGCCGCAGGCGGACGACGTAGTTGTCCACCGTCCGCGTCTCCACGCCCTTCGCCGTCGGATACTCCCAGACCTCCTCGAGCAGCTCGCGGCGGGACACGACGCGGTCCCGGTGCCGCACGAGGTAGCGGAGGAGGGCCGCCTCGCGCGCGGGCAGCTCCTCCTCGCGGCCGCCGCGGGCGACGACGTGACGCTCGAGGTCCACGGCGATGTCGCCGAACCGCAGCGCCGCGGGCGGCGCGCGGTCCATGTCGCGCCGCCGCAGTTGCGCCTCCACGCGCGCCACGAGCTCGGTGATGGAGAACGGCTTCACGACGTAGTCGTCGGCGCCGGTCCGAAGCCCCCGGACCCGGTCCTCCTCCTCGCCGCGGGCCGTCAGCATGATCGTGGGCGTCGTGTTGCCCGCCGCCCGCAGGCGCTCCATCACGGCGAAGCCGGACAGCCGGGGCAGCATGAGGTCGAGGATCATGGCGTCGTAGCCGCCGGAGGCGGCCAGCGCGAGGGCCCGTTCCCCGTCGCCCGCGATGTCCACCGCGAAGCCGGTGAACTCGAAGGCGTCGCGGAGCCCCCGCGCCACCGCCGGCTCGTCTTCCACCACGAGGATGCGCCTCACGTCACCCATCTTACCCCCCTACTCGGCCGGGAGGATGCGGACGGTGCGGGCACCGAGGCGGACGACCACCGGCTCGTCGAAGGCGAGCCAGGCGTTCTCCGCCGCGCGCTGGCCGCGCACGAGCTCGAAGAACCGGTCGCTCCACTGCCGGACCTCCTCGTCCACCTGCTCCGCGGCCTCACGGTCGATCCACGCGCCGCCGCGGCGGTAGAAGGTCTTCCGGCCGAGGTTGCGCACCGTGGACACCACGATCTCGTGGCCCTCGGCGTCGTTCCAGCGGCTCTGGCCCTCGGCCTGCTGCTGGGCGCGCAGGCGCTTGGTGTTCATGGCCTGGTTGACGCCCTCGCCACCGGAGTCGCGGGCGAGCTTGTCCTCGAGGTCCTTGCGCGCCTGCTCCGCGTTGGCCGTGGCGTCGCGGAAGTCGTTTCCCTCGTCGGCGAGGAAGGCGGTGTACTCGGTGACGATGCCGTACCGCTCGGAAAGCCGGACGACCTCGTCCACGATCTCCTTCTCGCGCCGGCCGAGGACGCGCATCTGGTCGAGGAGGAAGCCGATCTTCATCCCGGCCCACACGCGGGCCACGAAGGGCCGGCCGTCGGGGTCGGTGGCGGGGTCGAACACCACGTCGTAGACGAGGCGGCGCTCGCCGTCGGTGGCGCGGCCGCCGAGAACGACCCGCGCGCGGCCGCCGCGCTCGTAGCGGCCGGCGACGACGAGCATCTGGCCGTCGAAGAGGTCGGGCAGCGGGCGGGGGTACTCGTCGAAGACCCTCACGCCCTCCACGGCCAGCGTGAGACCGCGCAGCGCCGTGTGGCGGATCTTGCGCCAGAGCCCGGTGACGGCGATCTCCACGCTCTCCGAAGGCGCCACGTTCTCCGAGACGCCGCCGTTCTCCTCCACGAGGCGGTCGAGGAACGCGGCGTTGAGGTCGTAGCCGACGCCGAACACGAACAGCCGCGCGGCCGCTCCGTTGGCGGCCTTCACCGCCTTCGTGATCTCGAGCGGGTCCTGCACGCCCACGGTGGGGAGACCGTCGGTGAGGAAGAGGAGGGCGGCCTCGCGGCCTTCCTCGCGACCGAGCCCGGCGAGGGCCAGCGTGAGGGCGGAGTGGATGTCCGTCCCGCCGCCGGCCCCGATGCCGTCGATGAAGCGCAGCGCCTCGTCACGGGTCTCCGGGCCGACGGCGCGGGCGCGGTCGAACAGGGCGCGGGCCGTGCTCCCGAAGGCCACGATGTTCAGGCGGTCGCGCGGGGAGAGCGAGTTGACGACGAAGCGCAGCGCCTCCTTCGCCTGCTCGATCTTCTTTCCCTGCATGGAGCCCGAGTGGTCGAGGACGGCGACGAGGTCCCGGGGCAGCGGCTCTCGGCCGCCGTCGAGGGAGCCCGCGGAGAGGAGCAGCAGGAAGTGGCCCGCCTCGGCTCCCGGCGGGAAGAACGTCAGCACGGAGGCGCCGACCTCGCGGACGTCGGTGGCGTAGAAGAGCGTGAAGTCCTGGTCCGGGAGGACGCGCTCCGCGGACCACGTCGCGACCGCCCGCTCCGCCGACGGCCGCTCCACGCGGACGGCGTGGGAGGGGGAGTACACGGACTTGATCGGGGCGCCCGCGGAGAGGTCCACGCGGACCGAGACTCTCTCCAGGGGCCGCGCCGAGAAGCGCTCCGTGTCGAGCGGGTACACGAGCCGGGTGAGGTCGCCGTCGCGGAGGAGGAGCTCGTCGTAGCGGACGACGACCTCCCGCGAGCCGCGGGGCGGGATCGGGAAGACGCTCGTCTTCACGAGCCCGCGGCCGGCGTAGGTGAGGAGGGCGGGGTCCTTCTTGCGGCGGACGATGTCCTCGTAGATGCGGGTGGCTTCGTCGGCGGGGAGGAGGCGGCCCTCGAGGGTCTTGCCGTCCACGACCAGCGAGAAGGAGCGGATGAGCGCGCCCTCCGGGACGGGGAACAGGTACTGGACCTCGAGGTCCCCTTCCGAGAGGTTCACGAAGGTCTGGCGGACCTCCGTGCGGGCCTCCTGGCCGGCGACGGTGATGGTCACGACGTGGTCCTTGACGGCCCACAGGCCCCGGAACGGCTCCGGGTCCCGCACGGGCACGATGAAGCCGTCGGCGAACGCCGGCGCGGCAAGAAGCGCGACGGCGAGCAGGGCGAAAGCGGTCGGTCGCATGTCGGGTCCTCCGTATCGGACTACCCGACCATACGCGACCCGCCGCCCTCCGCGCGTCACAGTCGCGTAAAACCGCCCGTCGCCTGCCCGACGGCGACGCGGACGCGATAATACCGAGGCGGGGCAATTCTCCTCACCCCGCCGCGCCGGCGCCGTCAGCGTACGGCGACGCGGACGCTCTTGATGACGGGCGGGTCCACGGGCTTGCTGACCTCGCCGGAGCCCTTCTGGGCCACGACCTCGGTGGAGGCGAGGAGCTCGAGCGTCTCCTTCCCCTCCACGAGCGCCCCGAACGCGGCGTACTTCCCGTCGAGGCCGGGTTTCTTCCCGTGCATGACGAAGAACTGGCTGCCCGCGGTGTCCACCGCCGCGCTCCGGGCCATGGAGATGACGCCCGGCTCGTGGGCGAGCGCGGGGTCGAGCTCGCCGGGGATCCAGTAGCCCGGGTTGCCCGTGCCGTCGCCCTTGGGGTCGCCGCCCTGCACCATGAAGCCCTTGACGATGCGGTGGAACGTGAGGCCGTCGTAGCGCGCCTGCGAGGCGAGTTCGAGGAAGTTGAAGACGGTGTTGTAGGCCTTGTCCGGCCACAGCACGAAGGCCATGGGGCCCTCGGAGGTCTCGATGACCGCGCCGACCTTCGCCCCCTCCTTCCCCGCCTCCACGGTGATGACGACCTCCTCCGATTCCACCGCCGCCGCATCGGCGGACAGCCCGGCATAGACCGCTCTCACCCGGTTCTCGCCGGGCAGGAGCCCGATGAAGGGCAGCGTCGCCTCCAGCGGCTTGCCCCGCTTGAGCTCGGCCTTCGGCGGCGGGAGGTCGATGACGGCCACGCTGCCGTCCTCCTTCTGCTCGTTCCCCCCGTAGATGCGGGTCACGGTCCGGGTGGCGCCGCCGGCGGTGACGCGCAGCGAGAGCGAGTTGCGAGCCAGTCGCAGGGCGTTCACCTCCGCCGGCTTGCCGCGCTTCTTGACGAGACGGGCGGCGAGTTCGATGCGCTCCCCCAGAGCGACCTTCGCCTTCGGGGCGGTCAGCTGGAGTTCGCAGTCCGGCTTCTCCTCGCCGGCGGCCGGGCCGGGGAGGAGGAAGGCGGGGAGGGTGAACAGCCAGAGGATCCAGCGGGACATGGCTCACCTCCGTGTTGGCGCCATTATCTCCACTCCCTCGACGGCCCGGGCGAATTGACAGCCCGGCAGGGTCGGTTACAGTGGGGGCCGGTAGAGTGGGAGCGAGGAGCGTCCATGAGGCGTCTGGTGCGGCCGGCTCTCACCCTTCTCCTTGCGCTCTCGTTGGCCGGCCTCGCCGCGGCCCAGGGTCTTCCCGGCCAGTACCGCGGACCCGGCGGCGGCAGCGGCGGCGGCATCGGTGGGACTCTCCCCGGCGACGGAGGCGTGGGCCCCGCGCCGAGCCCCCCGACCTCGTCCCCGCCGACGACGAAGGACCCCGAGCCCTCGCCCGCCCCGAAGGAGACCCCTCCGGCGGCTCCGCCGAAGGACGACCCGCCCCCGGCGAAGACGCCCGACCCCGCGCCGGCCCCCGAACCCGGCGCGCCCCCGGACGGGGGAACCGGCGGCGGAGGAGGACGCGACGCCGGCACGCCGTCCGGCGGCGGCGGCGGACGCGGCGGCCGGACCGGCGGCGATGACACCGCGGATCCCGGCGAGGACCCCGCGCCGGAGACCCCGGCGCCTCCCGAGACCCCGTCCGACGATCCGCAGCCCGCGCCCCATCCCCGTGGAGGGCCCGGTGGCGGCCCCGGCGGCGGCGGCCGGACCCCGCCCCCCCAGCGGAAGCCGATGCCCCCGACCACGCCTCCGCCGGCGCCGCCGGAGCCGAGCCCCCCCGAGGGGACCCCGCCGGAGGGAACGCCCCCCGAACCGCCTCCGCCGGAGAGCCCGCCCCCGGAGGTCCCGCCGCCGGAGACTCCGCCGCCGGAGACCCCGCCGGAGCCGCCACCTCCGGAGAGCCCGCCGCCGGAGACGCCTCCGCCGGAGATGCCGCCGCCCGCCGATTCGCCGGAAGTGCCGCCGCCGGACATGCCGCCCCCGCCGGACGATCCGCCGCCGCCCGCGGAGCCGCCGCCGCCCCCGCCCGCGCCGCCGGCGCCGCCGGCGCCGCCGGAAAC
>JADHED010002360.1_pt1 | contig 13323 bp, 10 predicted proteins | sample 8952041 | NCBI WGS metagenome assembly JADHED01 (sample SAMN16124423, study PRJNA663239) | bioreactor sludge metagenome | isolation source: sludge (control) | place: India:Bengaluru | collected 2018-09-08
TGAAATCTCCGGCATTCGCATCCATGGTCGTATCGATCGTATCGACCGGCAGGCAGACGGAAAGCTGGTGGTTATCGACTACAAAACAGGCGGCCCGCCTGCCAAAGGCAAGGTCAATGCAGGCTATGCATTGCAGCTCGGACTGGCAGGCCTGTTGGTTGAAACCGGCGGCGTCAAGGAAGTGACCGGCGAGGTTGGCGGCTATGAATATTGTTCGCTGGCTAAAAGCAAAAGCGGCGATTTTGGCTATTGTGAGCCGCCTTTTTCCAAAAAGCCGAAGGATGGTGAGCCCGATGCGGAAACTTTTGTCAGCTTTGCCGACGGCAAGGCTAGCGAGGCAATAGCTGAGCATATTTTGAGTGATGTGCCTTTCACCGCCAAGCTCAAACCCGACTATGCTGTATATCAAGACTATGACCAGTTGATGCGCCTCGATGAATGGATCGGGCGAGCAAGCTGGAATGAGGCAACAGATGTCGACTGAGACAGACGACCAAAAGGTTCATAACCTTACAGACGCGCAGCAGGCCGCAGTGGTTCCTGATGCCAATGTCTGGCTGAGCGCGTCGGCAGGTTCGGGAAAGACGCAGGTGCTTTCGGCTAGGGTGATCCGGCTGTTGCTTGCAGGCGCGAAGCCCGAAGAAATACTATGCCTTACCTTCACAAAGGCAGCCGCCGCCGAAATGGCTGAGCGTATTAACCGCAAGCTGGCGGGCTGGGTGCAGATGAAGGATGGGCTTCTGGCTGCCGAACTACGCGCCATCGGTGCCGATTTTGCGAAGGACAAACTGCCTCAGGCGCGTAAATTATTTGCGGAAATCCTCGATGCGCCTGGCGGCGGTTTGCAGATGATGACCATTCATGCCTTTTGCCAGTCGCTATTGGCGAGCTTCCCGGAAGAGGCTGGCATCATTCCCGGTTTTGAACCGCTGGACGATCGCACCAAGATGGAACTGCAACGAGAAGTACTCACCCAGATTGTGCGGGAAGCGGAATCCACGGGTGACATGCATATCGCGCAAAGTCTGCATCGTCTTGGACTTGAGCACGGCGAGGACAATGCCTGGGGCTTCCTGCAACGATGCGCTGCAGCGATCGAGACCATGCGGCAATTGCCGGAAGGCACAGGCATGCTGCCATTTGTGCGGCGCGAGCTTGGTTTGAATTTCGATGGCGCGGTTGAAGATCTGATCGCTACTTTTTGTTCCGACGAAGTTCTCGACCGACAGGCTATTGTCGCGGTGAAAGAACTGAATCTGGTATGGGCGAAGGGTAAAGCGGACAGCCGAGGCGCCAAAAGAGCTGCGGCAATTACGCAATGGCTGGAATTTTCGCCGATAGAACGCGCGCAACACTTTGACATGATCCATGCCTGTTGGAGCAAAGCGGATGGCGAGCCGCTTGTTGCGTCGAAGGGTTTTACGCCAGACGACGAGAGCTACATCGACCTCGCAATGTCGCTCTACAAATGGAGCCGCCATATCGTCGAGAGCCGAGCGGTTGCCAATTATGCAGACAAGCTCGCAGACGCATTGTTAGCCGGGAAGGCGTTCGCCTTGCGCTATGAAAAGCTAAAACATACGCGTGGCCTTGTCGACTTTGACGATCTGATTTCCAAGGCAGCCGCCTTGCTCACGACCAGCGGCATGACCGATTGGGTGCGCTATAAGCTCGACCGCCGGATCGACCACATCTTGGTGGACGAGGCGCAGGATACCAACCGGAAGCAGTGGACGATCATCGACGCGCTGACAGACGATTTCTTCGCGGGGCTCGGTGCAAAAGGTGAAAAGTCGCGTACCATCTTTGCAGTTGGGGACTTCAAGCAGGCAATTTACGGATTTCAAGGCACCGATCCCGCGCGCTATCGTGAGGCCGGCGAGCGTTATGCGGAGAGGCTTGCCGAACAGAACGGCAAGCTGCATGAATTGACGCTCTCGCAGTCCTTCCGATCGACAAAGCCGATCCTGAAACTGGTGAATGCGCTAATCAGTACGCTGGGTCATGAACGTTTTGGATTGACCGAAGCGATCGAGAATCATGTCAGCGGAAAGCCCGATATCGGATCGGTCGAACTGCTGGAGCCGGTTACTGCCGCTTCAGTTGCCGAAAATGGCGAAGCCGAAGCGGATGAGGAAAAGTGGCTCGGCCCTGAAAAGCGTGAACTGGCGGCGCAACTTGCGATTAAAATAAAAGCACTGGTCGATGAGAGCCCTGTGCTTGCGAGCACCAATAAGCCTCTAAAGCCCGGTGACATCATGGTGCTGTTTCGTAAGCGTACCGAGTTGTCATCGCTACTCGTCGCGCGATTGCATGCATTGGGGGTGCCGGTTGCGGGAATCGACCGCATGCGTATCGACGAGCAATTGGCGGTGCAGGACTTGGTGTCCGCAATCCGCTTTGCACTGCAGCCACAAGATGATCTCAGCTTGGCCTGCCTTCTGGTCTCTCCCTTGATCGGATGGACGCAGGAGCAATTGCTGGAATTTGGCTATCGGCGAGAGAAAATGTCATTGTGGCAGCATATCCGGCGTAAAGAATTCCTGTCGGCTGACCTGCGACCTTTGCACGATATGCTCGCAAGTGCGGATTTCACCACACCCTACCAGTTTCTCGAACAGATCCTTTCAGGGCAGACACAAGGGCGGAAGAAACTTGCCGCGCGTCTGGGCCAAGAGGTGCTGGTGCCGATTGAGGAGTTTCTGAACCTCGCGATCGAATTTGAACACAGCAAGGGCGGCACTTTGCAGCAATTCCTCGACTGGTTCGAACGCAATTCGAGCGAAATCAAACGCGAGCGGCTGACCGGCAGTAACGAAGTGCAGATTATGACGGTGCACGGGGCCAAAGGGTTGCAGGCACCGGTGGTGATACTGGCGGATGTCACCGTCGACCCCGGTTCGCGCGGGAGCAGGGATCCCGGGTCGGTCATTGACGTAGACAATGTAGGACTGCTGCCCATCCTGAAAGTCAATAAAGACGTGCGGTTCGGCAGGCTGGCAGAAGTTGAGGATGCGCGCGAGATCAGCGAACTCAACGAACATTACCGCTTGCTCTACGTCGCACTGACTCGCGCTGAAGAACGGCTGATCATGGCGGGGAGCCTTGGCAGACAGCAGAAAGAACCAAAGCCCGAGAGTTGGTACGCAGCAATTGAGTCGGCGATGGACTCTCTCGGTTGTGCACAGATCAGCGACATCACGGGACGAACCCTGCGCATCATGACTGGCGGGCAGGAGCAAGTCGCGAGGAAGGGAACTCAAGTTGCGATAGCGGAGGCGAACATTGCCTCACCTCCGCTGCCCGAATGGTTGATACAACCTGCAGCCCCTGAAGCGCGTCCGCCACGTCCGTTGGCCCCGTCACAGCTTGACGATAGCGATGTCGGGGATAGGCCGTCCGAAGCAATTCTGCGCCATGCCGCAGAGCGTGGAAAACTGGTGCATGGGCTGATCGAACGTGTGGATGCTGCTCGTTTGAACCGCTTTGAACAGGATGCCGCTCGTTGGTTGGCCGTACGTGATCGCGAAGGACACCATGATCATAAGGCGATCATTGGTCAAGTGCAGGCGTTGTTAGACGATTCCCGCTGGAAAGCGCTCTTTTCGGAAAAGGCCCGCGCGGAAGTGCCTATCGCCGCGGTCGTTGGCGAAACCGTCATCACCGGGAGGATCGACCGACTACTGGTCGAAGACGAGCAGGTCAGAATTGTTGACTTCAAAACATCCCGTCGCGTTCCCAAAAATGCGGCAGAGGTCAATCTCTCCGAACTCAGGCAGATGGCGCATTATGCTGCCGCGATTGAGCGCATCTTTCCGGAGAAAAAGGTTACTGCAGCGCTGTTGTACACTTATGCACCCGCTGCCATTGAATTGAAAGAAGCAGACCTTGCGCCGCATAAGCCGGTTTGAGGCCCCCAAGCAAATCTATCGGAGTCGTACGCTTGCAACTCGCAAGCCGTGGCAATACATTCACAGTCAAAGAAGGAGATATTCCAATGGCTACCAAAGCAGTTGGCGACAATGATTTTGCCACCGAAGTTCTAGGTTCATCAAAGCCCGTCTTAGTTGATTTCTGGGCCGAATGGTGTGGCCCATGCAAGATGATCGGCCCGAGCCTTGAAGAAATCAGCGAGGAACTGGGTGAGCAGGTTACGATCGCCAAACTCAACATTGACGATCACCCGGATACACCGAGCAAATTCGGTGTACGCGGCATTCCTACGATGATCTTGTTCAAGGATGGCCAGGTCGTTGATACAAAAGTTGGCGCTGCGCCCAAAGCGGCTATCAAAGGCTGGCTCGAAGCAGCCCTCTAACTGCGGTAATCCGCGTTGATGCTGATATAGCCATGGGTCAGGTCGCACGTCCAAACGGTCGCATTGCCTGACCCCAAGCCTATGTTGACGCCAATCTGGATTTCCTGACCTTTAAGATGTGCAGAAACCGGGCTTTCATCATAGCCGTCCACAGGTAAGCCGTTGCGCGCGACCTGCGTTGCGCCAAAGCTGATTGACAGCTTGTCCCGGTCTGCGTGCTCCCCTGCCTTGCCTACCGCCATGACGACCCTACCCCAATTGGCGTCCTCGCCCGCAATAGCGGTTTTGACGAGCGGCGAGTTGGCGATGGCGAGGCCGATTTGGCGGGCGCTTTCGTCCGATACTGCTCCGCTAACGTTGATCTCGATAAATTTCTGCGCGCCTTCCCCGTCGCGCACGACCAGATGGGCGAGTTGGCGGCAAACGTCATGCAAGGCTGATGCAAAGGCATATGCTCGCTTATCGCCATAATTGGCAAGCGGACGATTTTCTGCCTTGCCCGTCGCGAAAACCAAGACAGTATCACTTGTTGAGGTATCGCTGTCGACAGTGATGCAATTGAAGGTCGAGCCATTGGCTTCGCTTAACAATTGCTGCAGAAAGGCGGGCTCAACTGCCGCATCCGTGAAAATATAGCCCAGCATCGTTGCCATATCAGGCGCGATCATGCCGCTGCCTTTGATGACTCCGACTATTTCAACGCGCTTGCCATCGACAATTGCGGCTGCTTTCGCGCCCTTTGCGAACGTGTCAGTTGTGCCGATCGTATCCGCCACATCCTGCCAGCTGCAAATGGGTGCATCGAATGCAGAGCGGAGGCCCGCCTCAGCCTTGTCCTTGGGCAGGGGGACGCCAATCACCCCCGTGGACGAGACGAATATCTCACTTTCTGCGCAACCAATATGTGCTGCAACTTGACGGGTAATTGCTTCGACTGCTTCACGTCCGCGATAGCCGGTAAAGGCATTGCTGTTACCGGCGTTGACAACCAGCGCCCGCGCGCGGCCGCCCTTTACATTGTCGCGGCACAGTTCGACTTCAGAAGAGCAGCAGATATTGCGTGTTGTAACCCCGGCAACCGATGTGCCCGCATCTAGTTCGATATAGGTCAGGTCGCAGCGATCCCATTCTTTGTAGCGCGCCTTGGCCACACGCTTCGTCACGCCCGCAATCTCGGGCATTTCGGGGAAGGGGATCAGTAGTGGCGAAGGTGACGACATATAAAGACTTTGCTACTAGAAATGTGGTGGCGCAATGGGGATGGACGCCGGTCCAAGTCAACCCTATATGCACCGCACACAGGGAATATGCCTTTAATGCATTTGCTGCTTACTTTTCTTGCGTTGCTGACCGGCTTTTCTGCCGCACAGGCCGCACGTCCGGTTGAAGCAGCGTCGCCGACCAGCGCCGCATCGCAAATCGAATTGGCTGAAGCAGTTGCTATCGCGGCTGTCGCCAATTCGGGTGCGGCCATAAGGGTAGAATACGAAGCCTATAAACTGTCGGGCGAAACCAAGCCTCACCCTATTCAGGCATCGACAATTGTTGCAAGCACCCCTGTTTCAAGGGCAGACCGCGCCCGGACTTAGGCGCGCAGCGCGATTTGTTCGCGCTCTTCCCATATTTCACGCCTGCAGCAGTCAGGTGATCTCTATCCATATTTATCAAAGGTTTGCTCATGCTCGGCACAATCGCCAAGTCCATTTTCGGTTCCTCTAACGACCGTTATGTCAAAAAGACGATGAAAATCGTCACCAAAATCAATGCGCTCGAAGACCAGATGGCATCACTTTCAGATGATGATCTGAAGGCGCAGACACAGCGCTTTCGCGAGCGCCTTGAAGCGGGTGAGGCGCTGGATGATATTCTGCCTGAAGCCTTTGCTACCGTTCGTGAGGCTTCGAAGCGTGTAACCGGAATGCGTCATTTTGACGTGCAGATGGTTGGCGGTATTGTTCTCCATCGCGGCGAAATTGCTGAAATGCGCACCGGTGAGGGCAAGACGTTGGTCGCAACGCTTGCCACCTATCTCAACGCAATTGAAGGCAAGGGCGTCCATGTCGTTACCGTTAACGACTATCTCGCCAAGCGTGACGCAGAGTGGATGGGCCAGATTTATGGCTTCCTCGGGCTCACTACCGGTGTGATTGTTCCCAACCTGTCGGAAAATGAACGTCGCGCCGCTTATAATTGCGACATCACTTATGCGACAAACAACGAGCTCGGCTTTGATTATCTGCGCGATAATATGAAGCACGAGCGTGCGCAGATGGTGCAGCGCCCGTTCAACTTCGCGATCGTTGACGAGGTGGATTCGATCCTGATTGATGAAGCGCGGACGCCGCTTATCATTTCAGGTCCGACCGATGATAAATCGGAAATGTACAAGGCTGTGCATGAAATTGTGCTGCAACTTGATGAAGCCGATTATGAAAAGGACGAAAAGGCACGCAGCGTCATCTTGACCGAAGAGGGCACGGAAAAAGCGGAGCGTCTGCTGGAATCAGCCGGATTGCTCGTTGGATCCAACTTGTACGATGCCGAAAACACTCAGGTCGTGCATCACCTTGATCAGGCCCTTAAAGCCAATACGATGTTCAAGCGCGATACCGACTACATCGTCAAAAATGGCGAAGTGATCATTATCGACGAATTTACCGGTCGTATGATGGACGGACGCCGCTGGTCGAACGGCTTGCATCAGGCGGTGGAGGCCAAGGAAGGCGTGGCAATCAAGCCGGAAAACCAGACGCTGGCGACAATCACCTTCCAGAACTATTTCCGCATGTACTCAAAGATTTCGGGGATGACGGGCACTGCAGCCACCGAAGCGCAGGAATTTTACGACATCTATAAACTGAACGTCGTGGAAATCCCGACCAATGTTCCTGTTCAGCGGATCGACGAGAATGACGAATTCTACAAGAATACCGCAGACAAATTTGCCGCCATCGCCAAGACGATCAAGGAGGCCCATGATCGCGGTCAGCCGGTGCTGGTCGGCACTGTCTCGATCGAAAAGTCGGAACTGCTGAGCGATTATCTGAACAAGGAAGGTGTCGAACACGCTGTCCTCAACGCGCGTTTTCACGAGCAGGAAGCGCATATCGTCGCGCAAGCCGGCCGTTTGGGTGCCGTCACGATTGCCACCAACATGGCCGGTCGCGGTACCGACATCAAATTGGGTGGCAACCTCGAATTCCGCATGGAAGACGAACTGCGCGAAATGCCTGAAGGTCCGGAACGCGATGCAGCAATTGCGCATATCAGTGCTGAAATCGAGGCTGAACGAGCAAAGGTGCTGGAAGCCGGTGGTCTGTTCGTACTCGCCACCGAGCGCCACGAAAGCCGCCGCATCGATAACCAGCTGCGTGGCCGTTCGGGCCGTCAGGGCGATCCTGGCCTGTCGCGTTTCTATCTCTGCCTTGAAGATGATTTGTTGCGCATTTTCGGTTCGGAAACGCTGTTTGCACGCATGATGAACAGCAGTCTCGAAGATGGCGAGGCGATTGGCGGCAAATGGCTGTCCAAGGCCATCGAAACCGCACAACGCAAGGTCGAGGCGCGCAACTATGATGTGCGTAAGCAACTGGTTGAATATGACAACGTCATGAATGATCAGCGCAAGGTTATCTATGAGCAGCGCAGCGACATCATGGATGCCGAAGCAGTCGACGATGTCCTCGATGATATGCTGCATGAAACGGTCAACAGCATTGTCGGCGAAAATTGCCCGCCTGAAACCTATCCCGAACAATGGGACGTTGATGGCTTGAAAAAGCAGGTCAGTGAAATTCTCGGACTGTACCCCGATATTGATAGCTGGCTCACCGAAGAAGCTATTGAACCGGACATCGTAGAAGCGCGAATTGCTGAAGCTGCCGAGGCCAAGCTGTCCGAAAAGCGTGCTTCGATTGATGCGACACTGTTCCGGCAGATCGAAAAGCAAATTCTGCTTCAAAATCTCGATCATCACTGGAAGGAGCATCTGGCGACTCTCGATGCACTGCGCCAGGTGATCTATTTGCGCGCCTATGCGCAGAAAAATCCGATCAACGAATATAAGCAGGAAAGCTTTGGTCTGTTTGAACGGATGTTGTCGGCCATTCGAGAGGATATCGTCAAGACTGTGCTGACAAACGAGTTCCGGATGGAACCCAATTTCCCCGAAGGCGATCTGCCGGAATTGCCCGATTTCCTGACCACGCATTTCGATCCGCTCACCGGGGACGATGATAGCGACGATGTGGATGGCGCCGATCTGGGCTTGATCAAGGCATCCATTCCTGCGCGTCAGGTGCCCAATAATCCGAAAGAAGGCGATCCATTTGCGGGGAACCCGAACCTGCGCCGTAATGATCCTTGTCCATGCGGTTCCGGGCAGAAGTACAAACACTGTCACGGTGCCTATTAAGGACTGAAGCATGAGCGCGATAATGGCCCTGCTATTCGGCCTCATCGCGCTCATTTACGCCTCCGTCGGTTTTGGCGGAGGATCTTCCTACACGGCAATTCTGACATTGACCGGGATCGAGCCAAGGCTGATTCCGGTCATATCCTTATGCTGCAACATTGTTGTTGTAACAGGCGGAACGTACCGCTTCTGGCGTGTTGGACTGATTGACTGGAAGGCAGTACTGCCGCTGTTGGCGGTATCAGCTCCTCTCGCTTTCCTGGGTGGGTTAACGCCGCTCAAGGAAGCAACCTTCCTGTTGATATTGGGAACGACTCTGCTGGTTTCTGCCGTTGCTCTATTGCTGCCTCAGGAACGCTTTCCTGAGGCCAAGTTGCCACCAGCTGCCACTTTGGCTCTTTCAGGCCTGGTCGGCCTGCTGGCAGGACTATCCGGCATCGGTGGCGGCATATTCATGGCGCCGGTGCTTCACCTGATCCGCTGGGCAGAAGCAAAGCGAATCGCAGCTTTCGCCTCTCTCTACATCCTTGCCAACTCGATAACCGGACTGGGCGGTCAGTTACTCAAGGGTGGCGTTGGTGCTGTCGCAGAATCGTCCGCTGCATATTGGCCCTTGTTGCTGGCAGTGCTGATCGGAGGCCAGATTGGCAGCCATATCGGAATCAGGCTATTTTCGCCTGTTTTGCTGCGGCGGATGACTGCGCTGCTGGTCGGCTATGCCGCGGTCCGTCTGTTGTTGCAGGCGCTTTGATTTTTCTGGAGAAAATCTGGCTCCCCGGGACGGATTCGAACCGCCGACCAATCGGTTAACAGCCGATTGCTCTACCGCTGAGCTACCGGGGAGCAGCCCGATGACATCGGGCAGGCGCGCCTATGGCTTGGCCTGAAACAAAAAGCAAGTGGTCAGGTGATAAATTGTTCCATCGCGATGCGATCGTCGAGTGCATGTTCGGGATCAAACAACAAAGTAAGCGAACGGTTGCGGTCCAGCGCCACCTCCACTGACGATATGTCGCGGATTTCGCGTTGGTCGGCAACAGCACTTACCGGGCGTTTTGAACTTTCCAGTATTGTCAGCTTGACGACATAGCGGTCTGGCAAGATTGCCCCTTTCCAACGGCGTGGGCGGAAGGGGCTTATGGGCGTCAAAGCCAGCAGAGAGCTGTCGAGCGGCAGGATCGGGCCGTTTGCCGAAAGGTTGTAAGCCGTTGATCCCACAGGCGTCGCAACCAGAACACCGTCGCAGATTAGTTCATCGATAACCGTGCGACCATTCACATCTATTTGCAGCTTTGCCGCCTGTCGCGTTTCGCGCAGCAAAGAGACTTCGTTGATCGCGGGCAGCGTGAAGCGTTGGCCCGACGTTGCCTCAATCGTTGCCATTAAAGGCGTCACAGTAATGCTTTTTGCGCGATCCAGTCGATTGAGCAGGTCGTCTGGGTTCCAACTGTTCATCAGGAAGCCGATTGTGCCCAGATTCATACCGTAAGTAGGCAAATCGCGGCGCTGCTCCAAAAGACGATGCAATAATTGCAAAAGGAATCCGTCACCGCCCAACGCAATCACTGCATCTGCTTCTTCTATGGGGACGAATTCATGGATTTCACGCAATTGCTTTTCTGCCTTGCGCGCAGGTTCGCCTGGTGAGGCGAGCAGGGCTAGCTTTGAGAAACGGCTCATCCGCCAGTCGCATTCATATGACGGTGCAGGCGCAAATCTTTGTCCTCCATTTGCCGCTCGAAATCATGTCGCTCAGGCTTCAACCGTAAAGCTTTTTGAAGAAGCCGGTCGACTGCTTCCATGCCGCCGCTGCGAATGGCATCGCGAAAATCCACATGGAATTCAGAGCCAAGGCACATGTGCACTTTCCCGTCGCTGGCCAGGCGCAAGCGGTTGCAATCTCCGCAGAAATTATGGGTCATCGGCGTGATCAACCCGAGCCGCAGGTGAAGCGGTTCCAACTGGTAATAGCATGCAGGCCCTGCCGTACGATGGTCAATCGGCGTCAACGTGGCGTTTTCCAGAAGAGGACGGACAAAGTCATCGAGTGGAATAAACTGCCCGGTGCGCCCCGATACGCCATCCCCCAGCGGCATGGTTTCGATCAAGGCGAGATCGAAGCCATTGGTGGCGCAATATTTCGCCATTGGCGCAATTTCATCGTCATTCACGCCTTTCAGTGCGACCATATTGATCCGAATGCCCAATCCATTGGCCTTAGCGATCTCAATCCCGTTCAGAACCTGGTCAAGGTCACCGCCGCGAGTGACGGCACTGAACTTAGCCGGGACAAGACTGTCGAGGCTGACATTGATGCGACGCACACCTGATTCTCTCAAAATGGGTGCATAATGGGAGAGTCGGCTGCCATTGGTGGTCAATGTCAGTTCGTCGAGCGCTCCAGATTGCACATTTCGGCCGAGTTCCTGAATCAGAACGTCAACATCGCGACGTGCCAGAGGTTCCCCGCCGGTAAGGCGTATTTTCCGGATGCCGTGCTTTATGAAGCGCCCAGCAATCAGCGCAATTTCCGTGTAATCGAGCAGATCAGTTCGCGGCAGGAATGTCTGTTGCTCGGGCATGCAATATGTGCACCGGAAATTGCACCGGTCGGTCACCGAAATTCGGAGATAGTCTATGGTTCGTCCGAAATTGTCTTGCATTGTGCATCTGACCTATCTGTCTTGTTCCGTGCTGGCAACGGTTGGGAAAGGCTTTTCGGATATTCTGGTGAGATGGATTCGGTAACAGCAATGCCAGCGAAGAAGATTTCGCCTGCACGCGATGCACAGCTATGGCTGTCAGCATTCGAGGCTAGCGCTTCGCGTGGAGCCTTGCTGTTGCTGGTTGGCATCCGTGATTTGAAACAGGTGAATGACCTGCACGACAGGGAAACGGGTAATGCCGTTATTGCTGAAATCGGAAAAAGGATCGCTGGCTTTGCCCCGTCAATTTCGGACGCGATCCTGACCGCGCGCTTGCCGGGCAGGGAATTTCTGATCATTGCAGGTGCCTGCGGACAAGCTGAGGCGGAGCAGGTAGCACGTCAACTACTGGGGCTACTTGAAGCGCCATTACAGCACCGTGACGGCGAACTGCACATCAGTCCTCGGATAGGAATAGCACTGTCCAGACCCGGCCAGTCCGGTACCCAATTGCTGGCTGCGGCATCGAGTGCGTTATCGGCAGCCTATTCACACAAGGGACGGAAATATCGCTTTGCCGACAGCGTTACCAACTTCGATAGCCAGAGGAATTCTCGTCTGGACAAGGGCCTGCGTCAGGCGCTGATGAAACAGGAAATCGCGATCTATTTCCAGCCCCAGTTTGAGGTTGAAACGGAAAAGTTGGTCGGGGCCGAAGCACTTGCGCGTTGGACCCATCCCGAATTTGGCCAGATTGGTGCTGAGGAATTATTCGCCGCAGCTGACCGTTGTGATCTGCGTGAAGAATTGTCTTATGCGATACAGAAGCAAGCCGTGGGTTATGCTGCGCAATGGCCAGATGCTTTGCATCTTTCGATCAATCTTGGTGCTGAAGAACTTGCCGATGATCATGCTATACGGTTGCTTGCTATTTTGGAAGATTCAGGTTTCCCGTTCAATCGTCTGACAGTCGAGTTGACCGAAGAGAGCATCGTTCGCGACTTCGATCTTGCGCTATCCCAACTTGAGATGTTGCGCGCTAAGGGCATTGGTGTCGCTATCGACGATTTTGGTACAGGCTATTCCAGCCTTGCCTATCTCAAGAGCCTGCCGCTTGATTATCTCAAGATCGACAAAGGCATGACGGCCGACATTGGCGGCAATCCACGCGACCTTATCGTGCTGCGCGCGATCATTGCACTGGGCAAGGCATTGGGTCTACGGATTATTGCCGAGGGTGTTGAGAAAGTCAGCGAACTTGAATTGCTGCGCTCAGAATGCTGCGACTATTTTCAAGGATATTTGCGTTCGCCGCCTTTAACGGCTGAGCAATTTCTTGAATACATACGTCAGTAGAACGGATTACCCGGCTTTGCGGGCCAGACCGGCAAGGCCTTTGGAGAGCTGGAGGCAGCCGTTAAGTTTACTGGCCGGATCGGGCCAATTCCGGTTGATCACCAGCTTGCTGTCCGGCCTGAGCTTCGCCGTGGCACCGAGTCTTTCGACATAAGCGAGAAGGCCTGGCACGTTAGGAGGCCGGTCTTCGTGGAAGCTGACCAGCGCCCCGCGCGGGCCTACTTCGATTTTGGCGACTTGCGCGGCCAGAGCATTCTGCTTGATTTCAATCAGTTTGAGCAGGTTTTGTGTTGGTTCCGGTATCGGGCCAAAACGGTCGGACAATTCGGCAGCAAAGCCTTCAATATCCTGCGCTTCATCCAGATCGTTGAGGCGACGATAAAGGGCCATGCGCACCGAAAGGTCGGGCACATAATCGTCCGGGATCAGGATTGGCGCATCGACGGTAATTTGCGGCGAGAAGCTGTCACGCGGTTTGGCGAGGCCATGCGCTTGAGCGCGAACGGCAACCACCGCTTCTTCGAGCATTGACTGGTAAAGCTCGAACCCGACTTCGCGGATATGTCCGGACTGTTAGTCACCAACCAGAT
>JADHED010002361.1_pt1 | contig 13322 bp, 9 predicted proteins | sample 8952041 | NCBI WGS metagenome assembly JADHED01 (sample SAMN16124423, study PRJNA663239) | bioreactor sludge metagenome | isolation source: sludge (control) | place: India:Bengaluru | collected 2018-09-08
TGCCTGGAGCAGTTTGACCGGCCATAAGTGGAGCAGTTTGGGGTGGCCATCGGGGCAGTGCCATCCGATATGGCGATACGCAGACTGCCTTGCAAGCCTGCCGCAATGGCCTTGACGTTCTCTCGGCCCTGCTCCAGAGCCGCGAACACTCCTCGCACATCTTGCAGGAATGCCGCTCCGGCCGGGGTCAGGCGCGTCCCCCTTCTATCCCTGTCGAAGAGCGTTGCACCCAGTTCATCTTCAAGCTCCTTGATGGCTCGGGACAGCGGTGGCTGCTCGATGTGTAGGCGCTCGGCCGCTCTCGTGAAATGCAATTCCTCAGCCAAACCGACGAAGTAGCGAAGATGTCGCAGTTCCATGAGCGCTGCTCCTATTCTGAATACCAGAGTTTCCCGGAGTCGGGAGGCTTGACCATCATTGCAGGGGACGGGCATGCCGATGTACCAGCTAATGCGGCAGACGAGACGTTTCTTCCACGATGGCCCTGATTGCACTGGCCCTCCTGCGCCTGGTGGGTACGTCCAAGCCAGACGCTCAGACCCAGCCAGATGGCCGACAGCGGCACCGCAATCATGGGAATCTGCGCGAGGGTCAGGCCCAGGCCCATCAGGCCCGTATAGCCCCAACTGGCGATCTGGTCGCCGCCTCGGTACACCACGGTATCGATGAAGTTCTTGGCCTTGTAGCGGTCCTCGCGGGCGCTGGAGGTGAACAGGATTTCGCGGGCAGGCCGGGCCAGCGCGAAGTTCGCCACGCGGCGGGCCACCTGCGCGGCCACGATGACGGCGACGCTGGGGCTGGCGGCCAGGGCCGCGAAACCCAGCAGGTTCACCAGGGGCAGCACGCACAGGGTCGCCACGATACTTACGGTCGCCATCATCCGGCCCGTGACGAAGAGCTGGAAAACCAGCGTCACCGCGTTGACGATCAGGTCGATGTTGGCGAAGAACGCCGTGCGGGCCGCCCGGTCGGGGAACGAGGCCTGCGCGATGCTGGCCTGCTGGAAGTACAGGAAGGTCGAGGTGACTGAGTACAGCAGGATGAAGATCGCCAGCCCGCCCAGGTAGGGCGAGCGCAGCGTGTGGACCATGCCAGCGAAGATGCCGCCGCCCAGCGGCTGGTCCGGGTTGTCTCGGCGCGCGGCGTGCTGGAACGCCGGCGCGATGCGCGACAGCCGGCGCGAGGCGAGCACCGCCAGCTCCAGGAACACGATGGCGATCGCCATCAGCCAGGAGCGGTCCAGTCGCTCGATCAGGCCGGACGTGATGGCCGAGCCCAGCAGGCCGCCCGCCGTGGCGCCAGCAGCGAACAGCCCGAACAGCCGCTTGCCTTGCTCGCTGTCGAAGAGATCCACCATGAAGGACCAGAACACGGACACGACGAACAGGTTGAAGACCGAGACCCAGATGAAGAATGCCCGGCCCACCCACATCTGCCACTGAGGATCGGCGAAGTGCAGCAGCAGCGCGAACAGCACCAGGTTCACCGCGAAGAAGCGGTAGGCCAAGGCAATGAACTGCCGGCGCGGCAGGTTGCGCACCGCCAGCGCGAACAAGGGGCTGGCCACCAACATCGCCAGAAGCGTGCCGGTGAACAGCCACGGCAGGTTCTGCACGCCGCCAGCCACGCCCAGCTCGTCGCGGATCGGGCGCAGCACGTAGTACGCCAGGAACAGCGCGACGACGTAGAGCATCGACCACAGGACGGCCGGGGCTTCCTCCGAGCGCATGCCCGCGAGGCGCTGCAACAGGGGCTGTCGGGGCAGTGAAGTCGGTGTGGCGCTCGGCAATTACTGCTCCTTGGCGCCAGCGGCGAGCTGGGGCGCGTTGACTGCACCGTTCGTCCACCACGCCACGAAGGTCTGCGCGCGGCCGTCCAGGTGGACGGGGCGGCCGATCTCCGGCGTCCACAGCACGTAGCTACGGCCCTGGCTCGCTGCAGTGATGCGCTTGAACGGGTCATCCCAGTCGTGCGGAGAAATCGAGAAGCGTCCGGCGTGCGCGGGCGTGAGCACCTTCGCGTGCAGTTCCTCGGCCGCCTGCGCGGCCTGCTCGGGGTTCATGTGGACGTTGGCCCAGCGCGGGTCGTACTGGCCCATGTCGAGTGCCACCCAGTCGAAGGGGCCGAGGCGCTGCCCGATCTCGGCGAAGTGCGGCCCGTAGCCCGTGTCGCCGCTGAAGAACAGCCGCCGCTCGGGCGTGACCAGGGCCAGCCCCATCCACAGCGACTTGTTCTTGGTGAAGGTGCGCCCCGAGAAATGCCGCGCCGGTGTGGCGGTGAGTTGCAGCGTGGGCGACAGCGCAAGGCTGTCGTACCAATCGGCCTCCTGCACGCGCTGCATGTCGTAGCCCCAGCGCTCGAAATGCGCGCCCACGCCCAGCGGCACCATGGTCTTGCCGACCTTCTGTTGCAGCGCCAGGATGCTCGGGTAGTCCAGGTGGTCGTAGTGGTCGTGGGTGATGACCAGAAGGTCGACCGCGGGCACGTCGTCGGCGGTGTAGAGGCTGGTGCCGTCGAAGGCCACGTTCGTGCCTGGCACGGGGGACGCATTGACGCTGAACACCGGGTCGATCAGCAGGCGCTGCCCGCCCAGTTGCACGTAGTAGGACGAGTGGCCCAGCCAGATCACCACGTCGTCGCTCGTGTCCAGCGCCTTCAGGTCGGTCTTGGTCGCCGGCAGCGGCATCGGCGGACGCGTGGTGCCCTTGTTGCGCATGTTGTCCAGCATGATCGACACCTGCGTCTGGTCGGTCGTCAGTAGCGGCGTGTCGGTCTGGTTGTGGAAGGCACCATCGGCGTAGTTGGGCGAGCGCTCGATGCGCGCCTGGCGCTCGCCGCTGGGCAGCTCGCCGAACAGGGGATGCTGCAGGTAGGCGGCCACGCCGACGCCGCCCAGGATGGCGACGCCGACACCCACCTTGAGGACGCGGGACCAGAGGTTTTTCATGCTTATGTATCTTGTGCGGGTGTCACTCGAATCAAGGCGCCGTTCGGTGCATCGGTCAGCACCATGACCGCGCCGTCCCAGGCGACATCGACATCACGGATGCGGCCCTGGCCTTGCAGGTAGCGTGCCTCGCCCGTGACGCGGCTGCCATCCAGGGTTAGCCGCACCAGCGCCTGGCTGGCCAGGCCGCCGATCAGCAGATCACCCCGCCATCCAGGAAAAAGCGCGCCCTGGTAGAACGCCATACCGCTGGGTGCGATAACGGGGTCCCAGTAGTAGATCGGCTGCTCCATGCCGCTGCGTGCCGTCAGGCCGTCGCCTATGGCTCGGCCGCTGTAGTCGAGGCCGTAGGTGATGACCGGCCAGCCGTAGTTCCGTCCGGCTTGCGGCTGGTTCAACTCGTCGCCGCCCCGCGCGCCATGCTCGACCGTCCAGAGCTTGCCGTCCGGCGCCAGTGCGGCTGACTGCACATTGCGGTGCCCGTAGGACCAGACTTCGGGCTGGCCGCCCGGAATCGACGGATTGCCGGCGGCAGCGCCGCCTTGCGGATCGATGCGCAGCACCTTGCCGATGTGCGTGCCAGGGTCCTGCGCCAGCGTGCGCGCCTCGTAACGATCCCCAGTCGTCACGAACAGCATGCCGGCACGGTCGAAGACCAGGCGCGAACCGAAGTGGGCCGAGGAATTCCTGGCCGGGTTCTGCCGGAAGATCACCTTGACTTGGGTGATCCTGCGATCGTCCCCGGACAGCACGCCCGTTGCCACGGCGGTTGCGTTCGCACCGCCCTCGCGCGGCTCGGCATAGCTCCACCACAGGCGGCGCGTCTGCGCGAAGTCTTCGCGCACCACCACGTCGAGCAGTCCGCCCTGGCCCCGGGCGTCCACGGCCGGCAGGCCGGCGATCGGCTCGGACACCTTGCCGTTGGCATTGATCAGCCGCAGCCGGCCCGGGCGCTCGGTCACGAGCCAGCGGCCATCGGGCAACTGGGCCATGCCCCAGGGATGCTCCAGGCCGTCGGCGACGACCTGTGAATTCAGCCGCACGTTCGCGTCGAGAACCGGCGCACGGGTCTGGCCTTCAACGGCGGGGCGCTGATCCGGCGCATTCGGTGCGCGGTCGTTGAAGTCCTGCGCCTGCGCAGCCCCTGCGGCACAGGCCAGCAGCGCGATGGCGGCCAGAAGATGCTGGGTCAGGATGGGGCGTCGTGTTCGCTTCGTCATGGGAGCCTCTCATCAAGTCCGGACAGAACCTGGCTCGGATGTACTCAGGGGATGCTTCTTGTGGTCCGACTCCCTTCCGGCGATGAGCGCAGAACGAATTCCGTGATCTCGAAGCGGCGCCTCAGGCTGATGAGCAATCTCTGCCAAGACGCTACGCATGGGTATCGGTACGCATTGGGCATTCATCAATTTCTCCTGATGTTCAAGATGGCGTAACGGGCGACCATGTCGACGCAACGACGCCAGAACAAAACTGCAAAGAACTGGCCAAGCCTCAATCTAAGCAACTCGTGGCCATGCAGTAAGTGGTTCAATTGGCATGCTGTCATGAATCTGAATCATGAATTGATCAGCCCTCCAAGCTGATACAGGACTTTGTCCTGAGAGGCACGACGAGCGGTGACATAACGACAATCGAATGCTTGATGCAACAGCAACCACGACAAAGTGTCGACACTCGGTGTCTCCGCAATTGATGAAATTGGCTCATAGGAGCATGCGCAGTATTGAGCTTTCGAAGAGGGTGTCGACCTCTTACTATCAAAAAAAAAAGCGTGGATGCTTGCAGTCCAGAGATGCGGTTACGAACACCGCTTGGCGCTCGACAACGCCGTTTCGACCCACAGTCGCCTCTGCTTCCGCGCATTCAATGCGAGCTAAGTACCCGCTTTTCGTGACGAGATGGAAGGGAAAATGTGTGCCAACTGAAAATTCTTCCGCGAGCGAGGTCGTCGTTGTCCTCGGTCCAGGCTCTATCGGTCAAGCCGTAGCGCGTCGAGTGGGGGTTCCCTGCACGACGAAGCGGGCGCATTTCGAGCAGAACGTTGCTGCGGCGCCTGCGCCTGACGTCGCAGGAGCATTGAGCAGCGCGTCGCGCGGATTGAGGTCGTCGGCGAGCTCGGCGCGAAGGGCGTGATGGACCTGATCGAGCCCGGTGCTAAGCTCGACGCCGTCCGTCAACCGCTGGGCTGCGCCGTGATCCGAAGCCCGTACTCTGCGGCAACGGTCGGCTGGAACAGGGTGATCGGCACGGCGTTGATCGTCGCAGCCCTCCTGCTCGCCGCCTGCAGGGACCCCGCGCCGGGTGAAACGCTGGCGGCTGCCCCTGCGGCGGCGCCGGTCGACGTCGTCGTGCGCACCTTGCGCGCGGTGCAGGTGCCGGTGCATGTCGAACTGCCGGGCCGCACTGCCGCCTTCGCGACCGCCGAGATCCGGCCGCAGATCGGCGGCATCGTCCTCGAGCGGCTGTTCACCGAGGGCGCCGAAGTGCGCGCCGGTCAGGTGCTCTACCGCATCGACGCCGCGGCGGCCACCGCCGCCGTCGCCGGCGCCGAGGCGACGCTCGCCAGCGCCCGCTCCGCGCTGGCGACCGCGCGCGACCGGGCGACGCGCTACCGCGAGCTGGTCGCCATCGAAGCGGTGAGCCAGGAAAGCGCCGACGCGGCGCAGGCTGCGCACGAGCAGGCGGCAGCGCAGGTGCAGGCGGCCGAAGCCGCGCTGCGTTCGCATCGGCTGGCGCTCGGCTATGCCGACGTCAGGTCGCCGATCGACGGTCGCATCGGCCGCTCGAGCGTCAGCCAGGGTGCGCTCGTCACCGCAGCCCAGGCAACGGCGTTGGCCACCGTGCATCAGCTCGACCCGATCTACGTCGACGCGGTGCAGCCGATCTCGGAACTGCTGCGCGTGCGACGCGATCTGGCGCAGGGCCGCCTGCGGCTCGAGAACGGCCGGCCGACGGTGCGGCTCGTGCTCGACGACGGCACCACCTACCCGCTCGCCGGCGAGCTGCTGCTGGCCGAGGCGATCGTCGACCAGACCGCGAGTTCGGTGACGCTGCGCGCGCGCTTCCCGAACCCGAGGCGCGAGCTGCTGCCGGGCATGTACGTGCGCGTGGTCTTCGAAGGCGTCGTCGAGCGTGAGGCGCTGCTGGTGCCGCAGGTCGCCGTGACGCGCGACGCGCGCGGCGCCGGCGTGGCGATGGTGGTCGGCCCGGATGGCCGGGTCGAGGCGCGCACGCTCGTCGCGGAGCGCGCCGTCGGCGACCAGTGGATCGTCGACCAGGGCCTGCAGCCGGGCGAACGCGTCGTAGTCGAGGGGCTGCAGAGAGTCCACGCCGGCACGGTCGTGCGCGCTACTGAAGCGCCGACGGCGAATGCGACCGCTTCTGCTTCCGCGACCACTGCTGCGGCCGTTCCGGCGACGGCATCCCCCACCCGGTAGCCGGCAGCGATGGCACGCTTCTTCATCGACCGCCCGGTCTTCGCCTGGGTCATCGCCATCGGCGTGATGCTCGCCGGCCTGCTGGCGCTGCTCGCGCTGCCAGTCTCGCGCTACCCCGAGATATCGCCGCCGACGGTGAGCGTCAACGCCACCTACCCCGGCGCCTCGGCGCAGACGGTGCAGGATTCGGTCACCCAGGTGATCGAGCAGCGGATGACCGGCCTCGAAGGCCTACGCTACATCAGCTCCCGCTCGACCTCGCAGGGCGAGGCGCGTGTACAGCTCATCTTCGAGGTCGGCACCGACCCCGACATCGCGCAGGTCCAGGTGCAGAACCGCCTCGCGCAGGCGACGGCGCTGCTGCCGCAGGCGGTACAGACGCAGGGCGTCACGGTCACGAAGTCGGGCGACGAGCTGCTGATGCTGCTCGCCCTGGTGTCGGACGACCCGGCGCTCGGCTTCGCCGACCTCGGCGACTACAGCGGCACCTACCTGCAGACGCCGCTCGCGCGCGTGAACGGTGTCGGCAGGATCAACCTCTTCGGCTCGCAGTACGCGATGCGGATCTGGCTCGACCCGGCGCGCATGACCGAATACCGGCTGACGCCGGCCGACGTCGTCGCCGCGATCCAGGCGCAGAACACACAGGTGTCGGTGGGTCAGCTCGGTGCCCTGCCGTCGCCGGACGGCCAGCAGCTCAACGCCACCGTCACCGCGCAGAGCCGGCTGCAGACGGCCGAGCAGTTCCGGGAGATCCTGCTCGTGACGACGACGCAGGGCGCAACGGTGCGGTTGCGCGACGTGGCACGGGTCGAGCTCGGCAGCGAGAACTACGAGTTCCTCTCGCGCTACAACGGCCGGCCAGCCGCCGGTCTGGCGATCTACCTGTCGACCGGCGCCAACGCCACCGAAACCGCCGACGCGGTGATGGCTGAGGTGGCGAAGCTCTCGGGCTCCTTTCCCGCCGGCATGCGCGTCGAGGTCGCCAACGACACGACGCCGTTCGTCAAGGCGTCGATCGAGGAGGTGGTGAAGACGCTGGTCGAGGCGATCGTGCTCGTCTTCCTCGTTATGTTCCTCTTCCTGCAGAACTGGCGGGCGACGCTGATCCCGACGCTCGCGGTGCCGGTCGTGCTGCTCGGAACCTTCGGCCTGCTCGCGCTGTTCGGCTACTCGATTAACACGCTGACGATGTTCGCGCTCGTGCTGGCGATCGGGCTGCTCGTCGACGACGCGATCGTCGTCGTCGAGAACGTCGAGCGGCTGATGACGGACGAGGGACTGTCGCCGCTCGAGGCGACGCGCAAGTCGATGTCGCAGATCACCGGCGCGCTGGTCGGCGTGGCGATGGTGCTGTCGGCCGTGTTCCTCCCGATGGCCTTCTTCGGCGGCACGACGGGCGTCATCTACCGCCAGTTCGCGGTGACGATCGTCTCGGCGATGGTGCTCTCGGTGCTGGTGGCCATCGTCTTCACGCCGGCGCTGTGCGCCACCCTGCTCAAGCCCGCGGCGGGTGGTGTGCACGGCACCTCGGCACGCTGGTTCGGGCCGTTCAACCGCTTCGTCGACCGCGCGAACGAGCGCTACGGCCGCATCGTCGCGGCCACGCTCGGCCGCGCCGGCCGCATGCTGCTGGTCTACCTGGCGCTCGCGACGGTGCTCGTCGTCGTCTTCCTGCGCCTGCCCACGTCGTTCGTGCCGCAAGAAGACCAGGGCTTCCTGCTGACGATGGTCCAGCTGCCCGCCGGCGCCACGCAGCAGCGCACGGTCAAGGCGCTCGAACAGGTGGAGCGCCACTTCCGCGAGAGCGAGCGGGCGGTGGTCGCCTCGACCTTCACCGTCGCAGGGTTCTCGATGGGTTCGAGCGGGCAGAACTTCGGCTTCGCCTTCATCCGCCTGAAGGATTGGTCCGAGCGCGGCGAGCCGGGGCAGGACGTGCCGGCGATCCAGGCCCGTGCGACGGCCGCGCTTGGTGCCGTCAAGGACGCGCGCATCTTCGTCCTCGCGCCGCCGTCGATCCCCGGTTTCGGCTCGAATGCCGGCTTCGCGCTCGAGCTGCTCGACCTGCAGGGGGCAGGGCAGGACCGGCTGATGGAGGCCGGCCGCGCCATCGTGCAGCGTGCTGCCGCCGATCCGGCGCTGCAGGGCGTGCGCGTCAACGCCCCCGACGAGACGCCGCAGTACGTGCTCGACGTCGACCACGCCAAGGCGGGTGCACTCGGCGTCTCGGTCGCCGACCTGAACAGCGCGCTGTCGGTCGCCTGGGGCGGTTCGTACGTCAACGACTTCGTCGACCGCGGGCGGGTCAAGCGCGTCTACCTGCAGTCCACCGCCGGTGCGCGCGCGCTGCCGCAGGACCTCGGCAAGTGGAGTGTTCGCAACGCCTCCGGTGAGATGGTTTCTTTCGCCTCGTTCGCGAGCGGCCGCTGGCGCTCTGGCCCGCCGCAGCTCAACCGCTTCGACGGCGCGCTGTCGATACAGATCCAGGGCGCGGCCGCCGCGGGCACGAGCTCGGGCACGGCGATGGATCGCATGAGCGCGCTCGCCGCCGAGGTCGCGCCCGGCTTCGGCGTCGCCTGGAGCGGCATCTCGTACGAAGAGCGCGTAGCCGGCTCGAACTCGGCCGCGCTCTACGCCTTCGCGCTCGTCGTCGTCTTTCTCTGTCTGGCCGCCCTGTACGAAAGCTGGTCGGTTCCGCTCGCGGTGCTGCTCGCCGTGCCGCTCGGCGTGCTCGGCACCGTGCTCGCCACCTGGGGTCGCGGACTCTCGAACGACGTCTACTTCCAGGTCGGCCTGGTGACGATCATGGGGCTCGCCGCCAAGAACGCGATCCTGATCGTCGAATTCGCGAAGGCCGGCGTCGACCGCGGCGAGGGCTTGGTCGAGGCGACACTCGCAGCGGCGCGGCTGCGCCTGCGGCCGATCGTCATGACCTCGCTCGCCTTTGGCCTCGGGGTGCTGCCGCTTACCCTTGGCTCGGGCGCCGGGTCGGGCAGCCAGCACGCGGTCGGCACCGGCGTCGTCGGCGGGATGGTGAGCGCGACGCTGCTCGGCGTGCTGTTCGTGCCGCTGCTCTACGTCTCCGTGCAGCGGCTGTTCGCGCGGCATCGCGGCAAAGCGCCGGCCGCGCCTCAGCCTCAGCCGCAGTCGCAGCCGGAGGGCACGTGAGGGTCGGACGTTGCAGGGCACTCGCGGCGCTGCTGGCGGCGGCGCTGCTGCCGGCATGCATGAACCTAGCGCCGTCCTACGAGCGGCCGCCGGCCCCGGTGGCCACCGCGTGGCCGGTGCGGGCCGAAGGCACCGACGTCGGCGCACCGGCGGCGGCCGACGTGGCCTGGAGCGAGTTCTACGGCGACGCCGAGCTGCGCCGGCTGATCGACCTAGCGCTCGCCGCCAACCGCGACCTGCGCACCACCGCGCTCGACATCGAGGCGGCGCGCGCCGCCTACCGCATCGCCCGCGCCGCGGAGTTTCCGACCGTCGTCGCCGGCGCTTCGCTCACGCGTGCCGGCGCCGGCGGCGGTACGAACCTCGCCGGCGTCGCGACGAGCACGCGCCAGGTCGCCGTCGAAGCCGGCATCAGCGCCTTCGAGGTCGACCTGTTCGGGCGGCTGCGCAACCAGCGCGACCAGGCGCTCGAGACCCTCCTCGGCGCCGAGGAGACGCTGCGCGCCGCGCGCATCGCGCTGGTGGCCGAGGTGGCCATCGCCTGGATCACGCTCGCTGCCGACCGGCAGCGGCTGCAGCTCGCAGAGGAGACGCTCGCCAGCCAGCAGCGCTCCTACGACCTGACGCGCCGGACCTTCGCGCTCGGTGCCGCCTCCGGCCTCGACGTGGCGCAGGCGCGGACCAGCGTCGACACCGCGCGCGCCGACATCGCCACCTACCGCACGCAGGTCGCGCAGGACCTGAACGCGCTGGTCCTGCTCGTTGGGCAGCCGCTCGACGACGCGCTCGTCGCCAGCCCGCCCGCCGCCGGGGACCGGCCGCTGCTGGCCGCTGGCGTCGTCGGCCCGGGCACGGAACTGCCGTCCGATCTTCTGCAGCGCCGGCCCGACGTTCTGGCCGCCGAGCGCGCGTTGCGCGCCGCGAATGCGAATGTCGGCGCAGCCCGTGCCGCGCGTTTCCCGACCATCAGCCTGACGACCAGCGTCGGCGCTGCCAGCGCCTCGCTCGGGCGCCTGTTCGCGGGCGGCACCGGAGTCTGGAGCTTCGTACCGGCGGTCGGCCAGGCGATTTTCGACGGCGGCGCGCTGCGCGCGCGGCAGCGTGCAGCCGAGGTGCAACGCGAGACGGCGCTTGCCAGGTACGACCTTGCCGTGCAGACGGCATTCCGCGAGGTCGCCGACGCGCTCGCGCAGCGGCGCGACATTGACGTGCTGATCGACGCCCGCCGCTCGCTCGTCGCCGCCACCGAACGCAGCTACCGCCTGTCGGAAGCGCGCTACCGCCGCGGCGTCGACAGCTACCTCGTCGTCCTCGACGCGCAGCGCTCGCTGTACGCGGCGCAGCTGTCGCTGATCACCGCGCGCCTGCAGCAGGCGGCAAACGCCGTGACCCTCTACGCCGTGCTCGGCGGCGGCTGGCGCGAGGCAGCAGCGCCAGAATGACGGCTGCAGGATCCAACCCTGCGTCGACCGCCAAGTTGCGCTTGTCGCTGCAGCAACCCGCAGGCGACTAGAGCCTGTTAACACATCCGAAGCCCATCAGCGACGAGCACAAAGCTGATGAAGCCGAGGAACATGAGGTCGAGTTTCTCGAGCCGCGTGGAAGATGCGCCGGAAGCCCTTGAGGCAGCGGAATAGACGCTCAACCTCGTTGCGGCGCTTGTACATCTCGCGGTCGTACTCCCAAGGTTCGACGCGGGTACGCAGCGGTGGCACGACGGGGATGTAGCCCAGATCGAGCGCCAACTGGCGCGTTTCGTTGCCCTCGTAGGCCTTGTCCATGAGCAGGTGCAGCGGCCGGTTCGGGGCACCCAGGCTGGCGAGCAGTTCGCGCCCTTGCGGGGCATCGCCGGCCTGGCCCGGCGACAGCGAGAACGTTATGGCCGTTCGAGCATCCGCGGCAACCATATGAATCTTGGTTGTCCATCCGCCTCGGGACTTGCCGATGGCTTGGGGGCCGTTTTTTTTAGAGCCCCCGTACCGTCTGGATGCACCTTGATGCTCGTGGAGTCCAGCGACACCGCCTCGATCTTGGCGAACTGTTCGGGCATTATCTCCACGCCTGCGAGGCTGTGGCAGGGTGGGCGAAAGAAAGGGCTACTGCTAACACGCGCTAATCTAGCGGACCGTAACAAAATGTGGTCTATGCCAATCTATCTGGTGCAATGGCTCGACAGGCAGCGGCAATCATCGACGCAATGCAGGCCGAAGGCGTAAAACGGCTGATCTTCGTCAGCTCGATGGGCATCTATGGTGAAGTGCCCGGTGAGCGCTGCGGCAGCATCTTGGACCCGTATCGTGACTCCGCGCAATTGATCGAGCAGTCCGCTCTGAACTACCCCGTTCTGCGGCCGGGTTGGTTCACCCAGGATCAAGCCATCGACTACACGATTACCCAGAAAGGTGAGCCATTCAAGGGGCACAACGTGTCACGCAACAGCGTGTCAGACCTGATCGTGAAGCTCGCCACGACACCGGGTTTGCATGTGCGATGCAGCCTTGGGGTGAGCAAGGCTTGAATGACTGAAGTGCAGGGGCAAAGCCGCTGATCCACATGGCCGGGCAACCCATGCATGTTCGGCTACGGTCGTCGCGGTGAAAACCTGGATCGTCGTACCGATGGACTTCGTCAGCCGCAAGGGTGGCGCAGCGCCTCCACGACGACCTGAAGCGCACGCGAGAACTGACGCCGATTGGCGTAGTAGAGGTGGTAGCCGGCAAACGGCTGGCACCAGCTGTCGAGGACTCGGATCAGCCGTCCGGCGGCGATGTGCTCCAGCACCATGTCTTCCGGCAGGAAGGCCAGGCCGAGCCCGTCCAACGCTGCACGCAGCACGGGCGTGCTGCTGTTGAATACCCACTGTCCTTCCACACGGACGTTCAACTCCTGCTTGCCGTTGGACAGTTCCCAGGCATAGATCCCGCCATAAGTGGGTAGGCGGCGGTTGATGCAGTTGTGGTCGGCCAGATCGTGCGGGCTGCGCGGCCGCTTGCGGTTCGAGAAGTACGCTGGAGCGCCGACCACGGCCATGCGCAGGTCCGGCCCGACGCGCACGGCGATCATGTCCTTGGCGACCTGGTTGCCGAGCCTCACCCCCGCGTCGTAGCGCTGTGACACGATGTCGGTGAGCGCGTAGTCGATCGTGATCTCGACTTTGATGTCAGGATAGGCGGAGAGCGCCTTCGACAACTTGGGATAGAGGACGGTGATTGCCGCATGCTCTGCCGCCGTGATGCGGATCGTGCCGGCGGGTTTGTCCCGGAACTGGCTGACCGCCGCCAATTCCGCATCGATTTCCTCGAAGCGTGGTCCCACGGACTGGAACAGTTGCCCGCCGGCCTCCGTCGTTGTGACGCCGCGCGTCGTGCGTGTCAGCAGCCGCACCCCCAATCGTTCTTCCAGGCCCCGCACCGTGTGGCTGAGTGCCGATTGCGAAACCCCCAACTGTGCTGCCGCGCGCGTGAAGCTGCCCTCCCGGGCCACGGTCACGAAGACAAGCAGGTCATTGAAGTTCTCTCGGGGCATTGATGAGTACGCCTCATGGTCGTATTCGGATTATGCCATCCAACCAAGAACGACACACCTGGCTAATCTGTCGGTTCTCTGCACGGATGTCCTCGCGATTCAGCACCGACCACCGTGCTGGTCGCTCGAAGACGAGCGGCCGAGTGACTCCGCGGTTGCACCAAATGGGTAGGTCATCCGCCGGGGGCGTGATCTTGCCCCGGTATTCCCGGACCCGCCCTATTCGCAACGTAACGCCGCAT
>JADHED010002362.1_pt1 | contig 13321 bp, 11 predicted proteins | sample 8952041 | NCBI WGS metagenome assembly JADHED01 (sample SAMN16124423, study PRJNA663239) | bioreactor sludge metagenome | isolation source: sludge (control) | place: India:Bengaluru | collected 2018-09-08
CGCGGCTCGAGGAGCGCGCCCTCGGCCGGGAGCGCCCCTCCGGGGACGGTCGGGCTCAACGCTTCCCCGCGGCGCGGCACTCGTCCCGGTACTTCAGCACGGCCTCCATCGGCTCGGCGGGGATGTACTTGCCCTTCACCTTCGGCAGGACGTCGTCCACGAGCTGCCGCCACTGCTTGAGGGCCGCCTCGTCCGGGACGATCACCGTGAGGCCGCGCTTCTTCATCGCGTCGACGTCCTTGGCGTACGTGGCGCGTACGTTGTCGCGCATCCGCGCGGCGGCCTTCCGGGCCGCCTCCGTCAGCGCCGGACGGACGGCGGCGGGGATCTTGTCCCAGGTCGCCTTCGCGACGACGATGCCGCCGAGCAGGGTGGACCAGTTGAGCTCCGTCATGTTCTTCGCCTGCTGGTACCACTGCATCAGGATCGCCGCCTGCGGCGTGGACGGGAGCGCGGTCACGAGCCCGGTCTGCAGCCCGGTGGACATCTCGGTGGACGGCAGCGGCACCACGTTGAACCGCGCCGATTTCCACAGCTCGAGGTACAGGTCGTCGCCGGCCCAGACGAACATCTTCTCGCGCCGCAGGTCGTCGGGGGTCCGCACGGGGTTCTTCGAGAAGAACTGCACGAACCCGCCGTCGGTCCAGGCGAGCACGACGAGGCCCTTGGCCTCGAGCGCCTTGTCCAGCGCCGGGATCGCCTTCGCGAAGGTGCAGTCGAACGTCGCGTAGTCCGGGAACGCCAGCGGCAGCTGCATCGCGAGGACGTCGGGGCTGGCCTCGATCAGGCCGCCGCTCGTCAGCAGGCCGGCGTTGATCGTGCCGAGGCGCAGCTTGCGCACGACGTCGGTGTCGTCGCCGGCGACGCCGCCGGGGTACAGGCGCACGACGACCGACCCGTTCGACGCCTTCTGCCACGCGGCCGCCATCTCCTGCAGGGCCAGGTGGTACTCCGAGCCCTGCGGCGCGAGCGTGGCGAGCTTGACGGTGACCGCCTGCGCGGACGCAGGTCCGGCGGCGGCCCCCGCCACGAGACCGGCGACGAGGCCGGCCAGGCAGAGGGCGGTGAGGCGCTTCGAGGTCACGGCGTTCACTCCAGGAAGAGCGCGTCCTTGCGCGCGAGCAGCCAGCGCGCGCGCTTTTGCGCGACGAGGTTCGCGAGGCGCTGCCCGGGGTCGGCGTCGGGGTCGACCGCGAGGGCGCGGGACAGCAGCGCCTCGAACTCCGCGCGGTCCTGCCGCGCGACCGAGATCGTCTCGGCATACGACACGAAGGGCGAGGCCCGGCGCCCGTCCGCCAGCCGGACGGCCCGGTCGAACGCCGCCTTCGCGCGCTCGGGCGAGCCCCCCGCGGCGGGCGGCCGCCCGCCCTCCCAGGCGATGAAGAACTCGTCGAGCGCGCCCGCGCCGAAGTCCGGGTCGAGCGCGCGGGCGCGCGTCATCAGCGCCTCGACGAGCGGCAGGTCGGCCGACAGCGAGCTGTCGAGCTTGTTGAGCGCGATCGCGGCCGCCAGCGGGGCCGCGGCCCAGTACAGCTGGCCCGCGTCCTCGCGCCGGAAACGCGCGAGCCCCGCCGCGGGGTCGGCGTCGGACGCCGCGCGCCAGCCCGGGCGCCGCGCGTCGAGCCCGCGCAGCCCGTAGCCGTGCGCGCGGCGGTACATCCGGACGGCCCGGGCGCGCAGGTGCGTGGCGCGGTCGAGGTCGGCGTCTTCGACGTAGTCGGCCTCGGACTGCAGGTACGCGTAGGCGTACTGGGTGAACCCCGAGGACGCCGCGAGCAGCAGCCCCTCGTGCCGCGGGGACTCCGCGAGCAGGCTCTCGATCGTCTTCAGCCCGAACGGCAGCGCGTCGCCCACGAACTCGGGATCGTCGTCGGTCGCGTAGGAGGACGTGCCGGACGCCAGCGCGTCGCCCAGCCGGTCGACCGCCATCCGGCGCATCGAGCAGCCCGGGGCCAGGACGGCGAGGGCGAGCAGCACGGCAACCGCCGCGGCGGAGGCTGGAGTGGGGCGTGGACGCATCATGATCGCCGGCAGTTTACGCCGGATACGCCGCCGCCGGCTGCGGCCCCGGATCAGCCGCGGGTCGCGAGATCCAGCAGCTCCCGGTAGACCGGCCACCAGGCGCGGAGCTCCGGGTCGCCGAGGAAGGAGTTGTGGAACAGCACGGTGTACGGCATGCGATAGCGCCGGCAGGTCTGCAGGTGCCCCTCGAGCGCGCGCCGCCCCTCGCCCGGGCCGAGCCCGCGGTAGTGGAACAGCGACCCCTCCATCGCGACCAGCGGCCGCTCGACGAGGCGCAGCGCCCGGCGCGTCCCCACGTCGAAGACCGGGAACTCGTCCGCCGTCCCGCAGCGGAACCCGTCGTGGTCGGCGTACGACATCGACGAGTCGACGTCCATGCCGGCCTCGTCCCAGATCCGCCACGTGTCGGGCACGCGGAAGCGCAGGAAGTGCTGCCGGCCCTCCCGCACCGGGGCGCCGAGCGCGTCCTCGAGCCGGCGCCGCTGCGCGGCCCACGCCGCCGCGTCGGCGAACGTGCCGTACCCGGGGTGGTACCCCACGACGTGCCCGCGCCGGACCATCTCGGCGAGCAGCGGCCGCACCCCCCTGTCGTCGAGCGTGAAGTCCGCGTCGCGCGCGCCCGGCCCGCCCCGCCCCGCCGCGAGGACGTAGAACCGCGAGCGCAGCCCGCGCGCCTCCGACGCATCCATCAGGTCGCGCAGCGCGGGCCCGAACCCGCGCGCGCGCGCGACGACGCGCCGGCACGCGAGGAGCGGGTCGCGCCGCTTGACGAGGTCTCCCGCGAGCGCGCGCAGCGGGAACGCGTAGCGCAGCAGGTCCAGGTCGTGCGTCGGGACGATCTCGAACCGCCGCTCCTTTCGTGCGGCGCCGAGGCCGAGCCGCGCGAGCGCGCTCCACAGCAGCTCGAGCGTCTCGTTGACCCACGCCCGCGCGAGCAGCCCCGCGCGCCCCGCGAGGCACACGCTCGACGGCACGCGGTCGTGGAGGTCGCGTTCGGCGACGACCGCCTCCTCCCAGCGCGACAGGCCGAAGAAGACGCCGGCGACGAGGTCGGCGTCGATCTCGATCGCGCCGGCCGTCTCCGCGACGCGCGGCGCGCCGAACAGCACGGGGAAGCCCGGCTCGGGCGCGAGCGCGTGGTCCAGCCGCGCGACGGAGGCGGGCACGAGCGCGCGGTCGAGGTAGCCGCGCGCCGGGTCGAGCCGCCCGAAGAAGGCGTCCCGGATCGACAGGCGCGCGCCGTCCGCGAGCTCGAGGTCGTACGTCGCGCCGGGCCGGACGCGCCACGCGAAGTCGAGCCCGAGCCAGCGCGCCAGCAGCACGTCGAAGACGTAGCGCTTCTCGGGCTCGAAGCCGGGCGGCACCGCGACGGTGAGGCTCATCGTTCGGCCCGCCGTCCGGCGACCACGGCGTGGTACGACAGCTCGGCGTGCAGCGGCCGCCGCGGCAACCGGCCCGCGTCGGCCGGCCGGCCCGGGCGGCGCGCGGGCGCGCGCCCGCGCGCGAAGCCGTCCACGAGCAGCAGCTCGAGCCCGGCCCCGCGGAAGGCGCGGCACAGCTCCGCCGCGCTGGGGAACCGCACCCCGCGCAGGTGCGCGACCGACGGACGCCCCAGCGCGCGCTTGACGCGGCGCAGGAGCGTCGCCGGCGCGTGGCGCGGGTGCGTCGTCGCGAGGACGACCCCGCCGGGGCGCACGACGCGGGCCAGCTCGCGCACGGCGCCGCGCAGGTCGGGGGCGTAGTAGATCGACGAGCAGGCGAACGCGGCGGCGAAGCTCGCGTCCGCGAACGGCAGCGCGGCGAGGCTCGCGCGCCGGTATTCGAAGAGGCCGTCGGTGGGCACCGCCTCGAACAGGTCCACCCCGCACAGGCCGCGGTAGCCCAGCTCGTGCAGCTTGCGGCAGAAGCGGCCGTTGCCGCAGCCGGCGTCGAGGACCGGGCCGGCGGCGGGCGGGGGCAGCACGAGCCGCAGGAACGCCAGCTGCGGGTCCCCTTCCCCGACCACGTTGCCCGGGACGAAGAGCGTCTCGCGGTAGAGCCGCGCGATGTCGTCCCGCTCGCGGCTCACGCGGCGCCCCCCGCGAGCGGGGCGACGAGGCGGCGCAGCTTTGCCGCGAAGTGCCGCGCCGCGAAGACCTCGTCGTACAGGCGCCGCGCGGCCGCGGCGCGCGCCGCGCGCTCGCCCGCGTCCCGGACGAGCCGGCCCAGCGCGTCCGCGTCGTCCGCGAAGACCCCCGCGCCGGCCTCGATTTTGCGCGCGGTCGGCCCGCGCCGGTTGCCGACGATCGGAACGCCGAGGGCGAGGTAGTCGATGTCCTTGTTCGCCTCCTGCGTCGCGTAGCTCCGGTGCACCGGCCGGACCAGGCTGACGCCCAGCAGCGCGTGCACGCCCGCGAGCTCGCGCAGGCGCGCGCCGAGCCGGCCCGCGTCGAGCGCGTCCTGCCAGTGGACGCCGGGCCCGTCGAGCGCGGCGCGCGCGGCGGCGTCCTCGGCCCGGCCGAACACGTGCAGCGGCAGGCCGAGGCGGGCCCGGAGCGCGGCCATGTCGGCGGCGCCCTTGTCGATCGACACGAGGCCGAGGTAGAGCAATGCGGGCGGCCGCGCGGCCGCGGCGGCGTCCGGCGGCGGCAGCGCCTCCTCGAGCGGCGAGGCGTAGTAGAGCACCTCCGCGCGGCCGCGGAAGTAGTCCCGCAGCGCGTCGGAGTTGACGAGGACGAGGTCGGCGCGGCGCGCGCGGGAGCGCTCGTACGCCTCGAGCGCACGCCGCAGTGGGAGCGCACGGGCCCAGGCGCGGCTGCCGGCTGCGAGGCGGTGGAAGCGCCAGTGGACGTTGTTGTCGAGCGTCTCGTAGATCACGGCCCGGCCGCGGGCGCGGGCCGCGGCGACCGCGGGCAGCAGCAGCAGGTCCTGCACGAGGACCACGTCCGCCGCGGCCGCGGCGCGCGCGCCCGCCGCGCGGGCGCCCGGGGTGAAGAACCCGCGCGCGTGCCGCTCCAGCGCCGTCGCGGACGGCGGGTCGGGGACGACGCGCTCGACACGCACGTCGAACAGCGGGGCGAGCGCGGCCCGCAGCGCCGGGATCCGCGGGTGCGGCGGTTCCAGCGCGTAGGGCGTCAGCAGGACGAGGCGCTTCACGTTCCTGTTCCCGTCCCGCCCTCCCCGGGCCGGGCGAGCAGCGCCAGGTAGGCGGGCGCCATCTCGCGCCGCCAGCGGTAGAGCGGGCGCGCCAGCCGGTAGAGGCGCCGCTCGCCCGCGCCCCGCCGAGACAGGTCCGTGCGGTCCTCGAGCCAGTAGAACGCGCGCAGGTCGAGGCCGGCGCGGGCCACGATCTCGCTGAAGACCCGCGGGTCGAACCAGGCGGTGTGCTCGTCGTTGACGCTCACCGGCAGCCCGCGGAGCAGCCGCAGGAACTGCGCCGCGAAGAACGGGTTGGGGGTCGTCACGGCGAGCGCGCCCGCGGGGCGGAGGAAGCGCGCGTAGTGCCGCAGGAAGCCGACCGGGTCGTCGACGTGCTCGATCACGTCGGCCATCACGATCACGTCCGCGTCGCGGCCGTGCGCCGCGATCTCGCCGGCGAGCAGGGCGTCGTAGCCCGCGGCGCGCAGGCGCTCGACCCCCTCGGGGACGATGTCGACGCCCACCGCCGAGCGCGCCGCCGCCGCGATCCGCCCGTGCAGCCAGCCCGGCGTGCCCGGCCCGCGGTCCTGCCCGACGCAGCCCACGTCGAGCACGTCCTTCCCGGCGCAGAGCGCGACGAGCGTCGCGTCCTGCTCGACGATCGGCGCGCGCGCGAAGCGCGGGAACCAGGCCGGCTTATCCAAGGGGCTCATCCAAGGGGCTCATCCAGGGGACTATCCAAGGGGCCTATCCAAGGGGCCACCGCCAGGCGACGAGCGCCGCCGCGGCGCCGACCGCGAGCGTCAGCGCGGCGACGAGCACCGGGCTCGGCCGGAGCCCGACGCGCCGCAGCACGACCAGCAGGTTGAACGTCACGTGCAGCGTACCCACCACCGAGAAGACCAGGAGGGCGTCGAGGATACCCCAGCCGAGCGCGCCGGCGAGCAGCAGCGCCCCGATCCGGGCAACCGACAGCGACGTGTTGAGCGCGAGCGCGGTCCGCTGCCGGCCGATCGTCTTCAGCACGTGGGACAGCGGCACCGCGACGAGCGTCAGGTAGGCCGGCGGCGCGAGCAGGAAGACGTAGCGGAACAGCGCGCCCCAGTCGGCGCCGAAGACGATCGGCGCGTAGAAGAACGACAGCCCCGCGAGCAGCGCGAGCGGCACCGTCCAGACGAGGACGATGCGGTCGATCGCCTTGCCGACGAGGCCGGGCAGCGCCGTGGGCTCCGCCGCCCAGGTCGCCGAGAGCTTCTGGTAGAAGGCCTGCGAGAACGCGCTGGCGAACAGCAGGTACGGCGCCATCAGGATCTTCTGCGCGAACGCGTAGAGCCCGACCGCCTCGGCGCCGAAGAAGCGGCCGAGCAGCAGCACGAGGCCGCTCTGCGCGACCGCGAAGACGAGCGAGTTCGGCAGCTCGAAGCGCGGGAAGTCGCGGTAGCGGCGCGCGACCTCGCGGACCCGCGCGCGGTCCACCCCCGCGGCCGACCCGGCGTACGCGCGCCACGTGCGCGGGAACAGCAGCAGCGGACCCGCGGCCTGCCCCGCGAGGGTCCCGGCGAGCAGCCCGCCGGCGCCGGTCCGCGCGAGACCCAGCCCGAGGCTCGCGGCGGCCGACACGCCCGCCTGCCCCACGCGGTTGCGCGCGATGTCGCGGAACAGCTTGCGCCGGCCGGCCAGCATCGAGAGCACCGAGTAGCCGCCAGCGATCAGGATCGACGCCGGCAGCAGCCAGAGCCACGGCGCGAGCGCCGGCTCGCCCACGAGCGCGGCGACCTCGCGCCTCAAGAACGCGACGCCGAGCAGCGTCGCGGCGGCCGTGCCCAGCATCAGGCCGCCCGCCAGCGCGGCGGTCGCCAGCGCGTCGCGGTCGTCGTCGGGCAGCATCACGGCGAGGTCGTAGCGCAGCGTGCCCACCTCGCCGAGGATCGCCGCCAGCGCGAGGAAGAGCCCGAGCACGCCGAAGTCGGCGGGGGTGAACAGCCGCGCGAGGAGCGGGCTGACCGCGATGCCGATCGCCTGCGCCGCCGCGCCGCCCGCCATCAGCGCCAGGACGCTGCGCAGGAACTCGGACCCGGCGAGCCGCCGCTCGGCGGCCGCGCGCAGGCCGCTCCGCGGGCTCCCCTGCAGGCCCTCCGGCGCGGACACCTAGCGCGTCCCCGCGACGAGCCGCGCGATCGCCTCGCCCGCGTGGCCGTCGCCGTACGGCCGCGCCCCCGCGATGCCGGGCGCCGCGGCCTCGATCGCGCCCAGCGCGGCCTCGACGTCGCGGCCCACGAGGCGGTTCCAGCCGAGGTCGACCGTCTCGGTCCACTCGGTCTCGAGGCGCAGCGTCACGCAGGGCACGCCGACGTAGAAGGCCTCCTTCTGCAGGCCCCCCGAGTCGGTGACGACGGCGCGCGCCGCCGCCGCGAGCCGCAGGGTGTCGGTGTACGACAGCGGCGCCACCACGCGCACGTGCGGCGCGTCGAGCAGCGGCTCGAGCCCGAAGTCCGCGATCACGCCCCGCGTGCGCGGGTGAACCGGGAAGACCATCGGCAGCGGCGCGCGGCGCAGCACCTCGAGCAGTGGGCGCAGCCGCTCCGGGGAGGCGGTGTTCTCGGCGCGGTGCACCGTGAACAGGCAGAACCCGCCCGGGGCGAGGCCGAGCCGCTCCGCGGGGGAGACACCCGGCGACGCGCCCGAGCCGACGCCGGCGAGGACCTCGCGGACGACGTCGAGCATCACGTCGCCGACGAGGTGGATCGCGCCGGGCAGCCGCTCGGCCTCGAGGTGGCGCGCCGCCTGCGCGCTCGCCGCGAACAGGAGGTCGGAGGCGCGGTCCGCGACGATCCGGTTCAGCTCCTCCGGCATCTCGGGGTTGAACGAGCGCATGCCCGCCTCGACGTGCGCCACCGGCACGCCGGCCCGGAGGCCCGCGAGCGCGCCACCGAGGGTGGACGTCGTGTCGCCGAAGACGACGAGGCGGTCGGGCCGCTCGCGCGCGATCACGCGCCCGATCCCGTCGATCATCGCCACGGCCTGGGCCGCGCGGTCCACGCCCTGCCCGCCCTGCCCGCTCTTCCCGCTCTGCCCGCCGTGAGGGCCGTGCACGCCGAGGTTCTCGTCCGGCGGAGGGAGCCGCAGCTCGTCGAAGAAGCGGGCCGACATCTCGGCGTCGTAGTGTTGCCCCGTGTGGAGCACGAACTCGTCGACCCCGAGCGCGCGCAGCGCGCGGCTCACCGGGCGCAGCTTGACGAACTGCGGGCGCGCGCCGACGACCGAGATGATCTTCATGCGCGCCCTCGGGCGGCCCGGCCCCGCGCCGCGGCGGCGATCGCCTCGCGCAGCACCGCATCCCACGCCGCCGCCTGCCGGCTCCCCTCGTAAGCTTCGATCGCGCGCAGGTCCGGATCAAGCGGGATCCCGCCGTCCCGCCAGAGCGCGTGGAAGCGGGCCAGGGCGGCGGCGATCGCCCCGGTATCCCCCGGCGGCACGACCTCGCCCGCGCGGCAGCCGCGGACCAGCTCGGCGGCGCGGCCGTCGGGCGCGAGCGCGAGGATCGGCCGGCGCGACGCGAGGTAGTTGAAGATCTTGCCGGTCACGATGCCGGGGGGGTCGTCCTCGGCGAGCACCAGCAGCAGCAGGGCCGCGTCGCGCATCAGCCGGAGGCTCTCGAAGTAGGGCACCTGCGGCAGCACCCGCACCCCGTCCGGCAGCGCGCCCGCGCCCGCGCCCGCGCCCGCGAGCCCGGCGCCCGGGCTGTCGCCCGCGATCACGACCTCGAGGTCGCCGGGGCGCAGCGTGCCGGCGGCGAGCAGCCGCCGGACGGCTTCGAGGAACGGCGCCGGGCTGCGCCGGCCGTAGAACGCGCCGGTGTAGACGACGCGGAAGCGCTCGGGCCGGGGGGGCGCGGCGTCCGGGAAGTGCGCCCCGTCGTACCCGTTCGGGATCTCGACGAGCCTGGACTCGCCCTCCGCGGCCTCGCCCCGCGCCGGCGCGAGCCGCGCGAGGCCGGCGAGGCACCCCGCGGAGACCGAGACGACGCGGTCGGCGCCCCGCAGGACCCGCCGCTCGAGCCGCTCGTTGTAGCGGACGTGCGCGCGCGTGGGATAGCGCGCGGCGAGGTACGGGTTGCTCGTCCACTCGTCGCGGAAGTCGGCGACCCAGGCGACCCCCGGAAGGAGCCGCAGCGCCGCGCCGACGAGGTGCGCCGAGCAGGGGGACGACGTCGTCAGCACGGCGTCGACGGGGTCGGCCGCGTGGACCCGCCGCGCGGCGGCCCGCGCGAACGGGACCCAGCCGCGCTGGTCGTCGGGAACCATGAACCAGGGCTCGAGGCGGCGCGTCACGCCGCCGAGGCCGAGCCGGTTGAGCGCGATCAGCGGGGTGCGCGGCTCCAGCGTGCGCGTGCGCACGACGCGCGTGCCGTCCGGCACGTCGCCGGCGAGCGCGGGGTCCTTGGGCAGCCGCACCCGCGGCGTGACGCTCACCACGGTCACGCGCCAGCCGCGCGCGGGGAGGTACTTCGCGATCCGCAGCGGGCGGTAGGCGCCCGAGGTCGCGAGCGGCGGGAACGCGTACGCGACGAGGAGCAGGTGCGGCGTGCCGGCCCCGCGCGTCACGCGCGCCTCGACGACGCGGCCGCCGCGGCGGCCGATGCGAGCACGGCCTCCATCCGCTCGACGTGCCGCTCCACGCTGAACAGCGCGCGCGCCCGGGCGCGCCCGGCCTCCCCCATCGCGGCGCGCGCGGCGGGGTCGCGCGCGAGGCGGACGAACGCCGCGGCGAGCGCGGCGACGTCGCCCGGCGCGCAGAGCACGCCGGTCGCGCCGTCGACGAGCATCTCGCGCGTGCCGCCGGAGTCGAACGCGACCACCGGGCGCGCGCCGGCCATCGCCTCGAGCACGGCGCGCGGGAGCGGGTCGGGCGTCAGCGTCGCGAGCGCGACGACGTCCGCGGCCGCGACGAGCCGGTCGGCGTCGGGCTGCGGCGGCAGCAGGACCGCGCGCCCGCCGAGCGCGCCGGCCGCCGCGCGGACGCGGTCGAGCTCCGCGGCGGGGCCGTGCCCCGCGAGCACGAAGCGGAGCGCGGGCTCCTCGACGAGGGCGCGGCCCGCCGCCTCGAGGAAGGCGCCGGCGCCCTTGTGCGGCGCGAGCTGGCCGAACAGGCCGACGAGGCAGCCGTCCGGCGGAAGACCCAGCGCGGCGCGCGCCGCGGCGGCTTGCGCGGCGTCCGCGACCGCGCCCCCGCGCTCCGGCACGCGCACGCCGTTGTGCACGACGTCCAAGGCCGCGTCGAGGCCTTCCTCGCGCACCCAGGCCGCCACGGCCTCGCTGACCGCGACGAGGCGCGTCGCGTCCCGCCGCAGCCGGCGCGCGTAGAAGCGGCGGCGCACGCCGGGGGACAGGATCTCGCGCAGGTGCCAGACGACCGGGCACCCGGCCGCGTGCGCGGCCGCCGCGCCGTGGATATGCGGGAGGCAGTTGACGTGCACGACGTCGGGCCGCAGGTCGCGCAGCGCCTCCGTGAGCGCCGCGCGCCCCCGGGCCGGCCCCGGCGCGGCCTCGGCGACCGACGTCGCCGCCGCGACGGCCCACTTCGCGGCCGTGTAGAGCGCGCCGCGGCGGCCGTACCACATCAGCCAGACCGGGCGCACGGGGACGATCCGCACCGCGACGCCGGCCTGTTCGAGGCGCAGCGCGAGGCTCCACGGGCCCGGCGCGAAGACGGTGACGTCGTGCCCCCGGCCGCCGAGACCTTCGGCCAGCAGCGCGAGGCTCCGCTCGGCGCCGGTCGGCGCGGCGGGCGAGGCGACGTGCGAGAGCAGCGCGATCCTCACGCGCGCGCCCCGGTCGTCCCGGCGTCCCCGCACCCGGCACTCCAGCTCGCGGCGGCGTGCGCGGCGCGCGCGGTGCGCCACCAGCCCTCGACGACCAGCAGCGCCCAGAGCTTCTCGCCGTGGTCCGCGGTGCGTGCGAGGTGCTCCTGGACCAGCCGCTGCACGGGCCCGGGCCGGAACAGGCCCGAGGCGCGCAACGCGTCGGGCGCGAGCCGGTCCAGCAGCGGCTCGCGCAGGGGCCCGCGCAGCCAGGCGCCGATCGGCGCGAAGAAGCCCTGCTTGCGGCGGCGCGCCGCGCCGGGCAGCACGCGCGCGGCGACGTCGCGCAGCAGCGCCTTGTCCCGCGCGCCGCGCACCTTGACCCCGCCCGGCAGCGGCACGACGAAGTCGACGACCTCGTCGTCGAGGAACGGGACCCGCACCTCGAGCCCGTGGGCCATGCTCATCCGGTCCACCTTGGGCAGGAGGTCGCCGGGCAGGAACAGCAGCCGGTCGGCCTCGAGCCGCGCGCCGAGCGGGTCGCGCCGCGCGCGCTCGTCCCAGCCGGGGACGCACGCCGCCGCGCGCGCGAGCAGCGCGTCCTCGCCGGGCAGCGGCCGCGCCGAGATCGCGTCCGCCTCGGCCGCGTCGAAGAGGCGCGACCAGTCGAGCTGCCGCGCGAGCGTGGAGGGCATCCGCAGGCGGCGCGCGAGCCGCGGCGACACGGGGCGCCCGCGCAGCCGCAGCGCCGCGGGCAGGAGCGCCCGGCCGGCGGCGCCGGCGCGCTGCAGCCAGGCGTCGTAGCGGTGGCGCGGGTACCCGCCGAACAGCTCGTCGGCCCCCTCGCCCGACAGCGCGACGGTGACGGCCGAGCGCGCGTGCCGCGACATGTACCAGGTGGGGATGGCGGTCGGGTCCGCGAGCGGCCCGTCGAGGCCGCCGAGGATCGCGTCGAGGTCCCGCGCGACGTCGCGCGCGTCGATCACCAGCTCGTGGTGCTCGGTGCCGAGCGCGGCCGCGGCCTCGCGCGCGGCCGGCAGCTCGCTGACGGACCCCTCGCCCTCGAAGCCGACCGAGAACGTGCGGACCGGGCCCGCCGCCGCGCCGTCCCGCTCGAGCGCGGCCTTGACGAGCGCGGTGAGGGTGCCGGAGTCCACGCCGCCCGACAGGAACACGCCCAGCGGGACGTCGGCCACGAGCTGGCGGCGCACGGCGTCGCGCAGCCGCCGCTCGAGCTGGTCCGCGAGGTCCTGCGCGGTCTCGCGTGCCGAGCCCGATGCGGAATCGGCCGAGGCCGGCGGTTCCCAGTACCGGTGCCGCCGGAAGCGCCGCGCCGGGTCGCTCTCGTCGGGCGCGATCTCGAGCACGGTCGCGGGCGGGAGGGCCTCGATGCCCGCGACGAGGGACCCCGCCGGGGAGGGGTACTTCTGCGCGAGGACGTGCCGCAGCTCGAGCGGGTCCACGTCGAGGGCGGCGGGGTACCCGCCGGCGAGCAAAGCCCCCACTTCCGAGGCGAACGCGACCTCCGCGCCGCGGACGCAATAGAAGAGCGGCTTGATCCCGTGCCGGTCCCGCCCGAGGTAGAGCCGCCGCGCGCGCCGGTCCCAGATCGCGAACGCGAACATCCCGTTGAGGCGCCGCAGGCCGGCGACGCCGTCGTCGGCGAAGACGCGCAGCGCGACCTCGACGTCGCCCTGGGTCCGGAACACGTGCCCCCGGCGGGACAGCTCCGCGCGCAGCTCGCGGTAGTTGTAGATCTCGCCGTTCAGGACGATCACCGCCCGGTCGTCCTCGAGCCGGATCGGCTGGTCCCCGGTGGCGAGGTCGATGACCGCGAGGCGCCGGAACCCGAGCGCGACGTCGTCGTCGGCCCAGGCCCCCTCGGCGTCGGGGCCCCGGTGCGCGAGCGCGCCGGACATCGCGCGGACGCGCCGGTCGCGCGCCCCGTCCGCGTCGCGCTTTCCGAGGATCCCGGAGAGACCGCACATGATCGGGCCAATATAATCGCTGGATGCGGCCGAGGGTCAGCGCGATCGTGATCACGCGCGGCAACGCGTTCTTCCTGCGCGCGTCGATCGCGTCCGCGCTGGCGCAGCCCGAGACGGGCGAGGTCGTCGTCGCCCACGACCGCCGCCCCGGCGAGCCGCCCCTGCCCGCGGACCTGCTGGCCGACCTGCTGGCCGACCCCCGGGTGCGGGTGGTCCCGACCACGGCCCCGGGCACGGCCGGGTCCCGCAACGCCGGCACGCGGGCCGCCCGCTTCCCCTGGCTCGCCTTCCTCGACGACGACGACGCCTGGCTGCCCGGGCACCTCGCGGCCGCCTGCGACGCGCTGGACCGGGTCCCCGGGGCCGCCGTCGTCGGCACGAACGCCGCGTTCTT
>JADHED010002364.1_pt1 | contig 13308 bp, 12 predicted proteins | sample 8952041 | NCBI WGS metagenome assembly JADHED01 (sample SAMN16124423, study PRJNA663239) | bioreactor sludge metagenome | isolation source: sludge (control) | place: India:Bengaluru | collected 2018-09-08
CGCGGTTGATCCAGTTCAAAGCGGATGGCGTGCTGATGTTCCAGGTTGGCGATGCCGCCTACCGGGGCAAGCTGATTCCTGGCGTCTTTTTGTACGGAGCCACGGCACGCGTCCACGCTGTCGCAGGCGACACCCCGTCTGGTTTGCCCGCTTTTCCGACGACGGTGGGCGTGAACGCCGACGACGATCTGCTGCCGCTGGCCGGGGGCTCGACCTCGGTGCCGCCCAACCCCGCCGCCAACATCGGCGTCAATGCCCAGCTCGACTTGTCGCGTCTCAACAGCCCGTCGAGCAATCAGTGGAACCGAGGTGGTGGCTACGACTGGCAGTTCCATCCGATTCAGAACGGTCGCAAGAACATCCACTTCAGCGGCCACGGATTCATCGTCGGAACGGTCAAGGAGAAGGGACAACCCGACCAACCGAGGGTAGCAAGGGTGCAGCTCATCAGCGAGAACACCTGCGTCCTGGTCGCCGAGACCTGGTCAGACACCGGAGGCAACTACCGATTCGAACTGCTGGACCCGGCGCAGCGATACACCGTGGTCAGCTACGACCACAAGCAGATGTACCGCGCCGTGATCGCGGACAACCTACGCCCGGAGATGATGCCGTGACCGTTGCCATCACTGTCGAACACAACGAGGCGCGGCTGGCAGGCACCTTAGCCTTCCTCGACGCAGGCACCAATCCGGCGCGCCTGCGCATTTACGGCGGTACGCGTCCCGCCACCCCGGCGACGACGCCCGCGAGCGCGATGCTGGTCGAGATCAGGCTCACCAAGCCCGCAGGCACGATTGCGGGGGGACTCCTCACCCTGACGCAACAGGAGGACGGTCTGATCACCAACACCGGCGTCGCCACGTGGGCGCGGCTGGTCAACGGCAACGAAGTCACGGCATTGGATCTGGATTGCAGCGGTACCGACGGCGATGGCGATGTGAAACTGGCCAGCACCAACCTCTATCTGGGCGGTGACGCCCGGATGGTGTCGGCCATCCTGGGGTAAGCCGTGCCTGCCGTGTCTAACGAGGTGACCCTGGTCGCCACGTTACCCGCGCCCGCCGTCACCGTAGTCGTCGGTCCGCCCCTGGTCGATCTGCTCTTCGATCAACCTGCCGCCACCGACGCCAATTTGGTGTTCGGGGCCAACTACATCGCGCCGCGCGACGATGTGACGGTGCAGGCCACACTGCCGCTGCCGGTCGTCACGATCAAGTTCATCCCACCGGCACGGGCCGAGTTGTTAGCCCAGCTCCCGGGCCTGACGGTGCAGTCACTTGTCTTGCGCCCGAGCGTGCCCTTGAATGTGGGGGCTGGTGCTGGCGCAAGCCTGCCCGGCGTCGTGTTCACCGGAGAGGTCAGGTACGCGTCGCACACGCAGCGTCCCACGGTGGGTCGGACTTCGCACCTCTGGCAGGTGGCGAAGCAGACGGAGGACGGCGCGAAGCAGGGCCAGCAGGATGCGGCTGCAACGCCCGCAGGCTGGAATACGTTCTGGCGGCGCACGATTGCCGCGCCTCAAGGCGTCGATCATCGGTTACCCCCGGTCTTGGCCTCGCTGCCTGCGCAGCGTCGAACGGGCCAGCAACAGGCTCGGCCCTTCCACGACTTGACGTGGTTCGGGCATCAGGATGGCACGTATCTCGAATTGGTTCGACTGAGCTTGTTTCAGAACGCGTCCCGCCTGCGCGATGCGACGGGGTTTCGTCATCAAGACGGCGACCGCACCAAGCGCGCGGGACGGGTGAGCCCTTGGCAAACCGCGCGGCAGCTCACCCAGCGCCAAGGGAGTGATTTTCAGAGCGCGAGTGCCTTCGTGTGGGGTTGGCGTGGTCGGTATCAGGATGCCGTGCCACCACCGCCGGGGATCAGCATCTGGGTGATCCCAGAGCCGCCCGCGCCACAACCTTGCTACACGCCGAGCACCCACCTGCTGTTCGCGGCATTGGCCCCTGCGGACAGCCACTTGCTGTTCGTTTGTGAAAACCACATCGACCCGCCACCTCCCGATGGAGAGCCGGTGGTCGTTCCTGTTCGGAGGGTGTATTTCGTGATCAACAACGTGACCCTGCACCGGCTGCCAGATGGCCTGCCGGTGCCAGTGTTCAGCCTTTCACTGGCGCTCGATGCCGCCTCCTGGACGTGGGGCTTCGATGCGCTGCTGCCCGCCGCCGCAGAAGCTCTTGTCGCCCCCGGCAGCAACGGCGGACCGGTCGAACTGGTGGCCAGCGTCAACGGCACGCTGTTCCGCGTGCTGGCTGAGAGCATCAGCCGCGAACGCGTGTTCGGCGACGCGAGCATCCGTATCTCGGGAAGAGGGCGTAACGCCGTGCTGGCCGCGCCCTACGCGCCGGTGATGAACTTCCAGCAACCGCAGGCGCGCACGGCGCGGCAGTTGATGGACGACGTACTTACGCTCAACGGCATCCCGCTGGGCTGGAGCATCGATTGGGGCCTGACCGACTGGAACGTCCCGGCCGGCCTGTTCACCCAGCAGGGCACGTGGATGGAGGCGCTGGTGGCGATTGCCAGTGCGGCCGGGGGTTACCTGATCCCGCACCCGTCCGACCAGAGCATCCGCGTGCGCCACCGGTATCCGGTCGCGCCGTGGGAGTGGAACACCGTCACGCCAGACTTCGTGCTGCCCGTCGATGCGGTGGCCCGCGAGTCGCTGCGCTGGGTAGAGAAGCCCGGCTACAACCGCGTGTTCGTGTCCGGCCAGGATGTCGGTGTGCTTGGGCAGGTGAGCCGGGCTGGGACTGCCGGGGATGTGCTGGCCCCGATGGTGGTCGATGCGCTGATCACCGAAGCCGCTGCGGCGCGCCAGCGGGGCATCTCGGTTCTGGCTGATACCGGGCAACAGATCGAGGTGACCCTGCGCCTGCCGGTGCTGGCCGAGACGGGGATCATCGAGCCGGGTGCGTTCGTCGAGTACCAGGACGGCAGCGTGACGAGGCTGGGCATCGTGCGCTCGACGCAAGTCGAGGCAGGAATGCCGGAGGTCTGGCAGACCTTGGGGGTGCAGAGCCATGCATAACCTCTACGAGCAGTTCCGCCAACTTATCCCTGATCCGCCGTTGCTGGCGGGCACGGTGGTGGGCGTCGGCTCCGGCGTCGTGACCGTCGCCTTGCCCGGCGGTGGCTTGATCCGTGCACGCGGCAGCGCTGCCATCGGCCAGAAGGTGTTCGTGCGTGATGACGTCATCGAGGGCGGCGCACCCAGCTTGACGCTGGAAATCATCGAAATCTGAAACCCATCTTCCTGATCACCCCTGAACCCGCCTTGGTGCCACGTGCATCAGGCGGGTTTCGCATTTCTGGAGACCTGCAATGACCGAACCCGAACAACAACCCGCCGCCCTTGTGGAAAACATGCTCCTGTTGCGCCGCGAGGACTTTGACGAACTTCTCGACCGTGCCGCCGAACGCGGAGCCGAGCGTTGCCTCGCCCATCTCGGGCTGGAGAACGGCAGTGCCGCGAAGGACATCCGCGAACTGCGCGATCTGCTGGAAGCGTGGCGCGATGCCCGCCGAACGGCGTGGCAGACCACCGTCAAGGTCGTGACCACCGGCATCCTGGCCGCCCTGCTGGTGGGGGCTGCCATCAAGTTGAAGCTGATGGGAGGCGTGCAATGACTGCCAAGCCGAAGATCTGCCTACTGGACGACTGGCGGCGCGTGTTGCGACGGGCCTGGAGCATCCGCTTCTCGCTGCTGGCCGCTGCCTTCACGGCGGCGGAAGTCGTGGTGCCCCTGTTCGGGGACGTACTACCGCGCGGCGCGTTCGTGCTGCTGGCCTTTGCCGCCAGCATCAGCGCAACCGTAGCTCGCATCGTGGCTCAGCCGGAGATGCACCAATGACCCGGCCACCATCACCAGCGATGCGCAGGACGGTGGCCGGACTGACGCTGTCCGCTGCCGCCCTGGTTGGCATCGTGCTGCACGAGGGCTACACCGACCGTGCAGTGATCCCCGTCAAGGGCGATGTACCGACCATTGGTTTCGGCACCACCACCGGGGTGAAGCTGGGCGACACCACCACGCCGCCGAAGGCGCTGGCTCGGGCGCTCACCGATGTGCAGCAGTTCGAAGGTGCGCTCAAAACCTGCGTGACCGTGCCGATGGCCCAGCACGAGTACGACGCGCTGGTGAGCTTTTCTTACAACGTCGGCAGCCGCGCGTTCTGCCAGTCCACGCTGGTCAGGAAACTCAACGCCGAGAACTACGCGGGAGCCTGTGCCGAGCTGCTGCGCTGGCGCTTCTTCCAGGGAAAAGACTGCGCGCTGCCCAGCAACGCGCGGCTGTGCGGTGGGCTGGCTACACGGCGAGAAGCCGAATACCGGCAGTGCATCGGGGAGACGTCGTGAGCGTGATTCCGTGGCCGTACCGGCTGCTGGCCCTGGCGGCGCTCGGCGTCGCCCTGGTCGGCTTCGGCTGGATCAAGGGTGCGAGCCACGTTCGAGCGCAATGGGATGCCGCCATCCAGCAACAAGCCCTCCAGACAGCCGCCATCCGCGAGCGGCAGGCGCAAGCCACCGTCAAGGTCGTCACCCAGTACGTCGACCGCGTCCGCATCGTTCGCGAGAAGGGCGACACCATCATCAAGGAGGTTCCTGTCTATGTGCCCGTTCAAGCCGATGCTGCTTGCACTATCAACCGTGGCTTTGTGCGCCTGCACGACGCTGCCGCCGCCGGTGAGCTGCCCGAGCCCGCCCGAGATACTGATGCGGCCGCCGCAGGCATTGCGCTCTCTACCGTCGCCGGAACCGTTGCCGCTAACTACCAGGCCTGCCACGAGAACGTCGAGCAACTGAGGGCGTTGCAAGCGTGGGTCAATGAAAACGGAGCGATTGCCAAACACTGAGCCGGTGCCGGCCGCGGAGCCGGAGGAAAGGCTCGCAAACCTCGTGGACTTTACGTTCAACCACAGTGCTGGGCGGTTCCAGGCGTCAGTCCTGCGATGGCGGGTCAATCAACCGGATCGGACCGCCGCCTAGACGGAGGTGCGGCGCTGAGTCTATGGCGGCGGGAGGAAGTTGTCGTGGCTGATGCGATGACGCTCGGCCGAGGCCGTTTGGTTACTTGGCGACGCCTGATGCAAATACTGTTGCTTTGCCCTCGGCGGACTGCTGACCCTCTGCACCTATGACGGAGAAGATTAATCTGAGAAAATCGAGCTTTAAATTCGAACAACGGTTTTCTATTCGATGGCAACGCGCTCCACTGTACCCAAGCTGCCCCAGCTTCTCGACCGAAAAATCTACAAGACAGGCCAGACACGCGGCGCGGACGATGACGTCATCTTCCAAAACCGCGTGGGGCGAAACAGCACAGTGCTGATTCCCTACGGTCTGTGGGCGCAGTGTCGCCTGACCCTGCCGCAGTCCTACGAAAACGGTTTCATCGTACTGATCTCACCCGCTGAATACTTCGCTACACAGAACATCGCGGCGCAGCTTGCCGCGCAAGGGCTGACGCTGGGCGTGAACGCGTTGGTGTTCTACGAGACACGTGAACACTGGGCCGCGCACAACCCCGACGCTCTGCACTGGACACCCGCGACGCAACGGACGAACCCGCTCGGTGGTCAATACGTGGCCCGTGTTCCAGCCACTACGGCGGCAGAGAATGGAGCAAAGATCAATCGCGGCTTCACCGTAACGGCGATGAAGGGTGCGGGCATCCGCGTGTACGAATACGCTAGCACCACAACCATCGACCACTGCCGCCAGCAGCTTGAAGCGTTGTTCTGGAAGTGTCGCGATGCGGACGCTGTGGCCGTGGCCAACGGCATGACGGCGGCGCAGGCCGCAGCGCGTAAGGCGGCGAACCTCGCCAAGTGTCAACAACACGGGCTGCTTGACCTGGTCCGGTTGACGCAAGCTCGGATGTTGAACGCGGCGGGGTACACGATCTGTCCGCTGTGTCTGGACGAATTGTCCGGTCAAGGCTTCTTCAACCGCATGGAGCAGGCCGAAGGTCGCGAGGTTCCTGACCTGACGGTGACGCAGCTAAACCTGTTCCACATCCAAGAGTTGCGCTACGGAGTGCTGAATCACCGCCCCTACAACCTTGGCTGGGGTCATCACCACTGCAATGTCGTGGTGAAGGACGCGGGCATCTTGGAAACGCTGGAATGGATGCGCGGTATCCTTGACCGCAACGTTGCCGAAGGTCACTTGCCCGCTTCAAATAACCCCAACTGAGGCGCTTTGCGCTTCGGTGCTTGAGCTGGAAGCGGCTCGGCATCCAGGGCGGTGAGCGGTTCAGGGTCGGCGTCGCAAACAGCTTGAACGCGGGCGGCGATTTCCTTCGCCCACTTGGGCTCAATCTCCATAGAGACAGTGCGCCGCCCCAGACGCAACGCTGCAAGCGCCGTACTACCTGAACCGCCGAAGCAGTCCAGCACTATGTCGCCGGGGTATGTGGTGGCTTCGATGGCGTGCTCCAACATGGCGGCAGGCTTCTCGGCGGGGTGCTTGCCCTTGTATGGACGCACTGACGGGAATGTCCACACGTCGGTAAATTCCTTGGTCGCGTCCATCGTAAACACGCGGATAGCATCCTCATACAGCGGCATTGACTTCACCTTGCCAGTGGCGAGAATCGCCGCCCGCACTTTGTCGTACTGGTCGCGGCTAGGCGTGTTGCGTCCAGCCTCCCAGTTCGACACCGCGCCGCCATGGTTGACCTTGCCGTGAGCGCCCGTGATTGCGGTCAGTTCGTGCATGGACAGCCCTGCTTGCTTGCGGCACTCGCGCAGCATTTCCGCAAACGGGGAGCGGAACAGGTTTGTATCTACGGCCGGTTCAGCGAACAGAATCCGCTCGGAGTGGGCGTACCACTGGCGCAGCGCCTCTTTGTTCATCTTGCCCTTCCAGCCGTCAAAGCCAGGGTCATTTGGCTTCGTCCAAACGACATGTGAAAGCACGTTGAAGCTTTTAGACAGTAGCACCTCAAGGCGAGCGGACATTGCCGTGGCGCAGAAGCAGAATAGAGAGCCGTTGGGTTTCAGCACGCGCCGCCACTCCACCGCATACTCGGCCATCCACTCCAGATAGTGCTCATCCTCAGCAAAGGCGGTGTCGCCGTAGATGTTTTGCTTCTTGGTGGAGTGATAGGGCGGGTCGGTCAAAATCAGGGAAACCGAGTGCGACGGCATTGCGCGAAGGAGCGCCAGCGAATCGCCCTCAGCGACTATCGCCCCGTCACCTGAAAAGTGCAGCGATTGGTGAAGCGCATTCTTAATCGCCTCGAACTGTTCTTGTCTTGTGGTCATTGTGCTCTGCTCTCGCTTTCGCTTGCGTCCGTGGCAGCTTCGCCCTCCAGTAGCGGCCACCGCTGCACGAGGTAGGTTTGCACCGCCTCCCGCACCACCCACGCCAGCGACACGCGCTGTTCCTGCGCGATGCGCTCAAGCTCGGCGTACTGGTCTTCAGGGAAGCTCACCGACGCCCGCACTGTGCGCTCCGCCGGGGCGGTGTAGGACTGGACGCGACGATTGGCCATGGGTGGACGACTCGGGGTGAACGTGAAATTTGCACCATGTTACACCACTTTGGTGCAGCTTTGTTGATTTCACGCAGAGCCCGGGTGTCGGACCGGGCGCCGGTCATGCAATCCGGGTTCCTGTCGCAGTGCTCTCGGCAGGCTCACTACGCAGGCTGCTATTGCGGATCAGGTCTTCGAGCGCGATCCACCTGTTCGCAGCTCAGGCCGCGTTGCGCGCTCTGGCAATTGCCGGGCTCATCTCGTCTTCGGGTGCTTGCAGGCGGTCCATGAGAGCAAGGTGTTGTTTGAATAACTGGACGCCTCGAATCCGCTGCAAACAAAACAATGAAAATGTGGACACAGTAAACACAACGGGTTAGGATTGATCCCATTGAAACAGATCAGGGGCCCAGCATGGATCCGAGCAACCTCGTCGGCATCAGCGAGATCGCCGATCTCGCCAAGGTCACTCGCCAAGTAGTCAGCAACTGGCGACAGCGCTATGACCATTTTCCGCGCCCGGTGAAAACACTCCAGAGCGGCCCTGTCTGGGATCGAGAGTTGGTCGAGGCCTGGGTCAAGAACTTCAAGGGCGAAGCCACGCACGTGCTGAGTTTTATCAACCTGAAGGGTGGCGTTGGTAAGACTACAACGGCGGTCGGCGTGGCCGAAATCCTTGCGCAGGAAGAGCGCAAGCACGTTCTTGTCGTTGATCTCGACCCGCAGACCAACGCCAGCGTGACACTGATTTCCGAGGAACGCTGGGCGGAAATGGACAAGGCGGGGCAGACGGTCGCTCAACTGTTTGCCGATCGGCTAAACCCCAACGATCCTCCGAAGTTCGACATCGAGAAGTCCATCGCCAGTGGCGTCTCAACCGTCAACGACGGCATCGCCCGTCTCGATCTGCTGCCGTCGAGCATCCGTCTCATCGACATTCAGGACCGCATCCCGATGATCGCATTGTCGGGCAACTTCACCGTCAATCCGCTCGACATCCTGAAGCACGCACTCCAGCCGGTCATCGACCGTTACGACTACGTGATCGTCGATTGCCCGCCGAGCCTCGGCACAGTCACCAAGAACGGCCTGCGCATTTCCACCGGCTACGTCATTCCAACCATCCCCGACATCCTCTCCACTTGGGGCATCTACCAGATCGTCGACAACGTCCATCGATTCGCCGACGACATCGGTCGGCCGATTCCGGCTCTCGGCATCGTCGCAACCAAGGTGCAGGGTAACAACCTCCATCGCCGTGTCATGGACGATCTGGCCGCCCGACGCTTGGGCCGCTTCGGCGAGGCTAGCGCGCTGCCGCAACCGCCCCTTTTCGCCACCAGCATTCCGCAGAACGTGAGTGTCGCCCGCGGCGCGGACGTGGATGCCGACATCCGCACCTTCAAGGGAAAGTACGGCACGGCATACGAATCTATCCGTGGGCTGGCTAAGGAAATCAAGACACTATGCGAAACGAAAAAGCCCTGATTAAGCTGCTGCGCGGCTTGGTCGACATCCTTGCAGATGAGGCTGCGCGCAACCCTGACTTCGCCGCACGCCTGGATGACGTGCTGACCGGTCTACCGAAAGAGTCGGCCAAGCCCGCCAGACAAAGCGCCACGCTGCCTGCCGAACTGCCGGACATTCATGCTGAATGGAACCAGCACAATGAAACCGACTTCCGCTTGTGGCTGCGCGACCAGCCGATGTCGGTGCTGCGCGCCTTGGTTCGTACCCACGACTTCGATCCCACCCGCCGCACGACCAAGTGGAAGGAAGCTGAAAAGCTCGCCGACTTCATCGCCGACGGCCTGAAGGCCCGCCTGGCACGCGGCTCGTCATTCCTTGGGCGGGGGACAGCATCATGAATCTGATCCCCACGAGCTCGTGTAACCGCTGTCAGACACAGAAGGACTGAATAGCCCATGTTCCATCTAACTGCACGCGTTGCTTGGCACGACTCCCGTTGGAACGGCACCGTCTGTCGTCTTCCCTCCTGCAACTCCTTCTGCACGGCGCTCGACCGCATTCGCGAGGAGCGCGACGACGCCCGCGAGGACGTGCTGGCAGGGAAGCAATGGAACACTCTGGACACGGACGAGCTGCCCGCCTGCAAGGCCGAGTCGGGCGCGTTCATGAACGGGGAGGAGTGGTCGCGGCGCTTCGTTCACCCGTACGCGGGCATCAAGAAGGCCGAGGACACGCACGGGCACCTCAAGCCGACGCTGGTGAAGATTCCGTCATACGCCACATTCGTCGTGCCGTTCGCGTGGATGCTCAAGAGCGAGCAGGAGGCGATTGACGAGCGACTCCCGACGCCGCTCCCGCTCGACGAAGAGGCACCGTTCAACAGCCCGTGGGTCTTCGGGCGCGAGCGCCAGGAGGCGATCCTCAAGCTGTTCGCGAGCCGCCTCATGCCGGAGCGCTCGCTGGTCTTCTTCTACTGCAAGGAGGGCCAGCCCCTCGGCGACACCATCTCGCGACTTGTAATGGGCGTCGGGCGGATCGCGAACGTCGCGCAGCCGAAGGCCTACGACGTCTCGAAGAAGAAGCCAACACACCTCATGTGGGACCTGCTCATTCGCCACACGATTCGGCCTGAAGGCGAGGACGGGTTCCTGCTCCCGTACCACGACTACTTGGAGCCGACTGGCGACGCCGCCGAGGACGCGCGGCGTCAGCGGCTCCTTCACGAGATCGCGGTGCCCGCCGACCCGGCACACGTTCGCGTCTTCTCCTACGCAGCCGAGCTCGCGCCCGCAGACATCGCGCTCTCGACGCTGGTCCGCTGCCTCGAGTCGGTGCGAAAGATCCGCGAGCACGGCATCGCCAAGGGCCCGTGGGAGCGTCGCGAGGAGTGGCTCAACCAGCAAATCGCGCAGGCATGGCAGGATCGTGGGCCGTTCCCGGGGCTCGGTCCCGTGCTCGAAGCGCTGGGGATGAGGCTCGGGACGGCGCTTGCGCTGGAGTTGCGGTCGTCGGGCACGGTGAAGGCCGACGCCGATCCGTGGCCGACGGTAGACGCCATCCTTCGAGGGAAGCAGAAGCCGCCGCAGCCCGCTTACGCCGAGGACCTGAAGGCGATCCGCGACACGTGGACGGACCTCCCCGACGAGCGCCGTGCGCTACTCAAGCTGCTCTCACGCTTCGCGCTCACCTCGGAGCAGGCGCTGCGCTGGTTCGACCCGAAGGAACGCGCGAAGGGCACCGCCGCGAAGGTGACTGACGAGGAAATCCTCGCGAACCCCTATCGCATCAGCGAGGTGGACCTTGGCGACTGGAACGACTCGCCGGTGTCTGTCGGCACCATCGATCGCGGTTTGCTACCCGACGCGACCATCGCGGCCAAGCACCCGGTCCCGGCACCGTCGCAGGTGGGCTCGCCGAACGATGCGCGCCGTCTGCGCGCTGCGCTGGTCGCGGTGCTGCGTGAAGCATCAGAGAACGGCGACGCGCTCCTCAGCGTACCCGAGGCGCATCAACGGGTCGGCTCGCTCGACCTCGCGCACCCGTGTGTCATCGGCTCGGACTGGCCGAGCACGAACCGTTCGACGCTCGCCGGCGTCCTCGAACTCATCGACATCCCCGCTGCGGAGGGCGCGCCGACGGCAGCGCTCCAGCTCACAGAGATGAAGGGGCGAGAGGACCGGCTTCGCTCCGTGCTCGGCAAGCGCGCCGCAAAGGCTGCGGCGCCCATCAAGGCCGATTGGCGGAAGCTGCTCGTCACGGCCATCTCCGAGGCGGGCGGCAAGTTCGACAAGGCGAACGCGATCCACCAGCAGGCCATCGAGGAGCAGGCGGTTGCCCTTGAGCGCCTGCTGTCGCGGCGGCTCAGCGTCCTCGTGGGGCGCGCCGGCACGGGCAAGACGTCGGTCATGGGCGCGCTCATGCTCTCCGACGCGCTCACGACGGACGGCATCTTGCTCCTCGCGCCGACGGGAAAGGCACGCGTTCGCCTCGGCAAGGCGACGAGCGCCGAGGCGATGACCGTCGCGCAGTTCCTTCACCGCCTCGGTAGGTACGACGGCTCTCGCCAGCGGCCGAAGTTCGACGGCAAGGACAAATACCGGAAGGAGAAGACGGTCGTCATCGACGAGTGCTCGATGCTCACGATGGACGACTTGGTCGCAGTGCTCGAAGCGCTCGACCTCGCGCACGTGCAGCGAGTCATCCTTGTCGGCGATCCGAACCAGCTCCCGCCGATCGGTGTGGGGCGACCCTTTGCCGACTTGGTTTCGTACCTCGAAACGACGGAGGCGAAGGGCGACGACGGCTCGCCGCTGGGCAACGCGCTCGCCCGGCTCTCCGTCGAGGTTCGCGCGGCGGCGGCCGCTTCTGCCTCGGACGCGCTGCGGCTCGCGTCTTGGTTCACGCGTGAGCAGCAACCCGTCGACGCCGACCGCGTCCTCAGCGACCTCGAGCTGGGCGAGAAGTTCAACGACCTCGAGATCGCGCTGTGGAAAACCCCCGACGAGCTACGCGCGCAGCTCCTGGCCGCGTTCGAGCGGCACCTCGGACTCTGCGGCCCGAACGATATCGCCGGATTCGACAAGTCGTTGGGGCTCGACGACAAGGGCTGGGTCCCATTCGAAGCGCCCGAAGGTTCCGAGCGCTGGCAGATCCTGTCGCCCGTCCGGATGCACCCCCACGGCGTCCACGACCTCAATCGCTGGGTGCAGCGCCAGTTCCGCGCGAAGGAGCTGGAAGCGGCGTCGACCGCCTGGGGCGTGAGCCTTGGCGACGAGACCATCGTCGCTAAGGACAAGGTCATTCAGACGACGAACCAGAAGCGCAAGGCGTACAACTGGGTCGAGCGAGCGGTGGAGGAGCACTACATCGCGAACGGCGAGGTCGCCTTGATGTCGAAGATAAAGAACATGCTCAAGGGCGTGTTCGCCGGGCGGCCGAATCTGACCTTCGACTACTGGCCCAACCAGTTCTCCGACGGCTACGCGCCCCTCGAGTTGGCGTACGCGCTCACCGTCCACAAATCGCAGGGCAGCGAGTTCAAGAAGGTCTTCGTCATCCTGCCAAAGAACAGCCGTCTGCTGTCGCGCGAGATGGTTTACACCGCGCTCACTCGCTCGCGTGAACAGCTCGTGCTCCTCATCGAGGGCGACGACGCCACGGTTCTCTTCGACCTCACGCGACCGGAGCGTTCGGAGACTGCGCGACGCAACACGAACATCTTCCAGAGCGTCATTCGCGCCGCCCACGACTCGGTGCCCTTTGCCGAGCACCTGATTCACCGGACCGAGAAGGGGCATCTCGTGAGGAGCAAGTCGGAGTTGGTCATCGCCAACATGCTGTTCCAGCTCGGCATCTCCTACGAGTACGAGCGCGTACTCGACGGGACGACGGCAGCGGGCCGCTTGCGCCCCGACTTCTCGTTCATTGCGGCTGACGGCGACTTAATCATATGGGAGCACCTCGGGATGCTAAGTCGGCCCGACTACAAGCGGGGCTGGGACTGGAAGCGCGAGTGGTATGCGCGCAATGGCTTCGTTGAAGGCAAAACCTTGTTCATCTCGACCGAGGATTCCCGGAACGGGTTGGACTCAGCGCGGTTGAGGGAGACGGCTGACACCATCAAGACTCTCATTGAGTAATCTTCTCTTGGCGTTCAGGTAACCGGCTTCGTTGCCCTCGAAGTAGTGAGGCTGGAGGCGGGACGCGGCCAAATCGTCGAATCTACGCCCTCAAGGCCAAAGCGTTACTATCTGGCTCGGCAAGCGGACGCGAGTTCGGTTCCGTGTTCCACCACCATATATAAGGGCTCGGAAAATCTCCGGGCCCTTTTTCTTGCCCGAAATCC
>JADHED010002365.1_pt1 | contig 13299 bp, 10 predicted proteins | sample 8952041 | NCBI WGS metagenome assembly JADHED01 (sample SAMN16124423, study PRJNA663239) | bioreactor sludge metagenome | isolation source: sludge (control) | place: India:Bengaluru | collected 2018-09-08
CCCAATCGATTTGCGTGACCGGCCTTCCGGAAAGCTGCAGCCCTTCGAGGATCGCTTGGCCGGCAAGGGTCACCGCGACCGTGTGCTCGACGTCGTGGTAGGCGGCGTTGGATTTCGAGATGGTGTCGAGGGCGAAGCCGGCCGTCCGCAAGACGACCTCTTCCACGCGAGGATCTGCGCCCACGAACTTCGGCGCATAATAGGAGCCGAGCCGGGCGATGCAGCACCGAACATTGGAGCCCGCTGGGTTGGCCATGTGCAGAGCGATCTCCGATGCATAGGGAGCGGAATGTGCACCCACCATAGCCGAGTTGCGGGCATAAAATCAAACACGAGCGAGACGAACACCGGCTTCCGATTTTGAGATGAACGAAGACTTGGTGTAAAGATGACCTCGGCCTGCGCAGTGCGACCGCGCAGGCCGAGGTCATCGCGATCGAAACAGCCAGGGGAAATCAGAGATGAACATTCTGCTTCGGGTTCGGGCGGTAGGGCCGTGGCGGATGAACGCCTATGCGCTCGTGTGTCCGGTCAGCAAGCAGAGCGTGCTGATCGACCCGGGAGACGAGCCGCCTGCGCTGGCGGCCATGCTGGAGGACACGCATCCGGTAGCCATTCTGATCACGCACTCCCACCCCGACCACGTCGGCGCGCTGGAGATCATGCGAGCGCGACTGCAGGTGCCCGTCATGGCCCACCCGGCTTTCGCGGCCGCGGCCGTCGACCGCGCGCTCGCCGACGGCGACGCCATCACGGTCGGCCAACACCGGCTGAAGGTCCATCACTCACCCGGGCACACTCCGGACCAGGTGTGTTTTGCCATTGAGCGGGACGAGCGCGTCGTGGTGGGCGACACGATCTTCGAGGGCGGCCCCGGCAAGACCTGGAGCCCGGAGGATTTCCGGACGACGCTTGACACGTTGCGCCGGGTCGTCCTCGCATGGCCGGACGAGACCCGCTGCTACCCGGGCCACGGCAACCCGTTCCGATTGGGAGACATCCGCAACGCCGTCGAGGCGTTCATCGCCAAGGATCACGGCCGTTTTTGCGGGGACGCCACCTGGGGGATGTGAACGGCGGCAGGGCCGCGGCGGAGCTTTTCTCCCAGCAGAAGCAGAGAACCCCCTATCTGTCAGAATCGATCGGCGATAGCCACCTGAGACAAAGTGAGGTTTTCTGAACGAATAAGCAGTTTCGAGAAAGTTTAGATTCCTATCTGGAATCCGTACTTTGGTGGATGATCATTTCAGACGATATATGGCAGATATACGTCAGATCAGAGAGAAGAAGCCATGTGACAACTGGTTGGGAATAGCAGAGCAAAACCACTTGCATTGTCAAATTGAGATTCATCGCCGCAGTCCATCAAACGTAAACGCAGTCCCTCTTCGAGTAAACAGAAACCTATCCATTTCCATTCAGCGCAGATCACTGTAGAGTCCTAATAATAACCAGCGTGGCATCATCCTCCATTTTAGCGCCTCCTTGGAACGCAACCTGGGCGGACAAAATGCGATCCAGGATTTCGTTGGCACTCCTCTGATTGTGGCGGCGCACATCAGCTACCGCCACCTCCTCCGAGTGCCGCGTATAAATCGACTTGGTTGCTGAATTTTATCAAATTGGTAGCTATGAGATCCAGTTGGGCAGCATACAAGCTGCGCTGCGCGTCGAGGACATTCAAATAGATGTCGATTCCTTGGTCGTAACGTGCAGTTGACAGCCGATAGGTCGCAGCCGTAGCGTCCACCAACGACTGCTGGGCCTGCACTTGACCGTCGATGGTCCCATAGCGTGCCAAAGCATCCGCCACATCACGGAATGCAGCCTGGATCGCGCCCTCGTATTGGCTGACAGCGAGCTCTTTTTCAACCTCGCTCACTTTCAGTGCCGCCCAGGTGCGCGCGTCGAAAATCGGCATGTTGATCTGGGGGGTGAAGTTCCAGGTAAAGGATCCATGCTTGAACAGATTGAGTAGGTCTCCGCTCGCGGTGCCGACGGCGCCCGTTAGGGTAATGCTCGGGAAGAAGGCCGCCCGGGCGGTGCCGATATTGGCGTTCGCTGCCTTCAGCACGCTCTCAGCCTGCATCACGTCGGGACGGTGAAGCAACACGTAGGAAGGCAACCCTGGCGACAGGGCGGGCGGAGGGGATACGGCGGGAAGCCCTTCGGGCAGCAGTTCAGGATCAACAGGGGAGCCGACCAGCAGGTTCAGCGCATTTTCGTCGCGCGCCAGCTGCTCCGTGAACCTCACGACATCAACCCGGGCGCTGTCCACTCGCGTCTGGCTCTGACGCAAGTCTAGCTCGGACACGACCCCGGTCTCGAAGCGTCGCCGGATGAGATCATAGGAAGCCTGTTGGGTCTCAAGAGTGGACTTGGAGAGAGCCAGGCTGTCGCGATCCGCCGCCAAGGTGAGGTAGGCATTTGCGATCTCCGAAATCAGCAGAATCTGCGCGCTGCGTCGCGCCTGTTCGGTTGCGAAGTACTGTTCCAGCGCAGCTTGTGTCAGACTGCGGATGCGGCCGAAGAAGTCGATGTCCCAGGAGGCGACGCCGACCTCGGCACTGTATCGCTTTACCGTGACAGAACGGCCGGTGCCGTTGATAACCCCGGGTGTTCGCTGTTCGCGCCGTTGGCCGGTGGCGTCGACGACCGGCAGGAGCTCAGTTTGCTGGGACCGATACAGGGCTCGAGCGCGTTCGACGTTGAGGGCTGCGGTGCGCAAGTTACGGTTGTTTTGCAGCCCGGTCTCGATAAGCGCCTGCAGGCGGGGGTCGGGGAAGTATTCCCGCCACTCTAAATCGGCCGCGAGAAGGGCCTGCGGCGGGGGCGACGGCTCCCGGTAAGCCGGCCCGGCCGGCCATTGGGAAGGAACCGGCAGTTCCGGGCGGGTGTATTCCGGGATCAGGGTGCAGCCAGCCAAAAAGACCGCTGCTGTAGCCAAAAGTGATACTAACTTGATCATGTTGCTTTACACCTCCGAAAGAGCCACGGCACTCGTGACTGACTTTGCCGTTTCGTAAGCTTTTTTCCGTACCAACAGTTGAACCACCCATACGGTTAATGCTGAAAGCATGTGTCGCGCAAACCCAAGTATCCGCGGCCGGTTAGAATCATGATGTGGCTTCCTGTAATCCTTCAGGCATCTTTTCTTTAACGCCGAACCATAAAACGTAAAGCGACGGCAGGAAGATCAGAGTTAAGCCTGTAGCCACTGCCAAGCCACCCATGATGGCAGTTGCCATCGGCCCCCAGAAAACGGTTGGCGCGATGGGAACCATGCCCAAGATGGCAGCAAAAGCCGTCAGCATGATGGGCCTGAAACGCAAGGTTGACGCATTTACAACTGCCTGCCAATCGGAATGCCCTTCGTGCTTTTCCACCTCGATCTGATGCACCAGAATGACGGAGTTTCTAACAATCATACCGATTAGAGCGACAATGCCCAGCATCGCCACAAACCCCAGTGGCTGATGCATCAATAGAAGCCCGAGGACGACACCGATCACTCCGAGCGGCGCTACGCTCGATACCAGGAGAAGATGCTTGTAATTTTCCAACTGGATCATGAGTGTCGCTGCCATGAGCAAGAGCATGATCGGTATGACCGCCATTACAGAGGCCTCCGATTTGGCACTTTCCTCCACTGTTCCACCGACGACGACCTTATAGCCTCTTGGCAGCGAGCTGTTCAGCTCATCGATCTTCCCCTGCAATTGTTTAACGATCGTTGCGGGCATAACGTCCCCCTTTAAATTGCCCTGCACCGTCAGCGTCGGCACACGATCCCGCCGCCAGATGAGAGGAAAATCCTGCACATAGTTGAGCGTTGCCACAGCACTCAACGGCACGGATTTTCCGTTCGGAAGCGGCAGGCTCAGCGTTCGCAAATCTTCAATCGAAATGCGCTCGTTCTCCTGGGCGCGAATCACGACATCGATCAGGTAAATGCTGTCTCGAATTTGAGTTGCTGTGACCCCGGACAAGGTCGTGTAGATCGCCTGTGCGATAGAGGCGGAGGAAAGGCCAAGCCGGCGCGCCTCTTCCTGATGAATGTCGATTTTCAGCTTGCGCGCTGCGTCGCCCCAATTGAAGTTAATTGCCTGCAGGTCATGCGCAGTAGCCATGATCTCAGCCACATTTTGCGCGACCTGTCTTACCTGGCCAGGGTCCTTGCCGCTTACACGATACTGCACAGGCCATCCGACGGGTGGCCCGAGCTCAAGGGCAAAAAAGCCCGCCACGATCTCGGGAAACTGGTTGGCAACCGCTTTTTGAAGACGCGCACGAACGCGCTCACGCGCCTCGGCGCTTTTGGTCACAATGACTGCTTGTGCGAAAAAATCGCTCTCAAGTTGCTCGTCCAGAGGAAGATAGAACCGGATAGCTCCACGACCGATGTACGAGCTCCAATGATCGATGTCGGGATCATTCTTAATCAAGCGATCAAATCTTGCTGCGACATCAATCGTTGCATCCATGGAAGCACCTTGATGCAGCGTCATATTGACCAAAAGCTCCGGTCTTTCGGAGGAAGGGAAAAATTGGTTTGGAACCAAAGGCCACGCCGCAAGCGCGAGGCCAAAAACCGCCGCTGTCAGAAAAACGGTCGCCTTGGGACGACGCATGGTGAACAAGAGAAGCGCATGGAAGATCGTTGCCGCCCTGCTTGTTCGATGTTCATGGTGCCCGAACGCTTCTTTCAGGATTTTCACCCCGATCAACGGCGCAAAGAGAACGGCGACAAACCACGATATCAACAGGGCCATGGTCACTACCGCGAACAAGGAGAACGTGTATTCGCCCGCATCGCTCTTGGCGAATCCTACCGGCACAAAACCGATGATCGTGACAATCGTGCCGGTCAGCATCGGAAAGGCTGTCGAGGTATAGGCGAAGGTCGCAGCCTTGACCCTCGTCCAGCCTTCCTCCAGCTTGGACACCATGCTTTCGACCGTGATCATGGCGTCATCTACGAGCAGGCCGAGGGCAATTATCAAGGCACCCAGGGAGACACGCTGGAGATCTATCCCCCAGATCTGCATGCCGACAAACACACAGGCAAGTACCAGTGGAATGGAACAGGCAACGACCGCACCAGCGCGGAGGCCAAGGCTGATGAAGCTGATTCCGAGAACAATCGCTACCGCCTCGATCAAGGCTTTCATAAACTCATTCACGGCTTCGTGAACGACTTTGGGCTGGTTGGCGACCAAGTGTGCCTCTATGCCGATGGGCATGTCAACGCGCAGGCTTGCCATTTTTTCAGCTACATTCTTTTCGAGCGCGAGAACATCGCCGCCTTTTGTCATGTTTACAGCCAAACCGACGGCGTCGAGCCCGTTGTAGCGAAACCGTGGCTGCGCCGGATCTGAATAGCCGTGTTTAATGGTCGCGATGTCGATCAGGCGTATCTTTTTCGATCCTGCGTATACAGTGACATTCTTCAGGTCTTCATCCGAGCCGAATTTCCCGGTGGCCTCTACCAGAACTTGTTCTTTTTCGGTATCGACAACACCTGAAGGCGTTAAAATGTTTTGCTCCTGCAAGGCGGCAATGATCGATTCCCGGTTAATGCCAAGATTGCCGAGCTGATGCGAGGAAAACTCGATGTAGACCTTTTCGTCTTGGAAACCGATCTTGGCGACTTTGGCCACATCGGGAGCGTGAAGCAGCTCGTCCCGCACCGTTTCGACATAGTCTTTCAGCTCCCGGTGCGTGAATCCATCGGAGGTGAAGGCGTAAATGATGCCGTAGGTGTCACCGAATTCGTCGTTGAAAAAAGGGCCAATTGTGCCCGAGGGAAGCTCCGCCTTGATGTCGCCAACCTTCTTGCGAACCTGGTACCAGATGTCCGGGACATCCTTCTTATTGGTGCTGGTCAGAAGGTTCACGAAGATCGTCGTCTCACCTGCCAGGGTGTAACTTTTGATGTAGTCGAGCGATGGAGTCTCCTGCACCTTCTTTTCGATTCGGTCTGTCAGCTGCAGAGTCGTCTCTTCGATCGTCGCACCAGGCAAAAAGGCCCGCACAACCATCGTCTTGATCGTGAATTCGGGATCCTCATTGCGACCCAGATGGAAATAGGCGTACACTCCCGCAAAGGTAACCAGAATCATGAAAAACGAGACAAGCGCCCCGTGCTTGACCGCCCATTCAGACAGATTAGCGGCTTTCATTGTTCTCCTCCACCGTCCTGACCTTCTGGGCTTGGCGAAGCGACTGAACGCCGGCCGTCACGATACGATCGCCCGTGTTGAGCCCGTTTAAAAGAACGACTTTATCCGTTGTATAGAGCGCGACATCGACGAGCCGAAGCGAGACCGACTGGGTGGATGGATCGACTATCCATGCTGCGGGCTTGCCCTCGAACATCGTCAGGGCCGATGCTGGTATCTGAAGCGTCGATTCCTGGGTGAAAGCCAAGCGTCCAATCACGGTTGACCCCAGCAACATTTGAGAAGCGTTGTTCTCCAGAACGGCTTTGGTTTGGTAGGTCCGCGTTACTGGGTCGGCCTCTGGAGCAATTTCATAGACAGAGGCAGTCGCGCACATGTCTCGGTTCCGATCGAGGCAGGTCTCTATTTTCTGACCCAAGGTTAACCCGATGCGGATGATGTCCTCTGGCATCTCGAACAGAGCATCCTTTAATTTGTTTTGCCCGATCCGAAACACCGTTTGTCCGGCCGTGACAACTTCGCCGACCTCGACAAGCCGGTCAGTGACAATGCCGTCGGCTTCCGCCTTGAGCTGCGTATAGTCGAGTTGCTCTTTTGCAATCCGCGCCTTGGCTTCGGCAGCTTCCAACTCGGAGCGTGCCGACTTGAGCTCGCGAAGCGTCTTGTCATAGTCGTTTTGGGAAACCGCCTTTGACTGAAGGAGGCTGCTGTTGCGGCTCTCCAGCTTTTCCGCCAGCTCCAATGCAGCCTTTGCAGAGGAAGCTTCCGCCTTAGCAGACGTCAAGGCGTCTTTGAAAATGGTATCATCGAGACGAGCCAAGAGCTGCCCCGCCTTTACCGCGCTTCCAGCCGAAACCAGCCTTTGCGACAACTTTCCTGGAACTCTAAACGATGCATTTACGTATGCGTGAGCAGTAACTTGCCCCGTCACAACCCCTGAAGACTCATGGGCCTTGCCACCGACAACAACCGTTCGAACGGGTCTGATGTCCTCGACTTCCTTGGGTTTATTACAGCCAGAAGTGAATAGCTGCAGCAATATCATTAATGCTAATGAATATGAGTAATGTCGCATCCGGTTCTCCATTTAGCGTTTCTGCTTTGAGCTTTCCAAAGCTGCATGCGAACTCCGACCGCCATTCCAATCACCGGAAGTTCAGGAACAATATTCCGATTTGGCTGCCAAGCAATGAACTCATCAGGTGATGTTCTCCAGAACCTGGCCCGTCGGTGAGAAATAGCCCTAACAAGACTGCTATAAGCACCAGGGTCCATCCAACTAGATTGGACATCGCATTCCTCCTTGTTAGCCCTTTAGGAGCATCCTCATCGCTGTGATCACAACCACGATCAGTATGAGTGCGAGTCCTCTTATATTCACGACACCCTCCTCTCTTGCACTTCCACTTCAAGCGGTTCGATCCACCTCGAATGGTCAGCGAAATTTCCTAAATGGGAGCGATAGGCCTGAAAACTTTTCATGATATCCAGGTAAACAGCCACTTCTCTTGGGCGGTAAATGTGCTTAATTTCACAAGAGTATCTGGCCACTGACATCGACAAAATCTCGCTGCACGCGGACATGATCCGGTTTATGACCTTGTCCCCGTAATCGTTCCGGGTCTCCCCCAGGCGCACGGGGACGATGCATTCTCTGATCTTCTTCAACCGGGCCATGTCCGGACGCGAGACGAGGTAAGGAGCGGTAAAGTTGGTTGCGTCCGTAGTCCTCAGGAGCAGATTGTCAATCCGCGTTGAACTTTGACCCACCATCGGCATCCAATTTTGACCCACCCCAAGTTAGAAGTTAGCGGACGCTGCTCCTGAGCCATCGGTTCAGGAGGAACGGTGCTTCATTCTCCACGAGTCGTTCCCCGTCTCCAGGATCTCGCAGTGGTGGGTAAGGCGATCGAGCATGGCGGTGGTCATTTTCTTGTCCCCGAAGACCTGGGGCCATTCCCCGAAGCTCAGGTTGGTGGTGATGATCATCGAGGTCTGTTCGTAGAGCTTGGAGATGAGGTGGAAGAGCAGTTGACTGGCGTTCTTTGAGAACGGCAGATATCCCAGTTCATCGAGCACGACCAGACTGTAGCGCGATAGAGCTGCACTCAGCCTGCCTCCGCGTCCAGCCAGGTTCTCTTGCTCCAGTTCGTTGGCCAGATCCACGAGGTTGTAAAAGCGGGCGCGTGAGCCCCGGCGCACGAGGTTGGCGGCGATGGCGATGGCAAGATGCGTCTTGCCGGTGCCCGTGCCGCCAACGAAGATCAGGTTGCGGTGCGCTTCGAGGAAGCCCCCCTCGTACAGGGAGCGGATCTGGGCTTCATCGACGGGGCAGTCGGGGAACCGGAAGCTGTCCAGGTCCTTGACCACCGGGAAGCGGGCCTGCCCGAGGCGGTAGCGGATGCTGCGGAGCCTGCGTTCGGCCGCCTCCGCCTTGAGCAGCTCCAGGATCACCTTCTCCGGTATCGATCGCTGCCTGCGGCCGTTGGAGATCACCTCATCGTAGACCTCCTGCATGCCCCTTAGCTTGAGGTCCTGCATCAGTGCGAGCACCTCATTGCGGAGCATGACGCACCCCCTGTAACAAGCGGTCGTAGCGCTGGCAGTCGGCAATCGGGGGCGACTTGAGCAGCAGATGCTCCGGCGCGGCGATCGGAGGTGATGCGGTATCCAGACTGCGACTGAGCAGGTTGAGCACCAACTCCTTGCTGAAGGCTCCCATCCCCAGCGCCTTGCCGCAGGCGGCCTCCACCGCGTCCAAGCCGTAGAGCGGGACCGCTTGCAGGATACCGACGTACTGCCGGTCCCAGTCCGGATAGTGGCTCTGCAACTGTTGTCCGATGCGCCCCAAGGCCTGCGGCAGGTCCCAGTCCTTGAACGGGGCTCCGTTGCGTAGCGCACCGGGCTTCCTCTCCAGCGCGGGCAGGTAGTGCCATGGGTCGAAGATCGTCTTACCTCGTCCGAAGTGCCTCGGGTGGTCGCCGATCAGCTTGCCCTCGAAGACAACGCGGATGCGCTCGGCATACACGCGCATCTGGACGCTGGAGCCGACGTATGCGTTCTGCACGCTGTAGCGGTTGCCGTCGAAGCGAACCAGACTGCTCGGACTGACCCCCGCCGGGCGTTCGGCATAGCCGTCGAAGCGAGGTTGCAGTGCGATCAGGCGCGACCGCTCAGCTTCGTAGGCTTGCCATACGCTCTGCCCGGCGAGAGTGGGATGCGGGTGGGATCTGGCCCATTGCAGGCATCGCTCCTTGAGCATCTCGTTCAGCTCGGCGTAGTCCTTGACCTTGGGAGGGGGAAGGAAGAAGCGGCGGCGCACCATGCCGACCTGGTTCTCCACCTGACCCTTCTCCCATCCGGCCGCAGGCGTGCACGCGGTGGGCTCGAAGAGGTAGTGCGAGCAGAGTTGCCCGAAGCGGTCGTTGAAGTTGCGCTCCTTACCCGAGAGCACTTTGTTCACCACCGCCTTCAGGTTGTCGTAAATCCCTCGACGACACACTCCGCCGAAGAACTCGAAGGCGCGCATGTGGGCGTCGAAGACCATCTCCTGGGTCTCGCGCGGGTAGGCCACCACCAGGAAGTGGCGGCTGTGGCATAACCGCAGATGCGCCACCTTGACCTTGACCGGCATCCCGGCCATCTCCACCAGCTCGTGGCTCCAGTCGAACTGGAAGGCTTCTCCTGGATCGAACACCAGCGGGATGAAGACCTCCCCGGGCAACTCACTCTGCCGCGTGCGCCAGTCGCGCACATACCGGCGCACGCTGTCATAGCCGCCCGCGTACCCTTCGGCCTGGAGCTGTTCAAAGAGCACGATGCAGCTCCGGCGCTGGCGCTTGGAGAGCTTCTTGTCTTCTTCCAGCGCCTGCTCCAGGCGTTCCACGAACGCCCCCAGGACCGGACGAGGCTGAGTATTGCGACGATACGTGAAGGCGGTCTGCTGGCTGCGGATCACTTTGCGAACGGTGTTGCGGGATACTCCGAGATCTCTCCCGGTCTGTCGGATCGTCTTGCCGTCCCGATGAATCGCCAAGCGGATCTTGCGAATGGTCTCCACGGTGAGCATCTCCCCTTGCGCCCTCCTTCTGCCCGAGTGCGAGCAGAGTAGAGAGCCGCAGAGGGGTGGGTCAATTTTGGATGCCGATTAACGCTAAAGGCGGGTCAATATTGCACGCGGAATCACAAGCAGATAGCCCGCCATTGCGTTGATGTGGCCAAGGTGCCGGTTGGCATACTGATAAAGAAATTCAATCTGTGTCGAAGCTACCCGTACCCGGTCGCCAGCCCAAATCATCTCGATCAGTGGAATCAGATCGATGAGATAGATTCTCTTGCCTTCAATGCTGTAGCGCCGCAGACGCTCCAACGCGCCTTCCCGCGCAAGCTTATTGCTGAACTTCGGTATCGTTAGTGTCTGAATCATATGGAGGCCCTCGCCACCAGACCTTGGGGCGGATTTTGCGGGGATTTGCCGTTGGTCGTTTGCTGCCACACGGTATGGTCCACAAGCCCTATAGACCGCAGGGCTTCCGCGCACCGCACGCCCTCCGGAGACTTCGACCCGTACTCGGCCGAACTGGATCCCCAGAAACAGATTGACCAGTCGTTTGGGATTAAAGGGCTCTGAAATAGGGTGGCTTGCAGTGGCTGCCGTGATAGACCGGCTTCCCGCTGGAAAATACCCACGACCTTTGAACCATTATTCATGTCGAATAGCCTTACTTGAACAACCTCGATAGCTTTGATGGTCTCGCACCGATCTTCCATGCCCGAGATGTATAGCTCAAACCGTGCCACAATTATTTTACAATTAATACAGATAGTTGAAAAAAGGCTTGCATCAGAGATAAAAAATATGGCATCCTTATGCTGCATTTATGCCATATATTGCATTTTCGAGAGAGGTGGTCTCCTTGGATAAACTGTCCTTTTTCAAAGAGGGAACGTCCAGGATATGCGGCAGCCTCGATATCAGTGAGGCGCTGCATGATTGTTTGGGCTTTCTTCGGGGTTACATGCCACTAAATGGCATTTTATTCGGCCTCTTCGAACCCGAGATGGGGGCGCTGCGAATCCTTGCGCTGGCGGCCGATTTTCCGGTCAAGCACTCAACCGGGATTCTTTCCCTATCTACGGAATCCCAGGCCTACATGAAATCTCATGTAGGCAAGTCGTTGATGGCGGACTCGTCTGATAGCACACCCTCCGCAGCCCTCGGGCGGGAGCTATCAGCGGCTCTCGGACTCCCGAATCTTACCGGAATCGGAACGCCTCTGGATATCAAGGGAGAGCTATTGGGTGGTGTTGGGGTGTTGTCGAAATCCGCCCAGCCATTCACAAATGATCACCTCAAGCTGCTGGAACTGCTGCATGACCCGTTTGCTATCGCGCTGTCCAACTACCTCCGCCACAGAGAGGTTCTCCGTCTTAAGGACTTGCTGGAGGACGACAACCAGTACCTCCAAAGCGAGCTGCACCGCATCTCCGGCAATGAGATTGTCGGCGAGCGATTTGGGTTGAAAGATGTCATGCGGCTGGTCAATGCGGTGGCCCCGATGGAAAGCGCTGTACTCCTCTTGGGCGAGACTGGCGTTGGCAAGGAAGTTATTGCAAACGCGATCCACTATTCGTCGCCGCGCCGGGACGGCCCGCTGATTAAAGTCAACTGCGGAGCCATTCCGGAGGGCTTGGCAGACAGCGAGTTATTCGGTCATGAGAAAGGGGCGTTTACTGGTGCGACCACGATGATGAGAGGCCGCTTCGAGCGCGCAGAGAGCGGGACCATCTTCCTGGACGAAATTGGGGAATTGCCGCTCGCGGCTCAGGTGCGCCTGTTGAGAGTTCTTCAGGATAAGGTGATCGAGCGGGTGGGAGGCTCCGAGCCGGTTCCGGTAAACGTACGGGTGATTGCCGCTACACACCGAGACCTTCATTCGATGGTTCAGCAACGGGAATTCCGGGAGGATCTTTGGTATCGGATTAACGTCGTCCCAATCCGCATTCCACCCTTACGGGAAAGGAAGGCCGACATACCGGCTCTCGTTTATCACTTTATCGAACGCAAGTGCCGCGAGATGAATCTTCGGCGTCACCCGGTCCTCGCCGAAGGAATTCTGGAGCGTCTTCAGAGTTACGACTGGCCCGGCAATGTTCGTGAGCTGGAGAACGCCATTGAACGGGAGTTGATCCGCAGCCAAGCTCAGGAGAAGAAGGGTACCCTAAGATTTGAGGAGATTGGAGCGTGGCAGATCAACCAGCAGGAAATCTCACCAATAGCCACAGCCCCGCAGTATGTCCAGGACATGGATTTGAACTCAGTGATGCGCGCTCACATCACGCAGGTACTAAGCCTTACTAACGGAAGAATACAGGGACCTCGGGGTGCCTCGGCCCTGCTGGGAGTTCAACCGAACACATTGAGGCACCGTATGCGCAAGCTTGGAATCCCATATGGCGTTCGCTTTAATGTTTCCAAACCTGGGTGACATGCTCTCCCCTTTTGGGGCTGGTGAAACACAAGATCTGAAGGTGTGAATCTGCGTGCCTGATCCACAAATCTGGCTGACCTCGATAAATGATGGTTTAGCTAACCCTACCCCCCGATCTTCTTGCAGCCTACAATTAGCAGCGCTTGTGTAGATTACGATGGAGAATCCACCTGTTGGCCAAGGTGTAGATTGCGTGCACTAATCGACATCCGATCAGGAGTATATCAGGGTGGGATTAGAAGAATGTTGGCGCAATCTGGGAGTACACGAATGCTTCTCACCATAGATGAGGAGCATAAGCGAAGGGTTTTGCGTAGCTAAATATGGAAGCAGCTATATGCCCAGGAAGGCCTGGCGGAACTGGTCGCTGGCGAGCAGTTCCTTGCCCGTGCCCTGGCCGACGATGCGGCCGGTCTGGATCACGTAGCCGCGGTCGGCCAAGTCGAGCGCCTCGCGCACGTTCTGCTCGACGAGCAGGATGGTCATGCCCTCGGCCTTCAGCCGCCGCACCGTGTCGAGCACCTCGTCGACGAGCTTGGGCGCGAGGCCGAGCGAGGGTTCGTCCAGCATTAGGATCTTGGGGTTGGACATGAGGCCGCGGCCGATCGCCACCATCTGCTGCTCGC
>JADHED010002366.1_pt1 | contig 13294 bp, 13 predicted proteins | sample 8952041 | NCBI WGS metagenome assembly JADHED01 (sample SAMN16124423, study PRJNA663239) | bioreactor sludge metagenome | isolation source: sludge (control) | place: India:Bengaluru | collected 2018-09-08
ACCAGGCGGCCATGGAGGCGGCCGACGAGATCGGCCTGGCCGTGATCGCCACCACCTTCACCCTGATCGCCGTGTTCCTGCCCACGGCCTTCATGAGTGGCATTCCCGGGCGCTTCTTCAAGCAGTTCGGCTGGACGGCGGCGCTGGCGGTGTTCGCCTCTCTGGTGGTGGCGCGGCTGCTCACGCCCATGATGTCGGCCTACCTGCTCAAGCCCCTGGTGGCGGCCGAGCACGAGCCGCGCTGGCTGGCCGCCTACATGCGCGCCAGCGGCTGGTGCCTGCGCCACCGCTGGCTCACGCTGATCGGCGCGGCTCTGTTCTTCGCCGGCTCGCTGGCGCTGATCCCGCTGCTGCCCTCGGGCTTCATACCGGCCGATGACAACGCCCAGACCCAGGTGACGCTGGAGCTGCCCCCCGGCAGCAAACTGGCCGACACCCAGGCCCTGGCCCTGCAGGCGGGCGCCCTGGCCATGGGCGTGGGCCATGTGCAAAGCATCTACACCACCATAGGCGGCGGATCGGCAGGCGCCGACCCGTTTGCCGGCACCAGCACGGGCGACCCACGCAAGGCCACGCTGACCCTGCAGCTGGCACCGCGCAACGAACGTCCGCGCAAGCAGGTGATAGAGCAGGGCCTGCGCCAGGCCATGGCCGAGCTGCCCGGCGCGCGCGTCAAGGTGGGCCTGGGCGGCTCCAACGACAAGTACATCCTGGCCCTGGCCGGCGAAGACCCTGTGGCCCTGTCCGAGGCGGCGCACGCCGTCGAGCGCGACATCCGCACCATAGACGGCATAGGCGGCGTCAGCTCCAACGCCAGCCTGGTGCGCCCCGAGATCGCCGTGCAGCCCGACTTTGCGCGCGCGGCCGACCTGGGCGTGACCTCCCAGGCCATCGCCGAGACGCTGCGCGTGGCCACGGTGGGCGATTACGAGCAGTTTTTGCCCAAGCTGAATCTGGCGCAGCGCCAGGTGCCCATCGTCGTGCGCCTTGAGGATGCGGCGCGCCAGGATCTATCGGTGCTTGAACGCCTGGCCGTGCCGGGCGCACGCGGGCCCGTGCGCCTGGGCGAGGTCGCCACGCTGACGCTGGCCGGCGGCCCGGCCGTCATCAACCGCTACGACCGTTCGCGCAACGTCAACTTCGAGATCGAACTCGGCAGCCGCGGCCTGGGCGAGGTCACGGACGCCGTGCGCCAACTGCCCGCCGTGCAGGGCCTGCCCGCCAGCGTGCGCCTGATCGACGTGGGCGACGCCGAGATGATGGGCGAGCTGTTTTCAAGCTTTGGCCTGGCCATGCTCACCGGCGTGGTCTGCATCTACATCGTGCTGGTGCTGCTGTTCAAGGACTTCCTGCAGCCCGTGACCATCCTGGCGGCCCTGCCGCTGTCGCTGGGCGGGGCCTTCGTGGCGCTGCTCGCCGCCGGCCAGAGCTTTTCCATGCCGTCCCTGATCGGGCTCATCATGCTCATGGGCATTGCCACCAAGAACTCCATCCTGCTCGTGGAATACGCCATCGTCGCGCGCCGCGCCGGCATGGACAGGCTGCATGCGCTGCTGGACGCCTGCCACAAGCGCGCCCGCCCCATCATCATGACCACCCTGGCCATGGGCGCGGGCATGATGCCCATCGCGCTGGCGCTGGGCGGCGCCGACATGAGCTTTCGCTCGCCCATGGCCGTGGCCGTGATCGGCGGGCTGATCACTTCCACCGTGCTCAGCTTGCTGGTGGTGCCCGCAGTCTTCACCTATGTTGATGATTTCGAGCAATGGCTGCGCCGGCACTTGCGACGCCGGCCCCAGCAGACACCCGGATAAAACGGCAACAAGGTGCAACCGCCACCGCCGCCGTAATCAACCGTGCAGCCCCGCCAAGGCCCATGCGCTCCATTCACGCGGCTCGACACACCCGGCGCCAAGCGCCGGGGCCATGGCGCTGGCGCCATGCGCCATGCATTGCACATGACACAGGCGGTAACACCACCGGCAAACAGTTCTGCGAGAACCCACCCCTACGGCGCTGCGTACCAGTGGCGCCACAGTTTTTAAATTTTTTGTCAGAAGGGCTGGAACTTTCGGCACTCGCCCCCACTCTTATCCGGACTGGTGGTATGGGGCCCGACCCTCACCGAACCATTTTGCTGTTGCGAAGTCTTCCAGGCCTTGCCTGGCTGTAACCCTGGGGCGCTTCTCCTCCCTCCCTCTCTTCATTCGTTTCGGGGCGCTTCGCAGCATTTTTCTCGCAGTCAAAAGCGCGCACTTCCTTTGCGGAAGGCGCGCTTTTTTCTTGCCTGCGCCGGTCAGCGCGGCTGCGTGTCAATGAAGCTCTGGCGCTGCATGAGCTTGTCCATCAGGCGCGCCAGATGGGGGTGATCGGCGCGCCAGGTGATCTGCGGAAAGCGAAACTCCAGCCAGCCCAGGGCGCAGCCCACCGAAATATCCGACAGGCTCAGGTGGATGCCGCTGCAGTAGGGTTTGTCGCCCAGGCCCTGGCTCATGGCCTGCAGGCCGGCGTGCACCTTGCCCAGTTGGCGCTCGATCCAGGCCTGGCAGCGCTCTGCGTCCTGGCGACCGGCCCAGGTCGCTTCCAGGCGCGCCTGCACGCCAGCGTCCAGCACGCCGTCGGCCAGCGCCTCCCAGGTCTTGACCTCGGCGCGCTCGCGCCCGGTGCCGGGAATGAGTCGGCCGACAGGCGACAACGTGTCCAGGTACTCCACGATGACGCGCGAATCAAACACCGCTTCGCCGCCCTCCATGACCAGACAGGGCACCTGGCCCAGCGGGTTGGCGGCGCTGATGGCCGTGTCATCAGACCAGACGTTTTCCTCGTGGAAACGGTAATCCAGCTTCTTTTCGGCCATCACCACGCGCACTTTGCGCACATAGGGGCTCGCGAGGGATCCGATCAACTTCATGGTGGTGGTTGCGCCAGTGGTGGCCGGCTTGGGGGCGGGGCGGCCCATTCTATAAGCCTCCCGCGGCCCGCGCGTCTGTCTGCGCGCCTGTCGGGCGCGCACCTACAATTGCCGCCATCATGAGTCTGTCCACCATTACCGCCCTGTCGCCGCTTGACGGCCGCTACGCTGCCAAACTCTCTGCCCTGCGCCCCATCATGAGCGAGCATGGCTACATGCACCGCCGCGTGCAGGTGGAAGTGGCCTGGTTCATCGCCCTGTCGGACGCGGGCTTTGAAGAATTCAAGCCCCTGAGCCCCGGCGCGCGCGCCTACCTGCAAGGCCTGGTGCACAACTTCTCCGAGGCCGACGCCAGCGCCATCAAGGAGATCGAGAAAACCACCAACCACGACGTGAAGGCGGTCGAGTACTGGATCAAGTCCAAGTTCGGCGGCCGGCCAGAGCTGGAGAAGGCGGCCGAGTTCGTGCACTTTGCCTGCACCAGCGAGGACATCAACAACACCAGCCACGCGCTGCAGATCCGCGCCGGGCGCGACCAGATCGTGCTGCCGAGTCTCGATCGCATCGTGCTCAAGCTGCGCGAGATGGCCAACCTCTACGCCGACGTGCCCATGCTCAGCCGCACCCACGGCCAGACCGCCAGCCCGACCACCGTCGGCAAGGAGCTGGCCAACGTGGTGGTGCGCCTGGACAACGCCTGCGCGCGCATCGCCGAAGTGAAAATCCTGGCCAAGATGAACGGCGCCGTGGGCAACTACAACGCCCACCTGGCGGCCTGGCCGGCCTTCGACTGGGAGGCCTTCAGCAAGAAGGTGGTCGAGACGCACGAGCCCCAGGGCCTGGGCCTGACTTTTCAGCCCTACAGCATCCAGATCGAGCCACACGACTACATGGCCGAACTGTTCGACGCCATTGCGCGCGCCAACACCATCCTGATCGACCTGTCGCGCGACATCTGGGGCTACGTCTCGCTGGGTTATTTCAAGCAGAAGCTCAAGGCGGGCGAGATCGGCTCCAGCACCATGCCGCACAAGGTCAACCCGATTGACTTCGAGAACGCAGAAGGCAATCTGGGCCTGGCCAACGCGCTGCTGCGCCACCTGGCCGAAAAACTGCCGATCTCGCGCTGGCAGCGCGACCTGACCGACAGCACGGTGCTGCGCAACATCGGCGTGGCCATGGGCTACGCGGTGCTGGCCTACAGCTCGCTGATGACCGGCCTTGCCAAGCTGGAACTCAACGAGGAAGCACTGGCGGCCGACCTCGACAGCAGCTGGGAAGTGCTGGCCGAACCCATCCAGACCGTCATGCGCCGCTATGGGGTGCCGGGCGCCTACGAAAAGCTCAAGGAGGTCACCCGCGGAAAAAGCGTCACGCCCGAGGCCCTGCATGCGCTGGTCCGCAGCCTGGACATTCCCCAGGCGGACAAGGATCGTCTGCTGGCGATGACGCCGGCGAGCTACATCGGCAAGGCAATCGAGCTGGCACGCCGCGTCTGATAATTTTTAGTCTTTTTTGCTGCCCGCCCTTGCCAGTCAAGCGCGGGCAGCTCTTATTTTGAAAGCGCCCCATATGGCCCTCAAATCCACCATCTTCAAGGCTCATCTTGCCATCGCCGACATCGACCACGGCTACTACGCCGACCACCAGCTGACCCTGGCACGCCACCCGAGCGAGACCGATGAACGCATGATGGTGCGACTGCTGGCCCTGGCGCTGCAGGCCCATGAGCTGCAGGACACCTGCCAGGGCGATGGCACCCTGGCCTTTGGCGCCGGCCTGTCCGACCCCGACGACCCGGACGCCTCGCTGACCGACTTCACCGGCCGCAAGCGCCTGTGGATCGAAGTCGGCCAGCCCGAGGAAAAACCCCTGTCCAGGGCCTGCAGCAAGGCAGATGCGGTGGTGGTCTATGCCTTCCACCACGCGGCGGACGTGTGGTGGAAAGGCATTGAAGGCAAGCTCACGCGCCTGCCCAAGCTGCAGGTCTGGCGCGTGCCTGCCGAGGCCGCGCAGCAGCTCGCCAGCCTGGCCGAGCGCAGCATGCAGCTGCAGGCCACGGTGCAGGAGGGCGCGCTCACGCTCAGCAGCGAGCGTGGCAGCGTGCATGTGGAGCCGCTGCGCTGGAAGTGAAGCAACAGCAGTGCGGCATCAGGGCGGCATCAGGGCGCCGCAGTTCCAGCATTGCTCAAAGCCACCCTCTATCGATTCGCCGCAGCCGCGGCACACCCACTGGCGCTGGGGCAGGCGCGCGTAGTCGCGCAACAGGGCCCGGGCATTCTCGGCATGGCCGTCATGCGCCAGCCAAATCTCGGGCAGGCATTCGCCCGGCGGCAAATGGCCAGCGGCCGCGCCCAGGTGCTGGCGCTGCACGCTGGCAGGCATGCCTGCCTCGCACAGCAGATCGCTCCACAGCATGGCCGTGGCAATGTCGGGTGCCTGGATCAGACGCAGCATGCGTTGCACGATAGCCGCGGGACAGCCAGCCGTAAAGCCTCAGCCAGCCGCGCCGCGCCCGGCGGCGCGCTCGGCATAACGCGTGAAGCGCAAGGCGCGCCCCTCCTGGGTGATGCGGCGCCACACGGCCCGCTTGTCTGCCGGACTCATCGCCAACCAATGCTGCACCTCGGCAAAGCTGCGGCCGCAGCCTTTGCAATAGTCGTCTCCCTGGCTGGTGGAGCAGATCGCAATGCAGGGCGTGTCGGGTTGGGTCTCGTACCAGGCCAGCCATGCGGCCATGGCCAAGGCAGGCATTCGCTGCGGCGCAATGTCGTGGGCGCGGGCAAACACCATCTGCCCATACACCTCGGCCAGGGCCGCCAGCTCGGGCGCCAGCGCCACGCCATCCGGGGCGCCGGCGCGCGAGCGCCAGTGGTTGATGGCAGCCTCAATGTCGGTGATGTGGATGGCGGTCATCTCGCTGGGCGTAGGCACGGTGTCGGTCCGGGACGGACACCAAGAGGCGGCATGATAGTGCCGCGCGGCTCTTCACCATCCATCGGCAAACTGTGGTCAAATGGCGCCCCTCAAGGGGGAGTAGTTCCCCGTTTTGCACAAGGCCTTGTGTCAGGGCCGCCTGCAAACGGATGTCAGGTCGTCAATACGAAGCCATGTGCTTCCGGCCTGCCAGGCAAGGCCACCGCCATTGCCGAGCAAGACCTTTGGGCCACAGGCATCCCATGGCTGGCTCAAAGTGCATCCGTTTTCTGCAAGCAACCGCAGCTTGCACGCAGGCGATTGCTCGACGCTGTCCATGCTGCCCGGTATTTGAAAACAGCCGAATTCCCCCGAACCGGCATTCGACATCGAGGTAATCACATATGGACTTGGACTTTCTCACCCACACGCCGTTCTGGATCGCGCTGGGGCAAATCATCATCATCGACATCCTGCTGGGCGGCGACAACGCGGTGGTGATCGCCCTGGCCTGCCGCAAGCTGCCGGCGGCCCAGCGCACCAAGGGCATCATCTGGGGCACGGCCGGCGCCATCGTCCTGCGCGTGGTGCTCATCATCTTCGCCATGACGCTCCTGAACCTGCCCTTCCTGAAGGTGGTGGGTGCGCTGCTGCTGGTGTGGATCGGCGTGAAACTGCTGGCCCCCGATGAAGAGGCCCATGGCAACGTGGAAGGCAGCGACAAGCTGCTGGCAGCCATCAAGACCATCATCGTGGCCGACCTGGTGATGTCGGTCGATAACGTGATCGCCATCGCCGGCGCCGCGCAAAGCTCGGGCGAGCACTCCACCCTGCTGGTGGTGCTGGGCCTGCTGATCTCCATCCCCATCATCGTCTGGGGCTCGCAGCTGGTGATCAAGCTGATGGAGCGCTTCCCGCTCATCATCACCGCCGGCGGCATGCTGCTGGGCTGGATTGCCGGCGGCATGCTGGTCACCGACCCGGCCTTCGTGAATCCCGACAAGTGGCAGTGGATGCCCAAGCTGGGCACGGTGGATGCCAATGGCCTGGCCGACATATCACGCACCCTGTACTGGACGGCCCATATCGCCGGCGCGCTGCTGGTGCTGGCGATCGGCAAGGCCATCACAGCACGCCGCGGGGCAGCCGCCCCCGCCCAGCACGGCTGATGGGCGGCTGATGCGGCTGCTGCTCAAATGGCTGCTCAGCGCCGCGGCGCTGCTGTGCGTGGCCTACATCTACAGCGGTGTCGAGGTGCGCAGCTTCGGCGCTGCCCTGGGGGCCGCGTTTGTGATCGGGCTGTTCAATGTGGTGCTGCGGCCCATTCTGGTGCTGCTGACGCTGCCGGTCACCATCGTCACCATCGGGCTGTTCCTGTTCGTCATCAACGCCCTGATGTTCTGGGCCGCCGCCTCGGTGCTGGGCGACGGCTTTCAGGTGCATGGCTTCACGGCGGCGCTGATCGGCTCGCTGATCTACTCGCTGCTGGGCCTGGTGATCGAGTCAGCGCTCGGCGGCCTGTTCCTTCAGAAGTAGCTGCACGGCACGCAGCCGCGTGTCGATGATCGAGGCCTCGATGTGGTCATTGGCCGCGGCACCCCGTTGTGCCAGGCTGCGCGCCAGGTCCTGCCCCGCCTTGAAACGATCCACCGCCGCAGCGTAGTCATACCGAGCAACCTGGGCCTCGGCCTCGGCGCGCACCGCGCGCAGCGGCTGCTTCTGCTGCTGCCACACCTGCGCCAGTGCCTGCCAGGCCGCCGCATCGCCGGGGTGGCCGGCCAGCCAGGTTTGTAGTGGCCCGGTCATCTCCCCCGCAGTTCCGGTGCGCAGCAGCGCCTGGGTGCGCAGCAGCAGTTCCGGCCGGCCCCTGGGCGCACCTGTCTGGCCCGCATCTGCCAGCGCCAGGCTGTCGTTCAGATAGGACAGCGCAGCCGATGCATCCCCTGCCGCCAGCTCCAGTTCGGCGCCCAGCAGGCGCGCCTGGCGGAGCGCGGCCGAATCGCCGGCCACCTCGCCCTGCAGGGCGCGCAGTGCCCGGCGTGCCGCGGCATGGTCGGCCAGTTGTACGGCGCTGAGCGTGGCCGCGTACCAGGCGGCCACGCGCTGCGGCTGCGGTCTTGCGGCAAAGCCGGCATCCTGCGGTTCGGCCACCCATTGGCGCCAGGTGTCCACGCCCGGACGCATCAGCACGCGGGCGCGCGCGGCCATCATCAGATGCTGCAGCGAGGCAGGCGCCGGCGGCGCAGCGTCTTGCGGAACGCGGCTGTGCATGTCGGCAATACGCTGGGTGGTCAGCGGGTGGCTGCGCAGGTAGGGCCAGCTGCCGTTGTCGTTGATGCGGTTGGCCTGCTGCAGCTTGTCGAACATGGCCACGAAACCCTGGGGTGCAAAGCCTGCGGGCTGCATCAGGCCAAAACCCACGCGGTCGGCCTCGCGCTCCATGTCGCGCGAGAAATTCAGCTGGTTCTGCACCGCCAGCGCCTGGCCGCCCACCATCATTGCCTGTGCCGCCGCCGGATTCTTGCTGGCGGCCAGCGCGCCCAGAATCATGGCGCCCAGCATCAGCGGCGTCTGCCGGCCCTGCTGCGCCATCAGCCGCGCGATATGGCGCTGGGTCACATGGCTCAGCTCGTGCGCCAGCACCGAGGCCAGCTCGTCGGGCGTGCCGACCACGGCGATCAACCCCAGGTGGACGCCAAAGTAGCCGCCTGGCAGGGCAAAGGCGTTCACGGAGCGGTCGCGGCCGAGCAGGATCTCCCAGGCAAAGCGCTCCTGCAGCTCGACCGACAGCTCGCCACGTACCTTGGCGGCCTGCACCAGGGCGCCGAACAGCTGCTGCACGTACTCACCCAACACAGCATCGTCGATGTAGTCAGGGTCGCGGTACAGCTCGCGGATGATGCTGTCGCCCAGCCTGCGCTCGGCGCTGGTCGTCATCTCGGCGCCGTCGCCCATCATGGGCAGGGCGGACTGGGCCATGGCGTGTGGTGCCTGGCCGGCGCAAAACGCTATCAAAACAGAAGCTGCAAGCGCTCTACCAGAAAGCGCCAAAGGCCTTTTTTGCTTAAAACTCTGCACTCCACTCCCCTGTCTGGCGAACCGGACTAGCAGCCAGCTCATGCCCGTATGATGCCCCGGCCGCGAGAATGTTTCGCGCCCTTTTGTAAGCCCTGCCATCATGACCGCACCCTCCTCTCCGCTGACCCACTTTGACGCCCAGGGCCAGGCCCATATGGTGGATGTGGGCGCCAAGCACGCCACACGCCGCACCGCCATCGCCACCGGCCGCATCGAGATGCAGCCCGCCACGCTGGCGCTGATAGCCAGCGGCAGCGCCAAGAAAGGCGATGTGCTCGGCGTGGCGCGCATCGCGGCCATCATGGCGGCCAAGAAGACCAGCGAGTTGATCCCGCTGTGCCACCCGCTGGCCCTGACGCGCGTGGCCGTGGAGTTCGAACAGCTGGCCGCCGACAGCGCCGTGCAGTGCACGGCCACGGTCGAAACCGTCGGCCCGACAGGCGTCGAGATGGAGGCTCTGACCGCCGTGCAGGTGGGCCTGCTGACGATCTACGACATGTGCAAGGCGGCCGACAGGCGCATGGTGATGACCGGCGTGCAGGTACTGCAGAAGCATGGCGGCAAGTCCGGCAGCTTCGTGGCCTGACAGAGCGAGAGGCAATGCCCCCAATGCCCGCTTGGCACGCCACAAGCCACCCCATCGCGTTGCAAATACCCGCCACAGCCCGAGTTATCGCTGCGTTTTGCGCCTCAATGGACGGGGGGTTGACGCATCCCTCGGGCACGGGCAATCTCCTCTCGCCCCCTGAGCGGCGGCCGGGCTCACACCTGCAGCGTATCCACGGTCTGCAGATCCACGGGCTGCAGCCCTGCCAGCTTCAGCGCGCCCACCTCATGCATGATGAGGCTGCCTTCACGCGGCTTGGTGTGGGTGATGTACACGGCCGGCGGCCGGCCGCCCGCCTGCAGTGAGGCGAGCTCACGCGCCAGCGTGGCCGGCGACAAATGCTGGCTCTTGCATGCCAGCTCGGCCTCGGCGTTGCTGAAGGCTGTCTCCATCAGCAGAGCCGCCACGCCGCCGCCCTCCTGGTGCAAGGCGTTCACGCGGCGCCAAAAGGCGGGCTCGTTGCCCTGCGTGTCGCCGCTATAGACCCACCAGCCGATCCTGCCGCGCGCGGCGTAGGCCACCGCCGGCACGCTATGGCGCGCGGGCAGCACTTCTATGGCTGTGCCAGCGCACACAAACACATCACCAACGCCCAGCGGAGACAGCTGCACAAATGGCGCGGCAGGGGAAGGGATGCGCGTGAAATCAGGCCAGATCACGTCATTGAAGACATGGGTGCGCAGCGCCGCCAGGGTCTCTGGCAAGGCGTGCACCTGCAGGGGCTGGCTGCGGCGCGCACCCACCGCATCCAGCAGCAACGCAAGTGCGGCAATGTGATCGAGGTGCGAATGCGTGAGGAACACGTGATCCACGCGCTGCATCTCTTCGAGCGTGAGCTGACCCACGCCCGTGCCCGCATCGACGAGGATATGCTCGCCCAGCAAGAACGACGTGGTGTGGCACCCCTTGGCAATGGTGCCGCTGCAGCCGAGGATGCGCACTTGCATGGAACACTCTGTCAGGGTGACAGCATGCTCAACCCTGCACGAACTCCATCTCGGCCCCGGCCAGCGCAATGCGGTCGCCGCTCTTGAGCGGCATCGGCTCCGCACCGATGGCCGAGCCATTGAGCAGGGGCTTTTGCGTGCCATCCACATGAGCCAGCACGAAACTGTGGTGCCGCCGGGTGATCGAGGCCACGACAACACCGGGCTTGCCAAGCGTGGTGACCACCTTGGTCAGCGCCACTTCACGCCCCGCCGCAGGCCCGGTGACCACCCGCACCACGCCGCCGCTGCCGGCCAGGGGCGCAGGCCTGGATTGCGGGGCCGTCACGCCCCCCTGGCGGTCCAGCGTGAACGCGCTGTTGGAAAACCCGGCACCCCTGTCATAGCCCGATGCCGGCGCATCGAGCAGGAAGCGGATCCGGTATTTCCCCATCTCCACCATGTCGCCATTGCGCAGGACTTGTTGCTTGATGGGCTTGCCATTCACATAGGTGCCATTGGTGCTGCCCAGGTCATGCACCAGCACATCGTCGCCGGACATGACGAACACGGCATGCTCGCCACTGACGGCCAAATTGTCGATCACCACGTCGTTGTAGGGCCTGCGGCCCACGGTCGTGCGTTCCTGCGTGAGCGGGACTTCCTTGATAACCACTCCATCGATTGCCACGACCATTTTCGGCATGATCTTCATTCCTCCTGAGGTGTGCTGATTGTGCCGTATCACCGGCCCGGCTTACTGCGATCCCCACAGGCGCGAGACCAGGCCGCGCTTCCTGCTCCCGGCATCCACACGCTGGCCCGCATGGGCCAGCAGCACGCTGATGTTGTCACGCCCGCCGTTGGCGTTGGCCATGGCGACCATGTGCTCGGCCTTCTCGGCCAGGGCCATGGGCCGGCGCGCCAGCTCTGCCAGGCCTGCGTCGCTGAGCATGTCGCTCAACCCATCGGAGCACAAAATGAACAGATCCTGCGGCTCGACGACGAACTCGTTGACTTCGAGGTGCGCATCGCCTTCCACCCCCAACGCGCGCGTGACCAGGTTGCCCAGGCTCGACAGCGCCGCCTGAGCGGGCGTCAACAGGCCCAGGTCGATCTGCTCCTGCAGCCAGGAATGATCGCGCGTGATCTGGCGCAGCTCGCCAGCGCGCAGACGGTAGCAGCGCGAATCGCCAATATGACCCAGGATGAGGCGGTTGCCCCAGAAAACACCCGCGACCAGCGTGGTGCCCATGCCCAGATACTGCGGGTTGGCCTGCGCCGCCCCCAGGATGGCCTGGTTGGCGTTCTCCACGCAGGCCAGCAATGCCTGACGCACGGCTGCGATCGACGTGCGCGTGGGCGCGTCTTCGAGCCACTGCGCAAGCTCGGCACCCACCAGGCTGATGGCCATGCCTGCCGCCACCTCACCGGCGTTGTAGCCACCCATGCCGTCGGCGAGCAGCACCAGGCGCGCCGCCTCATGGACAGCGACGGCATCTTCATTGTTGGTGCGCACTCGCCCAGTATCGGTCAGTGCAAAGAAGTCGTAGTCGAACTTGTGCATGGACTTCATGCAGCCCCCGCATACCCGTGACGAGCCGCGACAACGCGGGCGCGCTGCCCAACCATCACCACCCATGAAAAACCCGTCATGTTGCCAACTGATGCAATATGTTACACAGGGCTGCATCATAGACGGTGCCAGCCTGTTCACGGCCATGGGCCACCGCTTTTTTTATGCGGAACGAACACCGTCCGTCGCTGAACCCTTGGAGCACAAACAACAACGCCAGCCTGGACATCAGGCTGGCGTTGCGGCTGACTCAACGAGCGCGCGGGGTTTTCCGCGCGCTACGCCATCACAGCAGGCTCTTGAGGATGCGGCCCATCTCGGACGGGTTGCGCGTGACGTGGAAGCCACATTCCTCCATGATGGCCAGCTTGGCGTCGGCCGTGTCGGCGCCGCCCGAGATCAGCGCGCCGGCGTGGCCCATGCGCTTGCCGGGAGGGGCCGTAACACCGGCGATGAAGCCGACGATGGGCTTCTTCATGTTAGCCTTGCACCACTGGGCAGCCTCGGCCTCGTCGGGGCCGCCGATCTCGCCGATCATGATCACGGCGTCGGTGTCGGGATCCTCGTTGAAGGCGCGCATCACGTCGATGTGCTTGAGGCCGTTGATCGGGTCGCCTCCAATGCCGACGGCCGACGACTGGCCGATGCCCAGCTCGGACAGCTGCGCCACGGCTTCATAGGTCAGCGTGCCGGAGCGCGAAACCACGCCGATGCGGCCCTTCTTGTGGATATGGCCGGGCATGATGCCGATCTTGATCTCGTCGGGCGTGATCAGGCCGGGGCAGTTGGGGCCCAGCAGCAGCGTGCGCTTGCCGCCAGCGGCTTCCTTGGCCTTCATCTTGTTGCGCACTTCCAGCATGTCGCGCACCGGGATGCCTTCGGTGATGCAGATGGCCAGATCCAGGTCGGCCTCCACGGCTTCCCAGATGGCAGCGGCTGCGCCTGCGGGCGGCACATAGATCACGCTCACGGTGGCGCCGGTGTTCTTTGCCGCATCCTTGACGGAGGCATAGATCGGAATGTTGAAGATCGACTCACCGGCCTTCTTGGGGTTCACGCCGGCAACGAAGCAGTTCTTGCCGTTCGCGTATTCCTGGCACTTTTCCGTGTGGAACTGGCCGGTCTTGCCGGTGATGCCCTGGGTGATGACTTTGGTGTCTTTGTTGATAAAGATCGACATGTTTTATCTCCGAGGGCTTCTTACTTGACGGCTTCGACGATCTTGGTGGCCGCTTCGGCCATGGTGTCGGCGCTGATGATGGGCAGGCCGGATTCGGCCA
>JADHED010002367.1_pt1 | contig 13291 bp, 13 predicted proteins | sample 8952041 | NCBI WGS metagenome assembly JADHED01 (sample SAMN16124423, study PRJNA663239) | bioreactor sludge metagenome | isolation source: sludge (control) | place: India:Bengaluru | collected 2018-09-08
GCGGACGCCTTTTTTCTTCAGGACGTTTGCAAACTTGGATACCATGGAGAGCATCTGCTTGTAGGTGAGTTTCACTACATCGTCTTCCGGTTCGCCCTGGAAAAGGATAGCAACTTTGTCGCCCTTGCCTTTTTCGACCTGGGCATCGAGACAGTTATAAGCGATATTGGTTTTGCCGCCTATGAACCATTCCACTTCGCCCTTGGCAAAATCTTCCCTGTTGACCTTCAGCCAGGGTTTGAACCAGTGAAGCTCTTTTGCAACCCCGCCCCAAAAGGTTTCGGGATCCTGGATCGACTGTTTCCACATTTTTTCGTATTCGTCGCGGCTCTTTACATACGCCTGATCGACAAATTCCTTTGATGGGGGATACAACCTGGTTTCATCTGTTACGTCTGCCATAACATAACCTCCTTATTGATTTTGGAATAAAGCTGTCCGTATTCAGCCTATTCAGCTTAAGCTACCCGTATTTAGCTTATTGAACAGACTATTTTAAACGGGCAGGTAGACGATGTCAATAAAATTTTGTTAATCTTTTCACAATAGTTGTGACCCAACAAACCGGGCATAGCACCCGGTTTACCATTGCCGGAGAAACCCAAAATAGATTATGATAAGCAAAACAATAAAATATAGAAGGAGGTCATACGCATGATTAAGGACCCGGCAATTAACCAGGCGCTTCAGGCCCTCATTGACGGCAATAAGCGGTTTGCCGCGATGAAGCCGGCACATCCCAACCAGGACAAGGGCCGCAGGGACGAGGTAAAGGGAGGTCAGAAGCCGTTTGCCGTCATTGTCGGATGCTCCGATTCCCGTATCCCGCCTGAGATACTTTTTGACCAGGGGATCGGTGACCTCTTCGTGATCAGGCTCGCGGGAAACATCGTCGATGATACAGCGCTCGGCAGCATAGAGTACGCCGCCGACCATCTCGGGACCCGCCTCATTGTCGTTCTCGGTCATTCGAAGTGCGGCGCGGTCACGGCGACCGCGCAGGGCGGTGAGGCCCACGGGCATATCGGGAGGATCGTTCAGCTCATAATCCCCGCGCTGGAGCGGGCAAAGGGCAAGCCCGGAGACCTCGTCGACAACGCCATCAGGGAAAATGCCCTGCTTGTCACCGCTGCCATCGCCTCGTCGAAACCCATCCTGTCAAAGATGGTCGAAAAAGGCAAGATAGCCGTCGTCCCCCTGTATTACGACATAGATACGGGGGTTGTGGAGTTATTATAAAGACCGTTCCGCGTTCTACGTTCCGCGTTCTACGTTATAATCATTGGAATTATTGGTTTTTAACGTAGAACGTAGAACCCGGAACGTAGAACGTTTCTAGCATCTTCGCTTTTCAAGGTACGGGAACAACCAGAATTTCAAGAACATCCCGATCGCTGCCATGATGAGGCTCAAGATCTGTCCCATGCTGAAGGGGCCGAGGACGTAGCCCAGCTGGACGTCCGGCAGCCGGAAGAACTCACAGAATGTTCTAAAAAAACCGTAGAGTATGAGGAACATCGCGAATACATCCCCGTTCCTCTTCTTTTTGTCCTTATAGAACCAGAGAATAATGAAGAGAACAAGGCCTTCGAAGAACGCCTCGTACAACTGCGAAGGGTGGCGGGGCACGGGCCCCCCTTGCGGGAACACCATTGCCCAGGGAACGGTTGCCGGTTGACCGAACAGTTCCCCGTTTATGAAATTCCCGAGCCTTCCCAGGCAGATGCCGATGGGCGCCGTGGGAATGATTAGATCTGTTGTTGCGCGAAAAGGAAGCCTTTTCCTGATAATAACGATAATTCCGGCAATTAAGGCCCCTGCGAGCCCTCCATGGAAGGACATCCCCCCATGCCAGACCATGAAGACTTCGAGAGGTTTTTGGATATAGAAACTGAAGTTATAGAAAAGGGCGTATCCCAGCCTCGCACCGACAATAAGGCCTATTATAAGGTAGAAGAACAGGTCGTCAACGGCCTCCTTCGTCACGCCGGGCCCGGGGCCCTTGCGCATCTGGTAAACCGTGAGGCCGTACGACGCAAGAAATCCAAGGATATACATCAACCCGTACCACCGCATGGCAAACGGACCGATCGAGAAAATAACAGGGTCTATGTTGGGGAACTGAAGAATGGCTCCTCCTTCGGAGCAGGCGACGGGCTATGGGCAACAGGCTATAGGAACATCTTTTTATTTTTTCCCATCGCCCATCGCCCATCGCCTCTTGCCCGTCTTATATACAATTTTCGTTAATTACCCTCCATATATCCGAGGCTTCCCTGAACACTATGCCGGGGATGCCGTAACCGGCGGCCGCCCTGACGTATTCGGGGATATCATCAATATAGAACACTTCGTGCCGCTCTAAAGCCCTTTTTTCAAATATGATGTCGTATATCCGGCCGTGAGGTTTTTTTGTCCCGACCTCGAATGAAAGTATCCACTCATCAAAATGATGGATTATGGGAAACCTTTCCATTATATAGGAAAAGTGCAGTTCGTTCGTGTTGCTCAAAAGGAAGATCGGGTAACCTCTGCTCTTCAGGTACAGTATGATCTGGCTGACCGCCGGGTCCTCGTCGAATATGTCATTCCAGATGTCTTTGAATTCATCCAGCTCCAGTTCAAGCTTATATTTCTGTTTGAGCTTTTTGAAAAATTCGTGCGTCGGCATCCGGCCCGTCTCGTAATCATTGATCAACCCTCTTTCAAAATCGAACAGGAACCGGAAGATACCATCAGGCGTGCAGCGGTCCTTTACGAGGGAAGTCTCATAGAGCTTGTCGGCGATCTGATGATGTTCAAAGGGAAGGATCACATTCCCGAGATCAAAAACAAAAAGCTTAATCATAGGGAAAGATCTTTACGGGATGAAATGGCTCGTAAAGGGACAGCGGGTCCCTCAAATGCTGCCAGCCGGCGATATGAACGAATCGCCGGTTCGCATATCTTTTTTTGAGGATGCCGATCTTATGGCAGATGAAACTATCCCGTATCACCATTTCCTCATCGTACGAAAAAGCTGTAACGCCTTTCCGAAAATACAGGTCCGCCAGCACTTTCTCTGACGTTCGGGCCTTCTCGTCTGCGCAGAGGTTTGCCGCAACATTCCCCCTGTCAATCAGTTCATCGACCCGGCGGAGCTTCAACAACGAGAAGAGGTCCATGTCGACCGGATAAACGGCCGTATCGTGCTGCCTGCAATACTCTTCGGCAACGGTGAATTCCGAAGGCATGTCGATGAACGAATAAAGGCCGCTGATGGTGCGGCCGTGCAGCCGGTCAAGGCAGCCGCATATGCCGCCGAGCCTTTCCCGGTACATATCCCCGGTTGATCGCCGAAACTCCAGGGAATACCGGGATACCTCGACGGTGATCACGTCGGGCTGTATCTTTTCGAGCAATGTACTCAGGATATCCGGGTTGCGTTCATCGCGGTGAATAACCCCGATCATGAAAAAATCACCGCGATACTCAATGTCGGCATGTGCCATGGTAAAATTAACGCATGGACCTTCAGCCTGTTTCAAGAAAAAATGATCCTGATCATGGTTTTTTCACTTTTTCTGTTGTTAATTGCGGGGATGTATAATAGAATTAGCTCCTGTTATACGAATGAAATCATTGATTAAAACAGCGTTTTTTCTTTTCTGCGCCCTCATTGCCGTCCATGCATCGGCGGATATGATCATAGGCGGCGATGTCACGCACACCGTGGCAAAAGGGGAGAACCTGTACCGGGTCGGCGCAAAATACGGGGTCTACTGGAAAACGGTTGCTAAAATGAACGGGCTTAATGAAAAAGATCCCCTTGTCGAAGGCACGGTCCTCAAGCTCAATACACGGAAGATAGTGCCGCGGGTTATAGACAACGGCATCATCGTGAACATCCCCGACAGGACCCTGTATTTCTTCCGGGACAAACAGGTGATGGCGCTTCCCGTCGGCCTGGGCGCGGCATACAAGAACGAATACAGCGACTGGAAAACCCCCGAAGGCAAGTTCAAGATCGTAAGCAAGCGAAAAGACCCCACATGGTACGTCCCGGAGTCGATACAGATAGAATATGCCTTGAAGGGAAAACCTGTAAACGAGTCAGTCCCGCCGGGGCCAAAGAACCCTCTGGGTAAATACGCGATAAAGACATCGCTGCCGGCCGTCCTCATCCACGAGACCATCTGGCCGGGAAGCGTCTATCGCTACATGAGCCATGGATGCATCCGGATGCTCCGTGAACATATCGAACAATTGTTCCCCCTTGTCGAGGTCAACATGCAGGGGGAGATCATCTACGAACCGGTCAAGGTCGCCCTGACGGAGGACGGAAGGACATTCGTCGAGATACGGACCGATATCTACAGAAGGCATAAATCGCTGAAAACGTACACCGCGAAACTGATCGAGGCGCGGGGCATATCCGACAAAGTTGACTGGCAGAAGATCGACAGGCTCATCAAAGAAGAAACGGGCATTGCCGAGGATGTCAGCCTTGGCAGGCCTGCAAAAGCACCCTCAGCGCCCGGGAGCACATCCGCCGGACCCGGGTTCACAGATCGTATAGTCGATTATTTCAAGGCCAAATTCAGGAAGACCGGCCAGGCAGCAAGCACGCAGAAATTCTAAATACAGTAAATAGCGAACGGCAAGCAGTGAGAACTGTTTCCATCGATTGTCCACTGTTCAGGCCTTACTGTTTACCGTTCACTATTTACTATCGGGTCCCAGAACGTCCGGTCAAGCCTCGCCACAAAGGCCTCGGGCTGCTTCCCCTCATTGAATACCTGCGCATACATCGTGGGGGCCGAGCCGGGTTCCAATCGTATCACCCAGGACGCGAGCGTCCGGATGCTCGACCCTTTGCGGGGGCCCCTCATCACCGCCCCCGGTCCTCCCGAATTACGGTCACGGCTCATGGCGATAAAATCGTCAAAAGTATGCGCCCGGTTAAGCCCGCCGATCAACAGGTTAATCCTCTTGAGGCGTACCACGCTTTCGCGGCTTATCTTTTCGTTCGCATCGGCAAGGCTTGCGGACGTGTAGTGATTCGTGAAGGCAAGAACACCGTTGTCCTTTACGGTGATCGCGACCTGGCCCCGCGGGGCCACTTCGACTGACATGATCCGGGTCGAATCGGCAATGATGTATATCGCCGGATGCGTCTTCCGGAAAAGGTCCTTCTCTCTTTCCAGCGAATCCACGGAATCAAAGGTCTCGAGAATCCTTTGTGTTACGTCTTCGGTGGCGACGTGCCGCTTGCTGCGCTGCACACTGTTCGCGGAGGCGTTGACTACGACAAGCCCTTTCTCATTGACCGCTGCAACGACATACCCGTCCGCCTCGATATCGAGGATGCCGAGGAAACGGAACCCCTTCGCCGGAAAAACGAGCCCGAGGCGCGTATGGAGAGATGACCTGTTGTCCCGGTTCTTTCCCACGATGACCCCCCTACCGGCAACGACGTCCCCGGCGGAGGCCCAGATAGTGCATGCATCGCTAAATGCAATTGAGGAGAAAAGAAACGCTGCGCAGAAAATAAGACCCGTAAAGGCCCGAGGTGCCCTCATACGCCCCCTTGATCCGGGAAGTATAACATAAAAACCGGCTAGGGGCGATAGGCTATGGGAAAAATACAAATATTCCCTATTGCCCATTGCCCATCGCCCATTGCCTCTTACCTATTCCCATTGCCTATCGCCCATGGCCTGTTATACAATACTTCCATGACAAAGATCGCGCAGGACTCACCGGACGGCAGGCTTGCCGCTTTTCTTCTGGACCAGAGGCTGATCTCGCAGGAGGCGCTCGACAAAGCCCTCGAGGTACAGCGCGCAAGCGGCGGATACTTGAGTGAGATCCTTGTCAATAAAGGATTGATAGCGGAAGACGATGTTGCCTTTTCCCTCTCGGAGGAATTTGGCATGAAGCTCCTGTCTTCACAGGATGGCCCCGTGCAGGCCGTCGAGGACCAGGAGCTCAAGAAGCTCATACCGAAACAATTCGCCCTGAGGAACCTTATCTTTCCCGTCTCCCGGAAGGACAATATCTTCACCTGCATCATGTTTAACCCTCTCGACGTCATGCTGATCGATGAATTGAAAAAGATCACGGGGTGTCAGGTGAAGCCGGTGGTCGCCACGCGGTCGGACATCTTAAGGGCGATCGAAGGGTTTTACGATACGGGCACTGTATCCCGGAAATTCCACCGCGAAAGCCACTCCATAAACAGCATCGAACTGCAGTCGCCGTCGGGTATCGATGAAACGATGGGTGTTGAAGGCATGGTCGCGCGCGCAAAGACCGCCCCCGTGATCAAGCTCGTCGATCTCATGCTCTGGCAGGCGATCGACAAACGTGCGTCCGATATCCATCTCGAGCCGTTCGAGGACCGCATTTCGCTCAGGTACCGGATCGACGGGAAACTTTACGAGATGACCGCTCCGCCCAAGCACATGCACCTTCCCATCGTTTCGCGGATCAAGATACTGTCACGGCTCGATATCTCCGAAAAGCGCCTGCCCCAGGACGGGACGTTCATGGTGAAGATCCATGACCGGACGATAGACCTCAGGATATCGGTCGTCCCCACCATATACGGGGAAAAGGTCGTCCTGCGCATCCTCGACCGGACAGGGGTTGTGTTCGACCTCGCGCAGATGGGCTTTGAAGAGGATGATCTCGAAAAGCTGAAGAAAGCGATTTTCAGCCCATACGGCCTCGTATTCCTCACCGGGCCGACGGGCAGCGGAAAATCAACGACCCTCTATGCCATCCTCCAGGAGATCAAATCGACCGAAAAGAACATCGTCACCGTCGAAGACCCCGTCGAATACAGGCTGCAGGGGATCAACCAGGTGCAGGTGAAACCGGAGATCGGGCTGACATTCGCCTCATCATTGCGGGCGTTTCTCCGGCAGGACCCCGACATCATGCTCGTTGGAGAGGTGCGGGACCTCGAAACGGCAGAAATATGCGTCAGGTCCGCCCTGACCGGCCATCTCGTTCTCTCGACGCTCCATACGAACGATGCCCCGTCGGCGGTCACCCGGCTCATGGACATCGGCGTCGAACCATACCTCCTCGCGCCGACCCTCCTTGCCGTCGTCGGCCAGAGGCTCGTCAGGAAGCTCTGCCCCGAGTGCAAAGAGGCCTGCGCCCCGGAAAAGAAAGACCTCGGGCTCGGAAAGATCGACACGGATGTCATCTATCGCCCGAAAGGATGCCCCGCGTGCAACAACACGGGATACCGCGGCAGGACCCTCGTAGCCGAGGTAATGTCCACCTCGGAAGAGTTGAAAACCTTCATCACCCACAACATCTCATACCGCGATATGCACAGGCGTGCACGCGAGCTCGGCATGAAGACCCTCTTCGAATCCGGCCTCAGAAAGGTCGAAAAAGGCATCACAAGCCTTGACGAGGTGATGCATGTGGCGTTTGGAATATAAACGGCTTACGGCTTACAGAATAAGACAATTCCTTCGGAAACGTAAAAAAGTTTTCAATTTTTCTGTTGTATTGTATCCGGCATGACCCTCTGCCGGTCGTCATTCCGGCGCTTGACGGCGGAATCCAAGGTTTTGTTTTATTTATTTTTAGCGTGAGAAATGCCTTACGTCTCACGCCTTACCATTTTTGGATTCACGATTTCGGATTTTCGATTTACGGTTTACGGTTAATCAATTTTTACGACTTCGTACGTTCTTTTCCCACCGGGGGCGTTGAAGTTTACTTCATCGCCGACGGTCTTTCCCATGAGGGCCCGGCCGAGGGGTGAGGTGATCGATATGGTGTTCTTCTTGATGTCGGATTCGTAGGGACCGACTACCCGGTACAGTGATTCTTCGTCCGTGTCCAGGTTCAGCAGGTGGACCGTGCAACCGAACTCGACGGTTTCCCCGTCACGCTTCCGTGAGTCAACGATCTCCGAATTCCTGAGCTGCTCCTCGATCTCGGCCACCCTCTGCTGAAGGAACTGGAATTCCTCCCTGGCGGCATCATACTCGGCATTCTCCGAAAGGTCACCGTGTTCGCGCGCTTCCTCGATCGCCTTCAAGATCTGCGGGCGCTTGACGCTCAGCATGTTCTCATGCTCTTTCTTCAATGCCTCGTAGCCTTCCCTCGTAATTGGTACTTTCATTCCTGCTCCGGTTATGTTCAGTGGCGTAAAAGAGTACCTTAAGGCGGCACAAATTATCAACAGATTTGTGTCGGCGCCGGGCCCACCCTGTGCCGGTGGGAAGAATAAATATCCCTGAACGGGGACGGCACGGAAAAGTTGCGGAAACATCGATAAAATCAGGAAAAAATCCTTGACAAGATCGTTGACTTCCCAGTATAACTGACTAAAGTGGTAAAGGGTGTAAAAAGGTGGGAGATTGTTCACAGGACGATACGAATACTCCATCGATGACAAAAGCAGGGTGAGCATCCCGGCTAAATTCAGGGAAGTCCTTTCCTCAAGCGCCGACTCCCGTCTCATCCTTACTATTCTCGATGGCTGCATAGTGGCTTATCCCTACCAGGAATGGCTCCACATCCAGGACAAAGTCTCCGCCTCCGGGCCTATGCGTAAAGAACAGCGGGCATTCCTGCGCTACTTCTATTCCGGTGCGACCGAGTGCACCTTCGATAAGCTGGGGAGGATACTTATTCCCCAGACACTCAAGGCAGATGCGCACATACAGAAGAACGTCGTTATCGTCGGCGTCGGAAAGAAAATAGAAGTCTGGGCAAAAGAAAAATGGGAGGAACTGGTGCGGCTGGCCACTGCCGATCCTGATCAGATAGCTGATATCGTATCGGAACTCGGTCTTTGAGCGGCCGGGAACATATCTCAGTTCTCCTCCGGGAAGTACTTGAAAACCTGATCAGCAATGAAAGCGGCGTATTCGTCGACGCGACTGTCGGCGGTGCGGGACATGCTCTCGGCTTGCTGAGCAGAAACGGTAAATTACACTTAATAGGTTTTGATAGAGATCAGGAAGCGTTAGAACGGGCGCGGGAAGTACTAAAAGGATATAGCGACCGGATAACTTTACTGAGAGGCAACTTCGGGGACATGAAGAGTTTGCTCCACAGTGCAGGGGTGAAATCTATTGACGGGGCCCTCTTTGATCTCGGCATATCAAGCTATCAACTGGCAAGCGGCAGGGGATTCAGTTTCAACGATGACGAGGAACTCGATATGAGGATGGACAGAGGTCAGGACCTTACTGCATACCATATCGTCAATTCGTACCGGCAGGAGGAAATCGCCAGGATCCTTTATGAATACGGGGAAGAATGGCAGTCACGCAGGATAGCGAAGACTATCTTCGAGGACCGTAAAAAAGACCGGATACGGACGGGGCGCCAGCTCGCCGAGATAGTCGCTTCGGTGAAGAAGCGGACCGGGAAGGTACATCCGGCCACAAAAACTTTTCAGGCATTGAGGATTGCCGTCAATGATGAACTGGGGAGCCTCGTGAAGGGGATGGACGGTGCGATAGAACTCCTGTCGCCCGGATCGAGAATAGGCATCATAACGTTTCATTCCCTCGAGGACCGGATCGTCAAAGAGCGTTTTCGCAATGACGAGTCCCTGACGGTCGTGACCCGCAAGCCTGTCCGGCCGGGGCTCGACGAGATCCGGTCAAACCCGCGCTCGCGCAGCGCCAAACTGCGCATCGCACAGAAAAAATAGTGGGGGTGCACCATGATGTACAGGCCGAGAAAGATATACATAGACACATCGGGGGACAAGCTGTTTGACGGCTTGAAGCCCATCCTCTTTCTGGGGTTCGTGATCGTGTTTGTCATCATTGTAAGCTGCCTGCTCGTCAACGCCCACAGCCGCGCACGCCAGGACCTTATTGAAACCCTTACACTGGAGCGCCAGATGCGGGAAACACATCAGAAACTGGCATCCGACATGGCAGGCGTCACACAGTCACGGCTCCTTGCTTTGAAAGCAAAAGAAAGGCTTGGCCTTACGAAACCAAAGGATGAAGAGGTTCTCGTTTTGAAATGAACAAACAGGCGACCAGGAAGGCCTTCATTGTATGCGCGTTCATCGGGCTCATGTATGCAGGGATTGCGTTCAACGTTCAGGACCGTATCTCCATGAAGAGAACGTCGGGGCCGCCTGCCGCAAAGGCCCCGCGGAGCCTCAGCATCGCCGCGCCGCAGGCAAAACCAGGCCCGATAACCCAGAAAAAGGCCCTGATCGCTGATAGCAGCACCGGTATTGAGCCCGTATTCCTCATCGCCGTCCCTGTCATCGCCTTTGCGATACGGGAAAACCTTCTGGAAAAAGACGGCATGATCGTCGTTCAGAAGGATGAGGGCGATGCGTCTTCGGTCTACCTCAAGAAGCCTCTGGATATATTGAAGGACAAGGACAAGAATGGCCTTAAGGCGATCTCGCGCATTGTCGGAAAAAAGAACATCGAGGTCTTTTTGATCAGGCAAGGTGTAAAAATTCCTGATAAATCCCTGTCTGTTGATAGTATCACCGGAATTGGTTACAGTATTGACCGGAATTTGCTTGTCAATATGTACAACCAGTATGTCGGTGAAGGCTTCGCTTCCCTCATGCCTTATGCCTCTGGCGGTTTTGAAGTCTCAAGAAAAAATAACGGGTTCCAGATCAATGCTGTCCGGAACGAAAAGGGCCTGGAGAATGTGGAGGCCGGACCGGCCTTTTCCATGCCGGACCTTTCGGGACTTTCCATGAAAGCGGCCCTTGACAGGATATCATCGAAGGCCGAGGTGACAATATACGGTTCGGGCACTGTGGTCGATCAGTCCCCAAAACCGAGGGAGAGGGTTGAAAAAGACACCCGCTGCATTCTTTACGGGAGGTCATACCAGAAGTGAAGCTCGCCGGCATAATAAAGGGAATAGACACGATTCGAGTCCGCGGCAACACCTCCCTCGAAATAACGGGCATCACGAAAGACTCCCGCAATGTTACGCAAGGCTCCCTCTTCTTCGTGACACACGCGAGCAGTGCGTTTATTGAAGATGCGTTCAGGCGGGGCGCCGGTGCGGTCGTCACCGACGGCGAGATAGACGAACCGTTCGGCTGCATCGTTCATGTCGGGGATGTCATGAGGGCCCTTGGCCAGGCGGCATCCAACTTTTACCAGCACCCGTCGCGCAAGGCCCATGTCACGGGGATCACCGGAACGAACGGCAAAACGACAATAACGTACCTTATCGAATCGATCTTCCGCGCTGCCGGCAAAGAACCGGGCGTGATCGGCACCATCTCATACCGCTACGCCGGCAAGGCCTTTAAGGCGGCCAACACGACCCCGGGGGCCAGCGAGACGAACAGCCTCTTGAGCGACATGGTCGGCTCAGGTGTGAGCCACGTCATCATGGAAGTATCGTCCCACGCACTGGACCAGGCACGTGTCGAAGGGATCGATTTCGACATCGCGATATTTACAAACCTCACGCACGACCACCTGGATTACCACGGCACTTTTGAGAACTACGCGGCAGCGAAAAGGCTCCTTTTCGAGGATTATCTCCCGCGAAGCAGGAAAAAGAAAAGATATGCCGTCATGAATATTGATGATCCCTCGATAAGGGATTTCATTATAGCCGCGCCTGTAACAATGCTCTCTTACAGCACGCGGGGCTTTGCCGATGCCTGCCTTTCGGCATACTCCGAAAGCATCGATGGCCTGACTCTCACCATAAGCCTTCCGGGGAAAGAGATCCCCATCGCCACACCCTTAATTGGCATGTTCAATGCCTCCAACATCCTTGCCGCAACACTGTCAGGCCATGCAGCGGGCATATCGCACCGCGCAATCAAAGAGGGCATCGAGCGCGTAAAAGGCGTTCCGGGAAGATTAGAACGGGTTGCCAACGACAGGGGCATTTCAGTCTTTGTGGATTATGCGCATACCCCGGACGCCATCAAGAACGTGCTTTCACTCCTTGGACGCCTCAAGGGGGGAAAGCTTATTGTCGTCTTTGGATGCGGGGGCAACAGGGACGCCGCGAAGAGGCCCATCATGGGCGCGCTGGCTTCCCGGCTCGCGGATGAAGTGATCATCACATCGGATAATCCGCGAAACGAAAACCCGGCCCGGATCATCGCCGATATCGCGCGCGGGGTCGAGGGAAAAAGGTACAGGATCATCGAAGACCGGAAGGAGGCCATCTTCGAGGGCATCCGCGCGGCGCGGCGCGGCGATGTCGTGCTTGTGGCAGGCAAGGGGCATGAGGATTACCAGATCGTGGGGGACAGCATCCTGCATTTCAGCGATCGTGAGGTTGTCGAGGAGTGTTTCCATGTGGCGACTTGAGGACATCATCACGGCTGTAAAAGGCACGGTCCTCAAAAAGGACAGGGACGTCTTTGCGAGAATATCCACGGACTCCCGCACGATCGGGGAGGGCGAGCTTTTCATCCCTATCGTGGGGAAATCCTTCGACGGCCATGCGTTCATCGAGCAGGCGCTGCAGGCATCCCGCGGCGGTACCCTCTGCAGGAACGACTACCCGGTGTCCCTTGCCGACGCCCGGGGGACGGTCATCCTTGTCGAAGACACAAACCAGGCGTTGCTCGACATTGCACGGTTCAAGAGGGAAAATCTTTCCGGGAAATTCATCTCCATTACGGGAAGCAACGGCAAGACAACGACCAAAGAGATCCTTGCGGACATGTTGAAAAAGAGGTTCAACGTTCACTACAACGAGAAGAACCTGAACAACCTGATCGGCGTGCCTTTGAGCATCCTCGCCATCGCGGGAGAGCCCGACGCGTGCATCCTGGAACTCGGCACGAACATGCCCGGCGAGATAAAACGGCTCGCGGTGGCCACCGACCCGGACATCTCCCTCATCACGAACGTCAACCCGTCGCACCTTGAAGGGCTTGCATCGCTCGAAGGGGTCCTCGAAGAAAAGCTCGATCTCTTCCGCTGCACGAGGCCCCACGGGAAGATCCTCGTCAACATCGACGACCCGGGAATCGCGGCGCGGTACCGGCAAACAGGCCATAGCGCGGTAACGTTCGGGATCAAAAATGATGCCTACTACCGCCTGCGCATGATACGCGACCTCGGCTGGGAGGGTTCCGTCATCTCTATAATCTCCCCGGTCGGGACCATAGAGGCACGGACGTCGCTTTTGGGCACGCACAACCACTACGACCTGCTTGCCGCCGCCACCGTCGCTTCCGTCATGGGCGTCGACCATCAGTTGATCGCGGAAGCGATCGAAGAGTTCACCTCATACGACAAGCGCCTTCAGCCCATCAAAAGCTCCCGCGGTTTTGTCATAATCGACGATA
>JADHED010002336.1_pt1 | contig 13287 bp, 8 predicted proteins | sample 8952041 | NCBI WGS metagenome assembly JADHED01 (sample SAMN16124423, study PRJNA663239) | bioreactor sludge metagenome | isolation source: sludge (control) | place: India:Bengaluru | collected 2018-09-08
GCCGGCGTCGGCACGCCCGGCGCGCCGGGCGCCGGGGGAGCCGCGGGCGCGCCCTTCGGTGCGGTCCGCCGCCCGCGGAACGCGCGGGACAGCGCGGGGAAGTCGATCCGCAGGCGGCGCAGGAGGAGATCGACCGGCAGGAGCGCCGCCGCGATGGCGATGAACAGCGTGGCCAGGGGTCGGCGCGGACCGCCGGCGCCGCCCGCGGGGATCGGCAGCGGGTCGTCGGGGCCGATGACGCGGGCGCCCGCCTCGGCGGCGAGGCGGGTGAAGAACGCCTCGTCGGCCGCGAGGTCGAGGGATTCCGCGGGGGGCGATCCGGGCAGGGGCACCTCGACCTGGGCGAGACGCCCCGTGGCGGGGTCGGTGTAGCGCAGGACGGCCATCTCGCCCGGTGCGGGCGATGGCGCGTGCCCCTCGAACGTCCCGCCCCCGGCGGGGCGGAGGGGGAAGGGCCGGGGGTCGGCGCCGGGCGCCACGAGGAAGCCCTCGACGCGGGAGAGGGGGATCTCCTCGCCCGCCTCGTCCAGCGCGAAGAGGCGCACGACGGCCCCGCCGCGCGCGGCCTCGGCGGCGGCGGAGAGGCCCGAGCGGGCCACGGACCGGGACACCGCGCGGACGATCTGGGCCAGCACGCGGTCGAGGTCCGGCCAGGCGGCCCAGTCGCCGATCCAGCCCCCGCGGACGGCGGAAGTGAAGGCGGCGGTCTCCCCGAGGCCGTATCGCCAGAAGGCGAGGATGGGGTCGCCCTCGGGGCCGACGAGACCGACCTCCGCCCGCTCCTTGGCCTCCGTGACGGTGTAGGCCGCGAGCGCGGGGAGGGGAGGCGCGAGGCCGCGCATGGCCGGGTGGCCGGCCCCGGCGGGGGAGATCTCCGGGACGAACGTCCCGCGGGACACGGCCGCGCGGCGGAGCGTAGTGGCTTCCTCCACCATGATGCGGGGCAGGGCGTCGAAAGACGACCCGGGACCGAAGTGGAAGAAACGGCCCTTGCCGATGCGGGCGACGGACTGCATGGAGGCGATGTCGCTCTCACCGTGGGGAGCCACGCACACGGCGGTGACCGTGATGCGCTTCTCGACGAGGGCGGCGAGAAGGGCGGGGTCGGGCTGGGCGGCGTCCCCGTCGGAGATGACCACCACGTGCTTCAGGTGGGCGGGACAGCCGGCCAGGCCCGCGAGTGCCAGGCGCAGCGACGAGTCGTAGGAGGGCATGTCGCCGGGCCGGAGACTGTCGAGGCCCGCCGCGAGGCGGGCGGCATCGGCGGCGGGTTGCAGCGGGAGGGACCACTCGTCGCCTTCGATGCCGTAGGAGATGAGCCCGGCGTAGTCGCGCGGCGACAGCGCGGCGATGGAGTCCTGCGCGATGCGGAGCGCCCAGTAGTTGCCGCGGTCGAACTCGCACGTGTGGAGGATGACGACCAGCGCGCCGTTCAGCAGGACCTGCCTCTGGCGCACGTCCATCCGCACGGGCAGCAGACGCTCGAGCGAGGTCCCGTGGTACCCGCCGGGCGAGTAGGCGTTCTCGCCGCCGAGGACGAAGCAGCCGACGCCGAGGTCGCGCACCGCCGTCTCGAGGGCCGCCTGGGCCGGCGGCGGGACATCGAAGGCCGGGACGTCGGAGAGGACCACCGCGTCGAAGGGCGCGAACGAAAGCGGCGCCGCGGGCAGGGACCCGGGCCCGCAGCGCGAGACCGGGAGGCCGAGCAGGCCGAGCGAGCGCGCCACCGGGCCGTCCGGTTCGGGGCCGCCCTCCACGAGGAGGACCCCCGCGGACCCGGCGACGCGCACGAGGGTGCGGGCCTCGTTGTTCTCCGCGACCGTGTCGTCCCCGGCCACGAGCGTCACGGAGATCTCGTGGAATCCCGGTCCCCCCGGCACCACGCGCACCTCGGGCCCGCGGCTCTTGCCGGCCGAGAGCGTCACCGGACGGGTGTGGACGACGGTGCCGTCCACGGCGATCCGCATCTCCGCGGGGACACCGTCGCGGGTGGAGAGGAACAGCGGGACGAACGTGGTCACCGCGTCGAGAGGGGCGGACGCGGGCCCGTCGAGACGGAGCACGGCGGTCTCGCGGGCGCGGTCGTACCGGAGGGGGACCGCGACGATGGACACGCCCTCGGCCGCGGCGCGGCGCGCCTCGGCGAGCGCGTCGCCGCGGTTCTCGTTGCCGTCGGTGAGGAGGACGATCTGACGGTCCGCACCGGCGGGGAACATGGCGAGGGCGAGGCGCAAGGCGGCGCCGGGGTCGGTCGCGGCGCGGTCGATGACGGAGCGCGGGCGGGAAAGGTCACCCGGGTCCGAGGACGGCGGGCCGAACGGGACCTCGACCGACGCGTCGGCGCCGAAGACGACGGCGGCGGAGAGGGAGCGAGGACCCAGGGCCGAGGCGGTACGTCGGACGTACTCGCCGCCCGCGGCGAGCAGGTCTTCCGGGATGCTGCGCGACGAATCGAGGAGGAACGCCACCGCTCGGACGGGGGGTTCGGCGCCCGCGCGTGGGTCCGCGAGCGCGGCGACGAGGAGCGAGAGAAGGACCGCGCGGACGACCGCCGGCAGGGCGCGGGCGGCCCGGAGGCGAGGCCCGGCGCGGAGGAGGGGGAAGAGGGCGATCCCGAGGGCGGGGACGAGGAGCAGGAGGTAGGCGGGGGCGAGGAACCTCACCGGGTCTCCGCATCGGAGAAGAAACGGCGCACGGCCTCGCGGGCGCGGCGCGGCACCTCGCCGCGCCGGATGGCCTCCTCCGCCTCGCGGGCCGCCTCGCGGCGGAGCGCTTCGTAGGCCGCCGGGTCGCCGTCGGGCGCCGGGAGGGCGCGGGTGGAGGAGACGACGGAGACACGGCCGTCGGGCCCGACGCGGCCCGGCGCGAGGTCCGGGCTGGTCCGGGAGGCGTCGGGGGCGACAGGGGGACGGCCTCCGCGGCCCTGACCGGCGCCGCCGGTGCCGGATCCGCCGAAACCGAGGCCCGCCCCGCCGGCGAGACCGCCGAGGGGGAGGCCCCCGGCGCCGCCCCCGCCCCCACCTCCTGCGCCGAGCCGGGCGAGGGCTTCCGACAGCTCGATGCCGCTCTCGAGGAGGCGTCTCAACTCCTCCATGGCGCGGATCATCTCCTCGATCTGCTCGTCGGTGATCTGGAGGGTGCGATAGGCGCGCAACTGCTCCTCGAGCGCCTGGCGGTCGGGCGGGGGCAGGTCCCGGCCGGACATCGCCTCGCGGAGGGCTTTCAGCGCCTCGAGGATCCGCTTCATCTGTTCGGGGGTGAGGCGGTTGATGTCGCCGCCCGCCGGGGCGCCGCCGTCGGGTCCGGCCTCGCCGGGGAGGGCGGCGAGGGCCTCGTGCAGGCCTCGCAGCGCCCGGATCGCCTCCTCGACGCCCTCGGCGAAGGCGGGGTCTCCGAGGACCGCGGGGTCCGCCGCGGCCTGGCGGATCTTGTCGACGAGGGCGCGGATGCGGGGCGCCAGCGTCGAGGGATCGGCGTTCTCGAAGGCGCGCAACGCCTCGGCGAGGCGATCGAGGGTGCGGGCGGCGTCGGCGTCCGTCTCGTCGGGGGCGCGCGGCGGCAGCCCCGCGAAGGTGCGGGCGGCGTCTTCCGTTTCGCGGGAGAGGGCACGGAGCCGGGCGACGGCGGAGACCGTGGGTGCGCGCGCGGCGCCGAGGCGGGCGGCCTCGGCGCGCACGCGGGCGGCAAGGCGGGCCGCCTCGGGCTGGCGGGCCTCGAGGGCGCGGGCCTCCAGGCCGGCGGCGCGCTGCGCGAGGCGGCGCAGGGTCCGCGCCGCGCGGAGGCGGTCGGCGGCCGCGGGATCGTCCACGGGGGCGGGGGACGGGGGGGCGACGCCGGTGAGGAGGAGGAACAGGGCCGCGGACGGCACGAGGAGCGCGAAGCGCGCCCGCAGGGCGGGGCGCAGGCGCGCGCGGAGGAGGGCGGGGGAGGCCGACCGCGCGGCGGCTTCCGCCTCCGTGGCCAGTGCCGGGCCGAAGCCGAGCGGGTCGGGGGCCTCCCCGGCGCGGACGGCGAGGGCGGTGGAGAGCCGCTCGTCGAGGCCGAGCAGGCGGTCGGCCTCCGCGGCGGCGGCGCGGCGATCGGGTCGCCGGAGGAGGGCGAAGGCGCCGGCCGCCACGCCCGATGCGAGGAGGGCGGGGGCGAGGACGACGGCGGGAAGAGTCGGCCGGCCGAACAGCGCGAAGGCCGCGGAGGCCACGGCGAGCGACCCGGCGACGGCGGGGAGCAGCACCTGCGCGAGGGCGACGAAGCGCACCCACGCATGGCGGCGGCGGACGGTGGCGAGGACCCGGTCGAGCGCGGGCATGGAGGCGATTCTACCCGGCATCACGGGGCTTCCCGGCGGAGGGCCCGCGCGAGGGTGGCGGGAAGCGTGACGAGGCGCACGGATGCCGCGATGGCGTAGGCGCCGCTCCAGACGAGGACGAACACGAAGAGGAGCCCTTCGCTCGGGCTGATGCTGTGTTCCTGCGCGTGGAGGATGGGATAGGCGACGAGGACCACGGGGTTCCCGAAGAGGGCGAACTCGAGGAGGCGGTCGGGCTCGCCGCGGGTGGCCGTGGCGAGGAGGCCGAGGGCGAACGGGACGCCGACGAGGAGGATGCCCAGGTGGAGCATGGTGAACCGCACCGCGCGGCCGGCGCGGGGCTGGCGGGCGGAGGAGCCGAGTCCGAAGGCGGCGAAGTAGATCATGACGAGCGGCAGGGCGACGGCGACGGAGTACAGGGCCAGGGGCCGGGTGTCGGTGTTGAGGACGAGGACGACGACGCCGGTCGCGGGCACGAGCGTGAGCAGCGCCACCGAGCGGAGGACTCCGGCGAGCTTGGCGCGGACGATCTGCGCCGGCGTGATCGGCGTGATCCGGAGCAGGTCCAGCGTCCCCGTCTCGCGCTCGGAGACGATCGCCGACGCGGCGTTGACGGCGACGACGATGAGGAGGAGCAGCGTCTGCACCGCCACGATGGGCATGGCGGCGTCCCCGTCGTCGGCGCCCAGCCATCCGATGACGCTGAGAAGCAGCATGGCGAGGACGATGCGCGAGAGGAGCCGGGAGTGCGAGGCGTTGATGAGGTTCAGTTCCTTCCACATCATGGGATTGCGGATGCGTCGCAGGAGCCTCACGCGCCGGCGTCGCGGTGAGGGTGCGGCGTCCGGCGGGGCGGCCGGCCCGCTGGCCGTGGGGGCCGCCGCCGGGCGCGCCACGGCCGGGGCGGCGAGGCGCTCGGCGAGGGCCTCGAGGTACGCGGCCCGCTGCCCGTCGCGGGGATCCACCGAGCCCGCGCGGACGCGGAACAGGCGTTCGCGCAGCCGCGCGAGGCGCTCGGCGAGCGGGAGGCCCGGGGCCAGCGCGGAGGACGCGATGCCGTCGAGGCGTGCGGCCTCCTCCTCCAGAAGCCCGCAGCGCTGCTCGGCGGAGAGGGCGGGGTCGAGGAGGAGCGGACGGTTCGCCGTCGCGGGGGCCGTGGCGACGTCGGGGGGCTCGGGACGGCCGCCCTCGTGGCGCAGGCGGCGGGCGGCGAGGAGGGCGGAGGCGAGACAGGTGACGGCCCCGGTGAGCGCGGAGAGGAGACCGGGCGTGAGGGCGGAGGAGAACACGTGCCGGCCGAGGTCGTCGATGGCGACGGAGGCGGCGGCGAAGAACGGGTGGACGGCGCAGAGGAGCCAGGTGGCGCCCTCGAAGGAGTCGCCGTGGTCGGCGACGCCGGCGATGACGATCCAGGGGACGGCGATCCCGAGGAAGACCGGGATGACGTAGGAGAGCACCGCGGCCGTGCCCAGGCGGCGGGCGTACGCGGTGATGAGGAGGGCGGGCGCCGAGGCGAAGAACACGGCTCCCAGCGAGACGAGCGCGAGGCCGAGCACCTGGTCCTCGCGGACGCCGCCGTAGAGGAGCGCCAGCGAGACGACGGGGAAAGTCGCCACGATCATCGCGAAGAGCGGCAGGAGGCGCGAGGCGAACTTGCCGAGGACCACCGAGAGCGGGCGGAGGGGCGTGACGAGGAGGATCTCCAGCGTCTCGCGACGCCGCTCGCTGACGATGAGATCGGCGAGAAGGCCGGGCGTGACGAGGAAGATGTAGGAGACGATGCCGAACGCGGAGATGGCGAACAGCACGATGCCCATCTCGTCGTAGTCCGCGCCCATGAAATCCGCCGTGGCGAGGAAGATGCCGCAGGTCCCGGCGAGCAGGCCGACGAGGAGCGCGCGCAGGACGAACCACCGCTTCGTCCGGCAGAACGAGACCAGCTCCCGCTCGAGGATCGGGTGGCGGAGGAGGCGGCTCACGCGACCTCCCCCCGCGTGAAGCGCAGGAAGACCTCCTCGAGGTCGAGCCGCTCCTCGGAGAACAGCCGGAGGGCGAATCCCGCCCGGACGATCTCGGCGGCGAGGGCCGAGGGATCCGCGGCGTCCCGGGCCAGGCGGAGGAGCAGGTCCGGGCCGTCGTCGCGGAGCCCGGCGACCATGGGGTGGGCGCGCAGGAGGTCCTTCAGCGCTTCGGGAGCCGCCCCGGCGGGGGCCGCGGCACGGACGCGCAGCACGACGCCCGTCTCCTCGGCGAGCCGACGGCGCGCCTCGTCGATGGGCCCCGAGTAGACGAGACGGCCGGCCTCGAGGATGCCGATGACGGTGCACATCTCCTCGACCTCGGAGAGGATGTGGGAGGAGAGGAAGATCGTCTTGCCCATGGCGCGGAGCTGGGCCACCAGCTCCTTGAACTCCACGCGGGCCCGGGGGTCGAGGCCGGCGGCGGGCTCGTCGAGGAGGAGGACCTTCGGGTCGTGGAGCAGCACACGGGACAGGGACAGGCGCTGGCTCATGCCGCGGGAGAGCGTGCGGATCTCGGCGTCGCGCTTGCCCTCGAGGTCCGTGAGGGCGAGGACATCGGCGATGACCTTCTCGCGGGGGGCGCCGTGGATGCCGTAGGCCGCGGCGAAGAAGTGCAGGTACTCCGCGACGGTCATGTCGTCGTAGATCCCGATGTGGTCGGGCATGTAACCGAAAAGGCGCTTGGCCTCGGCGGGACGGTGGACGAGATCGACGCCGCCGATGCGCGCGCGGCCGGAGGTAGGCGTCGTCAGGGTGGAGAGGATGCGGATGGTCGTCGTCTTGCCGGCCCCGTTGGGGCCGATGAAGCCGAAGACCTCGCCCTCCGGCACCGTGAGCGTGAGCCGGTCGAGGGCCTTCGTCGCGCCATACCGCTTGGTGAGGTCCACGGTTTCGATGGCGGCGTTCATGGTTCGATGGCCTTGCGGAAGACGGTGACGGAGATGCCCGGGACGTCGGCCAGCGGCAGGCCGAGCGGATCGGGGGCGAGGGTGTAGGCGGCGAGCATGCGTCCGCCGGCGGCCAGACGTCCGGGGCGTTGCAGCCCGAACCGCGACACGAAGCGCCAGTCGGCGTGGCGGGCCCCGCCGGGGTCGTCGTGGCCCGCGGGGGCGAGCGACAGCGAGACGAGCCCGCGGCCGGTGGCGTGGAGGTCTCCGGGACGCCGCAGGGCGGCGAAGAGGTCGCCGGCGTGGGGCACGGACAGGTACTTGCCGGCCGGCATGCCGACCCAGTCGAACGTGGCCTCGCGGCCGGAGGGGACGTCGCCCAGGGGGACGAGGAGGCCGGGTCCGGCGAGGGTCGCCCCCGCGAGGTCGGTGGCGAGGCCGTTGGTCAGGACGACGGGTCCTCCGTCGGCGGCCCGGCAGGAGAGGGGGAACGGTTCACTGCGGAGGTGGACGGAGCGGAGGAACCGCGACGCCCGGAACGGCACGCCGAGGACGGCACGCGCGGCGAGGGGGGAGCGGAACTCGCGCGCGAGGCCGCCGGACAGAATCGCGGGGGAGAGTCCTCCGGAGTAGTCGTCGGGGTCGGCGAGGCGGTCCGTGACGGAGACGAAGCCGGCAGGGGCCAGCGGGATCGAGCCTCCGCGCGGGACGTAGACCGCGGCGTAGTCCTCGATGCGGATGAGGTCGGCGCCGTCGGCGGCGGGATCCGGCGCGATGTCGACCACGGTGATGCGGCGGATCTCGCGGCCGCCGGCGAACACGAGGAAGGCGGCGACGAAGGCGACGGCGGAGAACGTCACCGCGAGCAGGACGAGGGAGAGGGCGGAGTACTGGAGTTTTCGCATCCGCTTCAGGACGAGGTAGTCCGCGGGCCCCACCGCGATGACGTAGAGGAACAGGAAGACCATGAGGAGCCCGACGGGGGTGGAGGGCGTGGATCCCTCGCGGAGGCTGCGCAGGAGTGCGGACGGGATCTGGCGGGCCGGTGACCAGTCCACCTCCGAGGCGTCGGACGCCAGGTCGGCCAGGTGCTCCCGGGACCCGGCGCCGGGCAGTCCGAGGAGGACGGCGACGAAGCGGGCGGCGGCTTCGCGGGACACCGCCGGGGAGCGGCGTGACCGGACCGCGGGGCAGACCGCGGAAGCGATGGCTGGTCGCGGACGGGTCGAGGAGGGGGCGCAGGAGCGCCGCGTAGTCGGAGTCCGGCACGGGCGCCCCGGGCAGGGCGGGCAGGATGCGGGAGAGCGCGGACCCGGCGAGGATCTCCGGCCGGCGGGTGGCGCTGACCACGAGACGCCCCCCGAGGGCCGTCCAGCGAAGCAGGGCGTCCACGACGTCGGGGTCGAGGGGGGCCGCGTCGCCGGGGTTGCGCCAGTAGACGACGTCGATGCCGTCGTACGCCAGCGGGTGGGGCGGGAGGTCCGCCTCCTCCACCGGGAGGAGGTCGAAGAGGCCCGGGATGTTCGCGTCGGGCAACGCGCTCGCGGAGGGACCCACCGCGAGCAGGTGGGTCGTCGTGAGCGGCAGCGCGGTGGACTCGAGCGGGATCTCGCGGGCGACGGAGGCCTCGGGGGAGGTCTCGCGGCCCAGGGTGGTGTGGACGGGGCGGTCGAAACTGACCTCGAGCCGGGGGGCGGCGTACCGTGCGGGCCGGACCAGGAGGAAGAGGTCCCGGGTGGTGCCGGGCGCGAGGTCGGCCTGCGAGACGGACACGTCGGGAGAGGCGCGCACGGGCCGGGCGGAGAACGTCACCGAGAGCGGGCCGGTCTCCCGGTTGGTGACGCGAAGTCGGACGGGCGTGAGGGCCCCGGAGACGGCGCGCCCGCCGTGGCCGTAGCGCAAGTCGAGGACGACGTCCGCGACGGCGGGGCCGGCGGCGAGAAGGAGGGCGAGCAGGGCGGAGGCGGCGCGGTTCACGGGGCCTCCCGGAAGGTGCGGTCGGAGGCCTCGAGGCGCACGACGCGGTCGTGGCCGGTGTCGGCGACGTAGAGGTACCCGCCGTCGAGCGCGACGTCGCGGGGGTGCAGCAGGCCGGCGGGGGAGTCCGGCGGCGGGGCATACGCCCCGGCGAACGTGCCGTCGTAGCAGAAGCGGGAGACACGGTTCGTGCCGTACTCGGCGACGAACAGGTGGGAGGGGGAGGCAGCGAGGCCGAAGGGGTAGTCGAGGTCACCGGGCGCCCGCCCGGGGCGGCCGATGTCGCCCCGGTGCCGCCCCTCCGGCGTCAGGCGCAGGACGCGGTGGCTGGCGTCGGCGACGTAGAGGAGGCCGTCGGGTCCGAACGCGAGGCCGCAGGGCCGGGCGAATGCGGCACCCCGCGTGCCGTAGGTGCCGAAGGTGCGGAGGAACCGGCCGTCGGAGGCGAAGACCTGCACGCGGTTGTTCGGCTCGAACCCGTACTCGGAGACGAAGATCTCCTCGCCGGCGAAGGCGATCCGCTGCGGGTAGACGAACTGGCCCGGACGGGAGCCGTACTCGCCCCCGATCTGACCCAGGCGCTCGCCCTCGGGGGAGAGGACGAGCAGGCGCGATTCGTGGGCGTCGGCGACGAGGAGGCGGCCCGCGGGGTCCACGGAGACGCCGGCGGGGAACCCGCGGGCGGTCTTCACGATCTCGACGCGGCGCACCTCGGCACCGGCGGCGTCGAGGATGCGGAGGCCGCCCGTGCCGTCGAGGACGTACACCCGGCCGCCGGCGGCCGCGAGGCCGCGGGGGCCGGGGATGCCCGCCGCGAAGACGACGGCGCAGGGCTCGCGGGACTCGGCGCGGTCCGCGCAGGCGGCGAGGAGGAGCAGAGCGAGGAGTGCGGCAGCCTTCAACCCCACGCAGAGAGTGTAAGCGGGTTTCGCGCCCGGGGAAACGGATACAATCCCGGGTCATGCTCCCCTGCCGAGGACCTGCCCTGCTCCTGAGCCTCGCCTGCCTCGCGGCCTGCGGCGGGGATGCGGGCGCGCCCGACCTGGCGGCGGCGGAGGCGCGGTTCGCGGCGGGGCAGGGCGAGGAAGCGCTGCGGATCGCGCGGGCCCTGACGGAGGCGCCGCCGGCCGACGAGCGGGACCTGGCGAGGCTGGCGAACCTCCTGACGGAGTGCGGCGACGCGCCGGCCGCCCTGCGCCTGCTCGGGGACCGGCCGGCGCGGCCGGGGGCCCCGGCGGAGGTCGTGGAGGCGGGGGCCCTGGCGTACATCCGTTCGCGGGAGCCGGCGCGGGCGGTGCTCGCGCTGCGGACGCTGTGCGACGCGAACCGGACGGGGGCGGCGACGCACCGGTTGCTCGGCATGGCGCTCCTGGCCCGGGGAGAGAGGGGCCCGGCACGAGAGGCGATCGAGGAGGCGAGGCGGAGGGCGCCGGACGACGCCGCGGCGGAGGCGCTTTTCGGGTGGCTCCTGCTCGCGGAGGGCCGGACGGACGAGGCGCTGGCCGCGCTGCGGGCGGCGCGCCGGCGCTTCTCGGCGTCGCCGGAGGTCCTGTCGACGCTGGGACTCGCTCTGCTGTCGGCCAGCGGCGCCGACCGCGCGGGGCTGGGGGAGGCGGTGGAGGTCCTGTCGAAGGTGCGCAGCCTGCGGCCGCTGGATCGCGGGTCGCAGATGAACCTGGGGACGGCGCTGAACCGTCTCGGGCGTTTCGTGGAGGCGGAGGCCGTCTTCGAGCGGTTGGCGGCCGTGGCGGGAGCGGAGGCGGAGGAGTGGATCGGCCTCGGCTTCGCCCGGGCCGGTCGGGCGGACTTCCGAGGGGCGGTGGCGGCGTTCGAGAGGGCCGCGGACCTGTCGCCGCGGGATGCGCGGGTGCTCATGAACCTGGGCAACGCCTATCTCGAGGTGGCGCGCCTGGACCGTGAGCCGACGGAGGCGTGCGCGCGAGCCGCCGCGGTCTTCGAGCGGGCCCACCAGGCCGCTCCGGGGTCGCCCGAACCCCTCGTGGGGCTCGCCCGGGCGACCCTCAAGCCGGACCCCGCGCGCGACGACCTCGCGAAGAAGGCCATGGAGATCTACCGGCGGGCGCTCGCGCTCGATCCGGGCCACTTCGAGGCGAACCTCAACCTGGCGCTCCTGTACTACGACCTGTGGAACGCCGATCGCCGGGCGGAGGGCGAGGGCTTCTTCCGGGCGAAGGAGTGCTTCGAGCGCGCCGCGGCGAAGGTGGCCCCCGAGCAGTGGGACCCGCCGGCGCGCCGGGCTTTCGAAGAACTGAAGGCGAGATGAGGGGGCCGTCGGGTCGCCGCGAGCGTCCCGCGGTCCGGGGCCGACAGGGCCCGCCCTCCGGCGACGGGGCGTCCGAGGAAGGGAAACGTTGACCCGCCGCCCCCCGGAAGGTATCCCTTTCCCTTCCGCAACCGTGGGCCGTTAGCTCAGAGGAAGAGCGCCATCCTCACACGGTGGAAGTCGTAGGTTCAAGTCCTACACGGCCCACCACCCCCTCCCGCCGACCGTAAGTCCTGTCTTTACCTGCTGTTCTGCGCGTACTTAGGGTGGCCGATCTCTCCCTTCGCCGATGCCCGATCGTGCCCTTCCGTGGACGATTTTGGCGGTCTCTATGGCACAGTTATGGCACACTTTCGCTACTCACACAGAGGGAGGAAGTATCGCATGGCGACCCTCTACCAGCGGGGCAAGGACGGGTTGTTCGGGGTGGACTGGATCGAGAAGGGCAAGCGCCATCGCAAATCGCTGCACACGAAGGACCCTCGGAAGGCGGAGGAGCTGCTCGCGAAACTCGAGGCGCGGCTGACGCTGGGCCTGGCGCAGGTGCCCTCCGCGGACCTGCCCCACATCACGCTCTCGAAGTTCACGGAGAGCTACCTCGAGCACGTGAAGACCCGGCATGGTCCGTCGTACCTCGTGAACGTCCGCCATGCCCTCGCCCACCTGGCGAAGAGCCTCGGGAACCCGGCGCTGACGCAGGTCTCGCGGCGGGCCGTCGAGGAGCACGTGACGACGCTGCGGCGCGCGTACGCGGTGGCCACCGTGAACGGCGAGATCCGCATCCTCCGGGCCGCCCTTCACAAGGCCATCGACTGGGGGTACCTGCGGGAGAACCCGTTCCGCGGGGTGAAGTTCCTCCGCGACCCCTCGGCGGACAGCAAGATCCGGTTCCTGTCGGAGGAGGAGATCACGCGCCTCCTCGCGACGACCGAGGGGCAGCTCCACGACGTCTTTGCGACCCTCTTCTACACCGGGCTGCGGCGCGAGGAGCTCGTGACGCTGTGGTGGGAGGACCTCGACTTCGAGCGCGACCTCCTCCACGTGCGCATCAAGGACTGGGTGGACGAGCAGGGCGTGGCGCGCCACTGGCATCCCAAGGGGAAGCGCGAGCGCACGATCCCCATCCATCCCGCCCTGAAGCCGATCCTCGCCGCCCAGCCCCGGCGGGGGCGCACCGTGTTCACCAACGAGGAGGGGAACTCGCTGCACACCTCGCTCGGCTGCCTGATCGACCGCTGGCAGAAGCGCACGGGCTGGCGGGTGACCTGCCACATGCTCCGCCACACCTTCGCGTCCCACCTCGTCCAGAAGAACGTGAGCCTGTACCTGGTAGGGGAGCTGCTCGGCCACTCGGGACCCGAGGTGACGAAGATCTACGCCCGCCTCGTCCCGAAGCAGCTGGGCCACGTGGTGGCCCTCCTCGGGCCCGCCCCGCCCCTCGCGGCCCCCGCGGTCCGCGACGGCGCCGCCGGGCGCTCCCGCTGAGCGCACTGTCCGGCGCGTCCGGCGGGCGAGTCCTGAGGGCATGGGCCGCGGCCTCCTGATCCTCGGGATCCTCGTGGCGCTGGGTGTCGCCGCCGCCCCGGCTCCTGCTCGCGTACGGCTTCCCGCCGGCGGGCGATCCGACGGCGCGGACCTGAACACGCGGTGAGTGCTTTCGGAAGGTGCGTGGGGCCGGGTGCCCGGGGTGGGGCGGGGGAGCCGGGGGGGGCGGGCGCGGCGCCCACCCCCCCCCGCCCCGCGGGCGGGGCGGGGGCCGGGGGGGCCCCGCCCCCCCCCGGGGGGGCCCGGGCCCCCCCCGGCCGGGGGGGG
>JADHED010002368.1_pt1 | contig 13286 bp, 14 predicted proteins | sample 8952041 | NCBI WGS metagenome assembly JADHED01 (sample SAMN16124423, study PRJNA663239) | bioreactor sludge metagenome | isolation source: sludge (control) | place: India:Bengaluru | collected 2018-09-08
CAAGAGGCATCAAGAGGCATCAAGAGGCATCAAGAGGCATCAAGAGGCATCAAGACACACCATGACAGACAAACACCTTTCAACCCAGTTCGACAGCGATCTCAACGAGGTCTCGGCCCGTGTGATGGAGCTTGGCGGCCTCGTCGAGTCGCAGATCCGCCAGGCGATCTACGCGCTCTCGCAATTCAGCCTGGATGCCGTCGAGGAGGTTGAGCGCATCGAAGGCCGCATCAACCAGATGGAGGTCGAGATCGACCACGAACTCATCACCATCATTGCCAGGCGCCAGCCCACCGCGCGCGACCTGCGCCTCTTGATGACCTTCTCCAAGGCCACGGCCAACCTCGAGCGCATGGGCGACGAGGCCACGCGCATGGCGCGCATGGTGCGCTCCATCATCGAAAGCGGCGCCGCACGTTCGCTACCCAGCACCGACCTGCGCGTGGCGGCCGACCTGGCCGCCGGCCTGCTGCGCAAGGCGCTGGACGCGTTTGCCCGCCTGGACACGCGCGCGGCCATCTCCATCCTCAAGGAAGACGACCTGATCGACCGCGAGTTCGACGGCTTTGTACGCAAGCTCATCACTTACATGATGGAAGACCCGCGCACCATCTCGGCCAGCCTGGATCTGCTGTTCCTGGCCAAGGCCATCGAGCGCATTGGTGACCATTCCAAGAACATTGCCGAGCTCATCATCTACCTGGTCGAGGGCAAGGACATTCGCCATCAGGCGCTGGACAAGATCGAATCCTCGCTTCAATGACACAACTTTGCCCTCACGCTGCCAGCCCGCGCGCAGTTCAATGCCACCAAGGGGAGACGTCATTTCCTATCGAGGCGGATCGGCCATGAGCAAACCTCCCCTGGTCCTCATCGTCGAGGACGAACCGGCGATTGCCGAGCTGCTGTCGGTGAACCTGCGCCACAACGGCTTTACCCCGATCTGGGCCGAAGACGGCACCACGGCGCAGCGCGAGCTCGATGCCGTGCTGCCCGACCTGATCCTGCTCGACTGGATGCTGCCCGGCCAGAGCGGCCTGCAGCTGGCGCGCAAGTGGCGCGCCGACGCGCGCAGCAAGGCCGTGCCCATCCTGATGCTGACCGCGCGCGGCGACGAGCCTGACAAGGTCGCCGGCCTGGACGCGGGTGCCGATGACTACATCACCAAGCCCTTCTCCACCCAGGAGCTGCTGGCGCGCATACGTGCCGTGCTGCGCCGGCGCGCGCCAGAGCACAGCGGCGAGAGCGTCACCGTGGGCGCGCTACAACTCGACCCCACGACGCACCGCGTGCATTTCGCCGGTCAGGCGCTCAAGCTCGGGCCCACCGAGTTCAAGCTGCTGCACCACCTGATGCGCAATGCCGAACGCGTACACAGCCGCGCGCAGCTGCTGGACAAGGTCTGGGGCGACCATGTCTATATTGAAGAGCGCACGGTGGACGTGCATGTGAAACGCCTGCGCGAAGCCCTGGGCGAAGCGGCTGCCATGGTGGAGACGGTGCGTGGCGCCGGCTACCGCTTCACGGGCCAGGCGCAATAAAAATGATAGCTTCAAGCGCTTCATTGAACTGGGCCAGGCGGATTTTTCAGTAATGCTTTGGCGCATAAGCATCCTGCTGCTGGCCCAGGTCATCGGCGCGGCCGTCGGCCTGTGGCTGTACGGCAGCTGGGGCGTGGCCGCCGGCGTGGCCCTCGCCTCGTGGCTGGCCTGGGGCTGGGGCGCCTGGCGCGGCCTGCGCGTGATGGGCTGGCTGCGCCGGGGCGGCGTGCCCACCGAGGCGCCCGCGCTGCGCGGCCCGCACGGCCTGTGGGGCGAGGCGGTGGACCGCATGCGCCGCCTGCTGCGCCAGCGCGAGCACGAGGTGGCTGCCGCCGACGCCCGCCTGCAGGCATTTCTGGCCGCGCTGCAGGCGTCGCCCAATGGCGTCACCCTGCTGGATGCGACCGACCACATCGAGTGGTGCAACCAGACCGCCGCCGACCACCTGGGCCTGGATGCCCAGCGTGACCTGAAACAATCCATCGGCAACCTGCTGCGCGACCCGGATTTCAGCGCCTACCTCTCGGCCGGTGACTTCTCACGCGACTTGCTGCTGACCGGGCGCAACAGTACCAACACCCACCCCGTGCGTCTGTCCATCCATCTGCACCCCTATGGCGAGGGCCGCAGCCTGATGCTTTCGCGCGATGTAACGCAGCTGGAGCAGGCAGAGGCCATGCGGCGCGACTTCGTGGCCAACGTGTCGCACGAAATCCGCACCCCGCTGACCGTGTTGTCGGGCTTTGTGGAAACCCTGCAAAACATCCCCCTGCAAGAGTCGGAGCGCACGCGCTATCTGGGCCTGATGGCGCAGCAGGCGCACCGCATGCGGCACCTGGTGCAAGACCTGTTGACGCTGTCACGCCTGGAAGGCAGCGCACTGCCCGGCACCCATACCTGGACCGGCGTGCACACGCTGCTCAAGCGCTGCGAGCAGGAGGCGCGCAGCCTCTCGGCGCAGATCACGCCCGCGGGCGCCACGCCGCAGAGCCTGACGTTTCCGTCGCCAGAGCACCTGGCCCAATGCGGCGAGATTGCCGGCAACCCCGAAGAGCTACACAGCGCCCTGTCCAACCTGATCAGCAATGCCGTGCGCTACACCCCGGCGGGCGGCAGCATCAGCATCGACTGGCAGCCGCAGGCCGATGGCAGCGCGCGCTTTTCGGTGCGCGACACCGGCCCCGGCATCGCCCCCGAGCATGTGCCGCGCGTAACCGAGCGCTTTTACCGCGTGGATCGCAGCCGCTCGCGTGACTCGGGCGGCACCGGCCTGGGCCTGGCCATCGTCAAGCACAGCCTGCAGCGCCACGGCGCCACCTTGCACATCGCCAGCACGCTGGGCAAGGGCTCCACGTTCAGCGCCCAGTTTCCGGCCCAGCGGATGCGCGGCGCCAAGGCGCAGCCTCAGGGCCAATAAGCTATAACTTATATAGCTGTTAGCGCTTACCAGATAAGCGCAAACGGCAAAAAAACCTACAAAACCACCTGTGCCACCGGCGCATAGCCATGGTTCAACGGCCCATGGCCCTGCCCCGTGCGCACATGGGCGCCGGCCGCAATGGCACCCAGGATGTAGCGCCGCGCCGCCTGTACGGCCGCCACCAGATCCAACCCCAGCGCCAGGTGCGCGGCGATGGCCGACGACAGCGTACAGCCCGTGCCATGGCCGTTGTGCGTGGCAATGCGCGCAGACGCCAGGCGGTGGTGCTCGCCCCCGGGCAGGGCCAGCAAGTCCACCACATCGTCGCCGGGCAGGTGGCCGCCCTTGAGCAGCACGGCGCGCGCGCCCAGTGCCAGCAGCTCGTCTGCGGCCGCTTGCAGTTCATCCTCGCGCGCAACCTGGCGCCCCAGCAGCCAACCGCCCTCGTCCAGATTGGGCGTGACCACAGCCGCCAGCGGGAACAGCGCGCGCACCAGCTGGCCCACCGTCTCCTCGGCAATCAGCCGGTCGCCGCTGGTGGCCACCATCACCGGGTCCAGCACCACGTTGGGCAGGTCGTGGCGACGGATGGCGTCGGCCACCACCCGCACCACCTCGGGCGAGGCCAGCATGCCGATCTTGACGGCATCGACACCAATGTCCTCCACCACGGCGTCGATCTGCGCGCGCAGCATCTCGGGCGGCACGCCGTGGATGGCGCGCACGCCCTGCGTGTTCTGCGCCGTGATCGCCGTGATGGCAGTCATGCCATAGCAGCCCAGCGCGGCAAAGGTCTTGAGGTCCGCCTGTATGCCGGCACCGCCGCCGCTGTCGGAGCCGGCAATGGACAGCACGCGCGCGTAGCGCGGCTGCGCCGTTGAAATGTCTTGAGTCATGGGAAAAATTATGCGGCACGCCAACATTCGCAGAAACCGCACCGCCCCAGACCCCGAGTCTGGGGCGGCAGACGCTTACAGCGCGCGAATCGGCTCGCCACCCACAATGCGTGTCGGCATTCCCTCGACGGTGCGGGGCAAATGCGCCGTGGTGCCCTTGGGGCTGTAATGCAGCACCACCACGCGTTGCCCGCTGGCGTCGCGTTCGATCCAGACGCCATCCACGCCGGCCATGCCCATCAGCTTGTCAACGACCGCCTGGGGCAGCCTGTCGGCCGCGCCGCCGCCCCGCCCCGCCGCCTGCCTTGTGACGGGCAGGGGATCGGTGTCCAGAAAATCCGTGGAACCGGGGGGCAGGCTGGTCGCCATGGCAACTCCAATCAGGCTGGCAAAAGCCGGTGAAAACACGTGGCGGGTCATTGTGAACCATCAGGTCACCAGCTGCACGTCCAGCCTGGCGAGCACGCTGGCGATCGGGTTGCCAAAGGTGGTTCCGCCGCCGCCGGCAAACAGCAGCGCCACCGGCGCCCGGCGCGCATCCCAGGTCCAGATCAGCGAGCCCGAGTCGCCGCCGGCGCTGAAGTTGCCGCCCGGCGTGCGCACCGCGATCTGGTTGACGAAGCGCGCGACGCGACCGCCGCCGAAATTGACATTCAAGGTGACACCAACCGCCGTGACTCCGCCGCGCGTGAGCTGCGTCGTGCGCCCCGTCTTGCCCACCTGCATGCCCGGAAACGCCGCCACTGGCACGGCACCGACGCGGAAATAGCGGATCACTCCGCCCGAGATGTACATCAGCTCCTTGCGCACCCGATCCGGCCAGGCCCAGCCGGTGGCGCAATCCACGACGTTCGCGGCGCCCGCGGCGAAGTTGATGGGCACGAAACGTTCGAGTATGGCGATGCGGTCGGCCGGATTGTTCCCGCCGTCGAACGGGCCGGGCTGCAGGATGGACGCACCCAGCGGCCCGGCGTTGGTGTTGGCCAGCACGTGGTTGTTGCTCAGCACCATCAGCCGGTTGATGCGCGGTGCGCTGCGGCCCCGCACCAGGCAGCCGAGCGTGCCTGCGGTGATGGCGAAGTGCCCGCAGCTGATGCCCCCTGGCGCCGGCCGCAGGCGCATGCGGTGCGGTTGCGCGTCAATCACGCCGGTGTGCACGGCCTTGATCGGAAAGTCGCTGTCGGCAAGCGCCGAGACACCGGCCACCGAGGCCAGCCGGGCGCGCAGTTCACCATCAGACTCGGGCTCGAGCGTGTACACCTCCAGCATGGGATCGCCTGGAGAGCCGGCCACCGACTGGCCATCGCCCAGGCCAATGCCGACGCCGGTGATGTTGGCGTCCATCGCCGCCTGCGACTGCGCGCCGTCGGCCTCGTCGCCGAGACTGCCCAGCAGCTTTTCCAGCTCGCTCTTCACGGCCATGATCTGGCTGTCAACGCTGGACAGGAACGCCTCGGTTTCGGATTCGACCGCCTCCACCTCCATGGCGCCGTCCTCATCGGGCACCTCGTAACCTGATTGATCGCTGGACATGTTCAGTTGTCCGTCCTCCGAGCCGGGGGTCTGGAACTCGGTTTGAGATTTCTTGGTTGCCATGATGATCTCCTTAACAGGGCGTGGCGCCCGAACTCAACAAACAAATAACCTCATGAAGCGCTGCCACAGCGACTTCGCGCCCGGCCTGCCTTGCAGCAAGCTGGCGGCCGCCAACCGAGGATCGCGACCAATCCCCGAATCACATCTGGTTCGATGAATCTACATAGACAAGTCCTCCTTCAGGTACAGGGGGTGAGTCACGCGGTTCGTGCTGGACTGGCAAGCTATGCGCCGCGCCCAAAGATGCCCTTCGCGAGCAGCCCGGCGACATCACGGGCGTCCACCCACTGGACAGGGCGCGCCGCGGAGAATGAGTACGCCATCCCGGTGATGGCGCCGCGCACGACGATGGCCGCCGCGCCCATATAGCGCATGCGCGCAGGCGCGCGCGCCATCGCGCCGCCGACCGGCTGCCACACGCCAGCAACCGCCATGGGCGCACCACCCGCTGGACTAGCTTTCAGTGCCATCCGTCCTTGACCGCAACATGCCATGATCGTTGTCCTCCGGAAAATCCAGTGCGGGTGCCGGCAGCTCCCGACGCCCGTTCCCGACACGCTCGAGCAGACAGGCAGCGCCAGACAAGGCGAGCCAGGCGAGCAGTCCTTGCGCCATCGAACTGGCAACGGCGCAAGCAAAAGGCAAGGCAACCCATAGAGACAAGCACTGAAAGCAGTCCATCCAGCGGCCCAACGGGCCTGAGCCCAGCTTCATCCGCAGCTTCAGAACCAGGTCGGCTGGGCCGTCCTCCTCCGCAATCAGATGCGTCACCCGCCAAGTTCCCAGCGCGGCAAGCACAAACGCAAGCCATGGATTGATGCTATTCACAGCCGTCACCCCTGCGTTGGCAACCCGTTTAATCACCTGCCCCGTCCTCTCAGTTGCCGCCGTCGGCATCCTCGGCGCCTCGGCGCGGCGGGCACACGCCGGGGCAAAGATCCGGGCGCAGCACGGTGAATGAAAGCTCGAACTGGTTGCTGTGAGTCACGCTCGGATCTGAACAGCCGTTAGTGGTGCGTTTCCATGCCCACAGCCGCAGCAGGTAGGCACAGCATTCGGGGAAATCAGTGCCGCGCAGCACGACCTTGAAGTCGCCACCATGCCAGTGCGCACGCTGCGCGCCCTGAATCAGGGCCTGGCTGTAACTCGGGCCGACTTCCACGGTTGGGTCTGCCGACAGGGAACCCACACCACCGGCCGCGTGCACGTACGACGGCGCGGCAATGTAGAAAGCCTGGTTGGCACCGTACTCGGCACGCAGCCAGTAGCCGCCCAGGTGGCCGTCCTGCACCGTTGCCGGACAGGTAACACTGAAGTGGATGGTCAACGTATCGGTAGGCGCCAACCGTGCGATATCGCAGGCCGACACACATTCCTGGCCCGGCAAGCCCTCGTTCTTCCAGATCTCGCGGATGTAGCAGTCAGGCTCCACCGTGCAGGCGTGGATGATGCCGCCGCAGCCATGCGGGATCTTGCACGCGGCCGGCAGGGTCGGCGCCGGGTGCGTGTGTGCCTGGTTGTCGATGCGCAGGTACAGGCGCTCGGCCGACGCCGTGCCACAGGTGGGCAGGGTGCGCTCGCTCGCGGCGATCAGGTTGTCGGCCGCATCTGCGGCAAAGCCGTCAAACTGCAACTGATACAGCGCGTCCGGAGTCAGCCCTGGCTGTGTCGTGTCGAAGTAGCACAGCGTGGCGTAGTCGTTCCAGATGACCTGGCCGCCAAAACGCGGAATACCCGGGTTAAGCGCCTCGTAGTGGCGCCGCGTGATGATCACCAGATGGCCGTTCTTGGGCGCGGGCGTGAATGCCACCGGCACGAAGCCGCTGCCATCCCAGTAGCTGCGCGTGTAGCCACCAAACGCCGGGCTGGCCAGATCGGCCCAGGGCGCGCCATCCTTGGAGACCTGCACCTTGAAGTAGTCCACATCCCAGCCGACACCGCCCTGGATCTGCAGCGATCCATGGAACGGGTTGTCCTTCCAGGGATCCACGGCGGCCGCTCCGGTGCGTGCATAGCCACGCAGATCGGGTGGGCCCGCATCGGCGCTGATCTGATCCACCGGAGTGCAACCGACCCAGGTGAGCTTCAGGCATTCCGGGCATTCCGGATCGCGGCAGATCGGAATGCAGCACGCCAGATCGTTGGCGATCAACGTGACGTTGAGTTGGGTTGGTATGTCCCAGCGCGTCTGCGCGTTGCTCTCCTCGTAGATGACGTTGATGCGACCTTCGCAGCGCTGCGTGGCGCGAAACACTATGTCCGGCGTGCAATCGCTACGGTGCCACCACGGCCACACATGCAGCGCGGCCAGCTCCGTCGATGCCGGCAACCGGGCACGCAAAGCCTCGGCCGAGACCATCGCGGCTGGTTGCTGCAGGGCAGGCAGCGACAGCGCGCCATGCGTTGCAGCGGCCAGCACCGGCCCGGGCAGGCTTGCGGCCCCGCCCAGCCATTGCTGGAACAGCATGGGGTCGGGATCAGGCCCCGGAGGCAGGGGCGGCAATGCGGGCTCCACGGTGGTGAGCAGCTGCTGGATGCGCTCAAGAATGTCCGGGTCGATGGTCGGGTTCTGGCGCAGCCACGGCAACCAGCGCAGGCAGCACCAGCGAAAACTCATGTGAAAGTTGCCATTGATGTCGGTGGTCGCGCTGGTGACTTGGTCACGCCAGTACCACCACCAAAAGCGATCCACGTCCCAGGCTTCGACAACCGCACCCGGCGCCGGTTCGTCGCAAAAAGTCCAGCGCCGCAGCCGCGGGTCGTAGTGCCAGTGGCGGCAGACGATACGTCCGTTGATGGTGTAGGTACGGCAGCAGATCAGCCAGCAGTGGTACATGGCCGCCTCGACCACGATTGGACCGATCTTGAGTTGCGCATTTTGATTTACGGCATTCTTTGTTGCTTCGCGTTCGAGGCTTGAGGCCAGATCTACCTGGTACCTGACGGTATCGATGGCCAGCAACTCACGATCGGTGACATTGGGCCCAACGACCACCACCACCGGGCAAGGCAGGCGTGCGCCCGGGAGCATGGGCGGTTCGAACACGACTTCGAACGGCAAGTGCCGCTGCTTGGCCTCTCGCGGCTTAAGGACCGACGAACCCAGGATGGTTCCCTCGCGCACCACGGCGACGCGCAACTCCAGCTCGGGCTTGAATTGCTCATCCGCGACTCGGGACAGATCCAACTCACCGACGATCTTGGTCATGGCTTGCTCCTTGGGCGATTGGCGCGTTGGATACGCGCCTGGCTGAAGCCCCGAGCATGCGGCGGCAATGGAATAGGCCGTTAGTACCCTTCTGCGCCTTTGTCGAACGATCCTGCTGCGGGCCGGGTTATGACGAGCGCAACCTTTGGTATTGGGTCGCGGGCAAGCCGACGAAACGGCGAAACACACGCCCGAAATACGAAAGATCGTTGAAACCGACCGCGTAGGCCACTTGAGAGACCTGGGCGCCAGGCTCACCCAGAAAATCCCGCGCCCTGGCGACCCGGTACTGCAACAGGTAGCTGCAAAAGGACAAACCATGCTCGCGGTGAAAGGCGCGGCTGAACTCGGATTCCGACAGATGGCAAAGGTCGGCGACGACCTTGATTGGACAGGGTTCCGCGTAGTGCGCGCTGACCCAGGCCACAGCGGTGGCGGTTCGCGGGGCCGCTGTGAGCGGTTTACACAGATGGCCCGCAGGTGCACGCAGATCCACCGGCAAGGCGGTGGCCAACCAGCCATGGCACGACGCGGGGTCGGCAACGGCAGACATCACTACCTCGATCAGACGCACCAGCGTCGCGGCGGTGACCGGCATGACGCGGTAGTCCCAGACCCGGCAGCGAAAGGCCCACACTGCCAACGCCTCAGTGTGGTACTCAGTGAACATCAGTACCGGCAACGCTGGAAACCCGCGTCGCACCAAAGGCACGGCCGCCAGGCGGGCGCGATCCGGGTAGTCATATTCAATGGCCAAGAAATGCGGGCGCTGCGCTGCGATGGAGGATGAGACTTCAGCGAGCTGTGTAATGCGCTGCACGTCGCAATGCGGCTGGGCATCCAGCCACAGACCGCGCTGCTGCGACAGGCACCGCAAGTCCATCCAGACGGCACGCTGGTTGCTCATACCAGCCTTCCAGAACCCCGGCGAGCAGAAGAACACAGGCTGCCTGCGCAGGCCTCGAAGTGGGCCCGACTGTCAAGCGGCTCCAGAGTATCAATGCGGTGACTGCTCAAGACTGCCTCCTCAACGGCTTCAGCCGCGACTTGGGTGTTGATGCCATGCGACGAAAGGCATGCATCAACCCACGCCATCCGCCCAAGAACCTGCGCGCAAACATGGCCAATGCCCCTATCGTAAAAAAATATCAGTCTGGAAGTACGTATTTACTTCAACAAATGGTGTGTGCAATTGCATCCTTGCCGATGACTCACACAACGCATCGGCCTGGGCGTGCACCCAGCGCCGGGCCAAAAGAATGGAAGCTGCGCCACGTCAACCGCAAGGGCATGAAGCCTGTGCTGTAATGCCCGTCCACGGACGAAACAGGGGTGTCCCCAGCCAGGCTGGGCGACTGAGAAACACCCTCCGCACCCGATCCAGGTCATGCTGGCGTGGGGAGTTTTCAACCACCAGGGCCACGCCGCCCTTGGCGCCTGTTTTGTCCCCCAAGGTTTTGATTGGATAGCGGACAAGACACCATGCAGCCACTGCTTTCTCCCTCTTCGTCGGTCACCATCCTGGGCGCGGGCCTCTTGGGCAGCCTGCTGGCCACCAGCCTGGCGCGCCAGGGCCATCGCGTACAGGTTTTTGAGGCCAGCGGCCCCGCAGGCGTGGGCGCCGCGGCGTATGTGGCCGCCGCCATGGTCGCGCCACTGGCCGAGTCGGTGGTGGCCGAGGCCAGCATCGTGCGCATGGGCCAGCACGCCCTCTCGCGCTGGCCCGAGCTGATCGCGCCGCTGCCTGCACCGGTCTATTTCCAGCGCGAAGGCACGCTCATCGTCTGGCACCGCCAGGACGCGGGCGACGCGGCGCGCCTGCGCGGACTGTTTGAGCGCACGCAAACCGAGGTGCCCGGCCTGCCCGCCATGCAGCCGCTGGACGCCGCCGGCCTGGCCGCCGCCGACCCGGCGCTGGCTGGCCGCTTCGCCCAGGGCCTGCTGCTGCCGGGCGAGGGGCAGATCGACAACCGCCAGCTGTTTGGCGCGCTCACCCTGGCCATGCAGCAGCTGGGCGTGGAGGTGCATTACGACAGCCCGCGCGAGGTGGGCGACTTCTCCCCCGGGGAGGCGGGCCAGTGCGACTGGCTCATCGACTGCCGCGGCCTAGGCGCGCAGACGCAGTGGAAGGAGCTGCGCGGCGTGCGCGGCGAGGTGGTACGCATCCACGCGCCCGAGGTCACACTGGCCCGGCCCACGCGTCTGGTGCATCCGCGCTACTCGATCTACGTAGCGCCCAAGCAAGACCATGTCTTCGTGATCGGCGCCACCGAGATCGAGTCTGATGACCGATCCGGCATGAGCGTGCGCTCGGCGCTGGAGCTGCTGTCGGCCGCCTACACCATCCACAGCGGCTTTGCCGAGGGCCGCATCCTGGAGCTCAACACCCAGTGCCGCCCCACCCTGCCCGACAACCTGCCCGCCATCCGCATCACCCAGCCGCGCGTGCTGGAGATCAACGGCATGTACCGCCACGGCTTCATGCAGGCCCCGGCGCTGCACGACGTGGCGCTGCAATGGCTGAACCAGGGACAATCACCGCTGGCATCGCAATTCGACCTGGCCCTGCAGGGCTCCGCTTTCGCATGAACGTCTTTATCAACCAGCAATCCACCGAACTGCCCGCACCCGCCTGCGTGCAGGACGCGCTGGCCATCCTGGCCCCCACGCCTCCGTTTGCCGTGGCCGTGAACACCGTCTTCGTGCCCCGGGCGCGGTACACGACCCACCCGCTGCAAGACGGCGACCGTATCGAGGTGATTGCACCCGTTACCGGGGGATAAATTGCCATTGGCCAATACCCGACAAGCGCTAACAGCTACAAAATAGTGAGTAAACAATGACCACCGCCAACGACCAAGACCCGCTCGTCCTATACGGCCAGCGCTTTGCCAGCCGCCTGCTGCTGGGCACGGCGCGCTACCCGTCGCCCGCCGTGCTGCAAGCGGCCGTGCAGCGCGCGCGGCCGGCCATGGTCACGGCCTCGCTGCGCCGCCAGGGCATCAATGCCGTCAACGCCGGCAACCATTTTTGGGAGCTGCTCAAAAGCCTGGCCGTGCCGGTGCTGCCCAACACGGCAGGCTGCCACAGCGTGCAAGAAGCCGTCACCACCGCCCAGATGGCGCGCGAGGTGTTCGACACCCCCTGGATCAAGCTCGAGGTGATCGGCGACGACTACACCCTGCAGCCCGACACCCAGCAGACCGTGGAGGCCGCCGCCATCCTCATCAAGGACGGCTTTCAGGTGCTGCCCTACTGCACCGAAGATCTGGTGCAATGCCAGCGCCTGATCGACGTGGGCTGCCAGGCCGTCATGCCCTGGGCCGCGCCGATTGGCACCGGCCGCGGCCCGATGAACCCCTATGCGCTGCAGCTGCTGCGCGAGCGCCTGAACGTGCCGCTGCTGGTGGACGCCGGCCTGGGCCTGCCCTCGCACGCCGCCCAGGTCATGGAATGGGGCTTTGACGGCGTGCTGCTGAACACCGCCGTGGCCCTGTCGCAAGACCCCGTGGCCATGGCCGGCGCCTTTGCCGACGCCGTGGCCGCCGGCCGCGCCGCGCGCCGGGCCGGCGCCATGGAGCAACACGCCAGTGCCCAGCCCAGCACGCCCGTGCTCGGCACCCCGTTCTGGCACCACGAAGAACTGAAGGCCGGCGCATGACCGCCCCCCTCGCCACGGCCGCCGAGATGGAGCAGGCCATCGTGCGCCACCACGGCGCCGCCTACGCCGACTTTCCGGCCCAGTCCCTGCCGGCACCCGCGTGCGACGAGCCGGTCTATCTTGCGGCGCTGGCCGCCTGCAGCACCCTGGGCTTCATCGCCCACGATGCCGACTGCCTGGCCCGCGCCTGGGCCGCGCAGACGCTGCGCCTGGGCCGCTTTGACGCCGCACGCTGGCCCGACGAGCCGCAGGACTTCGGCCTGCAGCCGCGTCCCCATGCCCAGCCCTTTGCCCCCTGCCCCCAGGCACTGGGCCTCTACGCCGTGCTGCCCGACGCCGCCTGGGTGGGCCGCATGGCGCACTCCGGCGTACCCACGGTGCAGCTGCGCTACAAGTCCGACGACGCCGATGCCATTGCACGCGAGGTGCGCGCCGCCGTGGCCGCCGTTCAGGGCACGAATGCCCTGCTGTTCATCAACGACCATTGGCGCGATGCCATTGCCGCCGGCGCCTATGGCGCGCACCTGGGTCAGGAGGATCTGGACGCGCTCACGCCCAATGAGTTGAATGAGCTGCGCGCCAGCGGCCTGCGCCTGGGCGTAAGCACCCATGGCTACGCCGAGATGCTGCGCGCCGACGCCGCCAGCCCCAGCTACATCGCCATGGGCGCGGTGTTCCCGACCACGCTGAAGAAAATGGCCACCGTGCCCCAGGGTGTGGCGCGCCTGGCGGCCTATGCGCGGCTGATGCGCGGCTACCCGCAGGTGGCCATTGGTGGCATTGGCCTGGAACAGTTTGGCCAGGTGCGGGCCACGGGCGTGGGCTCGATCGCGGTGGTGCGGGCGCTGGTGAACGCCGAACAGCCCGAGGCGGCCGCGGCGCAGTTGATGCAAGCCATGCGGACCGGCGTCTAGTCTTACTGTGTTAAAAATCAAAGCGTTGTGCGATGATATTCACGCAGGAG
>JADHED010002370.1_pt1 | contig 13262 bp, 8 predicted proteins | sample 8952041 | NCBI WGS metagenome assembly JADHED01 (sample SAMN16124423, study PRJNA663239) | bioreactor sludge metagenome | isolation source: sludge (control) | place: India:Bengaluru | collected 2018-09-08
TCCCAAAGAACCCTTGGAGGCTTTTTCGCTGGAGACGCTCAAGATGGTTGGCGTGCTGTCCAAGCGCGGCGTAATCAACGCAGTGATCAAAACGCCTGACAATGCCATTTATCACGTCCATAAAGGCAACTACATGGGCCAGAATTTTGGCCTCATCACGCAGATCAGCGACGCTGAAGTGACCTTGCGGGAAATCGTCCAGGACAGTGCCGGAGACTGGTCCGAGCGCACCAGCACCCTGAATCTGCAGGAATGAACGTAGCACTGAATTTCAAAGAGGCTGACATGAACGCATTGCCCAAAATTGCCCAGAAAATTGCCCGTCAACTGTTCGGTATTACGCTGCTGTCCCTGGTGATGCCGTTCGTGGCATACGCAGACATGCCGCCGACCGCCAACGCGGTGCAAAGCGTCGAAACGACGACTCTGCCAGGGGGCAAGGTCGTCGTACGCGTCAACCTGAAGAATGCATTGACTGCGACGCCTGCCGGGTTCACGGTCGGCAATCCGCCGCGCATTGCGCTTGATCTGCCCGATACCGGCAATGCGATCGGCAAGAATACCGTTGAAGCCAACCTTGGTCCGCTGTCGAGCGTCAATGTTGTCCAGGCTGGTACGCGTACGCGCCTGGTGCTGAATCTGAACAAGTCGGTCGAATACGAAGCCAAGATCGACGGCAAACAATTGCTCGTGGCCTTGGGAGATGTAGGTGCCGGCGCGGCGCCCGTCAACGTGGCCCCCCGTTTTGCCGATGCGGCCCCGGGTAACGCGAATCACAGCATTCGCGACGTCGATTTCCGACGCGGTGCGGCTGGAGAGGCGCGCATTGTGACGACGCTGTCCGATGCGCAAACAGGGATCAATATCCGTCAGCAGTCCAACGGCGTGGTCGTCGATTTCATCGGCACGGAGTTGCCCAAGGCCCTGCAGCGCCGTCTCGATGTCATGGATTTCGGAACGCCCGTGCAGACGGTGGAAACCTATACGCTGGGCGATAACACGCGCATGGTGATCGAACCCAAGGGCGGGTGGGAATACTCGGCGTACCAGACCGACAACAGCTTTATCGTCGAAGTGAAACCGTCGACCGATGGGCAGAAGAAAACGGCCGACGGCAAGATCAAGTACAGCGGCGAGAAGCTTTCGCTCAACTTCCAGAATGTCGAGGTGCGTTCCGTCCTGCAGGTGATTGCGGACTTCACCGGCCTCAACATCGTTGCCAGCGACACGGTTACGGGTAACCTGACTCTGCGCCTGAAAGACGTACCCTGGGATCAAGCACTCGACCTCATTTTGCAGACCAAGGGCTTGGACAAGCGGCAGAATGGCAATGTCGTGTGGATTGCGCCGAAGGACGAGCTCCTGACCAAGGAGAAGCTGGAACTGGAGGCCAAAAACCAGGTCGAGGACCTCGAGCCGCTGACCACGGAATACATCCAACTCAACTACATGCGTGCAGACGAGGCGCAAACCATGTTGTACGGGTTTGCCTCGGGCGCTTTCCTGAATTCGGCGACCAATAATTCGGTGAACTGTTCGGCGCAGGCCCAGGGCCTGGGTGGCGCCGCCGCAGCCCAAGCGTCTCAAACAGGCCAAGGTAACAACGACCAGAAAGTCCTGACCAAGCGGGGGCGTGCCACCTACGAGCTGAAGACCAACACCCTGATCATCACGGACACCGCACGCAAAATTCAGGAAATCCGCGAATTGCTGGCACGGCTGGACGTCCCTGCACGGCAGGTAATGATCGAGGCGCGCGTGGTGGTGGCCACCGATGGATGGAGCCGCGATCTGGGCATGAAACTGAATTTCACGGCGCAAAATGCCTCGGGCAGCCGCACGTTCAGTGGTAGCGGGCAGAACTTGCCCAGCGTTGCGCCTAATCTCCTGGTGTCGCTGCTCGATCCGGCCAACGGCAACCTGCTGGGCTTGGAGCTGCGTGCACTCGAGGCCGAGGACCGCGGTAAGATCATCTCGAACCCGCGTGTGGTGACCTCCAATCAGAAGCCGGCAGTCATCCTCAATGGCACGCAAATTCCCTACGTCACGCAGGGCACTGCGAATTCGCCGCCGACCGTGACCTTCAAGGACGCATTCCTCTGCCTGCTCGTCGATCCGCAGATTTTGAATAACGATTCGATCATATTAACTGTTGAGGTACAAAAGGATGCTGTGAACGAGCTTTTGGCTGTTGACGGAAACCCTGCAATCAACACCAAGCGTGTCAAAACACAGGTGCGAGTACAGAACGGCGAAACCTTAGTATTGGGGGGGATTTTCGATGGAAGCGAGACCTCGTCGGTGAGCAAGGTTCCGCTTCTGGGCGATGTGCCTGTATTGGGCAATTTGTTTAAGACCACAACCAAAGATAACAGCAAGACGGAACTCATCATCTTCCTCACGCCCCGTATCCTCGACGAACGCTTGTCGTTGCGTTGAACTAGAGGGTATTCATTAAGCGCGGGCAAGCCCGCGCTTTTTTATTTGCAGGCCGCCGGGCCAATGGCAGGCTCCGCTAGAATGCGCCCATGGGCAAGCGGGACAACCTTTATCTCGTTGGTTTGATGGGCGCGGGCAAAACGACCGTGGGGCGTCTGTTGGCCAAGCATTATGGATGTGGGTTCTTCGATTCCGATCATGAGATCGAGGCACGTACCGGTGTGAAAATCCCGGTCATTTTCGAGATCGAAGGAGAAGCCGGTTTTCGCAGGCGTGAGGAAACTGCCATCGCAGAACTGACGAAGCTCGACGGGGTCGTACTGGCGACCGGCGGCGGCGCTGTTTTGTCGCCGGCCAACCGCGAAGCCCTTGGGCGCAATGGTGTGGTGATTTATCTGCGTGGTACGCCTGAGCATCTGTACGAACGTACGCGACATGATCGCAACCGTCCGCTGCTGCAAACCGGCAATCCGCTGGAGCGGCTGCGCGATCTCTACAAACAGCGCGATCCTCTTTACCGCGAAATCGCGGATGTGGTGGTCGATACGGGGCGGCAGAGCGTATCGGCGATGACGCGGACTTTATTCGGCAAGCTGGATCTGTTGAGACACAGCCTGCCGCAATCGGATGCCGTGGATTGATGGTGCGGTTTGCGCTTGCGGTGGCCATGTACACGTGCGCGTGCTGGGCTGTTGCAGGGGATTACCGTGCTGGCGCGGACACGTACCGGCAGTATCTGAAATCCTTGCAGGCAGGCGACCGTCTGTTGCTGGAGCCGGGCGAGTACCGCCTTGGCTTGCCCCTGCATGATATGGACGGCATGTCCTCCAGACCGATTGTGATCGAGGCAGCCGACCCAGCCAATCCGCCCCGATTCGTTGCTCAGGCCGGGGCAAATACGGTCAGTCTGGCCAATGTGCGTTACCTCGTGCTGCGACGTCTGGAACTGGACGGCCGCAATCTGCCCGTCGATGCCGTCAAGGCCGAGGGGCACAGTGCCTATGCCGACTTTGTCACCCTGGAAGGGCTATACATACACGACTACGCTGCGTCGCAACAGAACGTGGGTATTTCCACCAAATGCCCGGCATTCGGCTGGACGATACGCGGCAACCGCATCGAACGTGTCGGTACGGGTATATATCTCGGCGATTCGGATGGGTCGGATCCCTTCGTGGCGGGCGTGATCGAAGATAACCGCATCGGCGATACGCTGGGTTACAACCTTCAGATCAAACATCAGCGCAGCCGCCCTCTTCATATGCCGGAGTCGGGAATGCGACACGACACGTTGATTCGCCGCAACTATTTCTCCAAGCGTGCCAGCCAGCCGGGTCCGCTCGCCCGCCCCAATCTGCTGCTGGGCCATTTCCCGCCTGCGGGGTCAGGAGAAAACGACCGTTACCTCGTTTTCAACAACGTCTTCTTTGAAAATGTCTCAGAGGCCCTGATGCAGGGGGAGGGCAATCTGGTGGTGTTCGGCAATGTCTTCGTCAACCGGCATGGGCCAGCGCTCCGCATACAGCCGCATAACGACGTGCCGAAGACCGTATACCTGTTCAACAATACTGTGCTGGCAGCGGGTACGGGGATTTCCTTGATTAACCGGACAGCGCCGCGCTGGCCGCAGGTCGTGTTTGCCAATGCGATCTTTGCGGACGTGCCATTGGTTGGCGGGCGTGACGCTGGTAACGTCACGGATGCCTACGATCAGGCTGGGCGCTACCTGCGACGCCCCTACGCAGAGCCAGAAGCTTTCGATGTGGCGCCTCGACAGATCATGCGCTATCGCGACATTGAGCCTTGGCCGGCCCTGCCTTTTGGCCCTCTGGGGGTCGATGGCCATGCACTTGTACCGGGGGAAGTCGGTGCGGTGACTTCCGCAGCAGCCATGCCTTCCACCATACCCGGAGCACGCCCGTGAAGAGAGTTGCCCTGATGCGACGCCTGGCATCGGTGCCGCTTTTCTGCCTGGCGACCTGGCTGCTGCTGGATTACCCGGTGTTCCGGCCCCTGCTGGTGGGCGTATTGCTGGGCGTCGGCGTGCTGATGCTCCGCTGGCCGCGCATCTGGCTTGCGATCCTGCCTGCCGCCGTGCCGATGCTCGAACTGGCGCACTGGAGCGGGCGCTTGTTCATCGAGGATCTCGATCTGCTGTTCGCGTTCGTTCTGGCGCTGTTGCTGTGGCAGCAGCCTGCAGGCGAGCCGGCGCAGCGTACGCAACTGCCGCGTGCCGCGCATCTGCTTGCCTTTGCGCTGGCGGGTTCGTATGGCGCGAGCCTCGCGATCGGCTTGTTTCCCTGGTCCAATTGGGGAGCCCCCGACATGCTGGCGAATTTCCTGGGACAGGCCAATGCCTTGCGGCTGGCCAAGGGATTTTTCTGGGCGACGGCGTTCTCCCCCTTCGTGCTGCGGGATTTTCGCGATGCGCCCGAGGCGGCTCGCCGCATGGTCGTAGGCGGCATGGTTGTGGGGGGGCTTGCAGTAGGGAGCATGGCCCTGTGGGAGCGCGGGGTCTGGCAAGCGCTGGTCTATGGCCGCGACATCTACCAGCTCCTGGCGCCGTTGCTCGATTTCTCCACAGCCTATCGGGTGACCGGCACTTTTGCGGAAATGAATACCGGTGGCGAAGCCATCGACGGCTTCCTGGGCCTGGCCTGGCCGATGATGGTACTCGCGCTCGCACTGTCGCGCCGCCCCTGGGCACTGGCGCTATCCAGCATTGCGCTGGGCCTGGTGATATACAGTCTGGTGACGACCTTCTCGCGCGGCCTGTATTTCTCTCTGGGTGTGGCGGGAGCGGTCTGGCTGTTTGGCTTGACGCGTGTGTTGCGTGCGCATCGAAGCGAGACAGGGAAATCGCCCCTGCCCCTGATTCCGCTCCTGGCGCTGCTCCTCGTTGCAGCCCTGCTCATGGGATATGGCTACAGCCGCGGGGGCATGCTGACTCTGGGGACCGGGATGTTGCTGTTCATCGCGGCGGCCTGGTTGGGCTGGCGCGCCGTCCCGCGCAGCCTGGCCTGGCCTGTGCTGGCCCTGCTGGCCTTGGGGTGTACGTGGTTGGCCGCGCGGGGCATGACCACGAGCAAGTGGCACCCGATCGATCCGGCCGTGGCCTGGCCGACCGCGCTGATACTCGAGACGGGAACGGTGCTGCTGGGCTATCTTGCCGGACGGTTGTTGCCCCGCGATGCAGGAATCAAGCCCTTTCTGGCGACGGCCATGTTGCTGCTCGTGGGAGCCGGAACACTGGCCCCGGCCTTGCTGGGGTACCGCATGACCGAACGCCTGTCCGGCGTCAGCACCGATTTCGCGACGCGGGCCGGGCACTGGCGCGATGTCTGGGCGCTGCAGCAGGGCGGGCCCCTGCACGCGCTGCTCGGCATGGGGCTGGGCAGTTTTCCCCGTGAATATTTCTGGAGCCAGCTCGGCCACCCGGACGGCAACGGCAGTTACGTCCTGCTGAACGAGGCAGGCAATACGTTCCTGCGCACCACCGGTGGCAAGGACCTGCGGCTCGGCCAGCGTCTGGATGTCGCCGCGCACACGCCCCTGCAGTTGCGTCTGCGCGTACGCAACCATGCGCCGGAAGCGCGCCTCAAGCTGCGGTTGTGCCGCCGTTTCGTGATTCACCCGACCGAGTGGAACGGCCAGTGCGTGACCCTGGACCACAAGCTGGTGGGGGCGAGCGCACAGTGGCAGGCCCTGAGCTTCAGCCTCGATTCCGGTCAGGTGGGGGATGGCGGCGGCAACTGGGGACGCCCGCCCCTCATGCTGGAAATCAACAATCGCCGCGAATACCACCTGATGAATGCAGAGCCTGCCGTGGTGGACATCGACGACGTCAGTCTCACCGACGCGCAGGGACGGGAATATGTGGCGAACGGCGATTTCGAACACGGCCTCGACCGCTGGCTGCCGTATTACGATTTCAATCACCTGCCCTGGCATGTCAAGAATATCTGGCTGCATCTGTACTTCGAGCAGGGCTTGCTCGGCGTGCTGGCCTTTGCGGCGGCCTGGCTCTTCGCGTTGCGTTTCGCCTGGCGGGCGGCGGGGCGCGGCGACGTGTTCACGCTCGGGGTGGCGGCGGCGTTGACCGGCTTCGTTGCCGTCGGCACCTTCGGCTCGCCCATCGACGCGCCGCGCGTTGCCTGGCTCTATTACTTCCTGTGGTTCGTTCTGGTCGCGCAGACGCAGACGGCAAGGCCGACAAGGCCGCGTGCTAGACTGCGGCGGCGTTCCGCTTCGCAATCCGTATCTTCACAATGAAAACAATCGACGTCTTCAACGGCGATGCCGACGGCATCTGCGCTTTGCACCAGTTGCGCCTTGCTGCGCCAGCCGAGTCGCAGCTGATCACCGGACCCAAACGCGATATCGCCCTTCTGAAGCGCGTGCAGGCGCAGGCGGGCGACCGGGTGACCGTGCTCGATATTGCCCTCTCCAAGAATCGTGAGGCACTCGACGCGCTGCTCGAGGCCGGCGCACAGGTCCGCTATTTCGATCATCACCAGCCGGGCGACATCCCGGCGCATCCAAATTTCGAGCCCCATATCGATACGGATGCGAACGTGTGTACCAGCCTGCTGGTGAACGCCCATCTGCAGGACCGGTATCTGGCCTGGGCCGTGACCGCGGCGTTCTGGGACAATCTCGCGGATTCCGCGCGCCGTGCGGCCGTACCGCTGCATTTGTCGCAGGATCAGCTTGCGCAATTGCAGTCGCTTGGCGAATGCCTCAACTACAACGGCTACGGCGAAACGCTGGACGATCTTTTCTTCGATCCGGCCGAACTCTATCGACAGGTGCGCCCTTACGCCGATCCGCTCGCGTTTGCCGCCGAGTCGCCCGCCTACCGGACGCTTAAAGCGGGCTACGCGGACGACATGGACCAGGCCGTCGCCCTGCCGGCTGCGGAATCGCGACCGGCCGGCCGTATTTTCCTGTTGCCGGCAGAAAAATGGGCACGCCGGATTTCCGGCGTTTTCGGCAATCGACTGGCAGTCGAGTCGCCCGAGCAGGCCCATGCCGTGTTGACCGGCAAGCCCGACGGCGGCTATGTCGTCAGCGTGCGTGCGCCGCTGTCGACCAAGGCTGGTGCGGACACCCTGTGCAGCCAGTTCGAAACCGGAGGCGGGCGCAAGGGCGCGGCAGGCGTCAACCATCTGCCGGAAAGCGAACTTGGCCGGTTTATTGCTAGCTTCTACACGGTTTTTTCACGGAGCTGACCGAGATGCATTCCAGAGGCCTGGACCAATTGATCGCGCCCTACGGCGGCACGCTCGTCGACCTCATCGATCCCGCGCGCACGGACGCCCTCAAGCAGGAGGCGCTCTCCCTGCCTTCGCTCGACCTCGACTGGCGCCAGCAATGCGAACTCGAAATGCTGATGGGCGGCGGTTATTCGCCCCTTACGGGATACATGACGCAAGCGCAGTGCGTGCGCGTCGAAACCGAACGCAGGCTCGATGACGGACGGTTCTGGCCGTTGCCCGTCACGCTTTCCACCCGCAGCAAGGTTGCCGCCGATCTCCAGATCGGCGACCGTGTTGCGCTTCGCGACGGCGAGGGTTTCATGCTTGCCGTCCTTCAGGTGGCCGACCTCTGGGACGTAGAGGGGCTGCGCCACCTGGGCGGCAAGATCGAAGGCGTCGCCATGCCGCCGCACCCCGATTTTTCCGCCCTGCGCATGACGCCGGCCGAGTTGCGAACCCAGTTCGTGAAACGGGGCTGGCGGCGTGTCGTGGCCTGGCAGGCGCGTCAGCCCATGCACCGCGCGCAATACGAGTTTTGCCTGAAAAGCGCGGTCGAGAACGAAGCGAATCTGCTGTTGCACCCGCAAGCGGGCGGCGACATTACCGATGCGCCCGCCTATTTCGGACTGGTGCGCAGCTTCATGGCGATTCGCGAGCGTTTTCCCGCAGCCACGACACAGCTTTCCCTGCTGCCTGCGCCGCCCCGCGAAGCCAGTGCGGCGGCGCTGCTGTTGCGCGCCATCGTGGCGCGCAACTACGGATGCGCCATCCTGATCGCCGGCGGCGAACACCAGCCGGACGGCGCGTGCCGCCGCGGCGAGGATCTCACCCATGACCACGCCGGTCTGTCCGTCGCTGCGCATGCCGAGGAAATCGGTGTCAGGCTCATCGCTTACCCGCGCATGGTCTATGTCGAGGATCGCGCCGAATATCTTCCGGCCTCGGAGGCGCCCGAGGGCGCACGTGTGCTGACCCTGTCCGGCGAGGAATTCCGGCGCCGTCTGCAGACAGGCCTGAAAATTCCCGACTGGTACAGCTTTCCCGAGGTACTGGCCGAACTGCACCGGCAGAACCCGCCGCGCCATCAGCAAGGTTTTACCGTGTTCTTCACGGGTCTGTCGGGCGCCGGGAAGTCCACGCTGGCGCGTGCCCTGGCGGCGCGTCTGATGGAAATGGGCGGACGCAGCGTAACTCTGCTCGACGGCGACATCGTGCGCCGTCATCTGTCGTCGGAACTAGGGTTTTCCAAGGCACACCGTGACATCAACGTACGGCGCATCGGGTTCGTCGCCAGCGAAATCACCAAGAATCGCGGCATTGCCATCTGTGCGCCGATTGCGCCCTATACCCAGACCCGGCGCGACGTGCGCGCAATGATCGAATCGGTCGGCGGGTTCGTGGAGATTCATGTGGCCACGCCGATCGAAACCTGCGAGGCGCGTGATCGCAAGGGGCTCTATGCCAAGGCGCGCGCCGGCCTGATTCCGGAATTCACCGGCGTGTCGGATCCCTACGAGGCCCCTGAGGCCCCCGAGTTGGCCATCGACACCACCGGACTCGGCATCGACGATGCCGTGCAGCAAATCCTGCTCAAGCTGGAATACGAGGGCTACTTGCGCTAGGAGGGTGCGTTGTCTGTAGGCGGAACAAACAAAAACGGCGACCCAAGGTCGCCGTTTTGCCGATGCGGAGTCTGACTCAGGCGGTCTTGCGACGGCGCATGGCGGCCAGACCGGCCATGCCGATGCCCAGCAGGGCCAGGGAGGCAGGCTCGGGAACGCCACCCACGGAACCTTGCGGAACCGAAGCGAAGCGCAGGGTGCCGCCGGCAACCAGGAACTCGCCAAAGCCATCGCCAAAGAAGGTGACGGTGGAGAAGAAACCCGAGGAGTCGATGGCGCCGATGAAGTTGGTAAAGCTCTGGGCAGCAGCGTAGCCGGGGTTGTCGTTGGCAGTCAGCGCATTGGCAGGCAGGGTGGCTGCGCCGCCGTCGAAGGCAATCCACAGGCCGGAACCGGTGGCCGGTACGCTGTAAGTCGTTTGGATTCCGACAGGGCGCGTGCCGCTCATGCAGCAGGTTGCCCAGTCGCCGATTTCGAAGCCGAAGGCGTTCACCGGGGAACTGAAGGTGAAGGTCAGGCCGGAACCAAAACCGGGAATCGGGTCGGAGCCGGTAGAGCTGGGGCTGATATCCCATACAGCTCCGGACAGGGATACGCTACCCGAAGAATAGCCGCCGCTGGGAATCGCCGCTGCTCCGTTCGAAGTGCGGGTGACGGTGACAGTCGCGGGGTTGCCGTCCTTGTCGATGTAGTTGTAGACGTTTTGCCCACTAACGACCTGAGCAGTAACGACAGTCGAACCCGTGCCGGTGATGATGCTGTCAAACGCGGTGCCGATGTTGGACAGGGCGGTGTCGACGATGACGGGGGCAGCGCTGGCGCTGGCCGCGGCGAACAGGGCCGTGGCAAACAGGGCGCTGGCCAGTGCGGTTTTTTTCATAATAAATCTACTTGGTTAAAGGTCTGTTTATTACGACTCAGGAAGAAATCAATACCAAATTCACTGATTAAACAGCCTTGAAATTTCCGGCGTGTTCAGTTGCCTTGAAACAAGCATCGTTTGTGCCAGTCGAGGTGGGCGGGAAAAAATTTCATTATTAACAACGTCTTAACATGTTAATTGTGCTGGGCCTTGTTGCGGTCGTGGCCAGACTGTAAATAATTCCGACGCCGTCAATCTGCCCTCAGGCCAGGGCGTGATGCGTCCGTCTGCCTGTCAGGCTGCCGAAGGCCATGCCGGCGATGCTGGCCAGGAAGCCCGCAAACTGCGGCGGCAGCAGGGCCTCGCCTTCAGGCAGCCAGATTTCCATGGGGATCCAGACCGCGAGCCCCAGCGCGATCGCAAGGGTGGCGCCGCGCTTGTTCGCACGTTCCCAGTAAAGGCCGGCCACCAGCGGCACGAAGGCGACGACCAGGGTGACCTTGTAGGCGTTCTCCACCATCTCGTAGATGGTGGCGTCGGAATACAGGGAGAACAGGGTGACCACGGCGGCGAAGCACACCACGACGATGCGCATGGTGAGCAGCAGGGTCTTGTCGGTGTGGTTGGGCAGGTAGGGCTTGAGAATGTTTTCCGACAGCGTGACCGAAGGCGCCAGCAGGGTACCGGAGGCGGTACTCATGATGGCCGAGAGCAGGGCGCCGAAGAACATGATCTGGGCGAATACCGGCATGTGGTTGAGAATGAGCTGCGGCAGGATCATCTGCGAATCCTTCTCGAGCAGGTCCGATACCAGGGCCGGGTCGATCAGCGTGGCGGAATACGCGATGGTCAGGGGTACGAAAGCGAAGAAGAAATACAGGCCGCCGCCCAGAACCGAACCGGTAACCGCGACATTCTCGTTCTTGGCCGACATGACGCGCTGGAACACGTCCTGCTGCGGGATCGAACCGAACATCATGGTGATCCATGCGGCGGCGAAGGCGATGATGTCCTTGCTGGTCGCTGCAGGCCAGAAGTGGAACTGGCCCTTGTCCGCAGCGTGCTGCACCACATGGCCGAGCCCGCCTGCCATGCCCGATGCCACGTACAGGATGTATAAAAGGCCGACGACGATGATGCTCATCTGGAAGAAATCCGTGAGCGCGACGGACCACATGCCGCCGTAGAGGGTGTAGAGCAGCACGATGGCGGCGCCGATGAGCGTCCCCTGGGTTTGCGTGATCATGCCCTGGGACAGGATGTTGAACACCAGGCCGAGTGCGGTCATCTGCGCCGACACCCAGCCGAGGTAGGAAATGATGATCGCCAGGCCGGTAATGACCTCGACCTTGCGGCCGTAACGCTTGCGGTAATAGTCGGTGATGGTCAGCAGGTTCATCCGGTACAGCTTGCGGGCGAAGAACAGCCCGACCAGGATCAGGCACATGGAGGAACCGAAGGGGTCGGACACGATGCCGTGCAAGCCTTCGTTGAGGAAGGTGGCGGGAATGCCGAGTACGGTTTCGGAACCGAACCAGGTGGCGAACACCGTGGCCGTCACGATGTAGATCGGCAGGTGGCGGCCGGCCACGACGTAGTCCCGCGCGTTGTGGACGCGGGTCGCCGCATACATCCCCACGCCGATGGACACGAGCAGATAAAGGATGACGAAGCCGACCAGCATGGGGGTGTCCTTATCGCAGGAGGGAATAGAGAGCGGCGATGGCCAGCAGCGCGAGCAGGCCGGCGATGGCGCCCAGCCAGCGGTTGCGTGCCTGCTGCTGTTTCAGCAGCATCGTCAGGCCGGTTTCCAGCTGGACCAGACGGTTTTCGTTGAGGGCGTGATGCGCAAGACGCGGCAGCTGCGGCAGCAATTGCGCCCACTTCGGCGCCTCCTCCCGAAGGTTGCGCACCAGGGCGCGCCAGCCGACCTGCTCGTTCATCCAGCGCTCGAGGAAAGGCTTGGCGGTCTTCCACAGATCGAGATCCGGGTCCAGTTGCCGGCCCAGCCCCTCGATGTTGAGCAGGGTCTTCTGTAGCAGGACCAGTTGCGGCTGGATTTCGACATCGAAACGGCGCGAGGCCTGGAACAGCTGCAGCAGCACGCGGCCGAAGGAAATCTCCTTCAGCGGCCGGTCGAATACCGGCTCGCAGACCGCGCGCACGGCGGCTTCGAGTTCGTCCACGCGGGTTTCCGGCGGCACCCAGCCGGATTCCAGGTGTGCCTGCGCCACGCCCTTGTAGTCGCGGCGGAAGAAGGCGAGGAAGTTGCGCGCGAGGTATTGCTTGTCCACCTCGGTGAGCGTGCCCATGATGCCGAAATCGAGCGCGATGTACTGTTCGGAACCGGGCCGCACGAGGATGTTGCCCGGGTGCATGTCGGCGTGGAAGAAACCGTCGCGGAACACCTGGGTGAAGAAGATCTCGACGCCGGTGGCGGCGAGCCGGGGAATATTCACGCCCGATTCGCGCAGGCGTTCGATCTGGCTGACCGGAATGCCGTCCATGCGGTCCATCACCATCACGTCCTTCGCACACCAGTCCCAGTAGACCTCGGGTACGGACAGCAGAGGCGAATCCCTGAAGTTGCGCCGCAGCTGCGAGCAGTTGGCCGCCTCGCGCATCAGGTCGAGCTCGTCTTCCAGATGTTTCTCGAATTCGGCCACCACTTCGCGTGGGCGCAGGCGCTTGCCGTCGGCGAAGAGTTTCTCCAACAGCCCGGCGGCGGCATAGAGCAGGGAAACGTCGTGGGCGATGATCGGGGCGATGCCCGGGCGCAGCACCTTGACCGCCACGGCCGTGCCGTCATGCAGGCGCGCGAAATGCACCTGCGCCACCGAGGCCGAGGCGACCGGCGTGGCGTCGAATGTGGCGAATACCTCGGCCAGCGGTTTTCCGTAGGCGCGTTCCAGCGTGGCGACTGCCTCGCCGGACGGGAAAGGCGGCACCCGGTCCTGCAACAGGGCCAGTTCGTCGGCGATGTCCAGCGGTACGAGGTCGCGCCGGGTGGAAAGCATCTGGCCGAACTTGACGAAGATCGGGCCCAGCGCCTCCAGCGCCTTGCGCAGGCGGACGGCGCGC
>JADHED010002371.1_pt1 | contig 13261 bp, 9 predicted proteins | sample 8952041 | NCBI WGS metagenome assembly JADHED01 (sample SAMN16124423, study PRJNA663239) | bioreactor sludge metagenome | isolation source: sludge (control) | place: India:Bengaluru | collected 2018-09-08
GCCTGCGGGCGCGCGCCGCCCGCCGCGGCGGGCCGCACCGCGACCGGGCCGGTCGGCGCCGGCACCGCCGCGCCCGGGTGGGCGGTGAGGTCGTCCTGGTCGCCGGACCCGGCCGGACGCGCGGCCACGGCCCGCTGCTCGAGGATCGCCTGCGCGGCGAAGCCGTACGGCTCGGAGGGGAAGCGCCTCGCGACCTCGCCCATCAACTCGAGCACCTCGCGGGTGCGCGTGCTGCTGAGGGCGACGACGAGCGGCGTGATCCGCTCGGACTTGCTGCCCAGCGCGAGCGCCGCGAGGCGCGACGGGAGCTGCTCGCGGATGCGCTCGAGGATCCGGCTCACGGTGCTGGGGTCCACCGAGAGGTCCACGTTGTGCAGCAGCTCGATCCGCGCGAGGCACGCGCCCAGCGCGGACTCCCGGCGCCGCGTGTGGGCCTCGATCGTCCGCACCGCCGCGGCGTTGCCCTGGCGCGCGAGCGCCTCGAGGAGCCGCTCGAGCAGCGCGACGCCCTCGGCCGCCCTGTACGGCAGCGTGCCGGGGTTCTCGATCAGCACGCGCTCGAGCTGCGCGAGCCGCTGCACGAGGAAGCGCGTGGCCTTCTCGTGCGGGATCTTCGCCAGCGCGCGGACGGCCTCGCGGACCACGACCAGCGGCCGCGCGAGGTCGCTCGCCACGCGGACGAGCTCGATCTCCTCGTCGCGCCAGCCGTCCTCGTGCGGCGGGATGCGGCGCAGCAGGTAGACGAGGTTCCGCTGCACGAACCCGTGCGGGTCGGAGACCTCGCCGCGCTGCACCTCGCTCAGCATCGCGACGACGGCGGCGCGCGCGGGCGAGCCGTAGGCCTCGATCGTCGCGAGCAGGATCTTCCGCCGCTGGCGGTCCGGCTCCTCGGCGAGCAGGCCCAGCAGGACCTCGGGCGAGAGGCTGGGGAAGATCTCGAGGAAGCGCCGCACGTGCGGCTGCTTGAGCGGGTCGGACGCGAGCGCCTGCAGCCGCTCCGCGGAGACCATCGCGGCGGCGCGGCGGAGCATCAGGTCGGCGGAGTCGGCGGGGATCTCGCGGGCGCGGACGAGCCGCCGCACGACGCGCGTCGCCGCGAGCGCGCGGCCGAGGTCCCCCTGGTTGAAGAGCTCGACCGCGTGGCTCAGCAGTTCGAAGAAGCGCCGCCCGGCCTCGGGCGGGTCCGGCGCGCTGGACACGATCTTGTGCAGCGCGGCCATCGACCGGTTCGCCTTCGGGTCCTCGGCCGGCGTCTCGTCGGGCGTGTCCACGAGCCACTGCGGCAGCGTCGCCGAGAGCCCGCGCACGACCTGCTGCATCGACGCGTCCACGCCGAGCCCCGCGAGCTGCTTCAGCGCGAGGTCGAGTTCGCCGGGGCTGCGCGCGCCGAGCGCGGCGGCCTTGAGCGCCTCGGAGACGATCACCACGGTGGCGCTCGGCGCCGCCGCGGCAGGCGCCGGGGCGAGCGCCGCGCCGGCCGTCCCCGCGCCGGGCGTCGCCGCGCCGGTCAGCGCCGCGCCGGCCGGCGCCGCGCCGCCCGTGGCCCCGGGCGCGTGCGGCTCCGCCCCGCCCGCCGGGGTGAGGCTCCGCCCCACGCCCGGGGCGTGGGTCAGCCGCTCGAGCAGGATCGAGAAGCGCTGGAGGCTCTCCGCGAGGACCGCCTCGCTCGCGCCCGCGGGCGCCCCGATCGAGACGGGCGGCCCGGCCGCCGCCGGCGCCGCGGCGGACGCCGTGGCGACGGCGGTCGCCGCCCCGGCCGGGACCGGCACCGCCATCCCCAGCGGCACGCCGGCGGGGACGTACGGGACGCCCCCCGGCATCATGGCCACCGGCGCCGGGCCCCAGCCCGGCGGCGCCCCGGGGGCCGCCGCGCCGAGCGCCTCGGGCGCGCGGTACAGCACGCTCACGGTCGAGCGCACCGCGCCCTCGCTGCGGCCGATCGCCCGCAGGCCGGCGATGAACGCGTCGCGCTCGTGCGGCGGGCAGTACGCGTCCAGCTTCTCGGCCAGCCCGATCAGGAAGGGGCGCAGGCGGTCCATCTCGAGCAGGTTGAACTCGGAGAGCAGCGCGATCTTCTTGACGGCGTGGTGCAGGTAGTCCGAGACCCGCGCGCTGCCGGCGCGCACGTCGCGCTGGCTCGCGACCCACGTGCCGATCGCCTCCGCGGTGACGTCGGGCGGGTGGTCGAGGAGGGTCTCGACGGCCTCGGCGACCATCAGCGGGACGGACCTGTCGCAGAGGTACTCGACGAGTTCCTCGAGTGCCTGGCGAACGTCCGATGTCGATCCCGGGGAGTCCATCCGCGCCCTCTGGCGGCCGCTCGCACCCGACGCCCGTCCGGTCCGGGCTCCCGGACCGTCACGGACGCCCCCTGCTTTCAACGTCGTTCAGGACGGCGACCGGCGCAAGGCGGACGCCGGACGCGGACCGCGGCGGACCGGCTCGTCTCCCGCGCCCGGGACGCGCGGGTTGTCCCGCTTCGGAACACCGACCGGCCCGCCCCGTTTTGTTATGATCGGTTTCGCGAAGGCGAAGATCTCGACGGAGGCGTGACGATGGCGAAGAAGGCGGCGAAGAAGAAGACGGCGGCCCGGAAGAAGACGGCGAAGACGGCGGCGCAGAAGACCCCGAAAGCGTCCGCGACGAAGTCGGCGAAGAAGAAGACGACGAAGGCAGCCCCCGCGCGGAAGGCCCCGGCGAAGAAGACGAAGACGGCCCCCGCGAAGAAGGCGGTTCCCGTCACGAGAGCGACAGCGAAGAAGACGACCGCGAAGGCCGCCGCGGCCCCGAAGAAGACGACCGCGAAGGCCGCCGCCCCGGTCAAGGCCGCCGCCGTGAAGACGACGGCCAGGGTTCCGGCGCCCGCGCCCGCCGCCCCTTCCGCGGCCGCGCGCCCCTCTTCCGCCGCGCGGGTCGGCCTGCGCCGCAGCCGCGCCACGGGCACGCCGCGCGCCGCCGCCCCCGCCGCGCCGCCGAAGGCGAAGTCCCCGGTCGCGAGCCGCGTGCGCGCGCGCGGGCTGATGGCGGAGACCCCCGTGGCCGGCGCGCGCCCCGCGCCGCCGCCGCCGAAGCCCGCCGCGCCCCGGCCGCAGGTCCGCCCGGAGCGCGTCGTCGAGGCGGACGCCGACTTCGTCGAGCCGGACGAGGCGGAACCGGCCGATCCGAACGAGTAGACGACGGGCGGGGCGCGGCCCCGCCCCACCGGGGGTCGGGTCAGGGCTTCCAGGGGACGGTCTCGACGCCCCGGAACTCCTCGTCGATGAGCGCCGGGTAGTAGCGCGCCGCCTCGTACAGCACGCCGATGCCGACGTAGAAGACCGTCCCGGCGCCCAGCATCAGCCAGCCGGGGAGCGGCGGGGCGGCCGCGTGCGCGTACATGTCGGGCAGGCTCATCGCGGCGGACGGGTGCACCCAGAGCTTCAGCAGCCACGCGAAGTAGATCGTCGAGAAGATCCAGAAGTAGTTGTTGCGGACCCGCAGCGCGAGCGCGGCCGCCATCGAGTTCTTGTACTTCGGCACGTCGAGGTCCATGGCGATCAGCTCGCGCCAGTCCTGCCGCGGCGACTCGAGGTCGCGGGTGACGATCGGCAGGATGAAGTTCTCCTCGAGCATCCGCACGCGCGCGCGGTAGACCGCGAAGATGCGGAAGCGGCGCGCCTCCATCCACATGAAGCCGAGCACGACGAAGTTCGTCAGCAGCAGCAGCAGATGCGTCGCCTCGCGGTCCGAGAACGTGAACGAGATCATCGCCGCGGTCGCCGCCACCGCCCAGTTGGTCGTCGTGTCGAGCCGCTGGCGCCAGACGTTCGAGCGCGACATCTCCCCGCGGTAGAAGTGCACCATCGTCTGGATGTACTCGGAGCGGGTGAGCGGGGTGTCCTCGAAGCCTCCGGCGGGGCGCCTCCTGTCGGCCATCGGGATCCTCCCGGCCCGCCGTTCCCCCCTGCGGCGACCGCCCCCCCGGGGGCCGCCGCGGGTCCATTCTTGACACGCGGACCGCGGCCCCTATAATCCCGCACTGTCCTTGGCGTGGGGCTATCGTCTAGGGGTCCAGGACGCGTGGTTCTCAGCCATGAAACCGGGGTTCGAATCCCCGTAGCCCTACCACACCCGAGGACGTCCTAGCGCGCCGCCTTCCGGGCGGCCGTGTCGGCGGTCAGCCCCAGCCGGAGCTGCAGCCGGTCCTTCAGGATGGTGATCGCGAGGATCTTCAGGCCGAAGGCCGTCTGGCCGCCGCGCGGGTCGGGGCTCATCCAGGAGTAGCCCCCCTGCACGTCGATCGGCGGGATCAGCCCGGCGAGGTTCGGCAGCATCGAGAGCGGCCCGTCGGGCAGCGCGCTCGCCACCCGCAGCCGCACGACGTCGCCGGCCGCGGAGACCTCCGGCACGAACCGGCAGAGCGCCGACCCGGCGAGGCCGAGGTCCGGGACGCGCACGCCGATCCGGGCCTCGACGCTCCCGTCGACGAAGGCGACCGACTCCGGCGGCACGAAGCGCACGGCCACGTTCCCGACCGCGGGGACCGCGACCTGCGTGCCGGCCGGGAAGTTGGCGGAGACGAGGGACGCGACCGCGCCCCGGTCGAGGAACACCTCGGCCTGTCCCCCGCCGGCGGCGGCGGGGACGGCGGTCGCGGCGAGCAGGACGGCGGCGGCGGCGGGGACGCGCATGGGGAACCTCCTTCCCCATTGTTCCCGGCCGCCGCCGGTTCGCGCCAGTCGGCTGTGGGGGCGGGGCTGTGCCCCGCCCACCAGCGGGCGGGGCAGAGCCCCGCCCCCACGCCCCGGGCCGCCTAGAAGGTGACCACGGCGCCGACCGAGGCGAGGCGCCCCGGCGAGCGGTAGCCCGGCACCTCGACGGCGTCGTCGTCGAGGGCGTTCTGGACGCGCGCCCGGAGCGACAGGTCGCGCCCGAGCTTCCAGTCGAGCGTCGCGTCGACGCGGCTCACGTCGTCCATCGCGCTGCCGTCGAACTCCACGCGGTCCGCGTACAGGAAGTACGAGACCAGCAGCGCGACGCGCTCGCCCGGTTTGACGTACGCCGAGAGCCCGACCTGCTGCCGCGGGCGGCGCGCGAGCCGCTCGCCCGTGACGCGGTCCTCGGCCTCGGTGTAGGTGTACGTGGCCTCGAGCGCGAACGCGGCCGAGGCCGTGAAGCCCGCGCGCGCCTCGACCCCCCGCGCCGTCGCGGCCGCGACGTTCGCGGCGACGAAGTTCGCGTCGGCCACGATCAGGTCGTCGTAATCCGTGCTGAAGTACGTCGCGTCGAACGTGAGCCGGCCCTCCGCGAACGACTGCGCGACCCCTGCGTCCCAGCCCTCGGAGGTCTCGGGGCGCAGCGCCACGTAGCCGTAGAACGGGAAGTAGAGGTCGACGAAGGTCGGGGCCTTGAAGCCCGTCCCCCAGCTCGCGTGCAGGCGCGTCCCCGTGGACGGGAGCTTGTAGGCCCCGGTGCCGCGCCAGGTCGTCTTGCCGCCGAAGACCGAGTGGTCGTCGTAGCGCACGGCGCCCGTCAGGAACAGGCGCTCGTTCCACGACCAGCGGTCCTGCAGCAGCACGCCCAGGAGCGTGGCCGTCTCGTCGTAGCCGAGGCTGCCGCGGTTCTCGCCGGAGCGGTGCTCGTAGCTCGCGCCCGCCGTGAGCCGGTGGCGCGCGCCGAGGGCGACGTCGGCCTGCGCGCCCGCCGACAGGTTGCGGCCGCGGATGTCGTACGCGTCCCACGCGTTGTCCGGGTTGTCGCCGCGGAGGTCGTCGTCCACGATCCCGACGCGCAGCGTCTGCGTCCAGCGCGGCGTCAGCGGGACCGCGAGCGACGCGCCGCCGGCGATCATCCGGCGGTCCTGCGTGAAACGCGGCGCGGCGACCGGCACGAAGCTCGTGCCGTCGTAGCCGAAGCTGTCCGGGTGCGTGCTCGCGTCCACGTAGCTCAGCGTCGCGTCGAGGCGGCCGGCGCGGAACACCCGCGCGCCCGCGCGGGCCGAGACGTGCGTGTTGCGGTACGGGTTCAGCTCCTCGTCGCCCGCCTCCGCGGCCGCGAGCGAGTACCCCGGAAGGCGCTCGCGCCCCGCGCCGACGCGCCAGTCGTAGCGCTCGTCGCCGCCCTCGGCGGCGAGTTCGACGCGGCCGGCGCCCGCGGTGCCCGCCTCCGCGCGCGCGGACCCGTGCAGCCCGGCCCCGCCGCGCCGCGTCGTGATGCTGATCACCCCGCCCATCGCCTCCGAGCCGTAGAGCGAACTCTGCGGGCCGCGCAGGACCTCGATCCGCTCGATCGCCGCGGCGGGCAGGTCCGCGAAGTCGAAGGCACCGCTGCCGGCCGTGTTGACCCGCACGCCGTCGATCAGCACGAGCGTCTGCGACGAGCTGCCGCCGCGCAGGAACACCGAGCCGACGCGGCCGGGGCCGCCCTGCGTGACGGCCGTGACGCCGGGCACGGTGCGCAGCAGCTCGAGGGCGGTGCTCTTGTCGCGGGCGGCGATCTCGGCCGGGCCGATCACGGTGACGGACGAGCCGACCTCGTCGGGCTCGGTCTCAACGAGGTTCGCGGAGACGACGACGTCCTCGGTGAAGAGCGACGCCGTGTCGGCGTCGGCGGCATCGGCGGCATCGGCGGCGTCGGCGGCGGTCTCCTCCGGCGACCGCTGCGCGAGGCCGGGGACGACGCTCGCGGAGAGGACCAGCGCGGACAGGACACACGAGAGCACGACGGATGAAGACACGAGGGAGCGCGAGACCATGACGTTCCTCCTTTCCCCCCGCGGGGAAAGTGGTGGAAGGAGCGCCCGGCCAGGTCTCCTGGCTCACGTTCATCCGGGTCGCCGCGCCTTCCCGGGCCAACGCTTGGGCCCAGTGGCGTGATGCGGCGCCCGTCCCGTTCACAGTCGCGGGGCGGCGGGAGAATCGCACTCCCTTCCCTAACGACCGGGCTATGAGGCAATCATAATACGATTCAGCCGGCGGTGACACCTCGGAACGCCCGCTCGAAGGCGGGGATGGAACGCTCGACGGTCGCGCGCGCGACGGTGAGCGAGAGTCGCATGTGCCCAGGCCGGCCGAATCCCGTGCCGGGCACGGCGAGGATGCCCTCCTGCAGCAGCTGCTGCGTGAAGGCGACGTCGTCGGCGACCGGCGTCGCCGGGAACAGGTAGAACCCGCCGCCGGGGCGCGCGCAGCGGTAGCCGATGCGCGTCAGCTCGCGGTGCAGGAAGAGCGCCTTCTCCTCGTAGGGCGCGACGTCCACGGCCAGCCGCCCGAGCTCGGCGACGACGCGCTGCCAGAGCGCGGGCGCGCTGACGAAGCCCAGGGTGCGGTTGGTGAACGTGCACGCCGCCGAGATATCGGCCGCCGCGGCGATGCGCGGCGAGATCGCGAGCGCGCCGATGCGCTCGCCGGGCAGCGCGAGCGACTTCGACCACGACGTCGCGACGATCGCGTTGCCGACGTGGCGCGGCACCTCGGGGCAGGTCACGCCGGAGAACGCGAGCGCCCGGTACGGCTCGTCGCTGACGAGGTACACGGGCCGCTCCGCCCGCGCGAGCACGCGCTCGATCGCGTCGAGGTCGGCGGCGTCGTAGACCACGCCGCTCGGGTTGTTCGGCGAGTTGACGATCACGGCCTTCGTGCGCGGCGTGAGCGCCGCCGCGAGCGCGCCGGCGTCGGGCCGGAAGTGCGCGTCGGTCTGCACGGGGACCATCCGGCCGCCGTGGTTCGACACGTAGAACGCGTACTCCGGGAAGTAGGGCGCGAGGACGATCACCTCGTCGCCCGGGTCGAGCAGCGCCTTGAGGACGACGTTCAGCGCCCCGCCGGCGCCGACGGTCAGGATCACGTGTTCCGCCGCGTACGGCAGCCCGACGCGCTCGGCGAACTGGGCGGCCACCGCCGCGCGCGCGTCCGGGAAGCCCGCGTTGGGCATGTACTGGTGCGCGTGCGGCCGGTCGAGCAGCCGGTGCGCCGCCGCGAGCACCGCGTCCGGGGGCTCGATCTCGGGGTTGCCGAGGCTGAAGTCGAAGACGTTCCCGGGGCCGCGCTCGGCCGCCAGCCGGGCGCCCTCCTGGTAGATCCGGCGGATCCAGGAGCCGCGCGCCATCTGCTCCTGCACGCTGCGCGAAATGGACATGCCGCTTCCTCTCAACCTCGGGCGGGGGAAAGCCGATACGGACGACGTGAGCGTGGTCTTGGCCAGCGGGCGGGAGGTTCTGGCGCGGGGAGAATACACCCTGCGACTGCACGGCACGCCCGCGCCCGTGGACGACGTCCCGGTCGTCGTCGTGCACCAGGGACTGGGGTCGTACCGCGGGCTCTGCCGCGGTTTGCTGGGCAGCCTGCCGGACGCGATCGCGGCGCGGGGCTGCCGCGTGTTCGGCTTCGACCTCGCCGGGCACGGGCTGTCGGACCCGCTGGCCGAGTTCCCGGACGACTTCCTCGAGCAGGCCGCGGACGACCTGCTGGCGGTGCTCGACGCGTTCGACGTGCCGCGCGCCGGCGCCGCCGTGGGCGTCGGGTCGGGCGGGCTCGTCGCGCTGCTCGCGGCCGCGCGGGCCCCGGAGCGGTTCGGGGGCGTCTGCGCCGACTCGCCGCCGGGGGTGGTCCCGTCGGTGCCGTACGAGCCCTGGGACGAGTCCGACGGGCTGCGGGCGGACGGCTACGACGTGCTGCCGGCGTGGCTCCGGTTCGTGGACGAACAGCTGCGGCGGCCGGTCAGCGTGCCGCACCCCGACGTGCCGGTGCTGATCACCGCGCACGGCGGCCGGCTGTCGCGCCCGTCCACGGCCGCGGGGGGCTGGCCGGTGTCGTGGGCGCCCTGCCTCGAGGCGCCGGTGTCGCGGCACGCGCCCGAGTTCTTCGTGCGCGAGCTCGAGCGCTTCCTCGCCGCGAACGCCTGACGCGGCCGACGCTCGGCGAGCGCGAGCGAGGCCGCGCGCGCCCGGATGGCGCAGGGGCGGCCCGGCGGCCGCCCCCCGATCTCCCGATGTCCCGGTGTCCCGGTGTCCCGATGTCCCGATGTTCCCTGCCCCGCGCTGCCGGCGGGTCGGGTCAGAGCGCCTGCTTCGACATGCAGTTGGGGCAGGTGCCGCCGACCTCGAGCCGCAGGTAGTTGAGCTGGAACCCGGTCTGGTCCGACAGCGCCTTGCGCCAGGGCTCCAGCGCCGAGCTCTCCGGCTCCAGCACCTTGCCGCAGGTCGTGCAGATCAGGTGCGCGTGGTCGCCCCCGGTCCGGACCTCGTAGAAGTGCCGGTCGCCCTTCATGTGGAGCAGGTCGAGCTCGTCCACGAGACCGAGCGCCTTGAAGAGGCCGAGGGTGCGGTACACCGTGGCCCGGTGCACCGACGGGTCCAGCTTCTTGGCCCGGTCGGTGATCTGCTCGACGTCCAGGTGCTCGTTGGCCTCCTCGAGCACGCGCGCGATCGCGCGGCGGGGACCGGTGACGCGGATCCCCCCCATTCGCATCCGATCCACCAGTCCGGCTGAACCGGGTTGACTCGCCATGTTTCGCCCTCCGAAGACGTGATCGTGCCGCAGGTCGAGTTGCTCGTCATGCGCAACTCAGGGGCATCGACGCGCCGCATTTCCTGTTGATCCGGGCGGTTTCGGGCCTCGCTGCTGCGCATCACCCGGACGCATATGCAACATCCCGGTAGTTTACGGACAAAATCGGGAGAGGCGACCTCCCTCGTCTTGCCCACCTGGGGCGAGTGTGACCGAGAAGGGCGACTTTGTCGAACCTGTATCGCCTCGGTTTCGTTTCGAGGCGTCCGGAGGGCGCCGAAGGGCACCGGGAACTAGAATTTCGCGGGGGCCGGAAAAGGGCCCGGGGAGTCTCCACATGGCGCGGACGTTCATCAATGCGCGCGCGATCGCCGAGGAGCACGTCTTCCTGGTGAAGCGCTTCTTCGAAGCCCACGGCGAGAGGGTCAGCGAGGTCGCGGACGCCCTCGTGCGCACGCTGCAGAATGGCAACAAGATCCTGCTCTTCGGTAACGGCGGCTCCGCCGCGGACGCGCAGCACCTCGCGTCCGAGCTCGTCGGCCGGTTCCAGCACGACCGCCCGGGCCTGCCCGCGATCGCGCTCACGACCGACTCGTCGGCCCTGACCTCGGTGGCCAACGACTACGGCTTCGAGTTCCTCTTCGCGCGCCAGATCGAGGCGCTCGGCCAGAAGGGGGACGCCGCGATCGCGATCTCCACGTCCGGCCGCTCGGCCAACATCCGCGAGGGCCTGCTGGCGGCCCGGGCGAAGGGGATGCTCACGGTCGGGCTGCTCGGCAAGGAGGGCGGCCCTGCGCGCGAGCTGGTGGACCACGCGCTCGTGGTCGACGGCCAGAAGACCTCGCGCGTGCAGGAGGTCCACATCCTGATCGGGCACATCCTGTGCGAGGCGATCGAGCACGAGCTGTTCGGCCGCCGCGACTAGGTCCCGGAGGGCGGCCCAAGCGCCGCCCCTAGCGCACCTGCGGTGCAGCCGTTTCGGTTCGATCGAGCGGCGGAGCGCGCGTCAGAGGGCTCGGGGGTGCGCGGTCAGTTGCCGGAAGGTTCGGAGCGGCCCTCGAGGGCCTCGTCGCGCGCGAGGCGCCGGCGCACGGGGCGCCGCGTGGTTTCGGGGCAGCTCGGCGTGAAGCGATTCAGGTTGGCGACCCACGCGCCTGTGAGGGCGCGAGGGGCGCGTTCGCTGGTGTTCGGTCGAATCTTCCGGCAACTGACCGTGCGTGCGGGGGAGCGCCGGGCGGACCCTCGAGCGCCTGCGGCGCGCGAGGCCCGCCCCTGCGGCTGCCGCGTACCAAATGCTCGCGGCGGAGGCAGATCAGGTAAAGGAACGACCTACCCGTCTTAGAATCCGGCGCGACATGCCCGGGTCGATCATTCCCTACGTCCGCGCGACGGACCTCTACGAGCTCGCCTCGTGCCCGCACCGCATCGCGCTCGACCGGCGCCTCGACCGCCTGCGGCGCAGCGAGCCGGACGAGGCGACGCGCCTGCTGCTGGAGCACGGCCGCGCGCTCGAGGAGCGGATCGCGGGCGCGCTCGGGTTCGTCCAGCCCGAGTACGACGCGGGCGACTTCGAGGAGGGCGCCCGCCAGACCGAGCGCCTGATGCGCGAGGGCGTGCCGGGCATCTACCAGGCGGTCCTGATCCGCGATCGCTACCTCGCCATCCCCGACCTGCTCGAGCGGGCGGACCATCCCGCGGCGCGGGAGGCCCGCCTCGAGCGGGCGGACCATCCCGCGGCGCGGGAGGCCCGCCCCTACTATGTTCCGGGGGACATCAAGACGGGGGTGACGCCGCGCAGCGACCAGGTGCTGCAGGTCGCGTTCGCGGGCTGGCTGCTGGGCGAGGTGCAGGGGCGGCGGCCGGAGTCGGGCTTCCTCATCCTGGGCGACGGGACGCGCGAGGACTTCGACCTCGGCGAGATCGAGCGCGTGCTGACCGCGGCGCGCGAGCGGGTGATGGAGATCGCCGACGGGCTCTGCGCGACCGCGCCCTTCTTCGACGCCGCCTGCGGGGCCTGCCGCTGGTCCGGCACCTGCCTGCCGGAACTCGCGGAGGAGCGCGACCTCTCGCTGGTCGACGGGATGACGCCGACGCGGCGCGACGTGCTGCGCCGCGAGGGGGTGCGGACGGTCGAGGCGCTCGCCGCGCTCGACGCGGCCGCGTGGAAGAGCCGCGGCCTGCCGTCGCTCGCGCTCGACCACCTCGTGCGCCAGGCGGCCGCGCTCGCGAGCGGATCGGTCGAGGTGCTGCACGCGATCGAGCTGCCGCCCGACGGGCCGGCCCTGTTCGCGTTCCTCGAGCGCGACCCGCTCGACGGCGGGCGCGCGTCGCTGCTCGCGTGGGGCCGGCCGGGCGCGGTGGAGACGCGCATCCTGCTCTCCGACGAGCAGCGGGTCGCCGCGCTCGCGGCGTTCGGCGACGCGCTGCGGGCCTCGGGCCTGCGCGCGTACCACTTCGGCGCGCCGGTGCCGCGCGGCCTCGCCGACCTCGCGGCGCTCGCCGCGCTCGACCCCGACCGCCAGGTCGAGATCGAGAACCGGCTGTGGGACCTCGCGCTCTCGCTGCGCCGCGGCACCGCGTACCTGCCGGTGCGGCGCTACACGCTCGACGAGATCGGCGCCGCGCTCGCGGGGCGCCCGCTGCCGGACCCCGGCGACCTCGGCACGCCCCCCTTCGTGCTGGCGGAGCACCTGCGGCGCGATTCGCCCGGGCCCTGGCGCGAGAGGCTCGCCGCCCACGCGGCGGACCGCGTCGAGCGGCTCGCGGCGCTGCACGACTGGATGCGGGCGCGGCCGACGCGGCTGCCGCGCCGGGGGCGCGCGTGAGCGGCCGCGGGCCGGCCGGCCGGGACCCGGCGGATCGCGAGCCGGGAGATCGCGACCGCGAGCGGGCGGGCCGCGAGCCGGGGGATCGCGAGCCGGCGGGCGGCGAGCCGGGGGACCGCGATCTGCGGGACCGGCTGCTGCGCTTCCTGCTGCGCGAGCGGGCGGCCAGCCTGTCGGGGCTCGAGGAGACCTACAGCCTGCCGGTCGCGGCGCGCGTCGAGTCGGGGCACGCGATCGCCGGCGTGCGGCTGCTGGCCGTGGGCGACGACGGACGCCTGCGGCTGGGCGCGCCGGTGAACCAGTCGGGATTCCGCCAGGGGGACGCGCTGCGCCTCGGGTCCGGGGAACACCCGGGCGAGGAGCCGGAGGTCCTCTTCGTGGACTACGACCCCGAGGCCGGCGAGCTGCTGGTCGAGGTGCCGCCCTACGGCGGGGACCGCGCCGCGGTCGAGCGCGAGCTCGCGCGCGGCACGGACCTCGTCCTCGACCGCTCCGACGTCGACATGACGGGCCGCCTGCGCGCGGCGCTGGACCGGGTGTACGACGGGCGCGGCGCGACCGAGAAGGCGGTGCGCGACCTCCTGGCCGGGCGCCTGCCGCGCGGCGTGAACGAGACGCTCGAGACGGAGGCGACCCGCTCGCTCGCGCGCCTCGCCGGGCGCGGCGTCGCGCTGTCGGAGAGCCAGCAGGAGGCGTTCGTCGGCGCCTGGGCGCACGAGCCGTACCACCTCGTCCAGGGCCCCCCGGGCACCGGCAAGACCTTCCTCCTCGCCCTGCTGCTGGCGGCGCTCGCCTGGCGGCGCGAGCGGATCCTGGTCACGGCCCAGACCCACCTCGCCGTGGACAACGTGCTCGCCGCGCTGGCGAGGATCCGCGCGGCGATCGCCGCGGCGGGCGCCGCGGGCGCGGCGGCGGGCGCAGCGGGCGCAGCGGCGGGCGCCGGGGGCGGCG
>JADHED010002372.1_pt1 | contig 13238 bp, 10 predicted proteins | sample 8952041 | NCBI WGS metagenome assembly JADHED01 (sample SAMN16124423, study PRJNA663239) | bioreactor sludge metagenome | isolation source: sludge (control) | place: India:Bengaluru | collected 2018-09-08
ACGATTATAAATTCCAGTGATGTCATAAAATTCGGGAGCCACCGTTAAATTAAAATCTTCACGGTCTTTGGCAACTGCGCCTAAAAATAGGCCAATGTAACTGGCGCGCGCGCTGATTAGGAAATCACTTTTTTCGTCAATTTGTGCTTCATAGAGTCCTCCCAGTTTTAAATTGTCGGCAAAGAAGAATGATTTCTTTTTGCGTTCGCCGGGTTCAGGGTTGCGCGTGATCAAGCCAATAATTCCGCCGGTCGCGCGTGAAAAGTCAGCGCCGTAGCCAGCAGATAGATAATCGACTTGTCCCAATGCTTCGGGCATCACAACAGATGTCAGTCCACCAAAGTGAAATACGATCGGAATGTCATGACCATCTATGTGGTAACTGGTGTCTTTAGGCTCGCCGCCTTGAACGACGACTTGGGAACTGAAGCCTTGTACACGATTGACTCCGGGTAAGTTCTGCACGGCTTTGACTGGGTCGCCGCCACTGCCGGGCATTCCTAAAAACTGCTCCTGAGTTAATGTTTTTTGTGTTTGATCACGCTTTTGTTTTTGACCCACGACTGTTGTTTCAAAACTTAAATACGTCTCTTTTTCTATATAATGTTTTAACTTCTTAGTTTCACTATCTAAAGCGATATCTTTCTCGAGCTTTTTGTAGCCGGACAAATTGACGATGAGTTGATAGGAACCCGGAGCTAGGTTTTCAAAACTAAAATCACCACTAGAATCTGTTTGTGCTTTGAGCTTCTGTGGCAAAAGGAAAACGTTAATGTCCTTCATTGGCAATTGTGTTCCTTTTTCAAGAACACGACCTTTAAAGGATAAGGTTCCCGTTTCTGGAGCTTGAACTATGGCAGGTGCTGATTCTGCAGCGGGGTCAGATGTTTGCGCGTAGACGGCAACACTGGCTAATAAACAGCAAAGAGCTAGTTTCATTTTTAACCTCTATCTATTTTCTAGTACGAATCTATATGTGTATCTAATCTTAACGGCGACCGATTGTTCTTTGATACGAGCTGGGCGGAACTGGAAATTTTTAATAGCAGCCAAAGCCGCATCATTTAATCCAAAACCGGGTCCCTTAATCAAAGTCACCTGTCGAACTTTACCTTGTTCATCAATTAACAGGTCCATTACAACCGGACCTTCAATCCCAGCTTTTTTAGCTTCTTCAGGGTAAGGAATACGAACTTCAGACACTAATACGGGCATTGAGGTTACTAAAAACTCATCCGCCGGAATCGGTAACGAGTCTGCATCATTGGGATCTAGTTTTAGATCGTCCATTTCTTTGGCGACGGTATTTCCTGATTTAACTTCCGCTGTTGATGCGTCGGTTGCTGACGTAGTTAGAGCTTTACGACTGACACCAAAAACTTTTTTTGTTTCGGGTGGGGGAGGCGCGGGTTTAGCGCGCTCGGCTTTGGGTGGTTCTAGATTTAGAGTTTTAGGTACGACTTTGATATTTTCGTACACTTCAAATTTAACAATCCTTTTTTCAGTTTTAGGTTTGTAAAATAGGAAAGCGGCACCTAGTACTAATACCAAGTGAATCAGCGTCGATTGAGTTAAAGGATGACGCCAATTGAAGTTCACTATTTTTTTTCCTCTTTTTCAATTTGGACGGCGAAACGTTCAACACCATTTGTTTTTAAGATATCAATTACGCGCACCACCTTGCCATACGCGGCTTCGACATCCGCGCTGATGATCGCTTGTGATTCTGGATCTTTTCCAAGAGCTTCTTGAGCTGCGACTCGCAGGCCCTCTTCATCTGTGATTTGGCCATTTAAAAGAATATTGCCATCTTTGTTCACAGCTACACCCAATGTTTGCATCATTTTACCGTCGCCCGTCAGTGTTTTTGGTAATTTGATTTCTAGAATATCTTTTACCAGCATCGGGGCTGTTACCATAAAAATCACCAGTAGAACCAATACGACGTCTACAAATGGCGTAATGTTGATCGACGATATGATGCCAGAGTCCTCGCTGCTGCTATCAGGGACTGCGCCAGCCATATTTATTTACCACCCAAAATTTGAGCGACGTATAAATCTTTAAGTGTGTCTAGTTGTGAGTTTAGCTTTTTTACGTCCTGAGTGAACACATTAAACGCGATGATCGCAGGAATCGCCACGAATAAACCCAGCGCCGTTGCATACAGAGCTTGTGACACGCCACTCATAACGGCAGATGATCCTGATTGTGATCCTAAGTATGCAAACGCACGAATGATCCCAAGTACCGTTCCGAATAGGCCGATAAATGGCGCGTTTGAACCGAGTGTCGCTAAAACAGATAAACCCTTTTCCAGTTTCAAACGTTCTTCACGTGTGTACGCTAAAACTACGCGATCAATAGCCTCGGGCTGAGCCGATGTGGCCAAAATATTTTGAAAAGCGCGTGCTAGGTAAGTGTTTTGTCCGCTGATATATTTTTTTAAAGCGTCTAATTTAGAGGAATTTAATCCGTTCGATCCATCAACTAAAATAGATTTAATCTTTGCAAAATCATCTACCGAGATAAGGGCTTTCAAATTCTTTTTACGATCGATCATTATACTGATCGACCAAATGGAAAGAAGAAACATAACTAATAGGATTAATTTTTCCACTATATCCGTAATCAAGATAATTGCTTCCACGTGAACTTCCTTTTGTGAATGCATTTATGATTAAGCAAAACACGATCAGTGTTAAGAATATTTTAACGTCGCCGCCCCTTGGCTTAGATTTACTCTGTAAACATAAAAAAAGCGCCGGGGGTGCCGGCGCTTTGATGAGTATTTACGTAATATCAGTTAGTTTTCAATTTAAGGCATTTTATAGCCAATTTTCTTAAACAACGCTTCTACTGATTTCCATTTACCATTGATTAAGAATGGTTTTTTGCCATAGCCCGCAGTTAAAGCGGAGTTATATTTTTTAAGCTTAGCTTGCTCGGCTGCCGGTAAGGTTTGAACGAGTTGAACATACTGACCTGCTAAGGTTTCGAGAGGTTTCTTTTCAAACACGTTGCCATCAAACAAACCGTTGTCTTTCCATTCTTTAGCTAATTGAGCCGCTAAGTACTGCGCCAGAACTGCTTCGCGAGACGCATTCGTTTCAACCGCCGTTTGTTTCACAGTTTGATTCCATGAAACGATAACGTGTTGAGTTTGGTTGTAAACTTGGCCACCGGCTTTAATCGTAATGGTCACAGCTAATGGCTTATTGGGTTGAGCTGTCTGAGCAATTTGAGCAGGTGTATTTAACAATTTAGCGGTCGTTACACGAGATAATCCCGGAACGTCCATACCCGTTGTTGAACCCACCGGAAGAGCCGCCGTGCCGGCACCTGATAGAGTCACTTGAACGATACCTGGTGCTTTACCTAAGTTCGTCGCTTCAAGAACATTTGGATAGATGCTGTCTAAAATAGATACTGTAGTTGAACCCGCTTGATTTTGAACTTGTACGCGTACATTTTCAATCACAGGGTTGTTAGTGTAATAAGCAACCGTTTGATCAAACGAGCTTTGGTAAGCAGCTCCAATAGTTTGTTGGTAACCTTTACGGCTAGCGTCTATAAAGCTCACGGCGTAACCACGAGCATGACCTAGTTTTTGAGCGTAGGCTTTCAATGCCTGTACGAAGTAGTATTCACCACGAGCTTGAGCTGCGTAGTTTGGACGACCGTAGACTTCGTTATTCCATTTTCTGCCGATTACTGAATTGTACTGAGAAACGAATTCATATTTGAATTGTTGACGAGATTCATCCGCATCAGAGAATTCGTTAGAATTAGTGATCTCGCGGTATTTAGCGACCATTTGATTGTTAGCTTGGATCTTCCCTGGATCAGAGTTTTCGCGAACCAGTTTTTTATTTAAGAACAAAGTGAACGCATTGTCTGCTTTCCAGCTCGAAAATAAAGTGTCGTATTTGTAATCTGTCCAACCGTAGTAATCCGATAGGTTCCAGTAATTACCGTAAATATCAGAAATAATATCATCTGATAAATCCATGCTAATTCCACGTCGAGCTTCTAAAACGAAGTCGTTGTTATAAACGGATAGCTGAGACGCAAAATCTGGTTGAGCCACTGGTGAGTTCATCCCTTGGAAATCGTTACCATTTGGCTGAGCGCCCGGCATAATATTAAGAGCGGCCGCATTCCCTACAGAGTTTTGGAAACGAGCACGCGCTTGAGCTTGCCCCATGGCTGAACCTACGCGGCTGCCTTCATTACGGCCGCTTTGAAATCCATCACTACCACCTTGAGATAAACCGCCTTGGTAGCCACCATGGTATTCTGGTAAGTTTTCGACCGCAATGCCAAGGTTAGCGTACAGGTTCGCCTGCTTTCTGAAACCCTGGTAGAAATGGAAACGGTAGTTTTCAACTTGCCCGTATGTATCCACCACTCGGTTAGCCATGAAATTAGCGGCTTGTTCACCGTAGGTGCGAACTTTATCATCGGGAGTTGTTTTTAGAACGGGTGGTTGCGGTTGGGGCTCTAAAGGTGGGGTTCCCGGGCGAGGAGTCACAACGGGCGGGGTGCCTGGACGAGGTGTAACAACGGGAGGAGTGGGCTGAGGCTGTGGTTCTAACGGCTGTTTTGATGGAATATCAGCATTCATCACGACTTTTTTGCCGTCTTTAGTGTAGGACGCTACAACTTCGCCGCCTTTTAAGAAAAGGTCGTTCGATACGTTGTTGTATGATTTAACGGCGCAATTCGCTTCAAAAGAATTCTCGCGCTGTTCGATTCCATTTTTAGCGTAACCTTTTTGACCGACTTGGAAGTAAACTTCTTTAACTCCAGTAGGTAAGTTGCATACTTTCGCTTTTACAACTTGGTTTTCGACCTTAACGCTTAAATTCCCCGCATACAAAGATGATGAAAGCATAAGCAAAATGCTTACGGCTCCGAATTTTTTCCCCATTTTGGCTCCTTTTTTGTGGATGTGGATACATAAAGCAGAGCGTGTGCCAAAGACAAGAAGGACATTTCGACACTGGTCTTTTGATCTACTTCGTCAGAACCGCTAGGTTTTAGTTATGGAAATTGCATAGGAATTAAGCCATTCATCTGACAATTTTTGAGTTTTTAGGAGGCTTTATGATGAAGATGTGATAAGCTCCGAACCGATTAAAATGAGTTTGATCCGAGCATTGGGGTAATCTTTTCAAACTAGAGTGGTTTGGTTTGATAAAATGTGTCATTTTTGATAGATTCGGCTCGGTTGTTACTTCGCTCTTTTTTTGAAAGAAGGTTTCATGGTGACATTTAAAGTTGGTGAAAATGCAGTCTATCCAGGTCACGGTGTCGGACGTATTCTCGCTATCGAAACCAAAGAAATTTTAGGTAATAAACAGACATTCTATTCCGTCCAAATCATTGAAACTGGTATGAAAATCATGATTCCTCGTGATAACGTCAAGTCAGTTGGATTACGACCCATTATATCTCAGGAAGAAGCCGACAAAGTTGTTGGTATCCTTAAAGAACGTGAAGTTAAAATTGATAATCAAACATGGAACCGCCGTTACCGTGAATACATGGAAAAAATTAAAACGGGTTCTGTATATGAAATCGCAGAAGTGCTAAGAGATTTATTTGTACTTAAGGTCGACAAAGAACTGAGCTTCGGTGAACGTAAAATGCTTGATACCGCACGTACTCTTTTATTCAAAGAGCTGTCGTTAGCAACTAAAGGAAACGACCTTTTCCAAGAGCCAGAATTAAAAGAAATCTTCGGCTTAGACGCTGCTAAATAAATTTTTCTAAAGAGCTAAATATATTTTAAAAGCCGGCTAACTACCGGCTTTTTTATTTTCCGGATCAAATTCTCGACCTAGACGGCTTCACATACTGTTTGGTTGTTAAATCTCAGGCGACTATCATTAAAGTGCGGGGTTTTAATGAAAAAAATAGTGCTGGGTGTTTTAGTCGGATTGTTAGTTGTCTCTGAAAACAGTTTTGCGGGCGATGAAGTCATTAATCAAATTAAAATTTTGTATGGGCAAAGGTCTTTAGATCCTAAAGATGCTAATACTTTGGTGGAAGGCGATGGGATTGAGGCGATTAAAAAGATCAATTACCTGGGACTTGAGGCATCGAAGGACTTAGGTTCGGTTGTTAATTTAGGTTTACGAATGAACTTGGGTACGATGCGCGCCAAACCAACCGACTCAACGGCGAGTGGAACATACTATGCTCTATTATCCCAAGTCGATTTCCTGATAATGCTGAATTTTCCTTTAATTAAATCCGAAAAATTTAAAGCGGAAATAGTCAGCGGTATTGGCGCTAGCTCATCCTCGATAACGATGAAAACGGCATCCCAGGATGGCGGTTTTTCCGCGACGCAATCTCTGCCTACCGCAGTTATTGGTGCCGCAGTTGCCGTGGGTCTTAAGTACGTTTTTCTAAGAATAGAAGGTGGTTATGAATATAGTAAAGCTGGGTCTTTAGTAAAAACGGGAACCCCTACAGGTACGTTAGAAGCGCTGGATACATCGGGTCCTTATGTTAGTGTAGGGATTCTAATTGACGGATTAAAACTAGGTAAATTGTAGTTTTGACTTGAAAGCTCTTTTTCTACTTCTATTTTTTACTACATTTCAAATACAAGCACAGGAGTGCTCGCTGGATGATCTAGAGCGACTTCGTGATGAAATTGGCTGCGAAATGAACTTTATGAGCGCCTCGTGTTCGGGAGCCATTTTATCTAGTGCCGCAGTGGTAGGGGCTGTGAAAAAGAATAAATTGTCTCCGGACGAAGCAGTGGAAGCAGAAAAACTCGAAAAAGCATTTCAGGATATGTCCAAAGAGTGGGGCCAATTTCGTACGGACCATCAAAAAATCCTTCGTGAATATTTTAAAATTTTAAAAGAGAAAAAGATAACTCCGGATCCAAATTCATACGAGCTGGGCTACAAAGATTTGGAACCATACTGGAATGAAATTCGTAAACGCGTAGGTTCTAGCCGAATCCTAGATATGTTAGAATTTAAAGCAAAAGCGACTCATGGTCGTGATGTTAAAATCAACGATGTGATTCAAAATTTAGGTTCTGATTTGTATAGTAAATATGTAGGGCTCTTCACAGGGCGATTTCGATCGGTTTTTGTCCGCATTCAAGGGTATTTAATGGGGGACGAACTCTTTCAAAACCGAATCGATTTTCAGCAGGCGATGGCAAAAACATTCAGGCAGTTCGCAGACGCGGTGGCTGAAAACGTTGCTAGGATTCGTAATGGTGGTGATTTTGTCGAAAATAAAACTAGCATGAAAGATATGGTCAAAAATGTAAGGCGCGTCGGCGTTAATTTAAGACCTATAAAAACAGCGGTTAAGACAGGAGCAGTCGGAGCCGTTGGTGTTGCGGGGGCTTTTGCTGAAGCTGGCGTCGCAATCGGAGCCGCAGGTAAAATTGAATCGTGTGTCAGTGAACTGAACGTTTCGATGACTAATACCGCACGATTTAGACTCACAGAGTATGCGCGAGCGCGACCGTTAAGATTGGGCGTAGCTAAAAATAGCTGTGACGAACTTCAGATGGATTTGTCGATTTTGGATAAAATGAAAATGGGCGAATTTCCAGACGCGGAATCAGCACAGGTGCAGTCTTTTTTGTGTGCTTATATGCGGTATCGAAAAACAGGGAGTCAGTATCTGGTTAAAGAGCAAGAACCCGTACCGTTTTATCCGTCGTACGATCAAGGAGCAGACGTCGAGGCCAGTAGTGCCAACTGCCGCCAGATCAAAATTCAGGTCGGTAAATCGAAAGATCACACGTTGAGTTTGCCTTGGAAGGACACCGATATGGATTGGGAATGGCGTGATTTGAGTTCGAACTCAAAGGTCTGCACGCAAACAATTCAACAAAGACTGCTGAACAATCCGACACTCCCGGTGTATGAACGGCACAATCTATTCCATCCTAACTTGGTTTGCTCGTATCCTAAGGATGACTGTTTGGTTGCGGTTTGTCGTTTAAGTCGGTTTATGCAAAGCCATTCGGAATATCGCCATCTACGATCGGCCTATTGCCAAGCAACTAAGGCGAAAGCAAGCCAATCTATGGATCCCAAAACTATGGACTCAAAACCGGTCAATAAGGTCAAGTAAACCCTGCGCAAGCTCTAGCCAAACCCGTTGATTTTTAAGAGGCCATGGTTTTTAATGGCCGAATGAACAACGATTCCAATTATTTTTCTGAAGTTAGACTCCGTTATGCCCCATCACCTACTGGCTACCTACACGTGGGCGGCGCACGTACGGCACTTTACAATTTTTTGTACGCTAAAAAACACGGCGGAAAATTCATTTTAAGAATTGAAGATACGGATCAAGAACGTTCGTCTATGGAATCATTGAAAATGGTTCTTGCTGACATGAAATGGCTTGGTTTGACTTGGGATGAAGGACCGAACGCAGAAACATTAGCCGACATGGGATCATTTGGTCCGTACAAACAATCGGAACGTTTAAAAATTTATGATGAAGTCGCGCAAGATTTATTAAAACGGGGACTAGCCTACTACTGCTTCATGACAGATGAAGAAATTGAAAAGCAACGTCAAGAGGCTATGGCGGGCGGAGTGACTCATCCGCATTTACAAAGTCCGTATGAAAATATGCCTCTAGAGGAATCCCAGGCAAAATTAAAATCAGGCCACAAAGCGGTGATTCGTTTTAAAACCCGTCATTTGAAAAAAGATTATCACTTGAAAGATTTAATTCGTGGTGACGTTCATTTTCCTTCGGATATGGTGGGCGATTTCGTTCTGCTTCGCTCAGATGGTATGCCGGTCTATAACTTCTGCTGCGTAGTGGACGATTATAAAATGAAAATCTCGCATGTTCTGCGCGCGGAAGAACATTTATCAAATAGCCTTCGTCAATTGATGATTTACGAAGCTATGAATTGGCCAACGCCGCAGTTTGGTCACGTTTCTTTGGTTCTAGATGACGATCGTCAAAAACTATCAAAACGTAAGGGGGCGACGAGCTGTAATCAATTCCGTGAAGAAGGCTATTTGCCAGAAGCGCTTTTGAATTTTGTGGCGCTATTGGGTTGGTCTCATCCTGAAGAAAAAGAGATTTTGTCGTTGCAAGAAATGATTAATTCATTTTCAACGGATCGTTTGCATTCGTCGGGTGCTGTGTTTGATCGTGTGAAGTTAAAGTGGGTGAATGCGCAACATTTGCGTGCCAAAGCTCCGGTTGAAATGTGGAGTTTGATCGAACCCTATTTGAAAGCTAATAATATTTCGTATCCAGAAGATCGTCCTTGGAAATTCCAGTCGATGGAAGTGTTCAAGAATTACCTGGAAGTCGTTTCCGATGCGGTTCCTTTCTATAAATTATTGGATGATAAGTATTTCGAAATTTTACCCGAATCAGCGGAAGCGCTTGGGTGGCCGACGTCCCGTGCCGTGATTCAAGAGTGGCAAAATGCCGTTAAAGCATTTAAAGATCCTGTAATTACAGAAGACGATTTCAATAAACTACAAGATGAAGTGAAAACGAAATCGGCAACCAAAGGTAAAAACTTGTTTATGCCTATGCGTGTGGCGGTTATCGGTAAACCGCATGGAACCGAACTTAAGATTTTAGTGCCTTTGATGTCGAAAGACTCGTTAGTGAAGCGCGCGCAAAAAGTTTTAGATTCAATGAAATAACGTACGGAAGAGAACGCTCATGGAATTAAAAATATACAATACATTGACTCGAACTAAAGAAGTTTTCAAACCGATGAATGCGCCGAACGTGCGTATTTATGTGTGTGGACCAACTGTATATGATTTTTTGCATGTCGGAAACTTTCGCGGACCGGTTGTGTTCAACATGGTTCGAAATTACCTGGAATTGATTGGCTATAAAGTTACCTATGCTATGAATTTCACGGATATCGATGACAAGATTATCCGTCGTGCGAATGAAAAAGGTGTAACATCTGAAGCGTTAACAGAGCAATACATCGCTGAGTACAAAAAAGATTTTCAGATCCTAGGGCTCCGACCTCATGATTTAAATCCTAAAGTGACAGAACATTTGCCAGCAATTAACGAAATGATTTCTACATTAGTTAAGAATGAAACGGCTTACGTAGTGGATGGCGATGTCTGGTTCTCTATCGAAAAATTCAAAGAGTATGGTAAATTAAGTGGTCGTAATGTCGATGAACTGATGGCCGGTGCCCGTGTGGAAGTGGAAGAAAAGAAGCGGAACCCAATGGATTTTGCTTTATGGAAATCGGCTAAACCGGGTGAACCGGCATGGGACTCACCATGGGGTAAAGGCCGTCCAGGTTGGCACATCGAATGTTCGGCAATGAACAAAGCGATTTTTGGCGACCAGATTGATATTCACGGTGGCGGTACAGATTTAATGTTCCCGCATCATGAAAATGAAATCGCGCAGACGGAAGGCTGTACTCATAAAACATTCTCAAAATACTGGATGCACTGGCATATGTTAAATTTTTCGGGCCAGAAGATGAGTAAGTCGGTCGGCAATATTTTGAGCATGCGTGAGTTTGCAGAGAAGTATCATGCTGAAATTTACAAGTTTATGATTTTATCCGTTCATTATCGTAGTGTTGCTGAGTTTAGCGATGAAGTGGTTCATAGGACGATTTCTAGTTTAGCTAAAGTATATTCGGCCCTGGCGATTTCGGATTTGTATGTAAATCAAGCGGGGGCCGAAACTATGGCCTCAGCGAAGATGACTCCGGTCACTGAGGCACTTTGGAATCGTGTCATGATGGCCTTGAGTGACGACTTCAATATGGCCGAAGTTATGGCCATCATTTACGAAGCGGTTAAGACCTTTAATCAAAGTGTAAAGCGCGGATTGAAAGCCAATCCAGCGGTTCTTGAAAAATCTATTCAATTCAAATTGTTCTTTAGTAAACTAAGCAAACTAACGAGCTTATTTGGTGAAGATGCAACATCGTTTCTGAAATTCTTGGATGATAAGCTTGTTCAAATTTACAACATTGACGTGAAGCACGTTGAGAAACTAATCAACGATCGTAAACAAGCGCGTGCCGATAAAAATTTCGCGTTATCCGACCAGCTTCGCGATCAGCTTAACCAAATGAAAATTGCCATCAGCGATACCCCAGATGGGATGTTCTGGGAAGTTATGAAATAACTTCCCGCCTAGATCATGCCTGAGTCGCAGAGTAGGAAACCAGTTCCTAGAATCCAGATTTAACTTTTATTGTCGCTTTGTATTTTGGCGCACCGTCGGCATAGGTCGGGGTCATGTCTTCCAAGATCGAAACGTTAGCCGTAGACGGAATGCAGTGGCATTTACGAGTAAACACGAGGTCGTATTTATATTTGCCCTGGCCGATGGCTTGTATTTTGTATTCAGACAAATGTGGAGAGTTGTTTTTGTTTAATTGCTGAACAATATTTGGATTGCTGATTAAAGCACGTGTAATTTGTTCAAGTTCACGAGACGGCTGTTTAGCAGTGACCGAAAATGCAAACGAAGCGCTTAGAAATATACTTGCAATCGCGATGACGGGTTTCATAAATTTCCTTTCCGTAAGGTCGGATTCACTGCCTATCCCTGTATCGTGAGATGTATATCTACGCAACGGAAATTACGTCAAATTTTCGTAACTGTCAGAAATACATAGATATTACGACTGCGCCAGTAGCCATCCATGAATGTACTCTTTTACATTTTGGACTTCGCTGGGAAGAGCCTCTGTTTTAGAAAGAGCTTCGTTAAAGCGTTTCTGTTTTAGGTCTTCAGTCATGTCGTTGCATATAGTTGCAATGCTAAGTCCTCCAAATGCAGATGCTGCTGATTTTAGCGAGTGGATCGCCATTTTCGCGTCTTGGTCATTTTTAGTTTCGAGAGCACGTCTTATATTAGTTAGTCGTGCGGGAAGGTTTCTTTCAAAAATTGAGAAAGTTTCCATGATTAGGTCTGGCGAGTTAATAGAATTTATGCTTTTCAGATCATTTAAAATTCGTTCATCTACCAGAGAATTTACATTTATCGAGAGAGGCGACGAGGGAAGAGTGACTGATTGGTTTGTTTTTATCCACTTACTAAGAACTTCATTTAAAATTCCTTTAGTGAATGGTTTGCTTATATAGTCGGACATTCCGGCGTCTAAACATTTCATTCTGTCTTCACTTCCGGCATGGGCCGTAACTGCGATCACTGGAATTTTACTCATATCGCCTTCCATTTTACGGATGACTTTTGTGGCTTCGATTCCATCTAATTTTGGCATTTGGCAATCCATCAAGACTATGTCGAAAGAGCTTTCTTTTAAAGCATTAATAGCTTCTTCTCCATTGCTAGCGAACGTATATAGGCATCCGAACTCAGTAAGAATAGAGCCCAAAACCTTTTGATTTGTGTCTATGTCCTCGGCTACTAAAACATTTGGGGTCTTTTCAAACTTTAATATGGAACTAGATGGGTTAATTAGAGTCTGGTCTTCTAAAATTTGATGCTTCAGTTGGATATCAAAATAGAATTTAGAGCCTTTACCAAGTTCACTTTTAACTTGAATTTTAGAGTCCATTAATTCTGCTAGTGTCTGGCTAATTGAAAGTCCCAACCCAGTGCCTCCGGATGACCGAGATAGGGAACTATCTAGTTGATAGAAAGGTCTAAAGAGTTGGGATAAGTCGTTTTCTGAAATTCCAATGCCGGTATCTTGAACTTCAAAGAAAATTTTTGAAAAATTGGGGCTGATTGAAATTACAGAAATGTACACGTCAATACTACCGTTTTCTGTAAATTTGATGGCGTTAGATATTAAATTTGTCAGAATTTGCTGAATGCGATTTCGATCACCAAAAAAGTTAAGTCCGTCACCACCCGTTAAGGAAAATGAAATATTTAGATCTTTTTTAAACGCCGCCCAACGTAGTTGTTTTTCGATTTCAGAAATCAAAGTTCTTAATGAAAAGTAGCCAGGGACAAGTGACATCTTTCCGGATTCAATTTTACTGAAATCGAGAATATCATTGACGAGGTAAAACAGTGTATTTGCTGATTGTTTAATCGTATCTACGATATCGTATTGTTCTGAATTTAATTTTGTCGACATAAGGGCGTCTGACATTCCGATAACGCCATTTAATGGTGTCCTAATTTCGTGACTCATAGTCGCAACGAAGTTGGATTTTAGCCGCGAACTTTCCTCAGCCGCTCTTTTGCGAATTTCTAGCTCTCGAGCTATTTTAACGTTAGAAATA
>JADHED010002326.1_pt1 | contig 13236 bp, 9 predicted proteins | sample 8952041 | NCBI WGS metagenome assembly JADHED01 (sample SAMN16124423, study PRJNA663239) | bioreactor sludge metagenome | isolation source: sludge (control) | place: India:Bengaluru | collected 2018-09-08
GCGTCGTGCACCGCCTCGACGCGCGTGCGCAGCGCGGCGTCGTCGCCCGGCTGCGCCAGCGCCGCGACCGCGGCCGAGAGCGTCGCGCGCGCCGCGTCGAACGGCTTCTGCAGCGGCGCCTGGCGCGGCGAGAGGGCGGCCTTGTCCAGCGCGGCCATCGTCGCCTGCAGTTCCGGCACCGCGGCGCGGACCGCGGCCATGTCCTTCGCGGGCAGCGCGCCGTGCCAGACGCGGTACAGCACCTCGTGGAACGGCTGCATCTCCTTGACGCGCGGGCGCACGATGCGCACCAGCGCCTCGAACTGCGCGTGCAGCTTCTCCGCGGCCGCGAGCAGGCGCGCGTCGTCCTTCGCGGCGACGGCCGCCTTGTACTCGGCGCCGAGCGCCTGCAGGTCCGCGACCGCCTTCTGCCACGCCGGCTGCCGCTCGCGCAGGATCCCCGGCAGCTCCGCCGCGGCGACCCCGGCGATGCCCTTCGCGACCTCGGGCTCGAGTTCGGCGAGCCGCTTCACGTCCTTGGCCGGCCACGCCTCGTGCCAGATCGTCGCGATGACCTCGTGGAACGCGAACAGCGCGGGGACGTCGGCCTTCGTCTCCGACGGGTCCATGGCGGCGGCCGGGACGCAGAGGCAGGGGCAGAGCAGCAGCAGGACGGCCGCGAGCGCGGCGAGGCGGGGGAAGGGCTTCATGAGCAGTAGGTCCGATCGTGGCGGGCGGGGAGTCGCCATTCTGCGCTCGCCCCGCTGTCGGCGCGAGCGCGGCGGCCCGCTAGACTGGGGTCAGACGGGGCGCGCCCGACGCCGTGTCGCTTCCGCAGCAGAGGGACGCCATGGACTGGCTCGGGCAGGTCGGGAACCTCGTCGGGAAGTACAAGGGCGGACAGGATCACCCGGACGCGCACGGCGACTTCGACAGCGTCGCCGGGGCGGTCCCGAAGGACGCGCTCGCGTCCGGTCTCGCGGCCGCGTTCCGCTCCGACCGCACCCCGCCGTTCGCGTCGCTCGTCGGCACGCTGTTCCGCAGCGCCGGCGGGATGGAGCGCGCCGGCCTGATGTCGATCCTGGCGAGCGCCGCGGGGCCCGCGCTCGTGCAGAAGATCATCGGCCGGCCCGACGCGCGGGACGCCAAGCCGGAGGACGTCGAGAAGCTCGCGTCCGAGGCCGAGCACGCGGACCCGGGCGTGGTCGAGCGGCTGACGGGCTTCGTCGCGGAGAACCCCGCGCTCGCGAAGAGCCTCGGCGGCGGGTTCCTCGGGATCGCCATGTCGAAGCTCGGCGGCGGCGGCGGCGGGCGCGACCACTGATCGGCGGGGAACCGCGGGGTCCGGCGCGGCGTCAGCGCGCCGGCTTCACCGCGCGCGTCGCGAGGTAGGTCGGCGTGACCCGCGCCGGCGCGTACCTCCGGTGCCGGTCCTCGTACAGCGCCGTGATCACGAACCCCGCGTCGAGCTGGCCGCCCAGCTGGTCCTCGAGCAGGTGGCCGAACTCGAGCGGGTTCCCGCTCGCGATCCGGCGCTCCAGCGCGGACGGGCCGAGGTGCGTCGGGTCGGCGTAGGGCAGCGCGTGCACGACCTCGAGGTCGCCGTCGTCGGCGCGCGCCTCGTCGAAGAGGTAGACCACCGGGTTGAGGAACCCCGCGAGCAGCACCCCGCCCGGCCGCAGCACGCGGAACGCCTCGCGCCAGACCGGCCGCACGTCCACCGCGAAGCAGTTCGACACGGGGTGGAAGACGAGGTCGAACGCGCTGTCCGCGAACGCGGACAGGTCCGCCATGTCCCCCTCGACCGTGCGGATCTCGAGCCCCTCGCGCGCCGCGACCGCGCGGTCCTGCGCGAGCTGGCGCGGCGCGTTGTCGAAGACCGTCACGCGCGCGCCTGCCGCGGCGAGCACCGGGCCCTGCTGCCCGCCGCCGGACGCGAGGCAGAGCACGTCGCACCCCTCGAGCGGCGGGAACCACGCGCGCGGCACCGGCTTCTGCTCCGTCAGCAGCACGCTCCACGTCCCGCGGCGCGCGGCCGCGATCACGTCGGCGCCGACGGGGCGCGTCCACTCGTTGCCGGCCTCGACCTGCCGGTTCCAGGCGTCGCGGTTCAGCGCCCGGACGTCGATCGCTCTCCCCCCGCTCGTTCTTCCGTCGTTCGTTCTGCCGTCGTTCGTCGCCCTTCCGTCCATCGTCTCGTCCTCGTGCTGCTGCTCCTGCTGGCCGCCGCGGCGAGCGCCGGGTGCCGCGGGGACTCGCCGGCGGCGGAGGCGCGCGGGGGTGGGGAGGGCCGCACGGGCGGGGCACAGCCCCGCCCCCACATTCCGTCCGCGGAGGCGTCACCGCCACTGCGGGAGCTGCCGCCGCTGCGGGAGATGCCGGTCGGGCTGGCGGAAGACTACCCCGAGGAGACCCGTTCGCTCGACGTCGTCGCGCGCGACCTCGACGTGCTGCGCGCCGCGGGGGTGCGCCTGCTGCGGGTCGCGATCGGCTGGGACGGCACGGAGCCGCGCCGCGGCACTCGCGACTGGACCTTCTGGGACGGCGTCTTCCGCCTCGCCGAGGAGCGCGGCGTCACGCTGCTCCCGTACGTCTGCTACACGCCGGAGTGGGCGGCGCCGCGCGGCCGCCGGGAGCCGTGGACCGCGCCGCCGCGCGACGTGCGCGACTTCGCCTCGTTCGTCGGCGAGGCCGCCGCGCGCTACCGCGGCCGGGCGCGCTCGTGGGAGCTGTGGAACGAGCCGGACAACGCGCAGTACTGGACCGGCACGCCCGCCGAGTTCGCCGCGCTGCTGCGCGCGGGCGCGGCGGCCGTGCGCGCCGCGGACCCCGGCGCGCGCGTCGTGTTCGGCGGGATCGCGCACGACCTCGGCTTCCTCGACGCGGTGCTCGAGGAACACGGCGCGGCGCCGCACGTGGACGTCGTCAACCTGCACAACTACTACGAGACCTGGTCCGACGACCCGGTCGAACGGCTCGACGAGTACGTCGGCCGGGCCGCGGAGATCGCGGCGCGCCACGGCGGCAAGCCGCTCTGGATGGCCGAGCTGGGCTACAGCTCGCAGCGCCGCGGCGGCACGGTGTCCGACTGGTACGAGGCGCGCTTCGCCGGGGAGCACACGCCGCGCGCGCAGGCCGTCGCGCTCTGGCGCGCGCTCGCGACGCTGCGCGCGACCGAACGGATCGAGCTGGCGACGTGGTACCGCGTCACCGACCTGCCAGCGAACGAGCGGGTGATCGGCGACCTGAACAACCGTTTCCTCGGCGTCGTCGCGACCGACCGCCGGCCGAAGCCGTCGCTCGCGGCGCTGGCCTTCTACCAGGCGACGCTCGGCGGGCCGGTGCGCGTGCTGGACGGGATCGCGCGCGTCACGCGGGCGATCGAGTCCGACGCGGAGGTGCACGTGTTCCAGCGCGCGGACGGCGGCCTCGTCGTGGCGGGCTGGCTGCGGACGCGCACGTTCGGGGCGGCGCGCGGCGGGGCGGGGGACGCGCGCGACGAGCGGGTCGAGCGCGTGACCGTGCGGCTGCCGTTCGGGGTCGAGGGCGCGCGACGAGCGGGTCGAGCGCGTGACCGTGCGGCTGCCGTTCGGGGTCGAGGACGCGCGCGCGTTCGACGAGACGGGCGCGCCGCTGGTCGCGCCGCGCGAGGCGTCGGGCGGGCCGCCGGCTGGGGCGCCGGGCGGGGACGCGTTCCGCGCCGCGCGCGAGGGGGAACTCGACCTCACCCTGCGCGGGACGGCGGTCACCGTGGTGACCGCGCGCGCGGGGCGGCGGTCACCGTCGTGATGCCACGGGTGACCGCGCGTCCCGCGCGCCGAGTCGAGTCGTGACGACCCTGACCTTCGAGCGTCAGGGCGTGCGGTCGGCCTTGTCCTTCTTGTGACCGTCCTTCTTGTGGCCGTTCGCCTGGCCCTTGCCGTGGCCGCCGCCGGCGCCGTTGCCGTGGCCGGGCGGCGGGCCCGCGGGGGGCTTGCCGTGCCCCGGGGGCTTGCCGACGAGCGGCGGCGGCGGGGCGTCGAGGTCCGGCACGAGCAGCCAGCCCTCGGCGACGTCGTCCGCGATCGGGCCCGTCCAGACGAGCTGCCAGACGGGGTAGTAGTCGTTGGTCAGCCAGAGCGGCAGCCGCCCGACGTACCAGGGGCTGCCGAGCACGCCGCTCTCGCCGCCCGCCAGCGCGGTCTCGGCGCGGATCGTCCCGGGGCGCTTGCCCATCTGGCCGACGTAGCGGCGCACCGGGCCCGCCGCGAACATGAACTCGTGGGCGGCGTCCGCGCGCGGGTCGTGGTTCGAGGCGTCGACGGCCGGGAAGCCGCCGTCGACCGAGAGCCCCGGCAGGTCGGGGAAGCTGGGCGGGAACGCGCCGCCGGCGGGGGGGATGTCGAACGGGCCGCCGAGCGGGTGGCGCAGCACGATCCGGTGCAGGCGGCCCCAGCGCCAGGCCAGCGGGTCCGTCGCGCCGCCGAACGCCGGCGCGAAGGCCTCGCCCGCCAGCAGGTCGAGCGCCCGCTGCAGGCTGCGCAGCAGCACGATGTCCCGCCGCGCGGCCGGGTCGTCCACGCCGGCGACGGGGAAGAACACGATCCCCGAGGCGCCGACGCCCTGCTGCACGTCGAACGCGTCGAAGAGGTGCCGCAGCGCCGTCATGGTGAGCTGGAAGTCGCGCGGCCCCTCGAGGCCGTACGGCACGAGCGCCTCGTCGATCGCGCCGCGGATCAGCTGGCCGCGGAAGACCGACCAGATCGTCGCGGCGACGCTGGCCTCGATCTCGCCGTCGCCGGGTGGGGCGAGGACGCCGTCCGCGTCGGCCGCGTCGTAGCCCTCGGGCACGCCCGTCGGCGCGGTGAAATCCCACGCCGCGAGCCGCGCGACCGCGTCCGCGACGCGCGGGTCGCCGGCGAGCGCGACGAGGTCCGGGTGCGCCCCGGGCGCCTGCGCGTTCGCGAAGGCCGCGACGAGGTGGGGCAGGAAGACCGGCGCGTCGTTGAGGACGACGTCGGCCTGGACCCGCTTGCACTCGTCCGGCGTGACGAGCCCGGCGTCCACCGCCTCGGCGAGCAGCGTCCCGATGCGCCGCGCGCGCGCGCCGAAGTCGTACCACGTCGAGAGGTAGTAGATGCCGCCGCCGGCACGCAGCTGGTTGTACGCGTTGTTGTCGAACGTGGCGCCCACCGGGTCGTTGTTGGCGTTGACGAACCAGCCGCGCGGCGGGTCGATCGCCTTCGGCATCTCCTCCCAGGGGAGGATCTCGTAGGGGACGGCCTGCGCCGGCCCGGGGTCCGGGTCCGGGATCCACTCGTTGCCGCCCTGCCCGTTGCGGATGAACGCCGGCGGCAGCCCCGCGATCGCCATCGCCTGCAGGTCCTCGCGCAGCGGGGCCTCGCCGCTCGTGAAGTAGGCGCTGTGGCCGTGCACGTCCGCGTAGGCCCAGTTCTGCGAGCCGACGTCGAACAGCTGCAGCGCCTTGATGAACTGCGGCAGGTTCTGCGCGCGGTTGATCATGAAGACGGCGTCGACCTCGCGCGTCGCGGAGAAGCCCGTGTACTGCACGCTCAGCGCGACGCCGGTCGCGGCGTCGAGCGCGACGATCGGGCCGTTGTTGCGGCGCGGCACGATCAGCGTCGCCGCGGGCACGTAGACGCCCTCGGTCACCTCGCCCGGGGGTGCGGTCAGCAGGTTGTCCCACGTGCCGTCCGCCGGCGTGTTGTAGCGGAAGACCTCGGGGACCGGGAGGACCGGCTCGAGCGCGCCCATGTACAGCGTGGCGAGGCCGCTCGGCGACGTCCCGTCGGGGACGACCTGCTCCTGGTACGTGTCCGTCACGTCCAGCGGGTTCCAGGTGGTGCCCCACGCGATGAACTCGTTCTGCCCCTGCGGGAAGATCGGCGTGCCGGGGAACGCGTTGCCGGTCGCGTCGAACTTCTGCTTCAGGTTGGTCATGTGGATCTGGTAGAAGATCGGCGGCGTGTTGAGCGCGAGGTGCGGGTCGTTGGCCAGCAGCGGGCGCTTCGCCGCCGCGAGCCGCGAGCCGATCGTCCACTCGTTGCTTCCCTTGTCGCGGCCCGCGGGGTCGACGGCGGCGCGGAACAGGTCGAGGCCGCGCACGCGCTCGAGGTAGGCCGCGCCCAGCGCGAGCGCCGCGGGGTGCACCGCGTCCTTCGCCGGGGCGGCCGGCGCGGCCTCGCGCGCCGGGCCCGTGCCCTGGTGCGTGCCCGACCCGCCGGCCTCGGGCACCGTGGCCCACTCCGCGAACGGCGCGCTGCGCCAGAGGTCCGCGAAGAACAGCGCCGCGCCGTCGAAGCCGGCCGCGGCGCCGGTCTGCTGGTAGCGGACCAGGGCCTGCGTCGGCGCGATGTCGAGGTCGAACGAGAGCAGGAACGCGGCGAGGCGGCCGATCAGCACGCTGTCGAGCGGCGTCCAGGGCTCGAACGTCGCGACCCCGAGCAGCTGGTACTCGAGGGGCAGCCCGTGCTTCGTGACGAAGGCGTTGACGCCGTCGGCGAACGCCTGCAGGGCCGCGCGCGAGCTCTCCGACAGCGCCGGCAGGCTGCGCGCGGCCGCGCGACGCAGCCCGATCGTGCGCGCCTCGACGTCCGAGGCGAGCGACGCTACGCCGGTCAGCTCCGCGAGCGTGCCGCTGCCCTGGCGCCGCAGCACGTCCATCTGGAACAGGCGGTCCCCGGCCTGCACGTAGCCGGCCGCGAAGAACATGTCGTGGTCGTTGCGCGCGACCACGTGGGGCACGCCGTTGACGTCGCGGACGACGGCCGCGCCCTCGACGAGTCCCGGGACCTCGACCGGGGTGAGCTGCAGGTCCCCCGGGCCCGGCCCGCCGGCGTGCGCCGGACACACCATCACCGCCGCGAGGACGCACCCCGCGACGACCCACGCCCGTCTGTTCATTTCTCCCCGTCCTCCATGTGGACCGGGGGCACCGAACAGGCCCCCGGCAGACCCGGAAACCTACGGCGGAAAGCGGCGCCGTTTGACGAGATCTTACGGCGAACGGCGCCGCTCGATGAGAACATTCGGGCATGCCGCCGAGCGTCCTCCTCGCCGCTGAACGACTCGCCAAGTCGTTCACGGCCGTCCCGCTGTTCGAAGGGATCTCGCTGACGATCGCCGAGGGGGACCGGGTCGGCCTCGTCGGCCCGAACGGGTCGGGGAAGTCGACCCTGCTGAAGCTCCTCGCCGGGCTCGACGACCCGGACCGCGGCTCCGTGACGCGGCGCCGCGGGCTCCGCGTCGGCGTCGTCCCCCAGGCGCCCGCCTTCGATCCGGCGCTGACGGTGGAAGAGGTCGTGCTCGCGGCGGCGGCGGCCGCCGGCGTCCCGCCGGAGGAGCGGCCGGGACGCGTCGCCGTGACGCTCGGGCGCGCGGGCCTCGCGGCGGGGGACGCGCGGGTCGGCACGCTGTCGGGCGGCTGGGCGAAGCGCGTCGCGATCGCGTGTGCGCTCGCCTGCGACCCGGAATTGCTGTTGCTGGACGAGCCGACGAACCACCTCGACCTCGAGGGGATCCTCGCGCTCGAGGAACTGCTGGCCGGCCACGCCGGCGCGCTGGTCGTCGTCAGCCACGACCGGGCCTTCCTCGAGAACGTGACCAACCGCACGGTCGAGCTCGACCGCCGGCACGCGGCGGGGCTGTTCGTCAGCGCCGGGCGGTTCTCGGACTTCCTCGAGAAGCGGGACGAGGCGCTCGCGGGGCAGGCGGCGTACCAGGCCTCGCTCGCGAACCGCGTCCGGCGCGAGATCGAGTGGCTGCGCCGCGGCCCGAAGGCGCGCACGACGAAGGCCGAGGCGCGCATCCGCGAGGCCGAGCGGATGATCGACGAGCTCGCCGACCTCGAGTCGCGCGCCGACCGCGGCCCCGCCGACGTGGACTTCACCGCGTCGGGGCGCCGGACGAAGCGGCTGCTCCACGCGCAGGGGGTGTCGAAGGCGTTCGGCGGGCGCCCCGTGATCGAGGGGCTCGAGCTCTCGCTGACGCCCGGCACGCGCCTCGGGATCGTGGGGCCGAACGGCAGCGGCAAGACGACGCTGCTGCGGATGGTCGCGGGCGAGCTCGCGCCCGACGCCGGCCGGATCGACCGCGCGCACGACCTGCGGGTCGTCTACTTCGAGCAGGCCCGCGAGACGCTCGACCTCGACGCGAGCCTGCGCCGCGCGCTGGCCCCGGACGGGGACACCGTCGTCTACCGCGGCCGCCCGGTGCACGTGGCCGGCTGGGCGCAGCGCTTCCTGTTCCGGACCGAGCAGCTCGACGTCCCCGTGCACCGGCTCTCCGGCGGCGAGCGCGCGCGCGTCCTGATCGCGCGGCTGATGCTGCGCCCGGCGGACCTGCTGATCCTCGACGAGCCGACGAACGACCTCGACCTCTCGACGCTGGAGGTGCTCGAGGAGAGCCTGTCCGATTTCCCCGGCGCGCTGCTGCTGGTGACGCACGACCGGATGCTGCTGGACGCCGTCTCGACGCAGGTGCTCGCGCTCGACGGCGCGGGCGGGGCGGGGCTGTACGCCGACCTCGCGCAGGCCCTCGCCGCGTCCCGGGATTCCCGTGGGGGCGGGGCTGCGCCCCGCCCGGAGACCCGTGGGGGCGGCACGGCACCCCGCCCGGCGGCGCCCGCCCCCGCCGAGAAGCCGAAGCGCCTCTCCTACCTCGAGCAGCGCGAGTGGGCGGGCATGGAGGCGCGGATCCTCGCGGCCGAGGACGCGCTCGCGGCGGCCGAGGCGGCCGCCGCCGACCCGGCGATCGCGTCGGACGGCGCGGCGCTGATCGAGCGCCACGCCGCCGCCGCGGCCGCGCGCGCCGAGGTCGAGCGGCTCTACGCGCGCTGGGCCGAGCTCGAGTCCCGCCGCGACGGGGGATAATCCCGGCGCCATGTCCTCTCTCCTGCCGCTGCTGCTGCTGCTCGCCGCCGGCGCCGCGCCGGCTCCCGTGACGCCTCCGGCCTCGGCGCCCGCGGCGCCTCCGGCCTCGGCGCCTGCGCCGCCTCCCGCGTCGGCGCCCGCGGCGCTGCCGCCCGAGGACCTCGTCCGTGCGCTGCGCGAGGCGCGGATCGCCGGGCTGCGCGAGCAGCCGGACGTGCAGCGCGCGGCGCTCACGAAGGCGGTGGAGGCCTTCCCGGGCGAACCGCTGGCCTGGCTGAGCCTCTACACGTTCGAGCGGGCGCACGGGACGCCCGAGAGCCAGGCCGCGCTGCTCGACCGCGTCCGCGGGCTCCTGCGCGAGGGCCCGCACGAGCTGCCGCCCGGCCTGCTGGTGCGCGTCGTCGACGACCCGCGGACGACGCCGGAGGAGCTCCAGCTCGTCCGCGACTACGCCCTGCGGCGGCGCGCGGAGGCGCCGGGGGACCCGCTCTGGCCGCGCCTGCTGGTGGACGTGGGCCGGCGCACCGCGGACGCCCCGCTCGCCGTCGACGGCTGCCGCGCGCTGCTCGCGGTTGACGGCGGCGACGCGGGCGTGCAGCTCCGCTGCGCGGAGGTCTTCCGCGGCGCGGGTTTGAAGGAGGACGCGGACCGGCTGCTCCAGCGGATGGGCCATGGCCAGGGCCCGGCCGCGCCGGCGGGGGCCGAGCTGAACCGGATGTACGGGGCGCGCGTCGCGGCGCTGGCCGCGGAGGGGGACACCGCCGGGCTGGAGGCGCTGTTCGCGGAGGCGACCGCCAGGCGCGTGGACCTCCAGTCCTTCGACCTCGTCGGCCCGGCGTTCGCCCTCGTGGACGCGGGCCGGGACGAGGACGCCGAGCGCTACTTCCGCTGGGTCGCCCACTGGCGGCCGGGCAGCGAGGCGGAGCGCGTGCTGGTCGGCCTGTACGGGTCCGACGAGGAGAAGGCGCGGGCGGCGGCGGCGGAGACGGCGTCGCTCGACGGCCTGACCGCGACCGCGCTGATCCGGCTCGGCGCGGAGAAGTACAAGCAGGGGGACGCGAAGGGGGCGCTCGCCGTCTTCGAGAAGGCCACGGCGAAGGCGCCGGGGTCGGACGTCGCCTGGTACAACCTCGGGCTCGCGGCGCGCAAGCTGAAGGACGACGCGCGCGCGGAGGCCGCGCTCGCGCGCGCCGTGGAGATCCGGCCGGCGTTCTTCGAGGCCCTGACGCTGCTCGCCGCCGCGCGCTGCGACCTGCAGCGCTTCGACGAGGCGCGCGCCGCGCTGGACGCCGCCGCCGCGCTGCCGAACGCGAACGCCGAGGAGATCGCGAAGCGCCGCGCCCGCTGCGACGAACTCCGCCGGACGCCCTGACGCGGCGTGGCGCGGCGCAGGGACGGCCCGCGGGGCGCCCCGGCCGCGCCGGCAGCCTCAGAGCTTCTTCTCGTAGCGGGCGAACTCGGCCTCGAGGCTCGCCGGGTCCACGCCGTACGCGTGGCGGAACGCGGCGTCGGGCGCGTAGCCCTCGGCGACGTAGAGCATGAACGTGGGGAAGGCGCCGGTGTCCCATCCCGGCCGGCCGTGCCGCAGGAAGTGCACGGCCGCGTAGGCCTTCGCGTAGAACCCCTCGGCGTCGGCGTAGAACTCGCTCCTCGTGCTGCGCAGCAGGACCGCGAGGCCGAAGTCCTTGTTCTCGCGACGGGTCAGGCGCGCGGCGTCGGCGCGGGCCGCCGCCGACGTCTCGACGGACGCGAGGCCGCCCCACGTCATCTGGAACGTCCTGCGCGACTTGTGCGAGCCCGCGACCAGCCGGCCCTTCTCGATGTCGGAGTTGCCGATGTACTCGGCGAAGCCCTCGTTCAGCCAGGTCGGGATCTGCACGCCCGGGCGGACCAGGTGCCGCCCGACGTACGCGTGGGTCGCCTCGTGCAGCATCACGGCGAGCAGGTTCTGCACCGAGGGCAGCTCGGCGTGGAACGCGAGCAGCCCGGCCGGGGAGTAGAACCCGCCCGTCTTCTGCAGGTCGTCCGGCGCGAACTTCAGGTACTTCTCGCGGGTCCTGAACACGTACACGTGCAGCCGCCCGAAGGTCGGCTGGTCCGGCGCCTTGGCGCGCAGGACCTCGTGGGCGGCCATCATCGCCGCGATGACGTTCCCGGCCAGCTTCGTCGCGGTCCCGGGCGTCGGCAGGTCGGTCACCGCGGTCACGTACTCGACCTCGGCCTGCTGGCGCGTCCGCGCGTCGAGCAGCGCCTCGGCCCTGGCGATCTCGTCGTCGCCGACGCGCCGGCGGACGGCGACGGGCATGACCGCCAGCTCGGCCTCGCGAACGTCCCCGATGGTGGCGGACGCGAGGCCGCGGTAGGAGAGCTGCGCCTCGACGGGGTTCGCGGCCTGCGGCGTGAAGCGGTACGTGCGCTCCTGCGTGGCCGGCACCGCGACGCCGTCCTGGCGTGCGGGCGCGAAGCGCCAGTTCGCGAGGGCCTTCGTCACCGCGTCGCGGAAGTGCTGGTCGAAGGTGCCGGACGGCTGCAGCGAGAGGATCTCGACCGCCGTGACCCGCCCGCGCGCGTCGATCGCGAGGCGCGCCTTGACCTCCGGCGCCTCGCCGGAGCCGGCGGTCTGCCAGGGCGTCATCGGGTTGACCGACCAGAGCAGGCGCGGCGGTTCCTCGCCCGCCCGCGCGGGGGCGAGCGACAGCCCCAGGGCGAACACCAGCAGCGCGGCCGCGCGGACGACGGCCGTACGGGTCACGGCGCGGCCCGGCGCGGTGGGGCTCACGGCGCGGCGGAAGGCGGTGGAACTCATGGCGCGGCGGAAGGGGAGGCGCGGCTCAGGGCGCCGCGGGCCGCGGCGCCGGGTGCGGGACCGCGGGCACCGGGTGTGCGGGCGCGCCGGGGCCGCCCCCCTTCAGCACGTTCGTGACGAGCGCGACCATCGAGCCGACGTCGGCCAGGTTCGCCGGCAGGATCATCGTGTTGTTGGTGCGCGCGAGCTTGCCGAACTCGGCGAGGTAGGCCTCGGCGACGCGCAGCTGGACGGCGTCGGGGCCGCCCGGCTGGCCGATCGACTCCGCGACCGCGCGCAGGCCGTCGGCCGTCGCGCGGGCGACCGCGAGGATCGCCGCGGCGCGCCCCTCGGCCTCGTTGATCTGCTGCTGCTTGACCGCCTCGGAGGCCTTGATCACCTGCTGCTTCTGCCCCTCGGCGTTGTTGATCGCGGCGTCGCGCACGCCCTCGGAGTTGAGGATCGTCGCGCGCTTCTCCCGCTCCGCGCGCATCTGCTTTTCCATCGCGGCGAGCACGTCCTGCGGCGGGGTGATGTTCTTGATCTCGTAGCGCAGGACCTTGACGCCCCACGGCTCGGACGCCTTGTCCAGCTCGCCGACGACGGAGATGTTGATGTTCGTCCGCTCCTCGAAGGTGCGGTCCAGCTCGATCTTGCCGATCTCGCTGCGCAGCGTCGTCTGGGCCAGCTGGATGATCGCGAACGTGTAGCTGGCGATGCCGTACGACGCCCGCTCGGGGTTCATGACCTTCAGGTACAGGACGCCGTCCACCTCGACCTGCACGTTGTCGCGGGTGATGCACGTCTGCGCCGGGATGTCGATCGCCTGCTCCTTCAGCGTGTGCCTGTAGCGGATCACGTCGAAGAAGGGGAGCAGGATGTGGAAGCCGGCCTCGAGCGTGCCGCTGAACTTGCCGAGCCGCTCGATCACGTACGCGCTCTGCTGCGGGACCACGACCGCGGTCTTGGCGATGATGATGACCACGAGCAGCAGGACGACGCCCGCCGCGATCAGCGCACCCGTCATCATGAGGACCTCCGGACGAACACGACGAGGCCCTCGATCCGCGCCACCCGGCAGCGGTCCCCCGGCTCGATCGGTTCGTCGCCCGCGTTGCGGGCATTCCAGGACGCGCCGCGCAGCTCGATCTTGCCCGGCGCCGCCGGCGCCATGGCGGACATCGCGACCGCCTCCTCGTCGACGAACGAGTCGACGGCCGGCCCGGGCCGCGGGCCGAAGCGGCGCAGCAGCGGGCCGCGGAAGAACAGCATCGCGACGGTCGAGAAGACCGCGAAGAGCAGCACCTGCATCCAGAGCGGCCCGGCGAGGCCGAGCGCGGCGAGCACGCCGACGAGCACGGCCCCCGCGCCGAAGAACAGCACGAAGAACCCGCCCGGCGTGAGCGCCTCGATGCCGAGCAGCAGCACACCGAGGGCGAGCCAGGCCCACCAGGCGACGGTCGTGGTTTCCATGGGAGCGCGTATTTTACGCCCGAACGCAGTCGCCGTGGGGCGGCGGGCGCGCGATGCGGCCTACGGCCGGCGGGCGAGGCGGGTCAGGGTGCGGTCGAGGGCGTCGGCGAAGCGGCGGACGTCGGCGGT
>JADHED010002373.1_pt1 | contig 13231 bp, 14 predicted proteins | sample 8952041 | NCBI WGS metagenome assembly JADHED01 (sample SAMN16124423, study PRJNA663239) | bioreactor sludge metagenome | isolation source: sludge (control) | place: India:Bengaluru | collected 2018-09-08
CCGCCACCGGCCCATTGGTGCCCCGCGGGGCTCATAGTCCCAACTTGAACCTGGGGTGACGGCATCGGCCTTGGGCGGCTCACGCTTTTCCAGCGCGGCAAGCCGGCGCTGCAGATCGTTCCATGCCGTGCCGCTGATCCAGGTGAACATCACGTGTGTCCTCGCTTTGCAGAGGGGGCGGTCTGCCGGCCCGAACGATGGTTGCGGCGGCGGGAGTCGTGCGCGTAAGCGGACGCCCTTGCGTCTACCCGCGAAGCGGGGATATGAGCCCCGCCTTAGAACCATTCCACGCCGCGGAAAATCACGCCGCTCGCCGGCGCGCGCGGCCGACTTGTTTGTGTCAAGCGAAAGCCGGTTTCGCTTGACACAAAGCCGTTTGCGTCTCTTTGACGCGACACAAGCCTGCGCCGGAATTGATCACGCCGCCCGCGGCAGCCGCTCGGCCGCAAGCTCATCGAATGTCCGGCCGTCGCCGTCGAGCATCGTCCGTTTGCCGCTTGCCGCCTGCCAGCGCTTCACCGCGACGTCGACGTATTGCGGGCTGATCTCGATCGCGAACACCCGCCGGCCCGTCGTCTCGCCGGCGATGATCTGCGAGCCCGAGCCGCTGAAGGGCTCGTAGCAAACCTCGCCGGGCCGGGCGTGCTGGCGCATCGGGATGGCGAAGACCTCCACCGGCTTCGACGTCGGGTGATCCGTCTTTTCGCCGACCTTCACCGTCGGCAGGTTCCACACCGTGCTCGGGTAATCGTCCGACACCCTGGGCGGCTTGTTGCCCTTGAGCCAGCCGAAGAAGCAGGGTTCGTGCTGCCAGAGGTAATACGAGCGGGTCAGGATGCCGCGGTCCTTGGCCCAGACGATCTGCTGGTGGACGAAGGCGCCGTACTTTTCCCACACGCTCTCGACCATCGCCTGCCTTCGGCTGGCGTGCCAGCAGTACCAGGCGGCGTTGGGCAGGATCGCGTGGTCGATGGCGGCCTTGATGAAGCCCTCGTAGAGCTCAGGGCCCTGGGAGGAGTCGTCCCAGGTGATGCCGTAGCTGTTGCCCCAATCTTTGTTCTTGTCGGCCGCACCCTGCTTCGACGGATGGTTGGTACCATCGTAGTCGACCAAATATGGTGGATCAGATGCGAACAAGATCGCCTTCTGGTTGTCCATGACGCGGATGACGTCATCGGCCTTGGTGCTATCACCGCACAATAGCCGGTGATCGCCCAACAGCCACAGATCGCCAGGGCGCGAGACCGGGTTGGCCGGCGGCTCGGGAATGACGTCGTCGCCGGTAAGGCCTTCGCCCTCGTCCAGCGGCGCCAGCAGCCGCGCCAAGTCTTCGCCCTCGAAGCCGGTGAGGTCGAGATCGAAGCCGAGCGCGTTCAGCGCATGCAGCTCGGCGGCGAGCAGTTCGTCATTCCACTCTGAAAGCTCGGCGAGCCTATTGTCGGCAATGCGATAGGCGCGCACCTGCTCCGGCGTCAGCTGCGACAACCGGATCACCGGCACTTCCGCGAGCCCCAAGTGCTGTGCCGCAAGAAGGCGCCCGTGGCCGGCGACGATCTCGCCATCGTCGGCGATCAGGAGCGGTGCCGTGAAGCCGAACTCGACCAGCGAGGCGGCGATCTTGGCGATCTGATCGTCGGAATGCATGCGCGCATTGTTCGCATACGGCTTCAGGCGCGCGATCGGCATGAGCTCGATCTGCTCGGGACAGAAGCGAAGCGAAGTCACGGGCGATGTCCTTGGCGGGAATGGGAACGTGAAAAAACCGGCTCCCAGACTTAGACTTGGAGGTGGATGCCGGTTCTGGATCCTGGCTGGCTTCCGGATTGGCTTCCGGGATCCACCGCTCGGATCGTATAACGCATTGAAATGTGGAGAGGATTTTCAGTGCCGAAGGGGCTTCTGGCTTGGCTGGCTTCCGTGGCTTCCCCGTTTTCGGGGCTCGCGCTAGGGATCCTTCGGGCTGCTGCCACCAGCGGTTGTAGTCTCGGGGAAGGACCCAAGATATCAACCACTTAGCAATGCCCGGAGAAGTTCCGGTGTCCCTTTCGCCTCCCAATCTGAAGCCCTAAACCATGCTCTCTTGCACCTTTCAGTTGTGCCGTTTGCCGTGCTTGCGGCGAATCGCGAATCAATGATCACGCATACTACATGTTGTGCCGATGTTTGTCAATAGCACAAAATGTGGCGCTCCGAGCTCTCGTTGCGCCCCCGCGCATTGCCGCCGAGGACGCCTGTCACCGCGAACGCGGCAACCGCCGCGGCCCTTGTCCGCTTACCTCGAATGAACATGTTGGCTGACGCTTCGCTGCCACCGCGACCCGCTGCAGGCCCAATGCGAAGCATCGCAATCTTCTACATGTTGTAACGGACGGTGTCAAGACGGCTAGATGTGGTGCGTTCCATGTGGGCGCTCTCACCATCGTTACTCGCGACGACCTCTTGAACGGACGGCGCTGAGCCCTCTGTTCACGGGTGGTGTGATCCTGGACATCGACCATGAACAGCGTCAAGAATGTTGCAACCATAAACAGCGCCGCAGAGGGGGAGATTTGCCCGGACTCGCCTCACCAGCCCTCTCATTCCGCGAGGTCTTTGTCAGCGGAACGAAGGTCGATCTCGATCCATACCGCTTGGTGATAAAGCAGGCCCTTGAGGAGGATGGGATCGGCGTCTTCCTGTTCGATTACGACGCCCAGCCAGCGATCGACGTCGTCGAATACTGTGTTAGGCGGGTTCGAGACATATCGGACGCCTACCTCGGTATCTACGGTTATCGGTATGGCTGGATACCGGCGGGACGACCGGAGGAGAAGTCAATTACCCACGTCGAGTACGAGACGGCCTGCGAGCGCTGGGTTCCGTCCGAACGCCACCGCCTCTTCCTCTTCCAGCCCGAGCCCGGCAGCTCCGCAGCGGCCGAGGTGGAGCAGATGGCCGAGGATGCTTTGGCGCGGGACTTTCCGGACAACGGTTCGTGCCCTGATTGGCAGGCACGGCGTCAGGCAAGCAGGGACAAGCAGAGTACCTTCCTCAACACGATCGCGGCCCCCTGCGTCGTCATCAATCGATTCAACACCCGCGATGACCTCAAACGAAGGGCTCCGCTCGCGGTTCGGAATGGCGAAGGATGGATAGACCAGCGAGCCGCTCCAACGCGCGGTCGACCACCTGTCGTCGCCAGCTACACTGGGTTCGGCGCTATTGGCCGGACTGACCAGCTTGAGACCCTTAACAGGGCCTGGAGCGCGGTCAATTCCCGTGGCGATTCTCCAGCCATCGCAGTCGTCGTTCATGGTGACCGAACCATGGGGCATCGTTGGTTCGCCGACTCGCTCCAACGCTGGGGCGGATGGGAGGGACCGCGAGATCACTTGCGGCTGATCCCACCCGAGGTTCGGACGGAGCCAGCGTGGCTCAGAAACACGATGATCGCCGGCCTTGCACCCGGATCCGCCGCTCCTGTAGCCGACTTCCAGATGCTCGCTGCTGCGATCCAAAATCGCTGCACCAACGGCCCCACTGTCGTGATCCTCGATCACATCGAGCGAATGCGCGGGGTCTTGGCGGCCTTTCAAGGCGAGTTCTGGGTACCCCTGCATAACGCGCTTCGCGAGCTGTGGACCGTGCGTCCGCCCCGCCATCGCTTCGCCCTTGTCGTGATCCTGCGCACCCCCCTCGCCAACCCGCTGCCGCCGTTTGTGTGGCCGGACGCGGTCACTGATCCGCTTCTCGACTATGATCGTCTGGTGCCCCTGCCGACGCTGGGCAAACTGAAGAAGGCAGACCTTAAGCGTTACGTGAGGGATGTTCTAAACAACTGGACGATCAACGACGCGGACATTGCCCGGCTGACAGGCCGCGGTGTTCCCGAAGACGTCTTCGGCAGGCTCGTCGCCGATGATCTGATCGATCTGGCAGAAAGGAATTAGGCCGTGTCCTACAAGCCCTACACCGGAGGGAACGCACCCTTCTATGAGTTGGGTGCGCAGTCGGCCGATATCGTCAATCTGGCGATCGACCTCGGCCGCCCGCTGCTCGTTGAGGGTGAGGCCGGCTGCGGCAAGACCAAGCTCGCCGCCGCGATCGCCTATGAACTCGATCTCGGCCAACCCGTGTACGTGCCGGTCAAGAGCACGTCTCAAGCCAAGGACCTGCTCTACCACTACGATGCCCTTCGCCGCTTGCAAGACTCCCAGAACCCTGATCGACGCGATAAGGCCTGGCATGTCTATCCGTACATCCGGCTGCAACCGCTGGGCCGCGCGATCCTCGAAGGCAAGGCGTCGGTTATTCTGATCGACGAGGTGGACAAGGCCGATATCGACTTTCCGAACGACCTTCTCGACGTGCTTGAGGCCTTCACGTTCGAGATCGAGGACCTGCCGACGGACGAAAGGACGGATTTTTTCCAAGCCAACCGTCTTTCACTGCCGACGCAGGCTGGCTCAGCACAACGGCCGATCGTCGTGATCACCAGCAATCGGGAAAAGCCCTTGCCCGAGCCGTTCCTGCGTCGCTGCATCTACCTTGAGCTTCGCTTTCCTGAGCAGGCGGAGGTGTTAGCGGGCATCGTGCGCAAGAATCTTGGCGTCGATCTCCAAGACATCCCTGAGGATCTTCTGCGTGCCGCGGTCGAGGGCTTCCAGCGCGTCCGCAAGGAGGCCACCGACCGCGGCGCCAAGAAACCCCCGGCGACCAGCGAACTGATCGATTGGGTCAAGGTACTGTTGTGGCGGCGGATTGACGCTGAGACGATCCACGAGAAGGGGGCGAGACCGCCCTACTTCGAGCTGCTGCTGAAGACGATGCATGATCTCAGGATCTTCCAAGAGGAAAATCCGGGCGCATCCGCATGACTGAAGCTGCCCGTTCGCCGATCCTTGATGCGGTGTTTCACGAACTGCGGGCGCGGGGCGTGGCCGTCGGCATCCGCGATTACTGTGACGCGTTGCGGGCATTGCGGATCGGTTACGGCGTCGGCAATCGTAATCATCTGCGACGGCTCTGCCATGCGCTCTGGGCCCGCTCGGAGGACGAACGCCGCATCGTCGACATGGTATTCGAGGCGATTCCGCCGCCAACCGATGATGAGATCACAGCCGTTGCGCCGTCTTTGCGCCTTACCAGCGGCGATGGCTCGGAATGGCCGCCTGATCGGCAGGCAAAAGAGGAGGGAGCCGACGAGGCGGGGGCGCCGGTGCCCGCAGCGACCTTGGAGCCGCGCGCCGGGATCGAGTTTGTCTCCCACCGCGGCGAGAGCGATCTGCCGCTGCCGCGACTGGGCGTGGGCGCGCTGGCGCGCAGTGAGACCTTCGTCGTCGAGCCACAGGCGCCAGTAGCGGAGCGAACGCTGGCGATCCTGTGGCGCCGCCTGCGATCACCATCGCGGACTCGCCACCGCATCGGCCGCGACGTCGACGTCGCGGCGACGATCGGCGATTACTGCCGCCACGGCGCCCTTGCCAACCTCGCCTACCGTCCGCAGCGGCTGAACACCGCGCGCCTTCTGATCCTTGCCGACGCCAGCCCCAGCATGGCACCCTGGTCTCCCCTGCTGAGCGCTTTGTCCCGCTCGCTCGCGCACGGACGGCTGCAATCGTCGGAGCTTTTTTACTTTTCCAACTGGCCGCGCCAGTTGTTGTTCCGCACCTCTCTCCTGACCGAGCCTGAGCCGATGGAGAGGGTACTTCGCGATAACGCCGGCGCGGCGCTCTTGATCCTTGGCGACGCCGGTGCCGCCCGCGGGACCTTCGATCGCCGCAGGCTCGACGCCACAGACGCCTTCCTCGGCCGCGACTGCCGCCGCCACGAGCTGCGTCCGATCGTTTGGATCAATCCTGTTCCCCGCGTGTTCTGGGCTGGAACGACGGCCGCCGCCCTGCATCAGAGATCGCGTGCATCCTTCCTGCCGCTCGATGAGACGTCACTGATCCGCGCCGTCGATATCCTGCGGGGGGCAAAGGCAGCATGATTGCCCGCGCGAGCGAACGGCATCCCGGCCCGCCCCCTCTCTGGGATGGCGAGCCGCTTGACGTCCGCGATGCGTTTGACCGGCTTGACGGCTACGGCAGGACCTATGGACAGGTTGCGCTCCGGTTGCTGCTGCACGCGGCCGTCCCACAGACGCTGCGCCCCGATCTGGTCAACCTGTTGCGCGTCAACTTCCTGCCCGAGGCCGGCCGGGATGCCAGCATCGATGCCGATCTCTTGTTCTCCCCTCTCTGCGAGCATTCCGGCGCCGGCTTTTACCGGATGGATGCGGAAGTCCGGCGCCACGCTATTGCCCTGCTCGATGCGGTCTACAGTCCGGTGCCAGAGCCAAGGTCGCGCCGTATTGCCCGCTTTCTCCTCGCCTATGCCGATTCCTGCGAACGTCGGTCTCCCGCTGGGCCTGATCCTTTGCTGCGAGAGTTCCTCGATATTCAGCGCTGGGTCGCGATCGCCTTTCTCGATCCGGCCCGGGCCGCGGCTCGTTTTGCCGAAGCGCTGCAGCGGGAGGTCGAGGTTGGCGCCACGGCCGTGCACCTGCGCTTGTCGGGTTTGGCCGCGGCGCTGGCAATTCCGCTGACCGGTCACGCCGAACTGATCGTCTATGCCCGCGGCCTCGACGCGCTGGTGAGCGGCGATGTGGAGTACGGGCGCGCGATCATGCAGCGGCTCGGCGATCGCGAGCTGAACATCGGCGGCATCCGCTTGACCGCGCCGACCCGTGTGCTTTCCGCCTTTCCAGAAAGACTAAAGCCCGCGTTGAGCGGCACCAGAGTTTTTGTTGTCTCCGCCGATCCAGATCGTGAGATCGCGGCGAAACTGCTGGACCTGATGCAGCGCGAGGGAGCGGAGGTGGTTTGGAGCACACAGGAGCCGGTCACTCATCGAGGAGAGCTGGTTACACACGGAGGAGAGCCGGTCACATTTACGCGGATCCGCGATCCTGGGCAGGCGATCGCGAGCGCCAACTGCGCACTCGTTCTCTGGTCGTTTGCAGCGGCCAAAAGCGAATTCGTCCACAAACAGGCGATTATCGCTCTGAGGCAGGGTAATGTGCTTCCAGTTAGGCTGGACGACAGTCGGCTCGTACCTGAGCTCCGCTCGATAATGCACGCCGACCTTCGTGGCTGGCGCGGCGACCAAGAAGATCAGAGGCTCCGGAAACTCATTGCGTCGATCGCCGCGATTGCAGAACAGGGGGCGGCAGCTGTTGCCGCCGCCGCTTCACACCCTCGAACGCGCCTCCCCGACTTCGCCATCTTCCGCGACATCGACGCGCCTTGGTGCCCGGAGATGGTCGTGATCCCGGCCGGCACGTTCCTGATGGGCTCGCCGGAGAAGGAGGAGGGACGCTACGGCGACGAAGGACCGCAACATAAGGTGACGATCGGCGCCCGATTCGCCATCGGCCGCACTCCGGTGACGGTGGGTGAGTATCGCCAGTTCGTCGAGGTGACCCACCATCGCCACGAGGGCGGGATGCGCGTCTGGACCGGTTCCGAATGGAAGGACGATGCGTCCAAGAGCTGGCAGGATCCGGGATTCGCGCAAGCCGATCGAAATCCGGTCGTCGGGGTGAGCTGGCGCGATGCCGTAGCCTATTGTGAATGGCTCGCAAAAGAGACCGGCGAGGCCTACCGCTTGCCTTCGGAAGCCGAGTGGGAATATGCAGCCCGAGCCGGGACGACGACGCGCTATTGGTGGGGTGATGCGATCACGCCGAAGAACGCGAACTACGTCGAATCGAAGCTCGGCAAGACCACCGAGGTCGGCGCCTATCCGCCGAACCCCTGGGGTCTTTACGACCTGCACGGCAACGTCTGGGAGTGGGTGGAGGATGTCTGGCACGACAGCTATAAGGGTGCGCCAACGGATGGTTCGGCGTGGACCGAGGGCGAAGGAAAAGATTCCTCCCGCCTCCGCGTCATCCGTGGCGGCTCCTGGTACTTCAATCCGTGGGGCCTCCGCTCGGCCGGCCGCAGCAGGGACCTACCCGACTTCCGCAACGACTATCTCGGGTTCCGGGTTGCCCGGACCCTTTCTTAGGACTTGAATCTTTACTGCTTTACCTCTTGGGGTCCAGGGGCTTTAGCCCCTGGTCGATTTTTTTGAGCGATGAATTCGCGTGCCTGACAACAGCAAGCACACCGGCGTCGCCCTGGAGAAGGCCTATCAGTTCACACTGTGGCTGGTGCCGACGGTCGAGAAGTTTCCGCGCACGCAGAAGTTCTTGCTCGGCGACCGCATCCAGGCCGCCGCCATCGACGTGCTGGAGGGCCTGGTGGAGGCCACCTACACCCGCAGCCGAGCGCCGGTGCTGCGCGCCGTCAACCTGAAGCTGGAGAAATTGCGTCTTTTGTTCCGCCTCGCGACCGATTTGCAGATCCTCGATCTCCGCCGCTACGAGCATGCGGCGCGGCACCTTGACGAAATCGGCCGCCTCGTCGGCGGCTGGCTGAAGGCAAGCCATGCCCCCGAAGCGGCATGACGACCTGTTCGATGCGATCGCCAGCTTCCCGGCGCTGCGCGCGGCGGCGAAGCGGGCGATCAAGGGCAAGCGCGGCAAAGCGATGCCGGCCGCCTTCATGGCCGGGCTCGAACGCGAGATCCTGAGGCTCGAACACGAATTGCGGTCCGGCACCTACCGGCCGGGCGGCTACGTCGAGATCCGCGTCGAGGACCCGAAGCCGCGCATCGTCTCCGCCGCGCCGTTCCGCGACCGCGTCGTCCACCATGCCCTGTGCGCCGTCATCGAGCCGATCTTCGAGCGCGGCTTCATCTTCGACAGCTACGCCAACCGCAAGGCCAAGGGCACGCATGCTGCCGTCGCCCGCTACGAGCGATTCCGCGACCGCGCAGGCTTCGTGCTCCGCTGCGACATCTACCGCTACTTCCCCTCGATCGACCATGCGATCCTCAAGGCCGATCTCCGCCGCCGGATCGCTTGCGAACGCACGCTCTGGCTGATCGATGCCGTCATCGACGGCTCGAACCCGCAAGAACCGGTGCACATCCACTATCCCGGCGATGATCTGTTCACACCTTGGGCGCGCCGGCGCGGCCTGCCGCTCGGCAACCTGACCAGCCAGTTCTTCGCCAACCTCTATCTCGACGGCCTCGATCACTTCTGCACCGAGGTGCTGCCGACCCTGGGCTATCTGCGCTACGTGGATGACTTCGCGCTGTTCGCGGACGATCCGGACGTTCTCGGAGAGTGCCGCCGCCGGATCGGCGATTTCCTCGCCATCCGGCGGCTCAGCCTGCATCCGCGCAAGACGGTCATCCGCCCGGCGGCCGAAGCGGCCGCCTTTCTCGGCTATGTGCTGGCGCCAGGGCGGCGATGGTTGCCCGAGGACAATGTGTGTCGCTTCCGCAACCGCTGGCGCGGCCTGCGCGACCGCGTGCGCACCGGCACCCTGCCGGAGGAGGAAGCCGCGCGCCGGGTGCGCTCCTGGATCGCACACGCCCAACACGCGCAGACGTGGCGCCTGCGCCACGCGATGTTTTGCGGCGGGCCGTTCGAGCCTGCCGCGCCAACGACCTTCCGCGATGGCCCCTTGGGCCGCAAGCGGGAGCCTGGCCGGCCCCCTCCCGCAACCGCGTCAACCGTGGCGGCTCCTGGAACAACAATCCGAGGAACCTCCGCTCGGCCAACCGCAACAGGAACCAACCCGACAACCGCAACAACAATCTCGGGTTCCGGGTTGCCCGCACGCTCCTGAACAGCCAGAGTCGGCGCGTTCACGGACGCGACCGGGTGAGCACGAAGGGCGTCCAGGGCCGGCCATGATGAGCGCGTACGCCCGGCGGCGGTCTTGATCCTCATCGGATGACGGCCGCCGGGCAACGTCTCACGTGGGCCGCGATGCTTCACGCACAGCCGCTGGGGCCAAGTCAGCGAGGCACCTTCGAGCTTCTCTCGTACCCGTACCACCCCGCCAGCACCCCCAGCGCCGCCACCAGGATGCCTTGCGCCTGTTCCACCCTGACCGGCCGCCCGCCCCAGCCCTGCCGCATCGCCCACTCGCGGATCGAGCGCTGCAGGCCGACGACGTGCCAGACGCAGCTGCCCGCAGGGCTGCCGAGGCCGCCCAGCGCGTCGAGGGCCTTGCCGAGACGGCGGCGGGCATCGACCTGCGCGTCGGTGAGATCGCCGGGCCCACCGCCGCTCGGCACTCGGACGAGCGGCATGCAGCGCACGACATCGAAGCGGGCGATGGTGAACTGGGCCTGAAAGTCCCGCGCGGCGTCGTGCATCGCTTTCGTGATCGTGCCGGCGCGCAGCATGATGCCCAGCGTGTCGACGGTGCGATGGTGGACGACCGGCCGGCCGTCGGGATCGGCCTCGTAGACCGCCTCGAGGGTGCCGTCGGGACGCGCGATAGCTGGAACGCCGCTTGTCACGATCGTCGCCTTCTCTCGTTTGCGCCGCGCCATCACGCGATCTCCCTCTGTCCGTAGAGCCGCGTCGCCTCGTTGACGACGGCTTGGCGGATGATCTCGTCGCGAACATCGGCCGGCCGGATCACCGCAATCCCCTGTTTCCGCCACGCCGCTCGGCGCATGGCGAACAGCTCGTCCTCGTTCGTCGCCGTCCGCGGCAGGTGCCGCTCCAGCGAGCCGCGTACGCCGCTATGCACGGGTCACCTCCCGCAAGCACGCGGCGTAGCCAGCGACATCGACGATCGAGTCGAGGTGCTTTGGATCGTGGCTGAGCCTGGCGAGCTTGAGATCGATCAGGCACAGCGCGACTTGCGCCGGGGTGACAGTGATGCCGAGCACCAAGGACCAGCGCGCGGCGACCGCCTCGAAGCTCTCCGCCGCCGGCCCGTAGCTCCGCTCGCGGTGTTCGATCACGCCGGCGGCGTGTTGCAACAACATGGCGCCGTTCATCGCGCCCCTCCGATCCCGTGCGCGATCGCCCAGTCGAGCAGTGCGAGCGCGTCGGCCTCGTTGTCATCACAGGGGCTGAACCCGAGCCGACGGACGGCGGCGATTACCGCCTGCTTGTCGGCGTTGCCCTTGCCAGCGATGTGCCGTTTGATCGTGCCCACCGGGACACCCTGGTAGGGGATCGAGTTCGCCTCGGCCCAGGCGGTGAGGTGCGCGACGTAACCACCGTAAGCGTGGCCGGCCGCGGTGCCCAAATGCCGGCGTACCTCTTCGAACACCACGACGCCGACGCCGCCGGCGGTCTCGTCGATCTCCTGCAGCCAGGCGCGGAAGCGCAGCCAGATCATCCCGCCGCCCTCGAACCGGCCGGGGCGGAATTCCTGGACACCGCTCGCAATCGCGCCGTCGCGGCTGCGCACGGCCCAGCCCGTTCTCTGCCCCAGATCCAGAGCGAGGATCACCGGCGGTGTCGGCCGGCCGCCGGCGAGCGCCTCGATCGGCGGGGCTGTCCCAACGCTTGCATCGGGGTCAAGTCTGGTGAGAGTCATGGTCGCCATGGAAAACCTCCATCGGGTTGTCGTGGTGCGGGCGGTGGCGTCGCCGGCCAAAGCTGTCGCCACCGTCCGTTTCTGTGTCGCTGTCGTGGTCATCGGTGCTCATCGCGGCAGTCCGATCGCCGGATGCCGTTCCGCCCATTCGCTCCAAGCCGCCAGCCGGCGCTTGATGCAGGCGAGATCGGCGGGCTCGTAGCCGTGCGGCGGATAGCGGATGCCGCGATCGAAGATGCTGGTGCCATCGACGAGCATCGTTTCGGCATCGCCGACGACGATCATCACCGCGACCGGCCCGCTCCTGCTCAGCCGCTGATAGAGCAGCCGTTGTCCGGTCGGCAGCTCGCGCGGCTCGCTCTTCCATTCCAGAAGCAGCGCGTTGCCGCCGATCTCGACGATGCCGTCGACATCGCCGAAGCTGATCCGGCCGGGGAAGCAGTCGGCGAACAGCTCGATCTTCGGCCGCCGCTTCAAGTTGAAGCAGCCCTGGGCCGCGCAGTCCCAGCGCAGCGGGTTGTAGCCCGGCGCTGCCATCATCGAATGAACCCGAAGCCGCCGAAGGTTTCGCGGAACCGCTCGAGGCCGGGGCCGAAGTAGAAGAACGCCTGGCCCTGCGTCGGTGCAGCGATCTCACCGCAAGCGCCGACAAAGCGGATCCGGCCGCGGGTGAAGCAGAGCGCGGTGCACTGACCGGCGGCGGCATGGAACCAGGCCGTGTCGGTGTAGTTGTGGGTAAGCAGGATCGCTTCGGTTGCCCGGCCGGCATTCACCTCGAGGAGCAGCTTTTCGATGAAGCGCGCGATCTCGGGTTGCGCGTACGGCGGATTGAGCCAGATCCGCCCGTGCCATTCGTGCTTGAGGCCATCGTCGTCGCGGGTGAAGAAGCGGGCGGCGCGGATGGTCTCTTGTGCGGCCGGCGCACTCGCCGGATCGAGGTCGATCGATTCTAAGCAGGCACGCGCCGCCTCGATGTACGGTGCCGGCGTGTACCACTCGTTCTCGCCGGTGAAGTGGCTGCGGAAGTGGCCGCCCTTGACCGCGCGCTGGATATCAGCGTTGGTGGGCACGCGGCCTTCGTTGAGAGCGGCCTGGACCGCCTCGTCGACGACCGCCTCGCCGGCGTCGCGCATCTCCCGCCATTCGGCGACACGTTGGCTTGAGATGCCGAGCTCGTCATAGGTGGCAGGCGAAACCTGCCCGAACTCCGGGCAGGTTTTTGACGGGCGCCCTCCGCCCGTCGCATCCGTCGCCACCTCGCCCCGTTGCTGCGCCGCGTCGATCTCATCCGCCATGCGGATCTCGGCGCGTTTGATGAGCAGCAGGCAATCGGCCTGCGTCTCGTGCGCAGCCTTCTGTAGTTTGGCGTAGTGCAGCGCTGCCTTGGCGGCGGCCCGCACCTCGAGGATTTCCGCCGACGTGCGGGCTTGGGCGAGCCGATTACGGGCACGGTCGATGAGTGCCGGCAGCGAGCAGGCGGCACCGTTGACGATCGGCGTCGCCGGAGCAGGAAGGGAGATGATGGTCATGGTGAAGGCTCACAGCAGTTGTGGGCCTTCGGCTTCGGTCACTGCAGAGTGTACAGACTCTGAGCCCAGAACACAAGATGTTGCGATATGCCTGCGACGCGGTTCGGTCCCGAGACCGAAGTCGGCGCCAAAAGCGAAGTAACTTCGGTTTTGCGATCCGGCGCTGACGCGGTTCGGTGCCGAGAGCGAGGTCGGCGCCAAAAGCGACGTTGCGTCGCTTTTGCGATCCGGCGGCGGCGGGGTTCGGTGCCGAGAGGGAAGTCGCCGGTGAGT
>JADHED010002375.1_pt1 | contig 13231 bp, 18 predicted proteins | sample 8952041 | NCBI WGS metagenome assembly JADHED01 (sample SAMN16124423, study PRJNA663239) | bioreactor sludge metagenome | isolation source: sludge (control) | place: India:Bengaluru | collected 2018-09-08
AACGATACTCTACACAAAAATACAAACGGCTACAATATTATTTAATATGCTCTAGGGAAGCAGGTGTTCAATCTCTTCGGAGTCCTTGAGCACAACGGTTCCAATTTCAAGATGGGCACAAGCAAACAAACCAACTTCTCCGGGCAGAAAGGAAGTCGTTTTCGCTGAGGTTGAATGTGACAGAAAGATCGGTCCACCAGAGGCTGAAGCCGTAGTCGAGTCCGTCGCGAAGCACGTTGACGCCGTAATACATGTAAAGGCTGTCCCAACCGGTGCTGAGTTCCGCATTCCAAAAACCGGATTCCCCGGTGCTGGCGGAAAGAGGCGCCTCACAGGTTTTGCCATCCGCAGCCCGAAGGATGCAGGCGGAGCACATGCCGAGCAGGCAGACGGCGAGAAGGGTTGATGGCACGGTTCTCACGTTTTGCGGATTATGTCGAAGAAAGGAGGATGTAGGTGCCAATCCCCGTGATGATGATGGCGGCCAACTTTTGGACGATACTCCTCGGGTGGATGTTTTCCCGCGCCAGCTTCGGAAAGAAGACAGTCAGGAAAAACCCGATGGCGAAAACGAAAATCGGCTGTAACGATTCGGCCAGCAAGACAAGCGCGACCGGGGCCAGCATGTAGGCGAATGCAACGACAATGTTCCCGAGCATGTAGGCCCCTTCGTTGAGCGCGTTCAGGGAAAGAACGGGGAGCGAGTTTCGGCGGAAGGTTTTCAGGAAGTGATTCCGGTAGACGGGAGCGACAAGAAAAATCAGCACCCCCACAACAACCATCATGACGTGTTCCCAAAAAAGAGAACGCCAGACGTTTTCCTTGAGGGCCACCGCCTTGAAGATGACGGATTCCAGCGCCCAGCACGTCACGGCGATCAACATGTGGCAGACAGTGGTCCAGCGGAGTCGAAATTTATTCTCGCGGATTTCAAAGGAAATGAGGCTCGTTCCGAAAATGATAATGCCCATCGCCAGAAGCTGGGTTCCGGTGAGGGTCTCGCCCAGAAAGACATACCCGAAGACGCAAGCCATCACCGGAACGAGCTGGTAAAACACGATGACGACCGAGGCCTCGTCGTCCTTGAGGGCGAGGAGGTAGAACCACAAAACGCAAATACCCAGCACGCTCACGCACGTCAGCGCGGCGATGCTCTTTTTATCGACATCAAAAACCGTGGTGTCACCCAGATAGATAAACGGCACGGCAAAAAGCGAAAGGAGTGACGAAAAAAGAATCAGCGTGCCGACGCCACCCTCCCGGAAAAATCTGTTCAGAAGAAATTTGTCGATGTGGTTGGTCAGCGCGTAGAGCAGCGGGCCAACCAGGGCGAGGAGGAACCAGGTCATGGAGTGGAAGGGTTGATGGTTCCTGCCCGCACAATTGCGCCTTGAACCGGGAACCTCGGGCAGTTAGCTTCCAAGCATGGGTGTGACGCTTGACATTCCCGATGAAGTTCTTGCCTCGCTTCAGGAGAGGGGCGGGGATGTCGGGGCATGCCTGCTTGTGGAACTGGCATGTGCCCTGTATCAGCGCGGCATGGTTTCTTTCGGCAGTGCCGCCGAAACAGCCGGACTCCATCCGTTCGCGTTTGGGCACGAGTTGACCCGGCGCGGGATCCCGCGCACTTACGGCAATGCCGAAATGTGCGAGGACGCCGCCTATGTCGCCGGTCGTCAGTAATACCTCGCCGTTGACCAATCTCGCCGTTATCGGACGGATTGATCTGGTGAAGGAACAGTTTGAAACAGTTCTTGTGCCGGAGGCCGTCTGGACCGAAATGCTGGCTCTTCCCCACGCGGAGGGTCGCAAAGCATTGTTGTCCGCCAAAGAAACAAGCTGGCTCCGCGTCGTTCCGGTTTTCGATGCGGCCCTGCCGGACAGCCTTCGTCTCCTCGGCTTGGATGCGGGGGAATCGGAAGCCGTCGCGCTGGCCCGGGAACAAACGGCGTCCTTGCTCCTGATGGATGAGAGAAAAGGACGGCTGGTCGCAAGACGCCTCGGCCTCAAGGTCACTGGAGCTCTCGGAATTCTTGCCGCCGCCTTCAAACACGGCAGCATCCCGTCGGCCAGGACGGAGATCGCCCGGTTGAAGAGTGAAGCCGGGTTCTATGTTTCCTCCGAAGTCGAGGCTCACACACTGAAAATTGCCGGAGAAATTGCCTGAAAAAGGGTTCCGGGGTGTCTGGATTTTATTCACGAGGAAGAGATTCCTTCTGGATGTGCGCTTCCAAGAAGTTTTGAAAGTGCCCCGTGTATTTCTTTTGCACGACGGACAACTTCCAATCCTCGTTGGTGATAACCCTGCGGCAATCAGGCGAACCGCAACGGCAATTCATGCGATAGGGAGGCCCTCCGAGGCAGGTGCCGTAGTCGAAGCAAAGCTCTTCCCCCGGCTGGATGTCCCGCAGGGTCACAAGAAACAACTGACCGAGAAAACCGAGGTTGGGATCGCAGGAATGATTGACATAATCCGCTCCGGCTTCTTTTCCGGCAAGCGGTCCAATGACGAAGTTTTCAGAAATCTGGAGTCCGAAATCGCCGGTTCTTTCGTCCAATTCCATGACCCGGCCGCCGAACACGAAGGCGAGCGTTCCAGAGGAAATATCTTGTTTTGCAAAACATCCGCGTCCGCCTCGGGGCGAAGTGCCAGATACAACACGTTCGTCCATCCAGTGAAAGCCGCTGCGGCGGCCATGCCCGGGAGGGTGAGACTCCGTCCGAACCCATATTTTACGGCTCACACGGAGCCTCACCCTCCCGGCGTCGAGCTTCCGCTGTAAATGCCAGGCAAACCATCCGTTGTAGCTGGCTTGGAATTCGGGACGTGTCCAGTCGTCTTCCGCCACCTTTCCCCGACACAAAGACGATCCGCAGTGGCATTCCATGGTCCAGTAACTCCCGCTCTCGGGATTGCTGTGCATGACCATCGCGTAGTCGTAGCAAATCTCTTCCCCGGCGCGGATGTCCCGCATTGCCACGAGGAAAAGCTGTCCATGCCAGCCCGCATTTGGGTCACAGGAATGGTTCACGTAATGTTGCGGCATAAGGGGGATTTCCTCGGGCGTGCGTGGCCCCATCGAAAACCACTCGGAAATCTCAATCGGCATGTCCACGCATTCGGGCGGAAGATGATCCTCGTCCTCGAGCGTGAGGATCGGCCCGCCGCATACGAAGAGGGTTGTTCCCTTGGGAATAGTCGCCTTGGCAAAAACTCCCAAACCATAGCGCTCGGTCTCGCGAACTTCCAGTGCCGGATGCATCCAGGAATAGGGCGGTGCTTTCATGGGATTCGCTCCAAGGGGTTGCTGTTTTGAAATCTCATGGTAACTTCTGGGCATGATCGTTGAGCTTCCAGAAGCCGAAATTCGGGGGACCGGGATGACAAGCAGCTTGGCGAAGCTGGAACTTGCCGTGGCATTGTATCGCGACCGCAAGGTCTCCCTTGGACGGGGTGCCAAATTGGCCGGCCTGCCATCTCCGGAATTTCTCCGCCAAGTCGGACGCCGGGGAGTAACCGTGAATTACGACATTGCGGATCTCGAAAAAGACTTCGCTGCTCTCTCCTCTTTGCCTTAGCCGTGCTGGTCGTCTGCGACACTTCCCCGATCTCGGCGATGATCACGGTTGGCCGCGCCGGGTTGCTGGCAGAACTCTTCGGTGAAGTGGTGATTCCGCCAGCCGTATTTGAAGAGTTGTCCGCTTTCCATAATGCCATTCCGTCGTGGGCAAAAGTTGTGGCTGTGCGAGATCTCACCAAGGTTGGGCGATTTTCCGATGTGCTCGACAGGGGCGAAAGTGAGGCGCTTGTGTTGGCGGTGGAACTCGGTGCGGATTTCTTGTTGATGGACGAGAAAGCGGGCCGTGAAATTGCTGCGCTTGAAGGCCTGCAGGTCATCGGATTGCTCGGTGTCGCGCTTCGCGCCAAACAAGTCGGCCTCCTTGACTGCACGATGAAGCAACTGTTGTCGGAATTGGAATCCCTGGCGGGTTTTCGGATGTCGCAGGAACTGAAGAGCCGCGTGATCATGCTTGCAGGGGAGGAGTGAGAGAGGTTTCGTCCCGGGATGGCGGGAGATGATCCTCGTCCCCAAGTGTGAGGATCGGTCCGCCGCAGACAAAGAGAGTTGTTTCTTTGGGAATCGTCGTCCTGGCAAAGACTCCGAGGCCATAGAGTCCTGTCTCGCGAACTTCAATTTCCAGCGCCGGATGCATCCAGGAATAGGGCGGCGCTTTCATGGGATTCGATCCAAGGGGTTGCTGTTTTGAAATCTCATGACCGTGCTTGATCGTTGGGACTTGCTCCTTCGTGTTTCAGGGCATAAATTGCCGACGGATCCGTTTTATCTCCATGAATCTTCCACTTACTGCGGAAATGCATCGCGACGGCGAGTGGTTTGTCGCATTTTGCCCTGAAATCCCGGAGGCAAACGGCCAGGGTCTTACGCAGGAAGAATGCCTCGAAAGCCTTCGGCAGGCGATTCTTCTCCTGCTGGAAGACCGCCGGGAGGAATCGCAAAGCCGTCACTCGACGAGAGTCCCGTTGCTGCAACTGGCATGAAGCGGCGTGAGTTCGTGCGCCACCTTGAAAACAACGACCGTCCGCTGAAGCGGGAGGGCGGTTCCCACTCGATCTACTGGAATCCCGCAACCGGGAGACGCGAACCCGTGCCCCGGCACAGTGAGATCCCAGACATGTTGGTGCGGAAAATCTGCCGCGCATTGGATATTCCCCAGCCTTAGGGCGTCCGCTTCGGGGGCTTTTCATGGCGCAAAAGAAAGAGTGGGTTGATGCGCCACGGTAAAGTCCGCGTTCTCGCCGATGTCGTGGCGATAGAACATGCCGGGAATGACAATTTCCTCCGCCAGCGCGAGAGCTTGACGGCGGGCGGTGGCGACATCCGGACCGTGTCCAGTAACATGCATGACGTAACCCGTGTCGTCGCTGATGACATGGCGGGCGGGAACGGAATGATTCTGGAATGTCACCCCTTCAAAATGAAGATGCGCCTGCTCAACGGGGTCAAGTTGCCGCCGGAACCGGACCGTCGAACCACGAACCCCGGCTCCCCGCCGGTCCGAAGGCAACCCGAACGGAAACGGCGGCGCGGCCAGGAGAATCGCGACCCCGTAGCCCGGACGCCATCGCAGGTCGAAGGTTCTCCCATCGGCAATCGCGGAGAGAAAATCTGTCCACGGTGAAAAATGGAACGCCATTTGCACTTGGGTTGCGGGATAGCCGAACCGGGTCGTTGCCTCGAGCGGCCAGATTCCTTCGTCATTTGTGATACAATTGATGTCGATGTCTCCACGGAAGCCGGCTTCTGCGAGCCACGGTTTCAGCTTGGCAAGGACAGCCTCAAAGAGCGGATGGGCTTCCGTGTAATGCATCGCTGTTCCCATCTCCGCAGTATTCGGCCCGAGAGAACCGGGAAACAGGCGCTTGTGTTCAACGTTCAACTCGATGGGGCCAACCCAGTCGAAGCCGTTGAAATACCGTGCCACGCCGATCTCCCGTCCAAACATCCGCTTTTGAAGGATCGTCCCGCAATCGTGACACCGGGAGGGTTGCATTTCATGCGCATTTCCCATTTCGCATTTCCCATTCGTGCAAAGGCACGAGCCCGACAGCGAATCCAGAATATCCATCACATCACTGCCATCGGGCATTTCGCCCACATAACACGAGGCCTTCGGAGCGTTTCCGTTGTGCTTGATCACCCAAGGCGCGGGTTTTTTACGGACGAAATCCGCCGCCTCCGCACAGGTGGGAAAGAAATGCATTTCCGGAACCTGCATCCCGCATTGCTCGAAAACCCGCATGGCATACAAGCGGTCGTGTTCCAAACGGTCCCCCAACGCGCTGCCGCCGACCACGCGGAATCCCTCCGCCCTCAGCGAATCCTGCAACTCCCCGAACCCGTTGTCATCGCAGACAACAAGCCCCTCCCGTCCCACCCAATCGAGTCCGCTCTCCATCGTGGAGACTTTCGTGATCAGCCCGTCGAGCGTGTGCGCAAAAACCGGATCGCCACAATGCGCCCGCACATCGGCCCCCTCGAGATGAAGTCGCCGACACAGGCTCGCACCGGAGAAATCGCGGGAAAGAAACAGGAGTTTCATGATTTTCCTCCTCCCGGCAACAGCCCCGCCATGGAAGCGATGCCGCTGCCGAGCTGCCGCCTTTCGACCTTGGCGGCGAGTTCGCAGCGGGTGACGAGGCGGTCAAGAAACGTTCTGTCGGCATCATCGGTGCCGATGGCCATGATCTCTATGCCGTGACGGGTGGCTTCCTTTGCGGCTGCCAGTGCGGCATCGGCGTCGTCCGGGATTCCGTCAGTGACGACGCAGAAGACTTTGCCTCCAGGACATCGGGCGATTTTTTCCATGGCAAGGACGATGGCGGCGGCGAGGTCGGTCGAGCCTGCGGCTTCGAGTTTTGCCAGGCATTCTGCGAATCCGGCGATCCCGGCACGGGCTTCCCGGTAGCATCCCGGAGTTGAGGCGAAGGCGATGAGACCGACCTGATAATCCTTCGCGACAGCCTCGGAAGCGAAGGCCAAGGCACCCTTCCCGGCGGCTTCCAGTTTTTCTCCTTCCATGCTGCCCGAGCAATCCAGCAATAAATAGACCGTTCGGCCGAGGTGCCGCGCTGTCGGAACCGCTTCCACCTTTTTCCCGGAGGCGGTTTCGAGTTTTTGTATCCAGGATTTTCCCCGGAGGAGTGAAATTTCCGATCCGCTCATGAGTGGTTTGCCTCGACATACGCCCAGGCAAGATTGATTTCCTTGAAGTGCTCCTCGGCGAGTTGCCGCAGGGCATCATTCGTCGTCGCGGCTTTGTCCGGGTGATAGTCGTTGGCCTTGCGCCGGTAATTTTTCTTGATGTCTGCCAGCGGCATGTCCGGTGCCGCGTCAAGGAGCTTGTAGGCGCGGGCGGGCGTCATGGCCCCATCGTCGACAGAAGTCTCCGGGGCAAAGGCCACCCCCTCGTATTTTTCGGCCGCCACCTTCAACCGCTTGAGATCGGTCGCCAATTCGCGCTGGATTGCCCGGTAATCCTCCCATTTGCGGTCCAGAAGTAAGCCGCGCATGTTGTCGGATTCCATCGCCTCGTAAATGGCTTCGAGTTCCTTGATGAGGGTGATGCCGCCCGTGCGATTCACAGCAATGGAAGCGGCGCGGAACATGTCCATTGCGACTCCATGCTCCCTTTCCGCCTGCTCCAAATCGCGGCGATCGGCCCGGGCTTTCCGCAAAGCCTCCTGTACGGATTTCTCCAGAAATCCCATGTCCTGCAGCAGTTCTTCGCGGTGTTCCTCGACATATTCCCCGATTCCCGTGCTGAATTTCTTCCACATCACTCCAAGCTTGGCGGAACAGGCATCGTTGGAACCTTCCTCTTTCCGGAGAGCGGCGAGGGACTCCGCGCAGCGTGTCGCCTGCCGGTCGCGGGCATTGATCGCGCACCGAACCTGATGAACCGCGAGCCAGCGGAAAAATTTCCCGATCAGGATGCCGCTTCCCACAAGAATGATGATCGTCACGATGACGCCAAGAATTTGCTGGGGAGGGATGAGCTTCTTGAAACTGCCGGATTCCTGGAAGCCCGGCACGGCGGCGATGCCACCGAAAACCACGCAAGTAACGGCCTGCCAGTTCGCCCCCGACCAGCGGATCACGCCGTCATACTCCATTGACCACTGAATCCCCTCGTCGCTCCAGCGGGCGGAAATCACGCGGGCCAGCGAGGAAGCCCGCCAGGTTCGCGCCAACAGCAGGATTCCCAGCACGATGGCAGATCCCAGGGTAACTGCCAGCGACAGAACCAGCACCTCCCCGGCGGCAGCGAGTCCAAGGTAGGCAAGCCAAAGTAAAAGCAGGATGCCAAGGAGCGGGCCAAAGAATTCTTCCATGACAAAAAGCGTTCCAAAAAGTAACGGGGGTGACTCCGTTCGAACCTGAATATTTCGGTTCACACGGAGGTTCGCCCTCCCGGGGTCATACCCCCGGTTTCATCACGAAGAGGATCATGCAAAAGTTGAGAAATCCGAATTTCTCCACGGGCAGCAGACCGGGTTTGATTTTGTTGAGAGCGAAAAGAATCGGATCGCCGACCATGATGCCCAGTGCTCCGATGATGGAGACAAAAGCGTACCCGAGATTCGCGAACTCGCCGAGCCCGGCGATGCTGAAAATCCCCGCCACGATTTTGAGCATTCCGAAAATCATGGGGACACCGAGCAGGTAGCCCGTTGGGATCATGACGAGCAGTTGAAACGCCTCCGCTTTTGCCCCGCAGGCCAACGAGACAACCGTCCACACGAGAGCCGCACCGACGGAGCGCATCAAGTGCAGCAGGATTGTCGGCCCCCAAGCAATGTCCTTGAAGTTGTCTTTGATGGAGAAGGCCATGAACTTATCTCAATGGCTTGTCACACACCGGACACTTCGTGCGAGGGTTGCAGGCAGACAGGAATCCGTCCACCGTTTTGCAGGAACTGCAGATGAAGTGTCCCTTTTCACAGGTTTTGCCGCCACTGACGTCCTTCTCTTTTCCGCAGGCATCACAGGTTCTTTTCATAATCGGTTGGTCTTTTGGTGAATTTATCCGCGGTGCTTGATGACCATCACATCGATGATTTGGGAAGCGAGGTCGTCGGTGATTCCGAGTTCCGTCTGAAGTTTCTCGACGAGGTGCTTTTCGGCGTCCTCGACCGAGCCGTCGGCGAAGATCATGTCCACGGCGACCGCAAAAGCCGTTTCCTTCAACTCCGGTGTCAGAGCGGGAACTCCCCTGCCAACCAGCGCATCCGGACCTCCTTTGCTTTTGACCTTGAACAACTTGTCGATCATGCGGCTGGTTTCGCTGCTGGACATGTCGGCGAAGAGCCGCATCCGGCTGAGCCTTGAGACGTAATCTTCGATTTCCTCCTCGGAAATTTCCCCGTCAGCCGCCACCACGGCGAGCATGATGGCTGCGAAACCTTCTTGTTTGTTGAAGGGCGCATCGCTGCCCCCGCCGGTCAGTTTGTCAAATAATCCCATATTTTTTTCTTTGGTTGCCCGGAAGGGATACAACTTTTCTTCCCGGAGTTTTTGAGGGACACCGCAGCACAGACATCCGGTTGTCTTCCGATTCCCGTGATGACGTGCGTTTCATGTGTCGTGGGAATCTTTACTGACCCACTCATGGGTGGGTCAATAGAAAAGATAAACGAATTGTGAAAATTCCCTATCGTGGGATGGGTGAGTTTGAAATTGGTCAACAAACGGCTGCGCGAGTTGCGAATTGCCCTGGGGCTTTCCCAGGAGGCCATTGGCGCACAGGGGTTTGTTTCGACTCCCGGCTGGGTGAAGATTGAAAACGGAACGCGCCAGCCGAGTGATGTCCTTTTGGAAAAACTCGTGGCCTGGCTGGAAAAGGACGGCTACCTCACCAGAAAGGAAGGGGAGAAGATGCTGGAAGAGCTTCTTTCCCTCAAATACATGAACCACCTGTCTCCGTTCATCCGGAAGCTGGCGCGTGATTACCACGAGGCCCTTGCGCCTCTCTCGTTGCTGCGAGTTGCCGAGGAACCCGCGGTTCCGCGCAAGAAACCCTGACCGTGGGAGGGTGAGGCTCCGCCCTAACCCCAATACTGTTCATTTAAGTGGCATCGGCATCTTGCCGATGTTGATTTTTCGATACATGGGCAGGATGCCCATGCCACATTTTTTGCAAAGTGAACAGTATTGGCCCTAACCCATATATTACGACTCACACACCACCGGCAGCCGGGAGGCTGCGGGGGAGCCTGCCGCAGGCAGCCCGCCAAGGCATGACCTGCTGGGGAGCAGGCATGGCAAAGGTTCGCCCTCCCGGAGATCCGCTCGTTTCCATGACACTTGCCTCGCGCGGGTTCGTGGAATAGGGTTCCCGCACTCTTTATGGTTTTCGACATTCTCAAATTTCTCTTCATCTGTCTCGAGGTCATTCTGATCTTCAATCTCCTCATCGTGGTGCATGAGCTGGGGCATTTTCTGGCGGCGAAGTGGCGCGGTCTGGTCGTGGAAAAATTCGCCATCTGGTTCGGCAAACCGATTTGGAAAAAAACCATTGGGGGCGTGGAATACCGCCTGGGTTCGATTCCCGCCGGCGGGTTCGTGGCCATTCCCCAACTGGCGCCAATGGAAGCCCTCGAGGGCCGGGTGGAGCAATCCCGCGACGAACTCCCCCCCATCAAACCCATCGACAAGATCATCGTGGCTGCCGCAGGCCCGGTATTCAGCCTCGGACTTGCTTTTGTCATGGCCTGCCTCGTCTGGTTTGTGGGAAAGCCGCAGGGAGAGTTTGATTCTCCGGTCATTGGATTTGTAGCCAAAGACGGACCGGCTGACAAAGCCGGACTCCGGGTGGGAGATGAGATTGTTGCCGTCGACGGTCAACCGGTGAAGCAATTTGGGGGAACAGACGGGATCAAATGGCGGATCGTGCGCAGTGAGGGCGAGACCATTGCCTTTACGGTCAAACGTGAAGGACAGGAGATCACACTTCACTCCGGCTGGACCAAGCCCGAAACTTCGAGTTGGCGGCGGCCGGCTCTTCGCCAGGTGCAGATCGCGCCCCGCCTGGTCCCCGGCGTGGGTTTTGTCGTCCGTGGCAGCATTGCGGACAAGGCGGGATTGCAATCCGGAGATTTGATCACGGAAGTCAATGGCCAGTCGATTTTCAATCTCGACGAACTCGGGCCGTTGGTGGATGCGAATCGCGGAAAATCCCTTGCCGTCACCGTGGAAAGAAACGGTGCGGATGTGTCCCTGACTCTTCCTCTTCCTCCGGCCACTCCCGACGCCAAGCCGGTGAATTTCGGCATCGAGTGGGGCCGCACCACGCTGGTTTACCCGGATCCCTTCACCCAGGTGAAAGAAGCGGCCACGAGCATCTTCCGGATGGTGGATGCCCTGTTCTCTCCGAAATCGGACGTCAAAGCCGCGCACTTCAGCGGACCGGTGGGGATTTTGAACCTCTATTACCGGATCTTTGAAAGCGACAACGGCTGGCGGCTGGCTCTGGCATTCAGTGTGCTGATCAATGTGAACCTCGCTCTGATCAACCTCCTCCCTTTCCCGGTTCTCGATGGCGGTCACATCACGCTGGCGATCATCGAAGGAATCCGCCGCAAGCCGATCAATGTCCGCCTTTTGGAATACATTCAGACCGCCTGTGCGCTCGCCCTCATCGGCTTCATGCTTTACCTCACATTCTACGATGTGGGGGATCTCTTCGCCTCCTCAAAACCGCCCGTCGCTGAAAAATCCAAGTAGCATCCGCCTCTTTCCATGAACATGAGTGGTTCAACCGAGAAGACGGAGCCCCAGAACCCGATTTACCACCCTTTTTCCGGACGACGGCCCACCCGGGAAGTCCGTATCGGCACGACGGCTGTTGGAGGCAGCAATCCCATTCGTGTCCAGTCCATGCTCACCAGCGACACCATGGACACTGCGGCCTGCGTGAAGGAAACACTGGGGCTTGTGGAAGTGGGTTGCGAGATCGTCCGGATCACCGCTCCCACGGTCAGGGACGCACAGAATCTCGAGAACATCCGCGCCGCTCTCCACCGGCAGGGCTGCCTTGTTCCGCTGGTGGCCGACATCCATTTCAAACCCGAGGCGGCTCTCGAAGCAGCCAAGTGGGTGGACAAGGTTCGCATCAATCCCGGCAACTTCGCCGACTCGAAAAAATTCGCCGTCCGCGAATACACGGATGCGGAATACGATGCCGAGATCAACCGCATCCGGGAGCGTTTTCACCCGTTGGTGAGGCTCTGCAAGGAACGCGGGGTCGCAATGCGGATCGGGACCAACCATGGCAGCCTGAGCGACCGGATCATGAACCGCCACGGGGATTCTCCGCTTGGAATGGTGGAAAGCGCCCTGGAATTTGCCCGCCTGGCCCGCGAACTCGATTTCCATGACATCGTCTTTTCGATGAAGGCTTCGAACCCGAAGGTCATGATCCAGGCCTACCGTTTGCTTGTCGCACGGCTCCAAGAATGTGAAATGCGAAATGAGGAATGCGAAGTGAACCGCCCGGGTGATTTTCCCATTGCAAATTCCCCATTTCGCCTTTCGCATTGCTCTTGGAACTATCCCATCCATCTGGGGGTGACAGAAGCCGGGGACAGCGACGACGGACGGATCAAGAGTGCCATTGGGATCGGAAGTCTCCTGGCCGATGGGATCGGCGATACGATCCGGGTCTCGCTCACCGAGGATTCCGTGCATGAGATTCCCGTCGCGAAAGCTCTCGTCGCGCTTGTGGAAAACAGGCTCCCTCCTCCCGAAAAAAACGCCCCATTGCTTCCCTTCGATCCGTTCTCTTTCTCCAAACGCCTCTCGCGGAAAATTTCCGCAGCAGGAGTTCCGACCGGTGGCGACGAGCTTGTTCGCGTGGCTGTCCGTCGGGAAACCTACGACAAACTTGCCCACAAGCTTTCCGGTCTCGGGGATTTCCAACCGGAGATCGTCTGTGAAGAGGCCGGCATCCTCGAGGTGGACCCGTGCGATGATTCCGCCGTGGCGGCCGCAAATGCCCTGTCGGAAGCACGCCTGGCCACTGTCGCCGACTCCTGCACCCTGGACGTGATTCCGGCTTTCCGGCTCCTGGCCTCCCGATTGGAGGCACGCCATCCGATTCTGCTCAAGGATGTCTTCCGGAAAACATCCGGCGACTTCCTGGAAAATCTGCTCGCGGCCTCCATGAATATCGGCTCCCTCCTGTGCGACGGAATCGGCGATGCCATTCTCATCCGGGGCGAAGAAGCTCCAGGGCAGTCCCTGCGAATCGCCTACAATATTCTCCAGGCCGCCGGAGTCCGGATTTTCAAGACCGACTACGTTGCCTGCCCGAGTTGTGGCCGCACACTTTTCAATCTCCAGGAAACCACCGCACGCATCAAGGAATCCACCATCCATCTCAAGGGCGTGAAAATTGCCATCATGGGTTGCATCGTGAACGGCCCCGGGGAGATGGCCGATGCCGACTTCGGCTATGTCGGAGGGGCTCCGGGAAAAGTCAATCTCTACGTCGGCAAGACCCCGGTGAAGTTCAACATCCCGGAAGCCGAAGCCGTCCAACGTCTCGTCGACCTCATCCGCGAGCATGGCCGTTGGTTTGATCCAAAATAAACAATAAACCCGGATTATGCAGTAGAGTAATCGAACGGCGGTGGGCGGGAGTCGATCTG
>JADHED010002376.1_pt1 | contig 13226 bp, 10 predicted proteins | sample 8952041 | NCBI WGS metagenome assembly JADHED01 (sample SAMN16124423, study PRJNA663239) | bioreactor sludge metagenome | isolation source: sludge (control) | place: India:Bengaluru | collected 2018-09-08
GTGGGGCTATGCCCCACCCGTCCGAATGTGGGGGTGGGGCTATGCCCCACCCGTCCGAATGTGGGGGTGGGGCTATGCCCCACCCGTCTGTGGGGGTGGGGCTTCGCCCCACCCGGGCGGGGCACAGCCCCGCCCCCACACATGATCTGAATGTGGGGGTGGGGCTATGCCCCACCCGGGCGGGGCATAGCCCCGCCCCCACAGATCCCGGACATCGGCGGGTGTGGCGAGAGGACGGGCGTCGCCACCGCGCCGTTCTTACGCTCGAACGGTGCCGCGGCGCTGGTACAAGGACGCGATCGTCTACTCGCTCGACGTCGAGACCTTCATGGACTCGGACGGCGACGGCATCGGCGACTTCCGCGGCCTGACGCGCCAGCTGCCCTACATCGCCGGGCTGGGCGCGGACACGCTCTGGCTGCTGCCGTTCTACCCGAGCCCGAATCGCGACAACGGCTACGACGTCACCGACCACTACGGCGTCGACCCGCGCCTCGGCACGCTCGGCGACTTCGTCGAGTTCATGCACGAGGCGGCGCGGTGCGGCCTGCGCGTGATCGTCGACCTGGTCGTCAACCACACGTCCGACCGCCACCCGTGGTTCCGATCCGCGCGCCGCGACCCGCGTTCGCCGTACCGCGACTACTACGTCTGGTCGCGCACGAAGCCGGCGGACGGCGCCGAGGGCGTCATCTTCCCGGGCTACCAGCAGGGCATCTGGACCTTCGACCGCGCCGCCGGCGCGTGGTACCTGCACCGTTTCTACAGGCACCAGCCCGACCTGAACGTCGTGAACCCCGCCGTGCGCGAGGAGATCAAGCGGATCATGGGCTTCTGGCTCGAGCTGGGCGTGTCCGGCTTCCGCGTGGACGCCGCGCCGTTCCTGCTCGAGCTGAAGGGGGTGGACGGGTCGCTCGTGAGCGACCCGTTCGACTACCTGCGCGAGTTCCGCGAGTTCGTGTCGTGGCGGCGCGGGGACGCGCTGCTGCTCGCCGAGGCGAACGTCCCGCTCGACCAGGCGGGCTCGTACCTCGGCCCCGGCGCGTTCCACATGCTGTTCCACTTCCCGCTCAACCAGGCGCTGTTCCTGGCGCTCGCGCGGGAGCTCGCGACGCCGCTGGTCGAGGCGCTCGCCGCGCCCGCGCCGCTCCCCGACGCGGCGCAGTGGGCCGTGTTCCTGCGCACCCACGACGAGCTCGACCTCGGCCGGCTGACGCCGGCCCAGCGCGCGGAGGTATTCCGTCGCTTCGCGCCCTCGAAGACGATGCAGCTGTACGAGCGCGGCATACGGCGCCGCCTCGCCCCGATGCTCGGCGGCGACCCGCGGCGCCTGCGCCTCGCACACAGCCTGCTGCTCACGCTGCCCGGCACGCCCGTCCTGCGCTACGGCGACGAGATCGGCATGGGGGACGACCTCTCGCTGCCGGAACGAGAGAGCGTGCGCACGCCGATGCAGTGGTCCGACGACCGCCACGCGGGCTTCTCCTCCGCGCCGGCGCGGGACCTCGTGCACAAGCCGATCCGGCGCGGGCCGTTCGCGTACCCGTCGGTCAACGTCGCGCGGGCGCGGCGCGACCCGGAGTCGCTGCTCAACTGGATCGAACGCGCGATCCGGCTCCGCCGCGAGTGCCCGGAGTTCGGGCGCGGGACGCCGGCGCTGCTCGAGACGGGGGACCCCGCGGTGCTCGCGCACGCCTGCACGTGGCAGGACGGCACGGTCGTCGCGGTCCACAACCTGAGCGGCAAGGAGCGCGCGGTCCACGTGGACCTGAGCGGGCTGGGCGCGGCGCGGCTCGTCGGGGTGCTCGGGCACGCCCGCGAGCAGGACGTCGAGGGCGGGCGTCCGCCGGTGCGGCTCGAGCCGTACGGCGTGCGCTGGTACCGCGTGGGGCGGCGGTCGCGCTGACTCGCGGTCGCACCGCGTGTAGGGCCGCGCGTGTTCGTCCGCGCGTGTCGCCGCGCGTGTAGGGCCGCGGGGTCCCGTGTAGGGCCGCGGGGTCCCGTGTAGGGCCGCGGGGTCCCGTGTAGGGCCGCGGGGTCCGCGCGCAGCGCGGATCCCCGCCCCATCACCGCCGGGGCGGCCATCCCGCTCCGCGGGAGGCCGCGACCCTACCGGGTGGCACGGTGGTCGCGGTAGTAGACCGCGCGCCAGCCGCCGCCGAAGCGGTCGTGGATGCGCCCGCGGACGAGCGCGAGCGCGACGAGCAGGATCCCGGTCGCGACGCCGTTGAGCCGCGCCGGACCGGAGAGGCCGAGCACGACGGGCGCGAGCGCGACCCACGCGCCGACGGCCAGCACGGCCCAGCGCAGCGGCCGCATCACGGCCGAGATCGCGATCCACGCGAAGGTCGCGACGAGTGGCCCCGTGATGCGGTCGTTCGTCGCCGCGACGCCGCCGTAGCCGAGCACGGCCGGCGCCGCCATCAGCCAGATGCCGAGCAGCGTGGCGAGGATCGCGGCGATCACCGGCGCGTCCCCCGCGCGGGCGTGGACGCGCGATCGAGGCCCCAGAACACGCGCCAGAAGGGGCGGCCCGCGTTCCGCTCGCGGCGCAGGTGCTGCAGGCTGGCGAGCACCTCGTCCATCGCCGGCCCGATCATCGCGACCGAGATCACCGCCGACGCGAGGCAGAGCGTGCACCACGCGTCGAAGAGCACCGGCTGGAAGACGACGAGGAGCACGCTGACGAGGCCCAGCGGGCCCACGGCCAGCCCGAACAGCACCACCATCCAGGGCATCGTGCGCCAGCGCGCGCGGCCGCCGACGATCCCGCCGATCGCGTCCGCGAGGTAGCTGAGCGCGCCGATGAACGCGTCGGGGACGGGCAGCAGCTGCGAGACCCACGAGTCCTTCAGGATCCGGCGGCTGCCGTCGCCGAAGAACGGCTCGTAGACCCGGGGAAACAGCTCCCACTGGAAGAGCGCGAGGTACATCGCGATCGCGAAGCCGATCAGCGCGAGCCCCACCAGGGGGAGGCGCTGGCTCCACGCCGCGGGGTTGTAGCTCCAGCCCGGGGGCGTCGCCGAGGAACGCGACGAAGCGGGGGAGGACGCGGAGCGCTCGAAGGGGGACGGCTCCGGGGCGGCCCAGGCGGACACGGCATCTCTCCGGCGAACGCGAAGCTTCCACGAATCGGCCGCCCGGGCGCGCGGTCGATCGAGTGTAGGTCGCCGGCCCGCGGTTCGCCGCGGGCGCGACGTCGCGCGACGGATCCCGCGTTCTGCGGTCCGCGCGTGGCACGGTGTGATGCGGGCGGGCGCAGGGCGGCGACGACGGCGATCGGCCCGGGCCCCCCCTCCTGGAAGCGCGTTATCCTGCTGCCGCGCGACACGGCACGTTCGACGACGTGTCCGCGCGCCTGGTCGGAGCGGGCGCCGTTCGCCGCGGGGGGGGTCCCGTTGAGGTCGAAGTCATTCGCGCTCGTATCCAGGCTCGTGTCCAGGCGCGGGTCCAGGCTCGCGTCCAGGCTCGCCCTCGGGCTCGCGCTCGTGGTCGTCGCCGGCGCCACGCAGCCGGACGTCGCCCAGGCCTCGGGACGTTTTCTCCTCGTCCGGTCTTCCTCGGGCAGCCGCGTCACGCAGGACGGCCAGAGGCTCCTCGTCGAGGATCCGCGCACGGTCTTCAACGCGCAGCAGGACCGGCAGGTGCTCGTGCTGTTCGAGTGGCGGGGACCGGCGGGGCGGCACCACTGCGAGGCGAAGTGGAAGGACCCGAGCGGGCAGGTGGTCTTCACGTCGGCCACCGACGTCGACGCGCGCGGCGCGCGGTTCTCGGCGTACTTCGGTCTGTCGCTGCCGGACACCGTCGCCACGGGAACGTGGGTCGTCGAGGCGACCGTGAACGGCGAGGCCGCGGGCGTGCACGCGCTCCAGATCGTCGCCGCGCCGGCCGACCCCGGCGCACCGCCGCCCCGGCGCGCGCTCGCGGTCGCGGATCTCTACCAGAAGGGGCTGGCCGCGACGCTCACGATCGACGTCGTCGATGCAGCGGGAGCTCCGCTCGGCTTTGCATCGGGCGTCTTCGTCGCCCCCGACACGGTGCTGACGACGTTCTCGGTCCTGAACGGGGCGCGGAAGGTGCGCGTGCGGACGTCAGACGGCCGCCGCCTGGAGACGGACCAGGTGGTCGCCTGGAACCGGCGCGAGGACTGGGCCCTCCTGCGCGTGGCCGGCGGCGGCGCCCCGGCGCTCGAGCGCGCGCCCGAACGCCCCGCGGTCGGCGAGCGCTGCTACTTCATCGATGCACAGTCCGACGGCTCCCGGGCGATCGTCGAGGCGACGGTCGCCGGGCAGTCCGGCGCCGGCGATCTCCTGGTCAACCGGTCCACCGGCGGTGCGAGTTCCGGCGCGCCCGTCCTGAACGACTACGGGGAGGCAATCGGGACCGCGGTCGGCCCCGCGGAGACGCCCGGGGCGACGACCCTCGACCTGCTGGCCCTCGGCCCCGACCTCGGCACGTCGCCCCGCGGGGGACGCGTTCGAGGCTTCCCGTCGCTGCCTGCCGACGGCGCGCCGCCACAGACCTTCGCGGATCTCGACCGGGCGGGCGAGTTCGTCCGGGCGCTCGTGCCGACGGATCACAGCGTGCACGGCATCCTGGGCGGCCGCGTCGAACGCCAGGGGCGGACCGGCGTCCCCGTCGTCGTCGACCAGCGCTTCCGGTTCTCGCGCCGCGAGAAGTCCCTCGTCGTCTTCGTCACGTGGACTCCCGCCCGCAAAGAGGAGGCCAGCATGGCGTTCGACCTCTTCGACCCGGACAACCGGCGCGTCAACGGGACCGAACCCACGAAGAGCAGGCTCCGCACCGACGAGTCCTTCGTGCAGTACTGGACCGTCCCGCTGTCCACCCTTACGCCCGGCATCTATCGCATCGACTTGAGGCTCGGGCCCGACCCCGTCTGGCGGACGTTCTTCCGCGTGACGGAGTGAGCTGCGGCTGCAGGGGAGCCCCTCCCGCCGCGGACGCGAATGGCGACGCGGGTCGCCGGCCTCCGCGGGCCGCTGCTAACGTCGGCTCCGGACCGGCGATGTCCGCCCGGACCGGCGTCGTCCGCTGACGCCGGTGTGCGGTCCGGACGCGGACGCGGACGCGGACTCGGAGGGACGGACGATGCTCTTCTCTTCACGCAACAGGCCGGCGGTCGTGGTCGTCACCGGCGCGTCCGCCGGTGTCGGGCGCGCCGTCGCGCAGGAATTCGCCCGGGGGGGCTCCGCGGTCGGGCTGATCGCGCGCGGGCGCGAGGGTCTCGAGGGCGCCGCGCGCGAGGTCGAGCAGCTCGGCGGCCGCGCCCTCGTCCTGCCCTGCGACGTGGCCGACGCCGCGTCGGTGGATGCGGCCTCCGCGCGCGCCGAGCGGGAGCTCGGGCCGATCGACGTCTGGGTCAACAACGCGATGGCGTCGGTGTTCGCGAAGGTCGTCGAGACGACGCCGGAGGAGTACCGGCGCGTGACGGAGGTGACGTACCTCGGCTACGTGCACGGGACGCTCGCCGCGCTGCGCCACATGCGGCCACGGAACCGGGGCGTCGTGGTGCAGGTCGGCTCGGCGCTCGCGTACCGCAGCATCCCGCTGCAGTCGGCGTACTGCGCGGCCAAGCACGCGGTCGTCGGCTTCACCGACTCGCTGCGCTCGGAGCTGATCCGCGAGCGCAGCGGCGTGCGCGTCACCGCGGTGCACCTGCCGGCGATCAACACGCCGCAGTTCTCGTGGGTGCGCACGCGGCTGCCGGGCGAGCCCCAGCCGGTGCCGCCGATCTTCCAGCCGGAGGTCGCCGCGCGCGCCATCGTCGCCGCGAGCGACGGGCGGCGCCGCGAGGTGCTGCTGGCCGCGCCGACGATGAAGGCGGTGTGGGGGCAGAAGTTCATCCCGGGCTGGCTCGACCGCCATCTCTCGCGGATGGCCTGGGAAGGGCAGCAGCTGCCGCATCCCGTCGACCCGGGCCGGCGCGACAACCTGTTCGAGCCGGTGCCGGAGGACCGCGGCGCCCACGGGTCGTTCGACGCGCGCGCCAAGACCTTCAGCCCGCTCGGGATCGCGCAGCGCCATCGCGGCGCGCTGCTGCTCGGGGTGGCCGCCGTCGCCGGCGCCCTGCTCTGGGCCCGGCCCCTGCGCGGCGACCGCTGATTCCGTGGGGGTGGGGCTGCGCCCCACCCCGGACGGCGCGGGCGGGGCGGAGCCCCGCCCCCACGACGCGCGTCTAGAATCGCGCCGTGCCCCACTTCGCGCTGCTGATCGAGGACGACGCCGACCGTCGACGCCGCTACGCGCGCGATGCGGCCGCCTGGGTCCGCGGGCTCGGGGCGGAGGCCGCCGCGGCCGAGTCCGGCGACGCCGCCGCGGTGTGGGCCGCTCCTCCTCGGGACGTTGCCGCCGCCCTCTTCCGCGGCGACGCGGCGGGCTGGGGCCTGCTCGCGGGCTACGCGGTCGACCACGAGGGGCGCTGGCTCGACGCGTCCGGCGTGCGGGAGTCGTGGGCGGGCTCCACGGGCGACCTGCCGGCGTGGGACGGCTACTTCGCGGCCGCGGCGCAGACACCCGCGCGGGGCGTCGTCGCCACCGCGGACCCGTTCGGCGTCTGCCCGCTGTACTACGCGGTCCTCGGTCGCGCGCTCGTCCTCGCGAGCAGCCCGGCGCTGGTCGCGCGGCACCCCGCGTGCCCGCGCGCCGTCGACCCCGTCGGGCTCGCCGCGATCCTCGCGACCGCCGGCATCGTCGGCGACCGCGCGCTGCTCGCGGGCGTCCGGCGGCTGCCGCACGGCCGCCAGCTGCGCTGGAGCGCGTCCGCGGGCGCGCGCGAGGCGGAGATCCCGGCGCTCACGGTGGATCCCGGCCTCCGCCGTCTCGACGGGCGCGCCGCGTGCGACCTCCTCGTCGACGAGATGCGGCGCGCGACCCGCCGCCACCGGCCGCCCTCCGGAAACCCGCCGCCCTCCGGAAACCCGCCGCCCTCCGAAAACCCGCCGTCCTCCGGGAACGCGTCGCCGTCCGTGAGCGCCCCGCCGGCGCGGGAGGTCCGTCCGCCGGTCCTGCTGCTGTCGGGCGGGCTCGATTCGCGCGTAATGGCCGGCGGCCTGCACGCCGAGGGGATCGTCGCGCCGGCGCTCTGCCTCGGCCGCGACACCGACTACGAGGTGCGCGCCGCGCGCCCCTGCGCCCGCGCGCTCGGCTGGCCGTTCGAGACCGCGGAGGTCCAGCCCGACGCCGCCGGCTTCGCGGAGATCGCGCGGCGCGTCGCGCGGACGGAGCACCTGTCGGGCGGCTTCTCGAGCCTCGACGCGACGGCGGACGCGACGGCCGTCGCGCGCGCCGCGCCGCACTTCTGGTCCGGGTTCGGCATGGATTCCACGGTCGGGGGCGTCGGCGTGCTGCTGGCGCGCGACGCCGCCACCGGGGAGTGGACGCCCGAGGGGCTGCGCCGCCGGCTCGTGCGCTGGGGCGTGCCGGAGCCGCAGCTGCGCGGGCTGCTGCGGCGGCATCCCGGCGGAGAGGCACGCGCAAGGCAGGCGCTGGACGCGGTCTTCGAGGGCTGGCGCGCCGAGACGGAGCGCCACGGCCTCGGCCTCGACCAGCGCGCCTTCGTGGGCGAGCTGTGGTACCGCGTCCGCGCGCACACCGCGGCCGTGATCCAGCGGCTCGCCGCGGGCAGCGTCCCGCTGCTGCCCCAGTTCGACCGCCGCGTGATGCAGGTCGTCCTGAACCTCGACCCGGCGCTGTTCGCGTCGCGGCGGCTCGAGATGGACCTGCTGCGCGCGCTGCACCCGGCGCTGGCGGAGATCCCTTTCGACACGAACTCGTTCCACTTCACGCGCCTCCGGCCGCGCGCGGGCCGCCCCGCCTCGCGCCTCGCGCGCGTGGCCGACCGCGTGCACGCGAAGGCGGGGCGATTCTGGTGGACGCGCGTCCGGCGCGTCGAGCCGCGCCGCTACGCGCGCCTGTACGACCTGAACGGCGCGTCGTGGCGCGCCGTGCGCCGCGCGGCCGAGCCGTTCCGCGACGCCGCGTCGGAGATCCTCGACCGCGCGACGCTGGACGAGATCCTCCCGCCGGCCGACGCGACCGTGCGCTTCCGCGACCCGTTCGGCGACGGCGCCCCGATGCGCCTGCTCCTCGGGTTCCTGCTCTGGTGCGGCTCCCGCCGCTGAAGGGTGGCACGTTCCCGGGAGCAACGGCCGCGTTCGCGACGGCCCGAGAGAAGACGCGACCTCAGCGGCACATGCCCTCGGGATAGCGCACGAACTCGCCGTTCCGAAGGACGATGTCGTCGTCGTACGAAGTCGTCGGGCCGTCGCGGCCGCCGTCGTAGCGGCCGTCGCGGCCGAGGCTGCGCAGGCCGAAGCCGGACGCGAGCGACACGACGAGGTAGTCGTTTCCCCACGCGTCCGCGGCCGGCAGGCGCGCGTCGGTCGCCGCGAGGACGGTGCGGATGTCGCGCGCGTCCGGGTATCGCCCGTCGCGTTGCCGGATCTCCTCGAACGCAAAGGCGATCGAGCGCATGTCGGCCATCGTCCGGGCCTGCCGGCTTCTGTCCCAGGTGCCGAATAGCCCGAGATACAGCGTCACGGCGGCGAAGGCGACCAGGCTCGCCCCGAGAAGCACGAAGACGACCCGCACGCCTCGGAGGAGCACGTCGTCGACGTTCATGCCCGCGTGGGCGCCCATGCCCGTGCCCGCGCCTCAGACCATCGCCTCGGACGTGATCTCCGGGTGCTGCTTCATGAACGCGACGAGGTTCGGCAGGTAGCTGCGGACCGAGGGCACGGCGATGCCGCCGGCGCCGAGGTCCGTGACGGCGTTCCGGGTGTCGTAGTACGTCGGGTGCACGAAGTAGTCGATCGCGCTCGACGGGATCTCCATCAGCCAGTTGACGCCCGGCACGTAGTCGATCGCGGTCTTGGCGATCGTCAGCGGCAGCGGGACCGGCACGACGGCGCGGCCCGTGGCCTTGCCCAGCGCGGCGATGAAGTCGTCGATCGTCAGCGCCTCCGGGTCGGCGAGGTGGTACGCCTTGCCGACCGCGACCGGCGCCTCGGACAGGTACGCGATCGCGTTCACCACGAAGTCGCGCGGCACCACGTTCAGCCGCGTGCGGCTCGTCTCGCCGACCGTCGGCAGCAGCGCGATGACCGGCTGCTTGAGCAGCCAGCGCATCACGTAGTACGGCCCGTCGTACTTCTGCGTCTCGCCGGTGCGGCTGTCGCCCACGACCACCGACGGCCGGTAGATCGTCGCCGGCAGCCCCTGCGCCATCCGCTCGCGGACGTCCACCTCGGCGAGGTACTTCGTCTCCTCGTAGAAGTTGTTGAACGTCTGCCCCTTCGCGAGGTCCTCCTCGCGGAAGATGCCGGCGTGGCGGCCCGAGACGTAGCAGGTCGAGACGTACTGGAACCGCCGCAGCGCCGCGCAGCGCTGCGCGAAGTCGAGCACGTGGCGCGTGCCGTCCACGTTGACCTTCATCCCGACCGCGCGCGCCACCGACAGGTCGTACACCGCCGCGAGGTGGAAGATCTCCACGGTGTCCCGCGCCAGGTCCGCGCCGGCGGCGGACGACAGCCCGAGCCCCGGGCGCGTGATGTCCCCCTCGACGAGCCGGATCCGACCGACGAACCGCGGGTCGCGCACCTCGATCTCCGCGACGCGCCGCTGCGCGAGCGGCGCGAACTTGGCCTGGATCAGGCAGACCACCTCGAACTCGAGGCCGCGCGTCAGGACGCGCGGGACCAGCTCGGAGCCGAGGAACCCGGGGAAGCCGGTGAAGAAGATCTTCTCCATGGGGGAGCCCTCAGCGCAGGCCGGGCAGCCGTTTCAGCAGCCGCAGCGTCTGCGTCATCGCGTAGCTGTACACGTCCTCGCCGATCCCGCCGGGCGCGGCGAGTGGCAGCAGGCGCTGGACGGCGACCGTCTGCGCCTCCGTGAACTTCAGCAGCCCCTCGATGCCGTGCCGGCGGCCGAGGCCCGAGTCCTTCATGCCGCCCATCGGCGCGTCCACGGACGCCCACGCGGCGGCGTAGGCCTCGTTGACGTTGACCGTGCCGGCCTTGATCCGCCCCGCGACGCGCAGCCCGAGCGCCTCGTCGCGCGTGTAGACGGCCGCGTTGAGGCCGTAGCGCGTGGCGTTCGCGCGCTCGACCGCGTCGTGCACCGACTCGAACGGGGACACCGACACGACCGGCCCGAACGTCTCCTCCTCGAAGAGCGCCATGTCCGGCGTCACGCCGGTCAGCACGGTCGGCTCGAAGAAGAACGGCCCGAGGTCCGGGCGCGCGCGGCCGCCCGCCTCGACCCGCGCCCCGCGCGCGACGGCGTCGTCCACGTGCTCGCGGACCTTCGCCAGCTGCGCCTGCGACGACAGCGAGCCCATGTCGGTGGACCAGTCGAGCGGGGCGCCGAGCCGCAGCGCCTTCGCCTGCTCCGCGAAGCGCGCGACGAAGCGCGGGTAGAGCGTCTCGTGCACGTAGATCCGCTCGAACGAGATGCAGAGCTGGCCGGCGTTGCTGAACGACCCGCGCAGCGCCCCGTCGACGGCGGCGTCGAGGTCGGCGTCGGCGAGCACCAGCAGCGGGTTCTTGCCGCCGAGCTCGAGCGAGCAGCCGATCAGCCGCTCGCCCGCGAGCGCGGCGAGCCGCCGGCCGGTCGGCGTGGACCCGGTGAACGAGAGGTACTGGCAGCGGTCCACGAGGGCCGGGCCCAGCTCGGAGCCCTCGCCGGTCAGCACCTGCACGAGGCCCTGCGGCAGCCCGCACTCCTCGAGCAGCGCGAAGGCCCAGAGCGCCGTGAATGGCGTCTGCCGGTCCGGCTTGCAGAGCACCGCGTTGCCCGCGAGCAGCGCGGGGAGGGCGTCGGCGACCGACAGCGAGAGCGGGTAGTTCCAGGGCGCGACGAGCCCGACGAGGCCCTTCGGGCGCCGGTACTCCCAGGCGACGGTGAAGCCGGGGAAGGCGCCGCGGCGCCGCTTCGGCTCGAGCAGCTCGGGGCCCGCGTAGGCGTAGTGCCGCGCGACGATCGCAGCGTCGGCGACCTCCTCGAACGCGTGCCGGCGCGCCTTGCCGGTCTCGAGCTGCACGATGTCGAGGATCTCGTCCTGCCGGTCGAGGATCGCGTCGTGGAAGCGCTCGAGGATCGCGGCCCGTTCCCGCGGCTCCCGCTGCGCCCACTCCTCCTGGACCGGCGCCGCCCGCCGCGCGGCGTCGCCGACGTCCCGCACGCCGCAGCGCGGGGTGGTGCCGAGGAGCGCGCCGTCGATCGGCGAGAAGACCTCGACGCGGGGACGACCCGGGTCGGCGCCGCGCACGCGCGCGGCCAGGTCGGCGAACGCGTGCGGCGACCGGCGGTAGCGGGTCGGGGACGGCGCGACGGGGGGATCCCCCGCCCGGAGGGTGGTGTCCATGCGGGCCAGAATCGCACCCCGGCGCGGTTACGTCAAGGTGCGGCAAGCCTCCCTGCCGCATCGCGGCAAGCCGCGTCCCGCGTGTCCTCCGACGCGGCGCCGGGCGCGGCCTCCCGCGCGGCGTCCGGTGCGGCCTCCCGCGCGGCGCCGGGGTCGGCCGCGGGGCGGCGCGCCGCCAGCTCCCGCAGGGCGTCCCACTCCGCGTGGAACGCGTCGAGCAGCGGGCCCGCGTCGGGCACGATCCCGCCGTCGGCGGCGAACCCCAGCCGCACCCGCCCGCGGTAACTGAGGATGCTGATGCCGAGGCCCAGCCGGGCCGCCTGCGGCACCCAGAACAGGAGGTCCTCGACGGGGCGCCCGGCGAAGTAGACCGTCCGGCGCGGCCCCGGGACGTTCGTCATCACGGCCGTGGCCTTCGACCCGAAGATCCGCAGCATCAGGCGCTCGACCGGCGCCGGCACCATCCCCGCGACGTGCAGCAGCCCGTACACCACGAGCGGCTCGACCCCGCGCTTGACCTTGTCGGCGCGGCGCTTGAGGTCCGCGAGGCGCCGCAGCGGGTCCTCGATCCCGATCGGGATGCCGAGGAAGGCGAGCCCGAACTGGTTCCCCAGTTCGCGCATCCGCTCGAGGGAGCGCAGGTTCACGGGCATCGTCGCGCGGATCACCTGCCCGTCGCGCGGCGGCACGCCGCGGCCGGCGAGGTACCGGCGCAGCCCGCCGCCGACCGCGGCGAGCAGGACGTCGTTGATCGTCGCGCCGAGCGCGCGGCCGACCGCCTTCACCTCGTCGAGCGGCAGCGGGCGCGTCCACACGGCGCGCTTCTCGGGGACGAGCGGCCCCTTCAGCGGGCGCTGGGGGTCCGGACGGTAGAGCAGCAGCCTGACCAGCCCCGCCGCGGCGGCGACGCCCGTGAGGACCTTGTTCGTCCGGCGCAGCGCCTCGACGGGCGTCAGCAGCAGCCGCATGGCCTCCGGCATGACGTCGTCGGCGATCCGGCGGAAGGCCGCGAGGCTCGCGTCGGGGTGCGCGAAGAGGTCCTCGAACGGGTTCGCGTGCCGCTCGCCCGTGACGGGGTCCGTCACCTCCGGCTCGAGGTCGAGCAGCGAGAGCAGCACGAGCAGCAGCCCGACGCCGTCCCCCACCGCGTGGTGCAGCCGCGCGAACAGCGCGCTGCCGCCCGCGTAGTCGGGGATCACGTGGAAGCGCCAGAGCGGGCGCGCCGGGTCGAGCGGCTCGGCCATCAGCGCGCCGAAGAGCCGCTGCGCGGTCGCCTCGTCCCCCGGGGCCGGCAGCGCGGTCTCGACGACGTGCCGCGCGATGTCGAATTCCGGGTCGTCTTCCCAGTAGTAGCGCAGCCCGCGCCGGACCACCCGCTGCCGGAAGCGCCGGATGTGCCGCCAGCGCTCGAGCATGCGGCGCCGGACCTCGTCGACGCCGACGCGCCCGCCGAGCGCGATGACGCCGTTGATCTGCATCAGGCTGTTCTCGCCGTCCATGCGCAGCCACGCGACGTCGACCGGCCGCATGGGCTCGCGCGCGAGGACGGGAGGGGACGCATCCGCCTGGGCCAACGGGGACCTCCGCCGCATCGGGGGCGCATCGAGGGCGTTGGAGCAGGGTGCTCCGGACGGGCTGAACCAGTTTAGTCCCGGAAGGCCTCCGGCGGGCGGGGGGCGGTCGTCGTCGGGGGCGGGCGCCGAGGGTCAGGGGGCGAGGGCGAGCGTCAGGAAGGTCGCGAAGATCACGAGGTGCACCGCCCCCTGCAGGAGGTGCGTCCGGCCATGGGCGAACGTCACCGAACTCACGAGGAACGTGAGCGCCAGCAGGACGAGGTCCTTCG
>JADHED010002378.1_pt1 | contig 13225 bp, 10 predicted proteins | sample 8952041 | NCBI WGS metagenome assembly JADHED01 (sample SAMN16124423, study PRJNA663239) | bioreactor sludge metagenome | isolation source: sludge (control) | place: India:Bengaluru | collected 2018-09-08
GATTTTATGAAAAGTTTTTTTACAACAGTGCGCACAGAGAAAACAGATGGAATGAAATAATTGGTAATAACAGTTTAAATCTGAATGCGTTCACAAAAGTAATTGAACTTGATGATAAATGCGCTGGATTCCAGTTCTCCACGGCGAATCTTCGACTTTCGCTGGAATGACAAGTGGAGGGGAGAATGACAGTGGAGGGGAATGACAACTCATACATTTATGTAAATCCCCTGCTGTAGTGATACAGAGGGGATTGGATAAAAACTCTTGAGTTAGATATAGATACTTGATTAGATCCCCTGCCTAAAGGTGAACCTTCAGCAGGCAGGCCGCCAAGAATCCGCCACGGTTCGCCAAGGCGAATTCTCCTCGGAGAATCTTCGACACAGAACGCAATGCGTGGTTTACAAATTTATCTGTTCGTAAAAGAACAGATTTGAAACACAAGATTTTATTAGTTTACTTTTTTAAGAATATCGACTGCTTTTTCTGGTGTAAGTTTTGTATAGATTTTATCATTAACCATCATAGCCGGACCCTGGTCGCACATGCCGAGGCAGTTAGTATGTTCAAAAGTAATTTTATTATCTTTTGTAGTACCGCCGACATTAATTTTCAGTTCACGCAAGACAGCTTTTTCGACTTCTTCCTTGCCAGCCATATCGCAAACGATAGTTCTGCAGAGCCTCACAATGTTTCTGCCCTGCGGCTGACTATGAAGGAAAGAATAGAATGAGATAACGCTGAAAACTTCGACGGGATGAATATCGAGCAATCTTGCAATTTCCTGCTGCGCAAAATCGGGAATGTATCTATGTTTAGCCTGAACAGCCTGCAGGATAGGCATTAATGATGCTCTTTTAGCTCCGTGCTTATTAACGAGTGCTTCAAGTTCTTCAGTTATAGAATTCTTTTCTAATACCAGCATATAGTTCTACTTTTTGTTTAAAAATGATTCGACTTTCTGAATTAATACTTCAGGAGTAATCGGTTTTTCAACGAAGTCATCGACAGGAACGAGTTCCCCCGCGCCGAAATCGAGACCGATTGCTTTTGAAATAGATGTGTACATAATAATAGGTGTCTTGATGCTATTCTTGCGCAGTTTCTGAGCAAGGAAGAAGCCGTCGTCGGGTTCATCCATCATTACATCAAGAATAATCAGGTCCGGTTTATTATTCATAATAATATCGAAACCGTCTTTAGGATTTGTTGCGGTGATGACTTTATGGCCTTTAGATGTGAGAACTAATTCACTGGCTTCTCTGATATCCAAGTCATCATCGATTACTGCTATGAGTGCCATTTATTCCTCCGGGAAAATTTTGATTTAAGGACAAAATAGCCAAAGGCAAATTGATTATCTATTCAAAAAATTTTCCCTAAACTTAGGATTAATAATATCATTGAAAGAGAGAATTAAATCAAGTAGTTTTGTAAAAGAAAAGCAAATGAATTCCCTAAAACAATTACTAATATCAGTACTCAACAAAATACGAATATTAACAATTGTTTCCCCGAAAGCCGTGTTGGCTTTCGCTCTTAAATAAAAAAATTTATGCACAAACACATTTTTAAAAAGTACCCTGCAAACGAAAAGAGCAATCTAATAGCATTGCTACAAGAGGTGCAGGAGGTATACGGCTATTTACCAGAGGGCGCACTTCAGGAAGTATCTGATTTTGTAGGATTCCCTCTGAGCAGAGTTTACGGAGTTGCGACATTTTACAACCAGTTCAGATTAACACCACTCGGAGAGAATGTAATAAGAGTATGCAGGGGAACTGCATGCCATGTATGCAATTCAGCAAATATATTATTCACGCTTGAAACGAGCCTGAACATAAAAGCGGGACAGACTACCCGCGACAAAAAGTTTACGCTTGAGACCGTAGCATGTATAGGTGCGTGCAGCATTGCGCCTGTAATAACGGTGAACGACGAATATTTCGGAAAGATTACAGTAAAAGAGATACCCGGGATACTGAAGAAGTTTAACACACAGAAACCCGCGGAGACGAAGAAGGAGGGAGTGAAATGAATACATTCTTAGAATTCTGCTGCGACGAATGCTGGCATTCAGAAGAGAAACCATGCGACCAGTTTATAAGGTGCTGCACGGAGGGACCACTTTGCCATCACAGTCCCGAATGCGAGGAGAAGATAAAAAGCTACAACAAGCAGTTAAGGTACGAAGAGCATGATGTACCGATAATCATAATCGGAAAAGGAACATGCGGACTTGCTGCGGGTGCACAGAAGGTAGAAGATGCGATAAGGGCAGAGCTCAGCAAGCTGAACATAGAGGCAAAGATTGAAGCGACCGGATGCGTGGGAGCCTGTGCAGCCGAGCCGATAGTTGACATAAAACTTCCGGGCGGCGACAGAGTATCATACTGCAGAGTGACGCCGAAGATAATATCGAAGCTGATAAAGAAAACACTCGTTGACAAAGGGGTGTTTCAAGAAAACCTGCTTGGAACGTACGGTAAGACAAACGGAGAAGTGATTAACATAAACGAGACACCATTTTTCAAACATCAGCTTAAGATAGTACTTGAAAACTGCGGAGTTGTAAACCCTACATCGATAGACGCATACATAGCGAACGGCGGGTTTAAGTCGCTTGACAAAGTACTTTGCCACATGACTCAGGAAGAAGTTGTGAAAGACATACTCGCCAGCGGTCTGAGAGGACGAGGCGGGGGCGGATTCCCGACGGGAAAGAAATGGGAATTTGCGATGAAACAAAAATCTGATACAAAGTATATTATATGCAATGCAGACGAGGGAGACCCGGGAGCATTTATGGACAGGTCAGTACTTGAAAGCGACCCTTACAAACTTGTTGAGGGAATGATAATAGGCGGTTTTGCAATAGGCGCTTCGCTTGGATACATATACTGCCGCGCAGAGTATCCGCTTGCGATAGCAAGGCTTGAGAATACGATAAGCGACTGCAAGAAATACGGATTGCTTGGTGAGAACATATTGGGCAGCGGGTTCACGTTTAATCTGAAAATAAAGAAGGGAGCGGGAGCTTTTGTCTGCGGAGAAGAAACGGCATTAATAGCATCAATAGAGGGCAAGAGAGGCATGCCAAAACCAAGACCTCCATATCCAGCGGTATCTGGGTTATGGAACAAGCCTACTATAATAAATAACGTTGAGACGTTTGCGAATGTGCCACAGGTATTTAAACGGGGTGCGGATAAATTTGCGTCGGTAGGAACGAAGACGAGCAAGGGAACAAAGGTATTTGCATTAAGCGGCAAGGTAGTAAACACAGGGCTTGTGGAAATACCGATGGGTGTTACGCTCCGCGACATAGTGTTTAAAATCGGAGGCGGAATTCCAAATAACAAGAAGTTCAAAGCGGTACAGATAGGCGGACCTTCGGGCGGATGTTTACCTGACGAAGTACTTGACACTGTGGTTGATTATGAATCATTGAAGACAGTAGGAGCGATGATGGGTTCGGGGGGATTCGTTGTTATGGATGAAACGACGTGCATAGTTGACGTGGCTAAATTCTTTATGACTTTTATACAGAACGAATCATGCGGAAAGTGCGTACCCTGCCGTGAAGGTACGAAAAGAATGCTTGAAATAATAGAGAAGATACCTCACAGTTACAAGAACACATCAAACAAGTTAGACCAGCTGCAGAGGTTTAAAGGAATAATACATCTGAACAGACTTGCAGACGTTATAAAAGACACTTCGCTTTGCGGACTCGGGCAATCAGCGCCTAATCCAGTACTTTCGGGACTGAGATACTTCAGGGATGAATACGAAGAACATCTTTATGACAGAAAGTGCAAGGCGGGAGTCTGCAAAGAACTACTTACATTTACGATTAACAATGATGACTGCGAAGGATGCGGACTATGTGCGAGGAAATGTCCTGTAGAGGCGATAGCAGGCGAGAAAGGCAAGGCGCATTATATAATAGAAGACAAGTGCATCAAGTGCGGTATGTGTGTTGATAGCTGCAAATTTGAGGCAGTGCTCGTTTCATAATATTTTAAACAATAATTTTGATAAAGTATATGGTAGAACTAACAATAAATAATATAAAGGTAAATGCTGAAGAAGGAATGACAATTCTGGACGCGGCTAAATCAGCAGGTATAGCGGTTCCGACACTGTGCAACATGAAGGACCTATTTCCGACGGGCGCATGCAGAATTTGTTCGGTTGAGGTTGAAGGACAGAGAGGTCTGATACCAAGCTGCGCATATCCCGTGTCGGACGGAATGGTAGTAGAGACAAACTCACCGAGAGTAAGAAGGGCGAGAAAGACTATAGTAGAGCTTCTTGTAGAAAACCATCCTCAGGATTGTTTGATATGCGTAAGGAACAAGAACTGCGAACTACAGGATTTGGCTGCACAATACGGACTGCGCGAGCACCGTTTTGCAGGAGAATCGAAAGACCATGCAATTGATATATCGAGTCCTTCGATGGAGCGCGACCCAGCAAAGTGCATTCTTTGCGGCAGATGCGTAAGGGTATGCAACGAAGTTCAGCAAGTAGGAGCGATAGACTTTACTAAACGCGGTTTTCAGAGCATTGTAACAACGCCTTACAACAAAGGTTTAAACATCAGCGACTGCATACTTTGCGGACAGTGTATACTTGTATGTCCAACGGCAGCATTGAGGGAAAAGAGCCACATGAAAGAAATAGTTACTGCACTTGCAAACAAGAAGAAGTTTGTAGTTGCACAAATAGCTCCTGCGGTAAGAGCGTCGCTTGGCGAAGAATACAACATGCCGCTCGGAACTGACGTTACGGGAAAGCTTGTGACGGGACTTAAGGGGCTTGGTTTCAAAAAAGTATTTGATACAAACTTTGCAGCAGACCTTACGATAATGGAAGAGACCGCAGAGTTAGTAAACAGGGTAACGAACAATAAGCCATTACCGATGTTTACGAGCTGCTGTCCCGGATGGGTAAAATACATCGAGCACAGAAGACCGGAACTGCTTAAACACGTCTCGACTTGCAAATCACCTCACGAGATGGAAGGTGCAGTACTGAAGACATACTACGCGAAGAAGATGGGGCTTGACCCGAAGGATATATATGTAGTTTCAATAATGCCCTGCACAGTAAAGAAATTCGAATCGAGCAGACCAGAGCTTGCGGAAGAAAGGATGCCTGATGTGGATTCAGTATTAACGACGAGAGAGCTTGTAAGATATTTTAATACAGCAGGAATAGATTTCTGTGATTTACCAGAGACACAGTTTGACAATCCGCTTGGAGAATCAACGGGAGCGGCTGTAATATTCGGAACGACCGGAGGTGTAATGGAAGCAGCGATAAGAACGGCATACAACATGCTGACGGGGAATGAACTTGAGAAGCTGGAGTTTGAACAGATACGCGGATTTGACGGGATAAAGGAACTGACGATAAACATTAAAGGAATGGATTTAAACTTTGCAGTTGTGAACGGAATTGGTAATGTAGCAAAAGTGCTTGATGAAGTTGAAAACGGCACGAGCAAATATCATTTTGTGGAAGTAATGGCATGCCCGGGAGGGTGCATTAATGGCGGCGGTCAACCGATACATCAGAAACCCGAAAAAGTGGTAAAACGCGTGAAAGCCTTGTACGAAATAGACTCAAAGATGATACACAGGAAATCGCACGAGAATGAGGCTGTAAAGAATTTATACAAAGAATTTTTTGGCGAGCCAAACAGCCACAAATCACACGAGATACTACACACGAATTATAAAAGCAGGAAGAAATAGTGCACGGCATTGTTGAGACAATACCGGATTTATGTAAAAGATGTTATTCCTGCATAAGGGAGTGCCCTGCTATTGCGATTAGGGTACAAAACGGACAAGCAGTAGTAATAACAGAGCGGTGTATTTCTTGCGGACACTGCGTTACGGTATGTTCTCAAAATGCAAAGGCGACGGTAAGCGATGTAAACAGAGTAGTGAACGAAATACTGCCTAAAGGAAACGTTGTAGCTCTTGTGGCACCGTCATTTCCTGCGTCGTTTCCAGATAGCTACAACAAAATTCCAGCCGCGTTGAAGAAGGTTGGGTTTGAAAAAGTATGCGAGGTAGCATTTGGGGCAGACATGATAAGTCCTATGTATCTGCAAGAGATAGAAAACGGCGACAGCAAGACAATAATCAGTTCTGCATGTCCGGCAGTTTACAACTACGTAGAAATGTACTATTCACAGTTAATTCCGAATCTTGCTACAGTTGTTTCACCGATGATAGCTATGGGCAGGTACATTAAAAACCATTTCGGCGAAGACAAGAAAATTGTTTTCATCGGTCCATGCATTGCAAAGAAGAGCGAATACAAGGATGAAGAGGTAGAAGGAGTGATAGATGCGGTATTAACATTTGCCGAGCTTAAAGAAGTATTCGAAAGGAACAGTATATCATTTTCGGAACTGGAAGATATTGACTTCGACCCGCCTCAGGGACTGACGGGAAAATCATTTCCACTTGCGGGCGGACTTATAAAGACAGCGGATATATCAGACGATATACTTGAGAAAGAAATAATTGTTGTAGAAGGACGCGAAAAGGTGGAGGAAATACTGAATGAGATTGTACATGGAAATATAAATGCAAAGTTTATAGATATACTATTTTGCGAAGGATGCATAAAGGGACCTGCGATTGACAGTGAGCTGAATTATTATGCGAGAAGAGAGAAGGTTGTTGATTACATAAACGACAGGATTAAAGCAGCGGACAAGCAGGTTTGGAAGAGCAGCCTATACAACAGCAGGAATGTAGAGTTGAAGCGTGAGTTTACGAACAGAAACATGCGGCTTGAGAATCCATCAGAGGAAAATATAAAAGAGATACTTGCAGAGACGAATAAATTTACGAAACAAGATGAGCTAAACTGCCGTTCGTGCGGATATTCGACATGCAGGGATTACGCGATAGCAATAGCGAAAGGGCTGGCAGAAAACGATATGTGTCTGCCGTACCTGATAGAGAAACTTGAGAGAGCTTACAAAGAGCTTTCAGAAACGCAGGACCAGCTGCAATCTGCTGAAAAGCTTGCATCGATTGGACAGCTTGCGGCAGGAGTTGCGCACGAGATAAACAATCCGCTCGGAACGATATTGCTGTATACTTCATTACTGAAGAAGGAAGTAGAGAAGAACACAGCTGATACTGATAAGCAGTCGATTGAAGATCTTGAACTAATAGCACAGGAAACGAACAGATGCAAGAACATCGTTTCAAATTTATTGAACTTTGCAAGGCAGGGCAAGCTTCATGTGACAGAGTTTGACATATCAGACCTTATAAATTCTATTTTGAAGACGATAAGGATTAAACCTGAATGCAAAGGAATTTTATTTTCTACAGAATGCACTGCATTCGATACGACGATAGAGGGGGATGCAGACCAGTTGAAGCAGGTGTTTATAAACGTGATTAACAATGCCTGCGAAGCTATGACAGAAGCAGAAACGAAGAAGATAAACATTAAGATAAGCAGTACGGAATCGGAGATTACGATTGAAATAAGCGATACAGGTTCAGGGATACCGAAAGAGAACATGGGTAAATTATTTACTCCGTTTTTTACGACGAAGAAAATGGGAAAAGGGACGGGGCTTGGACTGGCGATTGTTTACGGAATTATAAAAATGCACAGGGGCGAGATAAGGGCTGCAAGCGAACCGGGACAGGGTACGACATTTTTAATAAGACTGCCCGCAAAAATAACAAACAACTAAACAAAGGAATACTAATAAAAGGAGAAATCATGACAGAAGTAAAAAAGAAGATATTGCTTGTTGACGACGATCCTGACCTGATTGAACAGAACAGTACACTGCTTATATCGAAAGGTTATGACGTTGTAACGGCAGACAACGTACCAGATGCATGGGAGACGTTTAAACGGGAGAAGCCGGACGCAGCAGTACTGGACCTAATCATGGAGGAGCATGATTCGGGATTCGTATTATCACACAGGATAAAAAGGGATTCATACGGAAAAACGATACCAGTATTTTTGCTAACATCGGCGACGTACGTAACAGGAATGAAGTTTGGGATTACAACATCAGATGAGCAGGAATGGATACACTGCGACGCCTGGTTCAATAAACCGATAAACATAGACGAGCTTTCAAACAAGCTTGAAGAGTGTTTTGAGAAACAAAAGAAACAGTGACAACAAACAAAGAAAACGTGGAAGAATACAGACCAAAGGTACTGATAGTTGACGATGAGAAGGGGCTGCGTATAGGCACGCAAAGGCTTTTACAGAGCGAGAATTACGACGTAGAAACAGCGGACTGCGGAATGACAGGAATAAAGATGGGTACTGAAAAGGAGTACGACCTTGCAATACTTGACCTGAAGATGCCCGACATAGACGGAATATCGGTACTGAAAGAAATAAAAAAGGCGAAACCGAATACAGTATGTTTTATAGCTACTGCATACGCGAGTTACGAAACAGCAATAGAGGCGACAAAGCTTGGTGCGTTCACATACATACCAAAACCATTTTCTCCCGATGAACTGCTGCAGAATTTGAAAGCAGGACTTGAGAGAAGGATGCTAATACTTGAAGCGGAAAAACTGAAGAGAGAAAGAGAAGAAAGACTTCTTGAACTTGCAACGGAGAAATCGAGACTTAACACGATTGTCAGCTCACTTGCGGATGGTGTGTTTGTAGTGAACAAAGACGGCGAACTTGTTCTTTTTAATCCAGCATCGGTAAAATATCTTGAGCTGAACGACATCATACTCGGAGAAAAGATACTGAGCATACTTCCGCCAAAGATAGAAGAACCGATAAAATCGCTGCTTGATTCGGAAGTATTTGAGAACAAGACAAGAAGCGCAGAGGTAGAGCTGAAACCAGACAGAGAGCTTGTAGTAGAGATTAAATGCTCTCCCGTGCCGCATCCGGACGGTTCGCTTGCGGGAGTGGTTACGGTTATCAGAAACATAACCGAGATGAAGAAAGTTGAATATGTTAAGTCACAATTTGTGTCAATGGTTGCGCATGAGCTAAAGACACCTATGGCGGCTGTACTTGGATTTTTAAATATAATACTCGACCCGTCGTTACAGACATCGCCGGAACAGCAAAAAGATTACCTTGGACGTTCGAAGAACAGACTGCAGGGCTTGCTTGAGATGGTAAATGACTTGCTTGACATATCCCGCATGGAAATGAAAACGAAGCAAAGAGAGTTAAAGCTGCTTAACATATCCGAGCTTGTAAAGAGCACGACTGATTTTCTTGAGCTGGAGACTAAAAAACGCGGCATAAAGGTAAAGACGAAATTTCACGAAAACCTTCCCGGAATACTTGCTGACAACAATGAAATTACGAGGCTGTTTACGAATATAATCGGCAACTCGGTGAAGTACAACAAAGAAAACGGATTGATTGATATAGAGGTATCCGAATCGGGTAATTTTATAGTTACACGTATTTCGGACACAGGTATCGGAATGAAGCCTGAGGAGAAAGCAAAATTATTCTCAGAATTTTACAGGATAAAGAATGAGCATACACGCAGCATAAGCGGAACTGGTCTTGGGCTTTCGATAGTGAAGAGAATTGCAGAATCATATTCGGGCAAAGTAGAAGTTGAGTCTGAATACGGCAAGGGTTCTACTTTCACTGTTTATCTGCCATTTACGAAGTAATAAAAAATAACGAATAAACAAACCCCCCGCAGGATGACTACGGGGGGTTTTTGTTTTTAGAACAGTTTTGAAATCATTTCAATAATATCATCTGCTTTGTCTGCAAGAAATTTCCCGACTGCATTCTGTAGAAATAGACTCCGCTTGAGTGTCCGGTTCCGTTCCATTCAGTCTTGTATCTGCCTGCCTGAAGTCTTTCATTGACAAGAACATTAATTTCTTTTCCGTAAATATCAAAAACAGAAATTTTCACGTCGGCTGATTGAACAACATCGAACTCAATGGAAGTTGACGGATTAAACGGGTTGGGATAATTCTGCGACAACGAATAAAATGTTGGGATTTCAGTGGATATATTATTAACATGAACACCGCCGTTGGTTGTGTGGTATATACCGCCGTAATCTTCAACAAGCCCTCCGTTATTGGCGTCAAAGAAATGAATACTAAAAATTGAATAATCCAATGACGAATGGGTTTGCCATGTCCAGTCAGCACCGCCGTTGTTGGTATAAAGTATATAAGAAGTCTGGGTACCGTCTGCTTTAGTACCAATCCAGCCAGTATTTGCATTGATGAAAAAGACTGCTTTACAATTATGTCCGGAAGTAAGCCCTGTATTTGTTATGTACGTCCAGCTATTACCACCGTTAGTAGTTTTCAGCACATCTCCGAACCTTCCAACCACCCAACCGTTATTAACATCCGAAAAATGCATTGCATTGAAGCTAACAGTTTTATTTGTACCCCACGGTTTTGTCCAGTTCAAACCACCGTTTGTAGTCTTTAAGATAGTATCAGAAGTAGTAATTTCTGCACCTGCGGGGAAAATCCAACCGTTACTGTTGTTAACAAAGAATGGGATTCCACCGCCCGGCGGGTTCAGAGCATTCCAGTTAGTTCCGCCGTTTGTAGATTTGTATATACCTCCTCCTGTAAAATTTGTATTAAAAAGGAGCATCCAGCCAGTATTTGCATCTACAAATTGTATGTACATACCGGCATCGTGAACAGGGATTGTCAGCTTTGTCCAGCTATTACCACCGTTAGTAGTTTTATAAGCAACAGCTCCATTCCATTGATTGAAGTTACCTTTTGTACGTACTATCCAACCTGTTGAAGGATTAATAAAAGACATACTTTGTGCCGGATCACTCCACGAGAATAAACTATCTATTGGTTCCGGGCTGACAACAGTCCAGTTATTGCCGCTGTTTACTGTATGGAGTAATTTGCCGTTTCCGACAGATATCCAGCCTTCTGAGGCACTGACAAACTGAATTTTACCCAATACTTGATTACCAAGAGGACTCGGCTGAAGTATCCAGCTTGATTGAGCAGATATCGCTCCCGAAAAGAGCACAGAGAACACGATAATTAAAAATGATTTTTTCATGATTTAAATTTAAATTTTTATTAATAGTAATTTTTGTTTCTGGGGTAACAAGGTGTAAATCAAATTATGTATATCTATAATCAATTTTTTTAGAAACTGAAAAACAAAATAGTTTTCCAAGGGAAATATAATTTAAGTTTATTCCCGCGATAATCACGGGAATATATTTTTTTCATATAAATGTTCTGTCAACGCATTTTAAAAAGAACATGTTTTGAAATCATATAAAACTCATTATTTTAACAGCTTTTAACAATGTATTAATTATTGCTAAACAAGCTAAAAGCCGTTAATGACAATGATTCTCATTATATTATACCTTTATTTAACAGATTTGTTTCCTGAGGAAATAGAATTATGATACTGCTAAACTTCTGATTCGGACGGCAATGATACGAAGAATGTGGTTCCTTTTCCCTGCTCGCTTTCGACCCATACTTTTCCTTTATGGGCTTCGACGATATTTTTTACAATATTCAAACCAAGACCAGTTCCCTTTTCACCTGAAGTACCAACACTCGATATTTTCGAAAATGGTTTAAAAAGATTATCGATATTTTCAGGAGCGATACCAGTTCCTTTGTCCGAGACAAAAAACACAACGTTATCTTTTTCAGTTTTAAGTTTGACTTCAATTACTGTATTGGGGAATGAAAATTTAATCGCATTACCAATCAGATTATTCAGAACCTGAACAATCTTATCACTGTCAATTGATAAATAAACGTCCTCATCCGGTTTTTCGAGTTTAAGTTCAATGTTCTTTTTACCTGAAATTATTCTGTTCAGGTTTAAATTTTCGGTTAACAGTTCCGAGAGATTTGATTTTGCGAGGTTTAGGTTAACCTTTCCCGATTCGAAAGAGGAAAAGACAAGAAGGTCGTTTATTAGGGTAAGCATGGACTGACTGGACTTGTAAATATTCTGCAGGAATAGGATATTGTCCTCAGTCAAGTTACTTCTACTGCCTTCAAGCATTAAATCAGAAAAACCGAGAATAACAGCAATTGGGTTTCTAAGGTCATGCGCAGCAATACCAATCAGCCTGTTTTTATAAGCGATTAATTCATTAAGTTCTGAATTTTTCTTTGCGAGTTCTCTTTGAGTGTTAATTAAGTCATTATTCAGTCTTGTTATTTCATTCAGCTGCATAATTTCCCTATCGTTATTCTTCAACGCATTAATTTCTTTTGTAAGCAAGCGTATTTTGTTAACATGCTCATTATTAATACTAAGGAGTTCATTATACAAATGAAACAAATAAGAATTATTATCCGATACAATAACCAGATAACCATCATCCAATTTAATACCTGAGAACAAATAGTGGAAGAAATGATTGCTGAAACCGCACTTTATTTCGTAAGAGATTACAGAATTTTCAGAATCGAGTTTATTGAAAAAATCATCGCCTGCAAGAGGATAATCGAGTTTAAAAAAGCCGTCGAAAGATTTATCTTCCGATTCTAACGGGTGAGGAATTAAATCATTTTTATATATGTGCTTTAATAATTTATCTTCGCCGAATAAAACTGTGATACCTTTTCCCTTAATCATTTCTTAATATTAAATAATTCACCCGCTACATTTACTGCTGATTCGGCATCTGATGCAAAACAATCCGCTCCTACTTTTTTCCATAATTCTATATCCTTATTGAAAGGATACCCGCCAACCATGATTTTAACTCTGTTATTTTCTGAGCTGCTTTTTATAGAGTTGATAATCGTAATGGCAGAATCAAGATTTGTCGGAATGGTAGTCGAAACAGCAACAAGGTCGGGATTCTTTTCTTTAACAGCATTTACGAGGTCTTTCACCGGTGTATTAGCTCCGTAAAAATAAGTATCCCAGCCTTCCATCTCAAAAAAATCTGAAACCATTCTTATTCCTATTTCGTGCAGTTCGCCCGAAACGGATGTAGCTATTAACTTTTTGCCTATTCGTTCGTGCTCAAATATCAGCGGATAGAGCTGCGACATAATGAGCTGGGTTACTGCGGTACAGTAATGTTCCTGCGCGACGGAAATAATATTCTGCTGCCACAACCTACCTACTTCTCTTTGGGTAACTTCAAAAACATAGAGATAAATATCTTTCAGCTTTGATTTATCGCCACCAACTTCGCTAAGAATCAACC
>JADHED010002380.1_pt1 | contig 13220 bp, 5 predicted proteins | sample 8952041 | NCBI WGS metagenome assembly JADHED01 (sample SAMN16124423, study PRJNA663239) | bioreactor sludge metagenome | isolation source: sludge (control) | place: India:Bengaluru | collected 2018-09-08
CTACGAGCTTTGCTCCTCGCCAGGCACTTCGGCGTCGAGACGGTAAAGCGAGGCTCTTCCTGTTTCAGGAAACCATGTGTCTGCCTGACGCAATTCTTTCATGCAGGCCTTTTTCAGGGACTTCTCGGCATCCGAGCCCCAAGGGGCTTGTCGAACGCTGACCAACGCTCACTCCTTACGCTGAGACTCGAGCAACCCAAGGAGTTCGTCTTTCAGCAGGCGGCTCCGGCACAGAAGCGCATCCACTACGCGTTCCAACCCGTCACATTGCCCAGTGAGGAGTCTCCGGCATCGGTCGCTCTGAACCTCCAGAATTCTCCGCACGGCGTTGTGACAGCGAAGCGCTAGCTCTTCGGGCAAACTGGCACGTCGATCGACCTTGATGAACCCGATTTCTTCGGACATGCCGAACTCGTACACCATTGCCTCTGCCAGGTTTGTCGCACGCGAGAGATCGTTGGATGGTCCGGTTGAAGCGCCATCGTGCTCGCCATAGAAGAAGCGCTCCGCCTCACGCCCACCCAACAACTGGCAAACTAGATTCTCGAGTTCCGTTCGTGTCAACGACCTCCTTTGGTCCATGTTCTCTGGCGCTGCGTAACCACCAAAACTACCCCGCCCCACGATCGTCACATAGATGGGAGGCTCGCCCGTGGCGCACATGACGACGGCGTGGCCTGCTTCATGGCGTGCCGTTCTCAAGGGGTCTGAGTCGGCCTTCGCGTCCCCCATCGTCACTTTCTCGAAGGCTTCCCCAAGGACTACGTCATTGATAAGACCGTTGTTGTGGAACGCCATAACGGTGGCCTGCGAAAGGACTCGTTCGAGGTCCGCGATCGACAGTCCCTGGCTCTGCCCAGCGAGCCGTTCTATCATCGCCTTTGATACCTCATGCTTCGTCTTGGCCTGAAGCCGGCGGCTCAGATAGAGCCCGCGCTCCTCTCTTGTGGGCAGTTCGACTTCGATGATCCGGCTAAACCGGCGCATCAGAGCTGCGTCGAGGATCTCGGGGTGATTTGTAGCGGCAATGGCGATAATCGCCTGTCTGGGATTCTTTGAGAATCCATCCATTTCTGTGAGCAGCTCGTTGAGTGCCATCGCCTCGCTGTGCCCGGAGAATCCCGCGCGCGCATCCTCTCGACTTCGACCAATTCCGTCGATCTCATCAATGAAGATGATTGCAGGCGCGTATCGCCGGGCACGCCTGAACATTTCGCGGATGCTCTCTGGACCGCTGCCCTGGTACTTCGTGACGAAACTCGTCCCCGTCTTGGCGATAAACGCGCAGTTAGACTCCCCAGCTAGTGCCCGCGCAAGCATAGTCTTCCCTGTTCCTGGAGGGCCCGTCAACAAGACTCCGTGTGGTGGTTCTACTCCGGCAGCGGCATAGGTCTTCGGATCGCGCAGCCAATCCCGCAAGAACACCATGGCCTCTTTGGCTCCCCCGGCGCCAATCACATCCTCAAATCGCACGTCGGGACGTTCAATGTCGGAAAGCATCGCTGAAGCGTCCGCACCTCGAACAGACCGTGCAACCCGGAAGTTTCGGCAGCGAATACGCAGGCTGCTTCCTGACTCTTGCATAAAAGGAACCGTATCGAACAAAACGACATTACAGCTTCCCGCCAGCTCTTCCGCGACTCTCTGAATACGAAGATTACCGACAATGCTATTGATATTGGAAAGTAGAGCGTTCCTGATGGCCTCCGCGTTCGCCTCATGCTGGGCCTCAAGCGATGTGCGTATGACACCACGGGCTCCCCCTGCGCGCATACAAGCCAGGAGCAGTTCGCTATCAATCCCTCTGTCGCCGAAGGGCTTGTCTCCCTCTATGGACAAGAGGTAAACGGGGATCTCGGGGAACCTGGCGTGAAGGCCCAGAAGGACCTGCTGGCCTAACCGGAACCGCCGTGCAGCGAGAGGAGCGTAGTCAAAGTGAGCCTCGGTCCCCGGGCACTCCCCAAGAAAGGCATTATTGGCGAGATAGGCGTCAGTGCATGGCGACGTCTTCAGGGCCAGATCAAGTGCGATAAAATCGAAAGAGCGCTTGGCCAATAGATCGAACACCTGTTCGACGTTTGACGCGAACCGCCATTCGACCTGAGGAATCAGCTTGGCATAGAGCTGAACTAAGACCTCATCCCCTACGATGAGGACAGCCGGCCGTTCATGGGGCCGGAAGATGTTTCCGGCAACTTCTCCGGCGTGTTCCTGATCAATCTCCAGAAATACTTCCCGTACCTCGCTGAGCATCTTGTCAACACGTTCACTGGAGAACAGTTGACAGGTTCTGAAGACTTCGTTCTTCAGGAACCGCTCGGCACTCGCCTTGATCGTTCGAGCGTCCGTGCGTCCTCCCTCACGCATGACAAGGGCGAGCGGGATCTCCTCGGAGATGAGGAATCGCAGCCCATGTTCCTTCTCCAGGAGCTGCCCCACGCGCTCGAACTCAGTTGCTGTTATCCGGGCCAGATCATTGACAGTCATTCGATTGAACATGATCGGACGGCCGGTAGCCATGCGAGAGCAGATGGCGGCTGGAAAGAACGGCGCCCCTGTCTCGGGGTCGATCTCGGTGGCAAGAGCATCCAGAATGGTATCCCGGTGAAAGACGCTGTTGCTCTGTTGAACTCCGACACTGTTGACGTTGTCGTAGAGCTGACGTCCGACATTCGATGTGAAGACGATGACTGTATCCCTGAAGCTTACCTCTTGGTCGAGGAATTGGTCCATGAGCGCCCCCGCGTCCAGTATCTGCAAGAAAAGCTGGATCGCGTTCTGATGGGCCTTCTCGATTTCGTCGAAGAGAAGGATCGCATTCGGGTTCCGGCGAACGAAATCCGTCAGCCTTCCGGGCTGAGAGTCTCTGTACACCCGCTCACTGCCGATGAGGCTCGTCACGGAATGGTGTGTGGCATACGAACTCATGTCGAACCGTCTAAAGGGGCGGTCGAGAGCCCCTGCAGCCAGCTCGGCCAGATAGGTCTTCCCGACACCCGGGGGGCCAGCGAGAACGAACAACCCTGCGGGCTTGCGGCGTGCGGCATCCCCGGCAGACACCTCGACATCGAAAAGCCCCTCTACGAACTCCTCTACGGCGTGGTCCTGTCCAAAGATATGAGCTAAAAGCTGACATCGAAGTGTTCTCAGCTTTCGTGTAAGCTCACCTAGCGTCGCGTGGCCGCGCATTCCTGTGTTCTGTGCCTCGCTGCTGCCGCGCGTCCCCGTGCTTTTAGCTTTCCCCAGCCAGGCGGTCAGGATCTTCTCAATCCGTTGAGGAGTCGGTGCATGGACGCCCTTTACGACGCCTTGAGGTACGAATCGCGCGGTTGCGCACACGAGATGGGGCACCGAAATCTGAGTCGAGCCGTTCGTCGACGGCAAACTCTTCGCGAGGTTCCTTGCAGCCCTCAGGACGTCCCGGACGATACCAAGCAATGGAAGCACCCCTACGCAAGCTCTCAACGTTGGCGGTATCGGGAAGTGCGCCTCCATCTCCTCCTGCTTCGCCTGGAGGCACTCACAGAAGTAGGGGAGACTCTCGGAATCATTAACGATCGCGGCAGCCAAGGCTTCCCACGACAGGACCGCCTCCTGCATGGATACAGCGATACTCTTCGCTACCTCGATCAATATTTCGGCATCGGGGGAGAACATCCCTCCGTCAGAGTTCATATGGGATCTCATCGTCCTGCCCATCTGGAACAGGCGTTTCGCGGCGCTCCCCGCCGAGGAACACGGCTTGCAGGAGGTGCACAGGCGCCATTGGCATCCGGGACTTGCGCGCTAGTCCCGCCGCTGTCGCGAGCAGATTCTCGAGTCTCACGAGGTGATGAACCACGTCATTGGATGTCCCCGCGGCCGCCTCCTTGAGCAAATCGCGAAGCCCCTGGCGAAAGACGAGAGTGTCTATGCCCAGTCGTTCAAACTCACGGTGCAAACTCCCCGAGCCTCCGTCGTTCGCCGCCTTATTGCTGTCGCTAAGAACAGCAAGAGCCATTAGGATGTGGGCAGGCATAATGGAACCGCACCCTCCTGCCTCGGCTTGGCTGGCAGCCAGTTTCAAGACAGCGTCTATTCCGCTGGGATCTTGTTTCATCGGCGCGCCCTCCTTTCTGTTGTGCTACTTCAGAACACGCAGCTTTGTCCTGCGGCCATGGCAGCCGCTATCAAGGCTAGATTGTCACGGCGACACCAAAGACTGACGACCATCATTCCGTTCGCTTTGCGAACCAGCCTCTTGTCCCACAACCCCCTTCGAGGCACCACTCACCCGTGGGGAGGCCGGTCACCTCCCATTCCCAGTCGAATTCCCAGACGCGGAAAGTCGCATCCTGGCCCAACGACATAGCATAACGCCAGTGGGGGAAATGGACTGACGTTACGCTATCGGTATGCCCAGCAAGGCAACATTGCTCCGTCCCTGTTGCGAGGTCCCACAGTCGTACGGTCCTATCGGCGCTTCCTGACAGTGCGTGGCGGCCGTCCGGCGAAAAACAGAGGGAGGTCACCCCCCCTGAATGTCCCTCGAAGAGCTTCTCCTCTCCCGTTTCGACATCCCAGAGACGGATGGTCTCATCGTCGCCCCCTGAAAGTGCGCGGCGGCCGTCCGGCGAAAAACAGACAGACTTCACTGGGCCTGAATGGCCCTTGAAGCACTTCTTCTCCTGACCCGTTTCGACTTCCCAGAGACGGACAGTCCAGTCGTCGCTCCCTGAAAGGGCGTGGCGGCCGTCGGGCGAAAAACAGACAGACTCCACTGGGCCTGAATGGCCCTTGAAGCACTTCTTCTCCTGACCCGTTTCGACTTCCCAGAGACGGACAGTCCAGTCGTCGCTCCCTGAAAGGGCGTGGCGGCCGTCGGGCGAAAAACAGACAGACTCCACTGGGCCTGAATGGCCCTTGAAGCACTTCTTCTCCTGACCCGTTTCGACTTCCCAGAGACGGACAGTCCAGTCGTCGCTCCCTGAAAGGGCGTGGCGGCCGTCGGGCGAAAAACAGACAGACTTCAAGCGCCCCCCATGCCCTTTGAGGCTCTTCTTCTCACTCCCGGTCTCCACCTCCCACAGATAACAAGTGAAGTGCGCCTCGGCCCCTGACAGCACAAAGCGGCCGTCGGGCGAAAAACAGGTCGGCGGGAAGCCAAGCCAACTGGGTTCTTCAGTGCGGATGCACCATACCTGGCGAAGCCGCCCCCTCTTGGCTTCCCCTGATTCGCCTACGCGCGCCAAAAGCCCCAGAATACGTGAATCCCTTCGGTACCCTGAGAACTTCTGTCCGTCTCTGAGCTGTGACAGGGCTTTCCGTGCTTGGAGCTTTGACAAGCCTTTCCGTGCGTTACCCTCAACGAACGCTCCTTCAGTCTGCTTGAGCAGACTGGCGACCTTCTGAGCATCGTTCCTCATAGCCTCGAGACTCTGGAAAGGGCTCATCAGAGGGAAAGGGTGGGATTCGTGCCAATTCCCCGCAGGGAAGTTGGAAGTCCATAGAATAGTCTCCGCGGAACTCCCCGACAGGAGGTGGCGGCCGTCGGGGGAAAAACTGACGGACGTTAACTCCTTAGAATGGCCCTCCAGTCGACGCAACTCACGCGCGGTCTCGACATCCCAGAGACGAACGGTTCTATCATTGCTTCCTGAAAGGGCGAGGCCTCCGTCGGGCGAAAAACAGACCGATGTTACCCATCTCCTGTGACCTTCGAAGCGCTTCTTCTGCTCACCCGATTCGACTTCCCAGAGGCGGACAGTCCTGTCCCAGCTCCCTGACAGCACGCGTAGGCCGTCGGGCGAGTAACAGACGGAAGTTACGCTGCTCGTATGGCCTTCGAATCGCATCTTCTCCTCGCCGGTTCCGGTCTCCCAAAGACGAACAGTGTTGTCCCAGCTCCCTGACAGCACGCGTATGCCGTCGGGCGAGTAACAGACGGAAGTTACTCGGTCCGTGTGTCCCTCGAATCGCTGCTCCTCCTTACCGGTTTTGACCTCCCAGAGGCGAACAGTCCTGTCCCAGCTCCCTGACAGCACGCGTAGGCCGTCGCGCGAGAAACAGACGGAGGTCACCCAATCGGTGTGTCCCTCGAATCGCTGCTCCTCCCTACCGGTTTCGACCTTCCAAAGGCGAACAGTTCTGTCCCGGCTCCCCGACAAGGCATGGTGACCGTCGCGCGAAAAGCAGACGGAAGTTACGCCGCCCGTATGACCTTCGAACCGCGTCTTCTCCTTGCCGGTTTCGGTCTCCCAGAGACGAATAGTGCTATCCCAGCTCCCTGACAGCACGTGGCGACCGTCGGGCGAGAAGCAGACTGCACCGTGGCATCCACCCAGAACCCGCACGAGTTTGCATCTGGGCGTTTCTCCTTTGAGAGCGTCGAGCAGGGCCTGATCCTGCAGCCGGCCCTGTTCCTGCAGTTGCTGGAGCGCCTCGATGTTCCCCTGCTCAAGGTGAATCCAGGCCAGACAGTGCCAGTACTCAGGATCGTCCTGGAGAGCCATTTGGAGACTCTTGAGCTGGTACAGGAGTTCGCTCCCTGGCCGCTCCGCCTTCTGCCACCTGTGATAACCGTAATTGAAGGTCGCCTCCAAATGCGCGGCGTCCTTTTTGAGCGCCGTCTTCCACAATTCGCAGGCTTCTGCCTCCTGACCTAGTTCCAGGCACGCGATCGCCCGGTTGTTCAGGGCACTCGCTGTCAGCTCTGTATTCTCCAAGCCGGCGTTCGGCGGAAGACAACCAAACTCCCGCCAGTAGATATCTAACAGTTCTCTTCTCACCTCGCCCGCATTGCCGGGACGCCGGTCGCGGTCTCCTGCCAAGAGTTTCAACACCAGCTTGTATAACGCGTCCGGAACCTCGAACGTGGGTTTCTTAGGCGCAATGCCGAGTTTCTTGGCATCGATCGAGGAAACGCCAAGGGGGAGGGGGTCGTCTCCGAAAAACATTTCCCACATGCATCGGCCGATCGTATAGACATCCGCTCGCGGATCCACGTTGTGCGCGTCTTCGTGCTGTTCAGATGGCATGTACATGGGGGTTCCCACGACTGACTGATCAGTCAGGATCGCCGGCCGGGTCAAGGAAGCCCTCCCTGTGGGCCCGGTTTCCGCCTCGCTCCACCGGACGATGCCGAAGTCGGTCAGTTTGGCGATGCCACCTGTTGTCATGAGAATGTTATCCGGCTTGATGTCGCGGTGGATCACTTGATGCGCGTGCAAATACTCGGCTCCCCGGAAGATTTGCGCGGCTACATCCAGGCCAACCCTCAGATCAGCACAAATCATTCTAGAGGTCCATACTTTCAGCGTACCCCCGTCCGCGTACTCCGTGAAGATGTACGGGATCCCGTCCACCATTCGTACCGCATAACAGTACACGATGTGTGGATGCGCACCAAGAGCAATCCACGCCCTGGCTTCTCGAAGGACTCTAGCGGAACCGGTCTTGTCAGTGAGGACCTCGTTTTTCGGAATCTTGATGGCCACCCTTGTCTTCCAGGCTTCGTGTACTGCAATGTACACTTTCCCCATAGCGCCTTGATGCACTTCCAAGACTTTGAAGACCTTGAGAATGATGTCGTCCTTCTTGAACTCTGGCACCGAGACCGGCGAAGTCGCTTGCGAGGCCCGTCGAGATGGAGGCAGTTCCCCCTTACCAGCGTCTCTAGTCGCGACGTTCGGAATATGAGCGGGCCGAACGGCTTCTGACGGCGGCACGGCTGGCTGCTCTGGGGTTGTTGGTATCTCGGGTCGAGTCGCTGCTTCTGAGAGAGCGTCGCTGGGCGAGACTTCTATGACGACAGCCGTGATGTTATCGGGAGCGCCGCCCTGGTAGGCGAAGTCCACCATGGGTCGAACGACACCGCCATTAGACGGGACCGTGCCGGTTCCTGCGTTTACTCCTACTTGATTCATCCCTTCGGCCTGCATCGAAGGGAGTATGGAGCTAGCCCCCGGGCCGGGAGTGTGCCGTTTCGGGCTTGTTCCCTCCCAGAAGGCTTCCTCCGCCTTTGGTGGCGTCGCAGGCCGGTCCATCCCGGCGGCAGGAAGTCCCGTATTGGACTGTCGTTCCTGTCCCAACGCCTGGTCGAGTGCGCGCATCCGGACAAAATCCAGGATTTCGATGATCTCTGCATAATTGCCGGGACGGTCCTGCGGGGCCTTTGCCAGCATGCGGCGAATGAGGTTCTTCAACTCTACTGGGAGCTTCGGATTTCCGGGAACCTCCTCAAACGGCAAATCGAGTGGCTGCTGGTGCGCCACAAGCCATTCGAAGTAGTTGTTGGAGTGTTCCAACCTGATGGGGGGACGCTTGGTCACCAGCCGGTGGAAGATGACCCCCAGCGAGTAAACATCGCTCCGCCAATCCACATTCGTCGAGTTGAAGAGTTCTGGAGACGCAAACGCAAGCTTCCCCAACTCCAACCACCCCGTAATCGTCTGTGTCATTCCAGCGGTCCGCTGCTCGGCCCGGATTTTCGCAGCTCCAAAATCCAGAATCTTGACGACACGTTTATTGTTCTCCAGGGTGACAAGGATGTTGGTGGAAGAGAGGTCTAGGTGAACGATGTTTTGTGTCTTCAGGTAATTCATCCCGAGAACGGTCTGGATCATCAACGGAATCAGCTCGGGATAGGGCCGCCCCTCGAAAGCCCTCAAATCAACGCCTTCGAGATATTCCATGACGAGAGCGGGAACTCCATCCAAAGACTCCGTTAGCTCCCAGCACCTGACGAGGTGCCGGTGTTCGAGCGAAGCCAGAACCTGGTTTTCTCGGACGAACCACGCCCTCATGTCGGAATCATGAAGAAGTTTCGACATGACTTTGATGGCGTACGGTAATCCCGTCCAGCGCTCGAGCGCGTGATACACGCATCCCATTCCGCCTTCTCCCAGGAGCCGGGTCACCACGTATTTGTCGAACTGCGGTCGCTTTTCTTCCCGTGCCTTGTATTCATAGAGAGCCAGCGCGAAATCATTTCCGCGCTGAAAGCGGTTCGCGGGATCCTTTGAGAGGGCTTTCTCGAGAATCTGCACGAGTTCGGCGGGAACCGAGGAGTCGTAGGTTTCCGGCGGAGTAAACGCTTCGTGGACGATCTTGTAGGAAATCTGCGCCAGGTTCTCGCCACTGAAGGGCTTTTTCCGGGTAATGAGTTCATACAAGACAACGCCCAACGAAAAGAGATCGCTGCGGCCGTCCACGGCATCGCCGGTCACATGTTCTGGTGACATGTAGTCTGGGGTTCCGAGAGACTGGCCCGTCGACGTGAGGTTCGATTTCTCGATCTTCGCGATGCCGAAGTCCGTGATTTTCACCACACCCTCGGGAGTGATGATGATGTTCGCGGGCTTCACGTCGCGGTGCACGATGCCGCGCCGGTGCGCGTAATCAAGCGCTTCGGCGACCTGGCCAATGATTTCCGAAATCCGTGTGTAGCTGTAGTGGTCCTTCTCTTCCAGGAACTGCACGAGGTTCCCCTGAAGAATCATTTCCCTCATCTGTAGGTGGGTGGCCTTTTCTGGCAGGAGCTGCTTGAGGTTCTTCCCCTCGACATACTCCATGGCGATGAAGGAGGTCTCGGTCTGAGAATCTTCTCCGACGTCGTGAACAGTGACGATATTGGGATGAGAGAGAATGCCCGCGGCCTGTGCGTCTCTCAGAAAGTGCTCGCGAAATTCGCGCTGCTCGAGGCCGTCTTCCCCGACAGCCCTGATTGTTTTGAGGGCCACCATCCTGCCGATGACGGGGTCGCGGCCAAGGAAGACGATACCCATCGCCCCTTTTCCGAGTTCTCGGACGACTTCATAGCGGCCGAGTTTCTTCGCGCCATGAGACTGTGTTGCGACCGGATCAGCTGGCAGATATCCTCCGTCTCTCCATGGCTGCAGGGCCCAGCGAAAATGGGGAGCTGCGCTACGAAGAATCTAGCCTCTCTCCCTCAGAAGGCGCCTTTCAAGGCATTTCTGAATTCGCTCGCACTCTGAAAGCGCCCTGAGGGGTCTTTTTTGACTGCCTTGTCAACGACGCTGGCGAGCTTTTCGGGGATGGACCTGTCTCGTTGAGCGACCGGTATGGGCTCATCTTCCAAGATGATCTTAAGGGGATCCCGGATCTTCTTCGCTTGCATGAACGCCCTGAGGGCATCGCCAGGGCTGTTGATTCCCTTCGCCGGGTCCTGGAACTCCGCAATTTCCCGAGGCGTGGGGAACTCAAATGTATAGCGGCTTGTCAGTAAGTAATACAGGATGACCCCCACGGAATAGAGATCCGCCTGTTCCTTGACACGGGACGAATCCAGTATTTGCTCTGGAGACATATACATCAACGTCCCCATCCGTGCTCCTTGCCCTGTGAAGCGGGTGCCGCCGGCTTCGCCGTAACAAACCGCCACGCCGAAGTCGGCGATCCTCGAGATGAGAGGCGAGTCCCCCCGCCCAGGCCTTCCCGGCCCAGAAAGGAGAACATTGGACGGCTTGAGATCGCGGTGGATGATTCTGTTGCGGTGCAAGTACTCAACACCGTCAAGGATGCCAAGAACGATATCTCTGATGTCAGCCACTCTTCTCGGGCCGGGCTCCAGGCGTTCCCAAATGTAGTGCTCGAGATCACCGCCTGGAACGAACTCGGTAACGAGAAATGGATTGCCCGCAGCGTCAGCCCCGGCATCCACGAACCGGACAACGTTTCTATGCTTCAGGCCTTTCAAAAGGCGCACTTCCCGCTGGAAGCGACGAATCAGAAGCGGCTCCCCTAACCCCTTGATCTGTTTTAGCGCCAGCATGCGCCCTGTACGGCGCTCGTAGACGAGGAATACGGTTCCCATGTTTCCACTGCCAATGCACCTGACTATTTCGTACAAACCAATAGTCGTACTGGCGAAGGTGTCGCCTGGGGGCAGACAGGCTTCACAGCTGTAGACCAATCCATTTACGCCCGATCCGCTGAGTTCCTCGGCTCTGCCATCACCGTTAGCGCGCAGACTCATGTCTCTGCCACAATTCCAGCACTTCACTAAAGGGATTGTCAGGCGTCCCAAACAGGCTTCACACAGGTCTGGTTGAGAGTCTCCCTCTAAGTACTCTATGCTCGCACCGCAGTTCGAACACGCCTTCTCGAGGGCTGTCATAGTCCTGTCGATGGTGACCCTAAATCTAGTATATCCAACTTCGAACACGTCGCCGCTCTGGAGTTGAACTTCTTCTACCAGGACGCCGTTCACTTTCGGGGGATTCGTGCTCCCCAGACCGTCGCTGCCCAAGTCGTGAAGCCAGCATGTGGGTGGGCAGACTTCCAATAACACGTGCCTGCGTGATAGATACTCATCTTCATCGAAAGTAAGTCTGATTCCGGCATCAGCCGCTCGTCCGATAACCGCAGTAACGGGCCTGCTGTACTCGAACGTCTTCCCCATCTTGGGTCCATTGATAATCTCGAGCACGACTCTCACGCTAGTATCCTCCCTTCTATTGCCGTTTTCCGCCAGGGCCTAACATTTAGGTTAACGGGCTGCCCAAGCAAGTCATGCAGACCGGCTTGCCGTTCATACAACGGAGGCACTTCGCGGTCTTGCACTTCCAGCAAAACTCCGTGGCGTCGTAGTGTGGGTGGCGCTCGCACGGTCCAGGCTTCATTTTAGTATCAGGTACGACTGGCACAACCGCGATATCTGACGGACCACTAGAATCTTGGGACATTTGCTGGCCCGGTGGATTCGTTGGTTTCTTTATTGCCGAGGCTACGTCGACGGGATCCGTGATCGTAACCGTACCCCCGTTCCCAAAGACCGTTCTCCCGCCCTCCACGAAGTAAAACACGGATTCATCGATACGAATCTCGTCGTTGTCGTTCAACACCCTGCTTTCGACGCTCATTCTGTTACCGTTCACATACGTGCCGTTCTCGCTGTCCTTGTCGCTCAGATGAAAGCGTCCGTCCTGGAATCTGATGCAGGCATGAACCGCGGAAATTTTACGATTTGCGATCACGATGTCCGTTTTTTCGCTGCTGCCAATCGAGGTCTCATCCTTCGTCAGCGGGTAGATTGTCCCACTCGATTTGTCTTTCAGAAAGGCTTTGGCGAGAAGCTGGATAGCGCCCCCCGGAGCGCGGGGTGGCGTTGCGACCGGCAGACCCTGCCCGCCCTGTTCCTCGCCTTGGGGGCCCTGGGGAGAGAGGCGCGAGGGCGGCGTAGGCAAAGGTTGGAGGCCCACTCCCTGTTTCCGGCCCTGGTGAACCAAAATGAAAACGCCGGTCAGCACGCACAGTCCGATAAGCACGAGTAGGCCAGCGGTCAACCGAACCCACAGTGGTGTTCGCCGCCAGAAAGATGCGTCGGCCGGCTCTGGAATTGTCGTAGTGTCTCGTGATGCTGCGGCGGGCTGTGGTGTTGCTTGAGGAGGTGTCGGTGCGGGAGCGGGCGTTGGTACCGGGGCAGCCAAATCTATCTCGCGGATGCGTTGGCCGATTTGAGAGAAGGCGGACTTCAGACCCGGCGCTTCGGGCACGCTGAAATACTCGCCGTCTGTGTCTCCCGCCAGGATCTGCATGAGCTGGAAGTCCGCCTTCTCGGTGAACGCGATGCCAAAGACCCGGATTCGCTGCTTCTTGGCATCCGCTACGAGGTTCTCCCGTAGCCAGCGCATACGCTCCAGGTTTCGAGCCTGGCTCCCTGTCTGAATAATGCCATCCGTAAGCAGTACGACGACCTTCTTCGCGGCTTGCCGGCTGTGATGATGAAGTGTGTAAATTGCCCGTTCGACACCAGCCGGAAGATCCGTTAGACGGCCTCGGTAGTCCAGGTGGTTAAGACTTTCCGAAACGCGCTCCCGTAGTGTTGGATCAGACACGGGAAGGAAGCCGAGCACAAGTCGAGCATCCTGGTCGAAGAGTACAATGCCTATCCGGGAATCCAGAGGAAGAGAGGAAACAAACTCAGACACGGCTCCTTTGATCAAGGCCTGTGGGTCGTTCGTTGTCACGCTCGCTGAATTGTCGAGTACAAGAATGACATCCACGGAAAGCTGAGCCGGGCCCGCTGCGGCCAAGGCGTGGAACGCAACCAAGAGCAGGGCTGAGGCAAACTTGGATCCTGGTCTCATGATGTCCTCCTTGATGGGGACCAATTCAGAACTCCGGCGTCGCGGACACCTACACTGAGATCATACCCCTTTGGTTCACGTTGATCCCGGTTGCCATCTCCTGGGCACCACTCTCAGCCCTCACTTCACCGA
>JADHED010002381.1_pt1 | contig 13218 bp, 7 predicted proteins | sample 8952041 | NCBI WGS metagenome assembly JADHED01 (sample SAMN16124423, study PRJNA663239) | bioreactor sludge metagenome | isolation source: sludge (control) | place: India:Bengaluru | collected 2018-09-08
CTTCGGGTTGATCAGCTTCAGCCCTTCCTGCCCGTCGACGGTGTCGGCGCCGCGCTCGATCAGCGACACCACCTGCGCCGGAGTCAGCTCCGGGCGCACCGCCAGCAGCTTGCCGACCAGGTTCAGGGCGTTGGGCGAGGCCATGGACGTCCCGGACATCTTCATCTTCTGTCCGCCCGGCACGTCGCTCTCCACCTCGAAGCCGTTGGCGAAGACGCGCACGCGCCGGCCGCTGGCCGTGAAGCTGGTGCGCCGGCCGGCCTGGTCCACCGCGCCGACCATCATCAGGTTGGGCAGGTCGAGGCTGCCGGGGATCGACTGGTCGAACTCGACGTCGTTGTCGTCGTTGCCGGCGGCCGCCACGAAGAGGATGTCCGGGGCCGAGGCCATCGCCTTCTGCATGGCGTCGCGCAGGACGCCCAGCAGCTCGGCGGCCAGCTTGCCGCGCTCGGCGGCCGTGCCGCCGACGTTGTTCGCCTCGAGCGCCGACTCGATCTCCTTCAGCGACCAGCCCCAGCTCATGTTCGCCGCGCGCACGCCGTGCGCCTTGAAGTAGTCGACGGTGCGCCCGTAGGACTCGGCGTGCGCCTGCGCCGTCTCGCGGGTCAGCGGCTTGGTGATGGTGTGGTAGTCGAACGAGATCCGCGCGACCAGCGCCTTCGCCGCCGGGTTGCCCGCCAGCGCGATGCCCGCGACGTGCGTGCCGTGCGCGTGCAGGCCCGCGAAGCCGAGCGACTCCATGAACGGCCCCACCTCTGCCGGCGCCATGCCGCTCATCTGCCCGCGAAGCGCGCTCGCCTCGGGGCTGTCCACGCCCGAGGTGAGGTCGGTGAAGGCCTTCATCGACTTCATCGCCGTATCCAGGCGGCCGGCCTGGTCGCCCAGCGGGTGCAGCAGCTCGGGCACGGCCCGGCCATCGTAGTCCCAGGCGATGCCGTGGATGTCGTCGACGAAGCCGTTGCCGTCGTCGTCGCGGCCGTTCGGCTTCTCGGCCTCGTTGGTGAACAGGCGCCCGGCGAACACGGCGGTGTCCACGCCCGAGTCCCAGATGGCGAGCGTGACCGGCTTCAGGTCGGCGCGCCCGTCGAGGGACACGTCGCGCGCGGCCCAGATGTCGGGCTTGTCCTCCTTGCCCGCCGCCAGGTAGGCGGTGTATGCCGCGACCAGCTCGTCGCGCAGCGGCAGCACGGTGCGCATCGCCGAACCGAGGCCGATGACCTGCCCGGCCAGGTCGGAACTGACCTCGCCGGCGGCCGCGACGATGGGATCGAGCTGGCTCTGCACCATGCCCGTCAGCAGCGCCGGGCTCATGATCTCCATGCGACCCTTCTGGGCCTGGATGTTGTCGCGCACCAGGTCTGCCGGCAGCGGGGCCAGCTCCTTGTCCAGGGCGGCGCGGAAGGCCGCCTTGAATGCCGGCGAGGTGACGTCGCTGCCGGCGGCGTCGCGGGCCGAGACGAGCGCCAGCGCCACCAGGCCGGTGGTCAGGCGCGTGGCCTCCTTGTCCTCGAGCGCGCGCACCGCCTCCACCCGGGCGCGCACGTCGGCGTCGCGGCCCTGCACCAGGTCGAGCGACAGCAGCGTGTTCAGCAGCCGCTGCACCGCGGCCTTGTCGCCGATGTCGTAGGTGGCCAGGTCGGACTCCACGTCGGCGCGCACGGCGGCGCAGAAGGCGTCGAAGGCGGCAGGGTCGGCCAGCATGGCGCTGACGGGGCCCGCGACCTTGTAGGTGTGGCGGGGCAGGTCGTCGAGGGTCTTGACCGGGGTCTTGGCCAGGGTCATGGCGGAAGAGGCGACGGCAGCAAGCAGCAGCGCACCGATCGCGGTGACGCCAAGAAGCAGGGAACGGATCCTCGGGAATCGTGCCATGGATTGGGACCTCCGGTTGATCGATCCGGCCGCGCAGGCTCTGGCCCACATGCCGGCCCACGGGATTGAACGCGAACGAATCTAAGGCCAATCGCCGGCCAGGACAACGTGGCCGCGGTCGACGCGCTCCCTGGCTGCCCGGGGCGCGAGGCTCGCGCTTAGCGCCCGGCCCGCGCCCCCCGCCGCCAGAAAAGGTGATAGACCGGCACGCCCAGCGCCGCGATCACGACGCCGGCGGCCGCGCGCCAACCCTGGTCGTGCAGGTCGCTGCCGATGAGCGCCACGGTCACCAGGATGAACAGCACCGGCGTGACCGGGAACAGCCAGGTGCGGTAGTCCGACAGGCGCCGGCCGTCGCGCTTCTCCCGCGCGCGCTGGCGGAACAGCGCCGCCGTGGTCAGCGCGTAGAACAGCCACGACGTGGTGACGAACCAGCCCGAGACGTCCTCGAACCCGTTCGACGCCCACAGCCAGGCGCACGACAGGCCGGCCTGCACCCACAGCGCCAGGGCGGGCGTCGCGCGCTTCGCATCGAGGGCCGCCAGCGGCTTCCACAGCAGGCCGTCGGATGCCATCGCCTGGGTCACGCGCGGCCCGGTCAGGATGGAGCCGTTGGTCGTGCCGAACGTGGAGACCGCCACGAGCACGGCCAGCGCCTGCCGGCCCCAGTCGCCCAGGATGCGCCCGATCGTCTCGGAGCCCACCGGGGCGATGGCCGCCACCTCGGCCGGCGTCAGCACCGCGTAGTAGGCCAGGTTGGTCAGCACGTAGACCGCGATGACCAGCACGGTGCCGCCCAGGATGGCCACCGGCAGGGCGCGGCCCGGGTTCTTGACCTCGCCGGCCACATAGGTGACGTCCGTCCAGCCGTCGTAGGCGAACAGGATCGGGATCATCGCCAGCACCAGCGCGAGGTACAGCGGCGGGGGCGCGGTCGCCGCGGCCTCGGCGTTCACCGCGCCGGCCGCCGCGGCGCCGGCCGCTGCGTCGGGGCCGGCGTGCGGCAGCGCGAACGCGCAGAAGCAGAGCGCGGCGATGCCCGCCACCTTCAGCGTGGTGAACAGCGTCTGCGTCCGCACGCCCTCGCGCACGCCCAGCCAGTTGATGAACGTCAGCAGCAGGATCGCGGCGATCCCGGCCGGCAGCCGCGCCCCCTCTGGAAGCCCGATCGCCTGGCAGAAGTACAGCGCGAACACGCTGACGACCGAGGCGATCAGCGTCGGCTTGATCACCCACAGGTTGGCCCAGCCGAAGGCGAAGCCCAGCGCGTCGCCGAAGCCCTCGCGGATGAACACGTAGAGGCCGCCGGTGCGCGGGCGCGCGACCGCCAGCTCGGCCAGGGCCAGCGAGCCGCACAGCGACAACGCGCCGCCCAGGATCCAGGCGCCGATCACCAGCGGCAGCGAGTCGAGGTACTGCCCGACGGTGTGCGGGCTGCGGAAGATGCCCGAGCCGATGATGTTGCCGACGGTGACGCAGGTGGCCGCATAGAGCCCGATCCGGCGCAGCGGCAGGACGTTCGCGTCGGAGGGCGGCGCGGGGTTCGTGGGGGCCATCGGGCGGACTCCTTGCCGGCGCCGGGACTTCGAACGATCGACCGAGTTCAAGCGCGCGGGCGACCCTGGCGGGCCGCCCGTGGGGACTGCGCGAGCATATCCGCGCCGCGAGCGGAGATCAACCGCGCGTTACCGGCGCATCGACACCGGCCTCCCCCTCGGAGCGGGCGATGATCGCCGCACCACACGAATCGCTGAACACGTTGACCGCCGTCCGGTACATGTCGAGCGGCCGGTCGATGGCCAGCATCGCCCCCACGATCGCCTCGACCTGGGGGCCGCGCAGGTTGACCGACTCAAGCACCAGGAAGATGACCACCAGCCCCGCCGACGGCACGGCCGCGGCCCCGATCGAGGCCAGCAGGGCGGTGAAGACGACGACCGTCTGCTGCGCGAAGCCCAGGTCCGCGCCCAGGACCTGCGCGATGAAGAGGACGCCCGCGCACTCGTAAAGCGCTGTGCCGTCCATGTTGACCGTCGCCCCCATCGGCAGAACGAAGGAAGAGGTGCGGTTCGAGACGCCGACCTTCCCTTCCACCGCACCGATCGTGACCGGGAGCGTGGCGAGCGAAGAGCTGGTCGAGAAGGCCATGGCCAGCGGCTCGGTCATGTTCCGGAAGTGGATCCAAGGCCTGATGCGCCCCAGGAGCAGCAGCAGGAGCGGCAGCGTGATGAACAGGTGTACCGTCAGGCCCAGGGCGATCGTCAGCATGTAAAGGCCGAGCGGGCGGAAGATCTCCAGCCCCGACTCCCCCACCGCGCGCGCTATCAGTCCGAAGACCCCGACGGGGGCGAAGCGGATCACGCCGCCGGTCAGCTTCATCATCGTGGCGAACGCTGCGTCGATGAAATCCCGCATGAGGCCGCGGCTGGTCGAGGGCAGCTGGGCGATCGTCATCCCGACCAGGATGCAGAAGAAGATCAAGGCGAGCATGTTCGGCTCGGCCGCCGCGGCGACGATGTTCTCGGGAACGATGTCCAGCAGCAGGTCGATCGGCGACCCCGGGCTCTCGAGCTCCGGGAGCGCACCGGTTGCAGCTCCGCCCAGCTGCGCCCCCACGCCCGGCCGGAGCAGGTTGACCAGGATCAGACCCGCCATCGCCGCCAGGGCGCTGGTCAGGAGGTAGTAGCCCAGCGTCTTGCCGAACATCCGCCCGAGGGCCCGGCTGCCGCCGAGCGAGGCGACGCCCGAGATGATCGAGGTGAGCACGAGCGGCACGATCATCATCTTCAGGAGCTTGACGAAGAGCGTGCCCAGCCAGCCGACCTTGGCGACGAGGGCCGGGCCGCCGAGCTGTCCGGCAACGATGCCCAGGGCCATCGCCGCGAGGATCTGCCAGTGGAGTTGTTGGAACCAGCGGGCGGTCCCGCCCGGCAACGGACCTCTGGGCCCGCGTGCCGGCTCGGGAGGGATGATGCCTGCAGGCGGATGCATCGTAGTGCTGACACTAAAGGCGCAGCATACGATCCGCAAGCCGGGCTGCGTGCACCGGCACAACGATTGGCGCACGTTTAGCTCGGCGCGAACACAGCCCTGAACGCTGCCGCCGATTCAGCGCGATAGATCGTGTCGTGCCGCAGGTCGGGCCGCGGCACGTAGATCCAGGCCAGGTCGGCCGGCGCCGCCTGCGCCAGGACGGCCGCGAACGCCTCGACGTGCGGACTCACATCGGTCTCGTTCGCCGCGGCCAGGTACAGCGTCAGCCCCAGCGAAGCGGTTCGGCGCACGGAATCGCCGGCCCCGCGCACCAGCGCGTGGTCGTTCCACCACAGGCTCGGGCTCAACGCGATGTAGGTATCGAACAGCGCGGGCTCGAGGCAGAACGTTTCCATGATGAAGAGCCCGGCCGCGGACTCGCCGACGATGCCGGTGCGGCCGTTGCAACGATAGCGGGCCTCGATCTCCGGCATCAGCTCGTCGCGGATGAAGGCGCGGAACGCGGCCGAGCCGCCGACCACCGGCGCGATCTTCCGGTCCGACTCCACCTCGGTGGGGCCGGTCATGTCGCGCCGCCGCTGAGTGTTCTCGATGCCGACCACGATCAGAGGCACGACATCCCCGGCCTCCGTGAGCGCCGTCAGCGTATTGACGATGTGCGGGAAGTCCTCGCCGATGCCTCCGTCCGGCATGTAGAGGACGGCGAACGCCGAATCGGGGTGTGCCGCGTAGGCGGCCGGCACGTGGACGTTCACGACGCGGTCCTCCGCCAGAGCCCGCGACGCGAGCGGGACCGTCTCGGGCGGCGGCACGGTATCCGGGACCGCAACCTGCCGACGACAGGCGGGCGCGACGGCCACGGCGATGGCCAGGAGCACAACCGGGAGCAGGGGCTTGGCCTTCAAGGTACTCCATCCTGGATCGAGGGGGCGACGGCTCCCGCGGCGCGACACGTCAGGCCGGCGCCACGAGCCGCATCAGGTAGCGCAGGATGCCCTCGTCGGCTCCGATGAGCAAGCCCGATTCCGGCACGTCACGACCGCTGCGACCGACCGACTCCGCCTTCCGGTTGTGCAAAGGCCCGCCTTCTGCTAAATATGGCCCTGACCGGCCGGCGCCCCCGCGGCGGCCCGGCCTGCCCCCTGCCCGCCTTTCCGACCACGGGACGGAACCATGAAGCACGACGTGATCGCCGTCATCGACTTCGGCGGCCAGTACGCCCATCTCATCGCCACGAAGGTCCGCCGAGCCGCAAAGGTGCTGGCCGAGATCCGCCAGCCGGAGGACCCGGTCGAGGCGTTCGCCGGCTGCAAGGGCGTCATCCTCAGCGGCAGCCCGTCGCTGGCCTCGTTCGGCGAGGACTCGGACTGGAACAAGGCGATCCTGGACCTGGACGTGCCCATCCTCGGGTTCTGCTTCGGGCACCAGGAGATCGCCAAGCACTACGGCGGCACGGTCATCCACGGGAAGCAGGAGTGGGGCCGCGCCGAGCTGCACCTGACCGGCGGGCACGCGCTGTTCAAGGGGCTGGGCCCGGTCGAGACGGTGTGGATGAGCCACTTCGACTCAGTCACGGCGGTGGGGGACGGCTTCCGCGAGCTGGGCTGGTCGAAGCTGGGCGCCAATGCGGAGCCGCACCGCTTCGCGGCCATCGCCGACGACGCGCGCCGGCGCTACGGCTTCCAGTACCATCCCGAGGTCGACGACACGGTGCACGGCGACGAGATGATCGCCAACTTCGTGCTGGAGATCTGCGGCTGCCGCCCGACCTGGACAATGGAGCGCTACGTCGAGGAGCAGGTCGAGCGGATCCGCGCACAGGTGGGTGACCGCTCGGTGTTCCTGCTGGCGTCCGGCGGCGTGGACTCGACGGTGGCGGCGCGGCTGTTCGTCGAGGCGCTCGGTCCGGAGCGTCTGGAGCTGCTGCACGTGGACAACGGGCTGATGCGCAAGGATGAATCGCGCCAGGTCGTGGAGATGTTCCGCGCGATGGGACTCGGCGACCACCTGCACTTCATCGACGCAACCGATACGTTCCTGGCGGCCCTCGACGGCAGGATCGAGCCCGAGGCGAAGCGGCGGGCGATCGGCGACACGTTCATCACCGTGTTCGAGGCCGAGGCGCGCAGGCTGGGCATCACCGGCCACCTGCTGGGCCAGGGCACCATCTATCCCGACACGATCGAGACCGGCGGCACCAAGCGGGCCGACACGATCAAGACGCATCACAACCGCGTGCCGGTGATCGAGGAGATGATCAGGGCGGGCAAGGTGGTCGAGCCGCTGGCCGACCTCTACAAGGTCGAGGTGCGGGAGCTTGGGGAAAAGCTGGGCATCCCCCACGACATGATCTGGCGGCACCCGTTCCCGGGGCCCGGGCTGGGCGTGCGGCTGCTGTGCAGCGACGGCGCGGCGGCCGATGCTGCTGCGCTGGCGACGATCGCGCCCGCCGTGGCCGACAAGGCCGCGCGCTACGGGTTCGAGGCGATGCCTCTGCCCATCCGCTCGGTGGGCGTGAAGGCCGACCTGCGCACCTACGAGCATCCGGTGCTGCTGCACGCGCCGGGCGCCGCGGCCGGCGGCGAGTTCGACTGGGACGCGCTGGCCGAGGCCTCGGGCACCATCTTCAAGACCGTGGGCGGCCTGAACCGGGCGCTGCTGCTGCTGGGCGACGCCCTGCCGCGCGAGTGCCGCCCCCTGGCCGCGCAGATGACGCGCGAGCGGCTGGACCTGCTGCGCGACTGCGACGCGGTGATGATGGACGCGCTCAGGCGCCACGGCCTCTACGACCAGGTCTGGCAGTGCCCCACGGTGCTGGTGCCGCTGGAGGTGGACGGGCGCGGGCGCGAGCTGTGCATCCTGCGCCCGATCCTCAGCGAGCGCGCCATGACGGCGACCGCGGCGCGCCTGCCCCGCAGGTTGCTGGAAGAGGTGCGCGCGCAGATCATGTCGCGCAACGAAATCAGCGCCGTGGCGTACGACCTGACCAGCAAGCCGCCGGGCACCATCGAATGGGAATGACACCAGCGGCCGGGCGCCGCGGAGGAACCCCTTGAAGCTGAGCGCGATGATCACGGGCGCGGCCTTGCTGGCCGCGCTCCCCGTACCGGCCGCAACAGACGTGCCCGTCCCCGCCCCCGATCGCCCGGTCTACACCGTCGAGGAACTGGTCGTCGTCGGCGTGCGCCCCGAGGCCACGCCCGCGGGTGTCGGCGCCGTGGCGGTGACGCCCGATTCGCTGGCGCTGTCGGCGGCCCCCACGCTGGAAGAGGTGCTGCGCGAGCTGCCGCACCTGCACGTGCGCACGAACTCCCGCGGCGAGGCGGAGATCTCCACGCGCGGCTCGGACTCACGGCAGGTGGCGGTGCTGGTCGACGGCGTGCCGCTGACGCTGGCCTGGGACGCGCGCGCCGATGCCTCGGTGATCCCTTCGTCGGCGCCGCAGGAGATGACCTTCACGCGCGGCCTGTCGTCGATGCTGCACGGGCCGAACGTGCTGGGCGGCGTGGTCGAGGTGAAGATCGGCAGCAGCGGCGGCGCGGCGACGGTCCGGGCGCGCGACGCCAAGCTGGGCCTGGACTCGAGCGGTGGCGCCGCCTTCACGGCGCGTGTGGCCGAGACCCTGGAAGTGGGCGGCGGCAGTGCCGTGGTACGGGCCGGCCTCGGCTGGCGCGACACGCCCGGCCAGGCCCTCGCCCGGGGCCTGGAGGAGCGGGCCGGCGCGCCCGACGGGCTGCGCCTGAACACGGACAGCCACGCCGTGGACGCATTCCTCTCCGCGCGGCGCGAGGGTGCCGGCGGCGACTGGGTCTCGTTCTCCGGCTTCGGCTCGCAGGGGCACCGCGGCATCGCCGCCGAACTGGGCGTGCCCGACGAGGATGCGCGCTTCTGGCGGTACCCTCGGGTGGAACGCGGCGTCGCCGTGGTGTCCGCCGGCACGGGCGAGCGTGCCTCGCCCCTGGGTGGCTACGGCGACCTCGAAGCCAGCTTCGGGCTGGACGCCGGCCGCACCGACATCGACGCCTTTGCCGACGCGGCGTACGACAGCGTCATCGCCTTCGAGGACGGGCGCGACCGCACGCTGACCATGCGCCTGTTGGGCGACCAGACGCTGGGCCGGCGCGCCGACCTGCGCGGTGCCTTCACGCTGGTGTCGATCCGCCACGACGAGTCGCTGCCGGGCGGCGACTCGCGCTACCGCCAGCGCCTGTGGAGCCTGGGCGGGGAGACCATCGTGCGCGTGCTGGACCCGGGCGCCACGCCGCGCTTCCTGAAGCTGTCGGCCGGCGCGGCCTGGGACGGGGCCGAGACGCCCGAGGCCGGCGGCAAGGAGCCGCTGGGCCGCCTGGACTCCTGGGGCGGCCGTCTGGGCCTGTCAGGCGGCCTGAACGACGGCACCACGCTGCTGCACGCGGGCGTCAGCCGCCGCAGCCGCTTCCCTTCGCTGCGCGAGCTCTACTCCGGCGCGCTAAACCGCTTCGCCCCCAACCCCGACCTGGCGCCCGAGCGCCTGGTGGCCTGGGAGGCAGGCATCACCGCACGGGTCGGTCGCGGCGAGGTGCAGGCGGTACTCTTCCACAACCACCTCCGCGATGCCGTGGTCCGGGTGCGCCTGCCGGCGCCCGACGGCCGCTTTCAGCGGATCAACCGCGACCGCCTCGACGCGACCGGGCTGGAGTTGATGGCGACCCAGGACTGGGGCCGGCTCTCGGCGAGCACCCACCTGACGCTGCAGTCGGTCGAGCTGGCGGATCAGGCCGAGGGCACCGAACGCCAGCCGGAGAACCTGCCCGAGGCCGCCGGCGGGCTCGGCCTGCGCGGCCGACTTCCCGGCGGGTGGACGACCCGCCTGGATGCCACCTGGACCGGTGAACAGTTCGCGATCGACCCGGCAACCGGCCTGGACAGCCGTCTGGCCCCCTCGCTGCGGTGCGATCTGGGGATCTCGCGGACAATGGGCCGGCATCTGGAGGTCTCGGCGACCCTGGCGAACCTGGGTGACACGGTCTGCCTGGACCAATTGGGCCTGCCCCAGCCCGGGCGGACCATCGCGGTGCTGGTACAGATGCGCTAACCGGTTATCAGGGATAAATTTAATCTCTATCTCGAAAAATTCTCGCCCTTTCAAAAAAAAGCTTTGCTCGCTATCCGTACAAAGTGGATAATCGGTGCGCAGGCGCCCGTGCCTGCGCGCGCCCGCCCCGCACGCTGCCGGGCGCCCGGTCCCCGCCGCGAACAGGGAGTCATCGCCATGCGCCAGCCCCTCGCCCACGCCCACGCCCGGTTCACCTCCGTTCTCATGAGCCTGCTCGCGTCAGTGCTGCTGCTGACGATCGCGATGCCCGCGACGGCGCAGGTCGGCGAGCTGATCTGGGCCGACGAGTTCAACAACCTCGACAACTGGCTGAAGGTGACCGGCAACGGCTACTGGGGCTGGGGCAACGGCGAGCTGGAGTACTACCGCCCCGAGAACGTCGACATCGCCGACGTGCCGGGCGAGCCGGGCAACAAGGCGCTGCGCATCACCGCGAAGCAGGAAAGCGGCGCCGGCATCGTCGACCAGTGGGGTAACCCGCTCAGCTACACGTCGGGACGCGTGGAGAGCAAGTCGTTCGTCTCGCTGAAGTACGGCATGATCGAGGCGCGCGTGCGCGTGCCGAACCTGGACCTCGGCGGGTGGCCCGCGTTCTGGCTGCTGGGCACCGCGAACTACGCCTGGCCGCGCAACGGCGAGATCGACATGCTCGAGATGGGCATGAAGAAGGTCTACCGCGACCTGCACGACACGCACAACGGCGGCAATGGGCTGAACAACTCGACGGTCAACCAGATGATGGGCGCCAACACCATCTTCTACTCGGAGGCCGCGATCAATCCGGGCAACCCGTCGGGCGCCGCGAGCCTGGCCTGGGATCCCGAGGACGTCTATTATCGCCCCTACTACAACTACGCGAACCCGCTGTCCGGACGTTTCCTCACCTACCGCCTGTACTGGGACGAGGACTCGCTGCGCCAGACGATCGTCGATAACGGCGTCGAGTACGACCTCTTCGCCGAGCCGTTCACGATCGACGAGGAGTCCGACGAGCTGCGCAACCCGTTCTTCCTGATCGCGAACCTGGCGATCGGCGGCGCCTTCACCGACTGCTGGCAGCTGGGCAACCCGGGCAGCGGCCTGCCGGTCACGATGCCCTTCCCCGCCACGATGTACGTCGACTACGTCCGCGCCTACCGCTGGAACGGGCAGGGCGAGGTTCACCTGGGCCCGCCGACGGCCCGGGGCGGCACCTTCGGCCTCTACACGGAGACGACGCCGGTCAACAGCTCCCTGGTCCCCGAGGTCGACTCGCACATCTACGTCTGGGAGAGCACGCTGGTCGACGGCACCACTGCGCCGTACGAGGGCAGCGACGTGCTGGCCTGGCGCACCAACAGCCGCGGCTGGTTCGGCGCCGGCATCATGTCGATCCAGCCGGTCAACCTGTTCGGCTTCGGCGACGGGCACCTCAACTTCCGCATCCGCATCCCGGCCAACGTGACCTTCAAGATCGGCGTCATCGATTCGTGGGGGAACCAGTACTACGTGAGCTTCCCGGCGGGCCAGACGAAGTACGGCCTGGTGCGCAACGGGCAGTGGGGCCAGGCCTCGATCCCGGTCAGCGACCTGCGCGGCACCGCGATCGACCTGCGCATGCTCAGCTACGAGTTCGTGATCCTCGAGGAACAGGGTACCGCCTGCGAGTTCGCGATCGACGACATCTACTGGTCGGGCGGCATCGCCAGCGGCACGGACGACCCGGTGGTCAGGCCGGTCACCGCCCGCGTGCTGGGCAACGTGCCCAACCCGTTCAACGCCGGCACCGAGCTGCGCTTCGAGCTGCCCGGCGCGGCGCCGTACGAGATCACCGTGTTCGACATGGCGGGCCGGCGCGTCGCGGCCTTCGAGGGGATCGGCCGCGAGGGGCGCAATGCGGTGCGCTGGGACGGCCGTGACGAGGGTGGACGCAACGCGGCCGCCGGCGTCTACCACTACCGGCTGCGCGCGGGCGGGCACGAGTCCGCCGGCAAGCTGGTGCTGGTGAAGTAGGCCGCGGCGATGCGCGTCGCGGCCGGGGAAGGGACTGCACCTGGAGGACCCGAGATGAAGAGAAAGCTCACGACGATCGTCGCGCTGCTGGCCCTTGCTGTGGCCGGCACCGCGTTCGCCAACGCCCTGGACAACCCGGGCTTCGAGACCGGCGACCTGACCGCCTGGCAGTCGCTGGGCGGCAATGCCAGCGCCACGATCTCGGTGGTGTCCGACAACGGCCCGAGCGCCCCCGGCAGCCACTGCGCGTACATGGCCAACTTCGGCCAGGCCGTCGGCCTGACGCTGAAGCAGACCACCGTGCCGGGCACCGCCATCGGCGGGCTGGTCACCTGGACGTTCGACCTCAAGCTGGGCCAGGCCGGGCTGGGCGGCGTTTTCTTCGTGCAGATCTTCGCCGAGCAGTCGGGCGTGGGCATCGTCGGCGGGTCGGGCCTGCTGGGCAACTACACGCCCGCCGGCTGGCAGACGTTCACCGGCTCGTTCATGGCGCCTCCGGGCACCGACTTCCTGACGATCCAGTTCATGGCCAACACGGGCGCCGTCGTGGGCGGCAGCTCGACGATGTACGTGGACAACGTCAAGCTCGAGCAGGAGGGCATCGTCTCCACCGAGTCCGCAACCTGGGGCGGCATCAAGGGCCTGTTCCGCTAGACCCTGGCACATCCGGACGCTTTGGAGGAGGGGCCGCCTTGCACCAGGCGGCCCCTCCGTTCTTCAGGCGGCAGCGGCGGTGACGTCGCTTCGGCGGTAGACATGTGGTTGTCCGGCGCCACACCCGCTCACGCCACTTCCGGGACCGGAGACATCTCGTGGACTCGCCAACTCCCATTCCGTCGGTCCCCGTGTTCCCGCTGGACGACTACTTCGTCTTCCCGGGCTCGGTGACGCCGCTCCACGTGTTCGAGACGCGTTATCGCCAGATGATGCGCGACCTGATGGACAGCAGCGGGCGCTTCGTCATGGCGCCCACCGACCCGTCGCAGGCGCGCGATCCCGGCGCGGGCGGGTCGCCACCGCTGCCGGAGCTGGGCACGCTGGTGGAGATCCTGCGCACCGAGGAACTCGAGGACGGCCGCTGGCTGGTGCTCCTGCTCGCGTTGGCCCGCGTGAGGCTGGCGGAAGTGCCCAGCGACCGGCTCTACCGCCGGGCGGAAGCGCAGCTGCTCGCCGAGCCGGAACCGGACGGGCCGGCGCCGGATGCGGCGGGGCTGCGCGCGGCGCTGTTCACGGCGCTGCAGCAGGCATCCGACGGCATCGCTGTCGAG
>JADHED010002382.1_pt1 | contig 13215 bp, 10 predicted proteins | sample 8952041 | NCBI WGS metagenome assembly JADHED01 (sample SAMN16124423, study PRJNA663239) | bioreactor sludge metagenome | isolation source: sludge (control) | place: India:Bengaluru | collected 2018-09-08
GTTGAAAAAACTAAGTATAACTTAGATGAAATTAAAGATATTTTAAATGATAGTCAGCGCAGGGAGTGCGAAAGAACGGGCATAAGCTCGCTGAAAATAAGTTTCAACAATGTATTCGGGTACTATCTGGAGGTACGTAATACTCATAAAGACAAGGTTCCCGAAGACTGGATCAGGAAGCAGACTCTTGTTAGTGCCGAAAGATATATTACACAGGAGCTTAAGGAATATGAAGAGAAGATTCTCGGGGCAGAGGAGAAGATCCTTGTACTTGAGCAAACAATATTCAATGAAATAGTATCCGCAATCCAGAAGAACATTCCGGCTGTTCAGAAGAATGCAGCTGAGCTTGCCCGTCTGGACTGTCTTGCCGGATTTGCACAACTGGCAAAAGAGAAGAGCTACTGCAGACCCATTCTAAATACCGGTACGGCTCTTGATATCTCGGCAGGCCGACACCCTGTAATTGAGGCAATGCTTCCTCCCGGAGAGGAGTATATTGCTAACGACTTGCATCTGGACAATGAAGACCAGCAGATTATAATCCTTACCGGCCCAAATATGTCCGGTAAAAGTGCTTTGCTCAGACAAACCGCTCTTATTGTCCTTATGGCTCAGACCGGATCTTTCGTTCCGGCATCTACTGCCAACATTGGAATTGTAGATAAAATCTTCACCCGTGTCGGGGCCTCCGACAACATCACCCGCGGAGAGTCTACATTTATGGTGGAGATGCTTGAAACTGCGACTATTTTGCATAATCTCTCATCACGCTCCCTTGTGTTGCTTGATGAAATTGGCAGAGGGACAAGCACATACGACGGGATGTCCATCGCATGGGCAATTGTGGAGTATCTGCACGAACATCCTGAATACCGGGCAAAAACGCTCTTTGCAACACATTACCATGAACTGAACGATCTGGAGGAGAAGTTTTCTCGTGTAAAAAACTGGCACATATCTGTTAAAGAGGTCGAAAAAAGAGTTATCTTTCTCCGGAAATTGTGCAGAGGCGGTGTTGCTCACAGTTTTGGTATTCATGTGGCCCGAATGGCCGGTATGCCAAAGGATGTGGTGGCAAAAGCCGAAAGGGTGCTCAAGCAGCTGGAGAGTACAGGCAAAAAAGGAGGAACAAAGAGACGCGTTTCCGACAATGAAGAGGCAATGCAACTCTCCTTCTTCCAGCTTGACGATCCGCTTCTTACAGCAATAAGGGATGAACTGCGGGATATGGATATAAATACAATGTCTCCGCTGGATGCATTTGATAAATTAAGAAATTTAAAAAAGAGGCTCGGTCTTTAAGGAGGGCAGATGGTAACTCTATACAGAAAAATTCAGATGATGTTTAAATTGATGGGAGAGAGCATCATCTTCGCATTCGGATCTCTCAAGGGAGACAGATTCAGAACATTCCTTTCGCTCTTTGGCGTAACAATAGGAATTTTCTCTATGGTAACAGTGTTCACAGCAGTAGAGGCCTTGAGGGCAAATGTTGAGAGCGGTCTTAACAGCTTCGGAAGTACCACGGTATATGTGCAACAGTTCCCTTTTGCTCCCGAAGATGGTCAGGAGTATAAATGGTGGGAGTTTCGCACCAGACCTGTTCCCAAGTATGAGGAGTACACATTTTTGAAGGCAAACTCAAAAACCCTGGATGCAATTGCGTTTGTAACCTTTACCGGTATGAATGTAAAGTACCGCAGAAACTCCTTCAACGGCGGTTTCGTAACAGCCCCGACATATGAGTGGAACAAAGTTGCAAATGTCGAGATTGAAAAGGGTCGCTATTTCTCTATTTTTGAAACTCAATCGTCCGTTCCCGTTGTGATTCTCGGTAACGGTGTGGTTGAGAATATCTTTGCCGGTGAGGAGCCTATCAATAAAGTCATCAAGGTGGGCAACAGCAATATGAGGGTTATTGGCGTAATGAAAAAAGCTGGAGAGAGTATTGTTAACATTTTCGATACAGATAACTCTATCCTGGTGCCCTACAGTTTTGCCGGCAATCTTTTCAACGTAAAAAAATCAGATGCAATGATCTGTCTTAAACCCCTCGACAACGTAAACCGTGAAGATTTTCTCCAGGAGATGAGACAGCTGCTGCGTTCAATCAGGCGGCTTAAGCCTAAACAAAAAGATAACTTCGCACTCAATGAAATGACTTTCCTTCTCAACTCAACTAAAGAGATCTTTTCGGGGATCTCCCTTGCCGGATGGATAATAGGGGGATTCTCTATTCTTATCGGAGGTTTCGGAATTGCAAACATCATGTTCGTCTCCGTTAAAGAAAGAACCAATCTTATTGGTATTCAAAAGGCTTTGGGGGCAAAGAAATATACCATCCTTACACAGTTTCTTGCCGAGGCTGCTGCTCTGGCAATTGCCGGAGGGGCAATCGGACTCCTGCTAGTCTGGCTTGTCGTCGCTATCTTCGGAGGAGGCGAATCGTTTCCTATGACACTGAGTGCCTACAACATAATAAGAGGGTTGTTAATCTCATCCGTGATAGGAATTGTAGCAGGATTTGTTCCCGCCTATACCGCCGCAAACCTCAATCCGGTAGAGGCAATTAACTCTAAATAATTAACAGGAAACAAGATTTGTGAGCTCGACAAACTGCTCAACCGAAAGTTGTTCCGGCCTTAGAGTAAGCAGATGGCTATCCTTAATATCTGCACCGCCCGTAACACCTTTTACCGAGTTTCTGATTGTCTTTCTTCTCTGGTTAAAGGTTGCTTTAACCACCTTTTTAAACAGAACCTCATCACATCCCAGAGATACTCTTGAGTTCCGTTTTATTCTTATTACGGCCGATTTAACCTTCGGTGGCGGTATAAATGAGTTTTCATCTACTGTAAACAGATACTCTATATCATACCAAGCCTGTAAAAGAACCGAGAGAATCCCGTAATGCTTATTTCCCGGCGGGGATGCCAGCCGCTCGGCAACCTCTTTCTGCAACATTCCCACAACACCCGGAACCCTATCTTTATGCTCCAGAACCTTAAAAAATATCTGGGAAGATATATTATAGGGGAAATTACCAATTATAAAAAACTCTCCGGGGAACATCCTGTCAAGATCCATTTTAAGAAAGTCACCCTCAATGAGGTTTTCCCCCAGCGCTGGATAGTTAACCTTTAGATAGTCAACCGATTCAGAGTCAATTTCGGCAAGTTTTAAATCTATCCGGCTGTCATTGACAAGATATTGAGTAAGGACCCCTGTTCCGGGTCCAACCTCAAGTACACCCACCTTTTCTGCGGACTCCTCCGGAATCTGCAACATATCCACAATTCTGCGGGCAATCTTCAAATCTTTCAGAAAATGCTGCCCCAGTGCTTTCTTTGCTCTTACATACATAGCGGCAAAGATAGGAAAATTACCAGTTCCTCTCTATTTTGAGAACAACCGGCAGATGGTCACTCAGCCCTCCGTTATAACGGGGACCCAGATATGTCCGCTTCGGCCTTCTGCCTGTGTAGTTTCTGTCCCTCTCAAGCAGATAGCCCGGATCGAAAATTTCAAAGCAATCTTCTGAAACAGAGATTGGCTCCCTCTTATCCATGAGGTTTTTCGAGACAATAAACATATCTATCTGCTCCCAGCCCCCCTCATACTTGATAGTACCCTCTCCCCTCTTTATGAACGGCTTCACCAACCCTGCTCTCTCTACAAACCCCATTATCACATCAGAATCGGGAGTGTCGTTGAAATCTCCCATTATAAGCAGATTGGCCTTACTGTTTTCCTTAAGAATCGAATCACACAAACTAATCAATGCATCTGCCGCTGCTACTCTGTATTGCGCCGACGCCTTCTCGCCTCCGTATTTTGATGGCCAGTGATTTACAAAGAGATGAATAGTATCAAGATCATGTAAAACCCCTTTCGAATAGAGAATCTCTCTTGTGGTATACCTTTCCGGTCTTAAACTATCTTTTCCCTTTTCAAAACCGCTGCTCATCTGAATTGAAATATGTTTTGAGATATCTATATATGTATTCTTTATTGGTTTATAATACTCTTTACGATACAGCAGAGCCACATCAATACCCCTTCTGTCGGGCGAGTCCCTGTGAATAATTCTGTAACCGGCAAATGCAAGAGGAGTCTCATATATCAGCTGATTCAGAACATATCTGTTCTCCACCTCGGCAAAACCGGCAAGCACCGGAAAGCCGGGAGAGGGTCCGTTCCTGCTGCCTATATCTATCAGCACTTTAGCAATCCCATCCCGTTTTTTTGCAAACCTGCGCCAACCCCAACGCCTCGTTCCCATTGAGGAGAACTCTCCATCCTCCTCTCCTGGTTCAAAGCGGGTATCGAAAAAATTTTCCAGATTCCAGAAGAGTGCCAGATAATCACCCTTTGGCTTTTCGATTCCGTAAACACTATTTACTCCGCAAATAGTGAGTAACGAAAATATTATTTTCCATGCTCTCATAAAACTCTTAAGTGTTACATCTGTAAACATACTCTTTTCTCCCCGGATTTCAATTGCCATCTTTTCGTAAATGTCTCATTCTAAGATTAATTTATCTGATTTTAGATTTATCCCCCTTTTTTTGCTATTTTCGCACCCTCAAAGTGAGAAAGTTTAGAAAAAAAAATAAAATTTAAAATAATGGCACTTCAATGCGGAATCGTGGGACTACCCAATGTCGGTAAATCAACCCTTTTTAACTGCATCAGCTCCGGAAAAGCACAATCGGCAAATTTCCCCTTTTGCACAATAGAGCCCAATATAGGATCTACAATCGTACCTGACGAGAGACTTCAGGTGCTTGAGAAGCTTGTTAATCCCCATCGTGTTGTTCCGGCTACCGTTGAAATAGTAGATATTGCAGGGCTTGTGAAGGGTGCGAGTAAGGGAGAGGGTCTCGGCAATCAATTTCTTGCAAACAACCGCGAGACAGATGCCATTATCCATGTTCTCAGATGTTTTGACGACGACAACATTGTTCATGTCGACGGCAACGTTAACCCTGTACGAGATAAAGAGATAATTGATACCGAGCTTCAGATTAAGGATCTTGATACAGTTGAGAACCGTATTAACAAATTATACAAACAGGCTCAGACCGGCGGCGATAAAAATGCCAAACGGATGTATGATATTCTGGTAAAATTTAAAGAGGCTCTGGTACAGGGAAAGAGTGCAAGAACCGTCAATTTTGACAATGCCGATGATGCAAAGATGGCTAAAGAGCTTTTTCTGCTCACAAATAAACCTGTCCTCTATGTTTGCAATGTCGATGAAAACTCTGCAAAAGAAGGAAACCGCTATGTAGAGATGGTTAAAGAGGCTATTAAAGATGAAGATGCTCAGCTGCTTATTGTTGCGGCAAAGATTGAGTCGGAAATTGCAGAGCTGGAGAGCTTCGAGGAGAGGGAGATGTTTCTGAATGAGTTGGGATTATCATCTTCCGGCGTATCCCGCCTTATAAGAGCAGCATATTCCCTGCTTAATCTGGAGACCTATTTTACAGCCGGTGTCCAGGAGGTTAGAGCTTGGACATTCCCTAAAGGGATAAAAGCACCTCAGGCAGCAGGAATAATCCATACCGATTTTGAAAAGGGTTTTATTCGTGCCGAGGTAATTAAATATGACGACTATGTAAAGTACGGCTCTGAAGCCGCTTGCAAAGAGGCTGGCAAAATGGCTGTCGAAGGCAAAGAGTACATTGTCCGGGATGGCGACATAATGCACTTCCGGTTTAACGTCTGATTTTCTTGCAAAATAAAAAGGCCGCCAATTTTAATTGACGGCCTTTTTATTTATATTAATCAATGTTTTGAGACAGTCTCGAGGCTAAAAAAACTTCGCTCTGTTGTCTTTAACTTTTGCATTCTTTTCCAGAATAGCAGGAATCATTTGTACCTGATATCCAAGAGCCTGACTGCTTCTGGCTTTTGCATCATCCTCGGTGAAGAATGCTCCGGTATCTCTTTTGTCCACCTTAAAGATGTACACGCCTACATTACCTGCAACAGGGCCTACCAATGTGTTCGGTTCTGCTCCACATACATAGCCTATAAACTTAGGGTCAAAGCTTTGCGATCCTGGTGCTCCGAATGAAACACCTGTTTGTGAACTGATGGTTGTTCCTAGCTTCTCGGCTATTTCACCAAGGGTGGTAAGTCCGGCAATCTGTTCTTTAACCTTTGCAACCGCCTTCTCCTGTGCCTTCTCTTTTCTGATTTCGGCAACTATTTCATTTTGTATTGATTCCATAGATGGAATGCCTGCCTCTCTAACTTTGGTAAGGGCAACAACGAAGAAGTATTTATTGTCAATCGAAATTATCTGCGAAACATCTCCAACCTGAGCCTGATAAGCCCATCTTGTAATCTCCCTTGCATTGTTGTAGCTGGCGATAGTTTTTGCCCCCTCAGGTATGTTGTTTGCCTGAAGCGGAACCAGGTTCTTTTCTGCAGTAAGTTTGTTGAACATATCAATCTTACCATCTGCTTTTGAAGCCAGTTCGTTAGCTTGTGAGTAGTAGTTCTGGAAGGTCTCTTTGCTTGCAACAGCCCCTTTCTCCAGAATTGCAAGCTGAACCTTGTTCAGGATTTTTGTTTTCTGTGTCACTTTAACAATATGAAGTCCGTAATTGGTCTCTATTGTAAACAGCTTGTTAAGCGGAGCAACGAAACATGTGTCAAAACCAGGCAACATCGCAGCATTTGTCATCCAACCAAGCTCTCCTGGAGGAACATTAGGATTCTTGTCAAGAGAGTTTGCAGATGCAACCTGTGCAAAATCGGCCCCCTTTTCAATTGCAATGATGAGGCTGTCTGCACTCTTCTTTGCGGCTGCTTTATCGGTATTTGCCAGAAGAATGTGGTTTACGAAAACAGAATCGGGAAGTTGTTTTGTTGAGACAACTCTTGCTGCCCTGTAGATATCTCCCTCTTTGAAAGGCTCAAGAACCTCACCGACTTTTGCACTAAATGCAAAACTGTCAATAACCGGAGATTTTGAAACCAGTTCCCCTTGTTTGTAGAAGTTGTTATCCAGCGGTTTGTCCGAATTTCTTACAAGAAAACCTCTAAGATTTGTTGTTGTTCTGAACTCCTCCATAAGTTTCTGAATATCGCTCTCGGCAGCGCTGATATCTTCTGCCGATGGAACAACTTCAAAAACAACATACTCAAGATCTCTTCCGGCAGGTTGTTCAAAATTATTTTTATGTTTGTTATAGAAATCCTTTACCTCTTTTGAAGTTACCGCAATTGTTGTGTCCTGAGCAAATCCGTAAGGCTGGATGATGAAGGAAACATCAGATGTTACATTATTGTCGCTTATTGCCCTTCTCATCTGAACAGGGTTCTGAACCGAACTTTTTGCAAGCAGGGTTACATACTTTCCCACCATTTGGTCTATATACATATTTTTCTCAAGATAGTCCCAGTAGGTAGCAAGGTCTCCTGAAGGGTCCTGAGGAATTTGTTTGATCATATTCGCCAAACGGGCTTTGTCAAACTGACCGTTTTCATCCAGGAAGGCTCTTTCACGAAGCAGTACCTGTGAAATTTTTGAACCCTGGCTCAAATCAAACATCTCTTCATCTCCAACAGCTATTCCAGCCTTTTCGATTGCCGGAATCAGGACATTGTCGCTTAAAAGGTCCTGCCATGAGCTCTGGTTAACCATCTCGGATCCCTTTTCGTCAAGAGCTGCCGAACCTGTCATCAGTTGGTTAATCCTGGTAAAATAATCTACCCTTTTCTGGAAATCTTTATAACTAATGGCTTTTCCATCCATCTCTCCAACATCATATTTGGAAGAGAACATAGACAAAGCCGAACGTAATGTGTCTGCGTCTATAACAAATGAAAGTAGTGCAACACCAATAATAACAGTGATAAACACACCCATTTTCACGCGGATCTTCTCGAGAACTGCCATTTTAATATTTTTTTATTAGGTTATTTTCTTGTAAGGCGCGAAGATAGTAAATTTTTGTTAATGATTTACCTATTCCTCTACAATTCTCAGCCCGACACTTTCCAGCCTGATTGAGCTTGTTTTAAGGATTGTTATCTCAAAATTCCGGTATCGAAGCACCTCCCCCTCAACAGGGATATTTTCATGAAACCATGTTATAAAGCCTCCAAGTGTTTCATAGTCGTCACTCTCAGGAATATCGAGATCATATGTTTTGTTAAGATATTTAATCTCCATTCGGGCCGGAAAAATATATTCGTTATCAGAAATTTTCTTCTCTGAATATTCATCTTTGTCAAGTTCGTCCGAGATCTCTCCGAATATCTCCTCAATCAAATCTTCAAGTGTGACAATCCCTGCCGTCCCTCCATATTCATCCTTTACGACGGCAATAGATCTTTTGTTTTTTATCATGCTTTTCAGAAGCTTCTGGGCCTCCATCTCCTCAGAGACAAAGTCAATTTTTCTGATTAGCTCTCCCATCGGTTTTCCGCCGGCAAAAAGATCCTTTGAGTGAATATATCCGGTTATTTTGTCAATGTTGTCACTATAAACTATTATCCTTGAGTATTTTGAATCTGCAAAAAGCGTTAACAGCTCTTCATTTGAGGCACTATCCCTTATTGAACAGATCTCGGTCCTGGGAATCATACACTCTTTAACCTTTACATCAGGAAAGTTGAGAGCATTCTGAAAAATCATCATCTCTTCATCCTCCTCCTTAATCTCGGCTGTACCTTTGGCAGACCTCTTAACAAAGGGAGAAAAGAGAAACATTACAATTATCGCTACATAAACAAATTTTTCAGAAACAAATTCGGCGTTAATTGTTGCTACTGCTATCGGGATAATTTTCGAGATAAGGACAACCAATATTAGTGATACAATCACTCCGGTCATAATGTTGGAAAACAGTAGTGCTGCAGATATTGCGAAAATTATGAGCAGCAAACTGTAAGCGAGCCTCAGAGATGAAATAAGCTGCGGCTCTCTCTCTAAAAGCTCCTCAGTTATGAGTGCATATTTCCTGCCCTGTTTCTTATCCAATTCAAAACGGAGACCCCCGACAGAGGCAAATGCCCTCTCGAGAGCAGTCATTATTGCCATTAGAAACAACGCGACAACTGCAGCTGCAATAAGAAATTCCGGTTTTATACTACTGTAATCCATACTCTTACTTTACTCTCGGTAAAAGAGGACCTATGAAATTTACTGTATCAATATAGGAAATTTCTGTTGAATCCCTGCCAACTATTGCATAACTGTCAAATGGGTTCTGGATAATTGCATTTCTTGCCATCTCATCCGACTCCATTCCATACCCCTGCATAAAGAGATCAGGAGTGGTAAGTTTTACCCAGCAGTGTGTATAAATTCTTTTTGTAAGTCTGTTCCAGAAGAGAGTATCGGTCTCAACCTTTTCTCCTTTAATGTAATTGTTTATTACTACATTACCATTGGCCTCCCAAATCTCTTCGTTTGGCTTTATTATATGCTTGGCATACCTCGCTTTGATTTTGGTCTCAAGCAAACCCTCCGGCGTATACCCCTTCATCACTATGCCGTACGGAAAAACATCGTAAGGGACCTCAACCTCGGTGTATCTCTCCATAAGAGGGGCCTCAACAACATAGGCCGGAATTCCTTTCGTATATTGTACAACTGTCATGTTTTCAATTTTCTGCGAAGGGAAGTCTCCGGTGAAAGAGAGGTCGGTTTTCGGGATCTCTTCTTTGCACGAGAAAAGAACGGTAGCAATCACAAATGTGACTGCTACCATATTTTTTGCTCTTGTTAAAGAGAGACTCTTCATTATCTATTTGCGTGTTCTTACAATTGTAGTAGCACTCATACCACTGCAATTAACAGTGTATGTGGCACCATCAATAACATCAAACATAAATGCCTCTTCCTGTGCAGGGAAATATTGGCTATATGTTTGAATATGTCTGTTTGCCTCCTCGGCAATTGAAGGATCGGCATTTCTTGCCTTGATAAGATAATCAACCGCTACCCAGTATTTGGCTCTTATCTCTATTTCATTTCCTGAACATTTAAGTGAACCCCAGATTAAACCCATAATGAGATTTGCCCTTCCGGCAACGGTCGGACTCTTTTGCATTGCAAGTCTTGCATTCTCTGCAGCTTTACCCAGGTTCTCCATTTTGCGTAAATAGTAGTCAGAAAGTTCTAACAGCCAGTTTGCATCCAGTTCGTCATTTGAACCTTCGCTTGCAATTGCTTCATTGAGCATCTTAATTGCGTTGGCATGGTCATTATTCGTAGCATAGAGACGATACAGGTAGTAGGCAGTATTATAACTTGGCTCAATTCTGTGCATTGCCTGTACTGATTTCAGGAAGAGCTCTTCGTTTGTGCAGTTTCCGTCACTAAGCAGTTTAACAATAGTTTTAATAAGAGAGATGTCTTCAGGATTTGCATTGAATCTTGGGGTGAAGAGTTCAACAATGTTTGCACAGCTTGCAACACCGCTTGTTGCAAAGAGGTTGTCAATATCTTTTTTGGCCTTATCAGCATTAGAATTCTTGGCAAGAATCTGTGCTTCAATTATCTCTTCATACTTAGCATAGGCCTCCATCACCTTTTCCGCCTCCAGCTTCTTCTCCGAAAACATTTTGCAGACCCGTTGCATAGCCATCACAACCAAACCCGGTTCAGATTTATTTCCGCCCAGTTCTATTGCGTTGTTTATAGCAGTCAGCATAAGCTCGTCATCGTTTCCTTTGAACCTGTCCAGCTCATATACTTTAAACTCGGCTGCCTGAGGTGCGTTTTTCGGGAAATACTGAATTCTAAGATCAAACATCATCATAAGTGAGTCAACCAACGCTTTTTTTGCCTGAGGATTATCCTTATTCTTTTCAATAAGATAATTAAATATTTTTTGTCCATCATGGTAGAGACTCTGTCTCTTTCCCGGAGGGCAGATACGAAATGCCTCCCTCCAAACAGGAGCCGCCTCGGCATAGTTGCCCTGCTTCATCCACTCCGTATAAAACTGCAGACTCAACATACACTCTTTGCTCAACCCTTCCAGGCCATTTTGAGCATATCCGGAGAGAGCTGTAAAAGTGAAAATTGCAGAAATTAATAAAATGCGCACTTTTTTCATGGTTATTAAAATTAATATATTACCGGTTATTAATTATTCATATCTGTATTTATAGAACCAACGATCGTAAAGTGAAATACTTATGTTTAACATAATGTACCTCTCCCTTATCATATTGTTTTGCAGGGATCCTCTCTGACCCATATCCAGTGAGAGGCCCACTCCGTTATAACCTGATAAAACGGGAAAAGTCGCTCCAAGAGTTATCCCCATTGAGTTTATCTGCTTTCCTGCAACCTTCATGTAACTCTTCTCAAAATATGCTCCGCCTCTGTAGGTTATCTTTTTTGAATAGTATCTTATATCAAATCTGTTAGGGATATACTCAAATCCAAGGTTGAATCTGTTGCTTACTGCCGGAGAAAAATTTACCCCCGGTGTTGCCGAGAACTCAACTTTGCTCCAATCCTGACGTGTGTAGTCGAAACCTATAAGCCACTTATCCTTTTTTCTGACAGAGAACCCCACTCCAAGTTCGGAAGGGATCTCCATTGATGTGTTATCGTTTACATTGTGATAAATTGTATCTTTTAATCCGCTTACATTTGTAGCATAGGCATATTTCGTAAGATCACCTCTTAGTTTGGTGCCCAAAAGCCATGTAGCCCCAAATGTCATATCCATATCCTTATTTAAATCCGATTTGAACTGTATTCCGGCTTTACCAGTTATTGAGCTGACCACAAAATCTGTTCCCGTATTTATGCTTCTGTAGCTCTGATCCGATGTGAAAGTTGCGTTTGAGTAACGGTCAATTGTTCCAAAGTAGTAGACACCCTCTATTCCAACAGCAAACTTGCCAAGCTTTTGTGATAGCCCTAGGAATCCTCTGTTGATACCTCCATTGCCATATCTCTGATAGCGGATATCACCCATCTGGTTAATTATGACCGGATCGTTTTCAACCTCTTCAAATTTATATCCCACACTACTGTACGGTGTTACGCCAAAGGCAAATGCCGATTTTTCGTTATAAAGCGGAAAACTCATTACCAGATGGTGCATATTGAAAACATTATAACCGGTTTTTGAATTTTGGCCCGAGATAATCATATTTTTCTGATCCATACCAAAATCCAGCATTACGGAGAGGGCGTCCCTCTCACAATACGATGCAGGGTTGAGTATGTTTATAAGCCTGTTATCTCTTACTCCAATGCCTATACCCCCCATAGCTTTGTTAAATGCGGTTCCCGCTTTGTTTATATCTCCCACTCCGAATACAGAATAGGGTGTAAACGTTCCCAATGCATCGGTATTTTGTGCATATGAGAAACCTCCTGTAAAAAACAGCCCTGCCAATGCTGCAATGATCCTGATTTTATTCTGTTTTCGCATAATTTTGTGCTACGCGGGCCAAACCCATCAATACTAAATTGTAAACTACAAATATGGAACTTTTCACTTTTTCTGCAAAATAAATCGCATCTCCCCCTGTAAATATGTAATTATGGCGGGGATACTCCTTTATATATCCTTCAACTTCAAAAATCAGACCTAAAACTACTCCGGCCTCAATTGCCTCTTTGGTGCTACCACCCGGTTCAATGATTTTTTCGGGTGTCTCTACCAATGGAAGTCTCTGGGTATAATCACATAAGGCACGGAATCTGCTCCTTAATCCAGGAGAGATATTACCTCCCAAAAATTCTCCGTTTTTTGAAATAAAATCAATTGTAAGCGCTGTTCCAAAATCAAAAACAATAATATCCTTACCGGGGAAGAGAGAAATTGCCGCAACTGCCGACAGAATTCTGTCACTGCCAAGTGTTCCGGGGGTTTTGTATCGGTTAATAACCGGCAGAATAGTATCGTCCCCGACAACTATCAATTTATTACATACGCTCTCGAGTCTTGAAAAGTAGCCCTCTTCGAATTTTCTTACGGATGATATGGCTATAACATGCGGCCTCCTTTGTATTGCAAGGTCGTATATAAAACCCGAAACATCTGCCCCCTCAAACCTGACCGGCTCTTCCAGCACCACTTCATTTGCAAAAGAGGCTTTGGCAGATGTGTTACCTATATCTATTAATAGATTCACCACCGCGCGCAAAGGTATAAAAAATTACAACTTCCTCTCTAAAAATATATTAGAGGCCTGGTCCACGCTCTTTATATTGTC
>JADHED010002383.1_pt1 | contig 13214 bp, 13 predicted proteins | sample 8952041 | NCBI WGS metagenome assembly JADHED01 (sample SAMN16124423, study PRJNA663239) | bioreactor sludge metagenome | isolation source: sludge (control) | place: India:Bengaluru | collected 2018-09-08
TGGAGGTGGCCAAGGCCGCCCAGCAGCTGGCGCGCGATGTGGCCGGCACGCGCGAACCGATGATCTTCCTGAACATCGGCGAGCCCGACTTCACCGCCCCGCCCCTCGTGCAACAGGCGGCCGAGCGCGCCGTACGCGACGGCCTCACGCAGTACACCAACGCCCTGGGACTGGAGCCGCTGCGCGAGCGCATCAGCGCCTGGTATGCCACGCGCTTTGGCATCGACGTACCAGCGCGGCGCATAGTGGTCACGGCCGGCGCCTCGGCCGCGCTGCAGCTGGCCTGCCTGGCGCTGATCGACGCCGGCGACGAGATCCTGATGCCCGACCCCAGCTATCCCTGCAACCGCCACTTCGTGAGCGCGGCCGAGGGCAAGGCGGTGCTGATCCCGACCACGGCCGAAGAAAGGTTTCAGCTCAGCGCCGCCAAAGTGCAGGCGGCCTGGGGCGCCAGGACGCGGGGCGTTTTGCTGGCCTCGCCCTCCAACCCCACGGGCACCTCGATCGCGCCCGATGAGCTGCGCGCCATCCACCAGGTGGTGCGCGCGCGCGGCGGCCTGACCATCATCGACGAGATCTACCTGGGCCTGTCCTACGAGGAAGAGTTTGGCCACAGCGCGCTGGCGCTGGGTGACGACATCATCAGCATCAACAGCTTCAGCAAGTACTTCAACATGACGGGCTGGCGCCTGGGCTGGATGGTGGTGCCGGACGCCATGGTGCCGGTGGTCGAGCGCCTGGCGCAGAACCTGTTCATCTGCGCCTCCACCATCTCGCAACACGCGGCCCTTGCCTGCTTCGAGCCCGAGAGCATCGCCGAGTACGAGCGCCGCAGGGCCGAGTTCAAGGCACGGCGCGACTACTTCATTCCCGCACTCAACAAGCTCGGGTTGATCGCGCCTGTAATGCCTGACGGCGCTTTCTACGCGTGGGCTGATTGCTCCAAAATATGTAGCAATCTGGGGGTGCATGGCAGCTGGGACTTTGCCTTCGAGCTGATGCGACGCGCCCACCTGGCCATCACGCCGGGGCGCGACTTCGGCACTGCGGACACCGCACGCTACGTGCGTTTCTCCACCGCCAACTCCATGGCCCAGCTGCAGGAGGCGGTGGCACGTCTGCAGCGCCTGATCGGTTGAGGCGCCATGGCTTTCGAATGGCCCGTACGCATCTATTGGGAAGACACCGACGCCGGCGGCATCGTGTTCTACGCCAATTACCTGAAGTTCTTCGAACGCGCGCGCACGGAGTGGCTGCGCTCGCTGGATCTGGGCCAGCACAATCTGCGGGAACTCACGGGCGGCATGTTTGTCGTAACCGACGCCAGCCTGCGTTACCTGCGCCCGGCTCGGCTGGACGATGAACTGATTGTTACCGCCAGCCTGCAGGGCTGCGGCCGGGCATCCATGACAATCAACCAACAAGCGCTCTTGAAACCGCAGCAAATTTCTCCCGGCAGCGCACCCACCGTGCTATGCGAAGGCAGCATACGCATAGGCTGGGTGGACGGTGCCAGCATGCGCCCGGCGCGCATTCCCGATTCTGTTTTGCAAGCAATTTCCCAATCATGAATTCCCAAGACATGTCCATGCTCAGCCTGGTGCTGGGTGCCAGCTGGGTGGTGCAGCTCGTGATGCTGCTGCTGCTGGCCGTCTCCGTGGCCAGCTGGGCCGCCATCTTCCGCAAGCTGTTTGCCCTGAAGCGCGTGAAAGCGCTGAACGAGGACTTCGAACGCGACTTCTGGTCCGGCACCAGCTTGAACGACCTGTACGCCGGCGCCGTGCAGAACGCCAAGCAGGCCGGCCCCATGGAACGCATCTTCGCCAGCGGCATGCGCGAGTATCAAAAACTGCGCGAGCGCCGCATCAGCGACGCCGGCACGCTGCTCGACGGCGCGCGCCGCGCCATGCGCGCGAGCTTTCAGCGCGAGATGGACGTGATCGAGTCCAGCCTGTCCTTCCTGGGCTCGGTAGCCTCGGTGTCGCCCTATGTGGGCCTGTTCGGCACCGTCTGGGGCATCATGCACGCCTTCACCGGCTTTGCCGGCATGGAGCAGGTGACGCTGGCCACCGTGGCCCCCGGCATCGCCGAGGCCCTGGTGGCCACCGCCATCGGCCTGTTTGCCGCGATTCCGGCCGTGATCGCCTACAACCGCTTCGCGCGCGACATCGACCGCGTGGCCACGCACCAGGAGACCTTCATCGAAGAGTTCTCCAACATCCTGCAGCGCAACCTGGGCGCCCAGCCCGGTAGCCCCTCGGGACATTGAAGGGAGGCCCGTCATGCCCGCAATGGCGTCCCGCAGCGGCACGCGCCGCCGCTCCATGAACGAGATCAACATGGTGCCCTTCATCGACGTGATGCTGGTGCTGCTCATCATCTTCATGGTGACGGCGCCCATGCTCACGCCCAGCTCGGTCAACCTGCCCTCGGTCGGCAAGGGCGCCAAGGTGCCCAAGACGCGCGCCGACGTCATCGTGGACAAGGACGGCGCCATCCGCTTCAAGGCCGACGGCAGCGAGCGCACCGTGCCGCTGGCGCAGCTGGGCCATACGGCCAAGACCTGGCTCAAGGACCAGCCCGAGGACACACCGGTGCTGATCAGCGCCGACAAGACGGCCTCTTACGACTCTGTGATGAAGGCCATGTCCGAGCTGCAGCGCGCCGGGGTGGCGCGCGTGGCGCTGGCCGTCAAGAGTGGCGGCTGACCCACAAGGATCTGGAACCCGCATGCAGGCAGTCATCCACGACCGCGACCAGTTCGCCCCACCGCATCCACCGGGCCGCATACGCGCCATCACCCTGGCGGTGCTGGCCCACGCCGTGCTGGTGATCGCGCTGACCTGGGGCGTGAACTGGAAGAGCACCAGCGACCAACCCGCCGTGGAGGCCGAATTGTGGGCTGCCGTACCCCAGCAAGCCGCACCCCGGGCCGAAGCCCCGCCGCCACCGCCTGCACCCGAACCCCGGCCGCAACCCGCACCCGCGCCGCCGCCGCCAGCCCCGCCGCCACCGCGCCAGGTCGAGCCCGACACGCGCGATGCCGACATCGCCCTGCAACAGCAGAAGAAGCGCGAAGACGAGCTGAAGAAAAAACGCGAACTACAGCTGGAGCGCGAGAAGCGTGAGCGCGAACGCAAGGAAGAAGAACGCCGCGACCGCCTGGAGCAAGAAAAGAAGGAACGCCAGCTCGCCCAGCAAAAGGCCGAGCGCGAAAAGGCCGAGAAAGCCGAGCAGGAAAAGCAAAAGAAACTCGCCGAAGACAAACGCCGCAAAGCTGAGGAAGCGCGCGACGCCAAGGAGGCCGATGCGCGCCATCAGGCGAATGTCCGCCGGATGCAAGGCCTGGCGGGCGCCACGGGCGGAGAAACCGCCACCGGCACCGCGCTGCGCAGCGCTGGCCCGTCCGGCAGCTATGGCGGCAAGGTCGCGGCCAAGGTCAAGCCCAACATCGTCTATCCCGATCAGGTGGATGGCAATCCGCGCGCCGAGGTCGAGGTGCGCGCTGCACCGGACGGCACCATCGTCGGTGCACGCATCACGCAATCGAGCGGCAACAAAGCCTGGGACGACGCCGTGATCCGTGCCCTGCAACGCACCGAAACCCTGCCGCGCGACGTGGACGGGCGCGTACCGTCCTCGCTGGTCATCGGTTTTCGCCCGAAGGACTGATCGGGGTTACGGGGCATCGCTGCGTGCGGCAGCGATACGCCACGGATTCCATTGCCGGCCCTACATCACCCGGTAGCTGATCTCGCCGCGCAAGCCGTGGTGTTGAGTGCGCAGCTCACCGCCCCCATGCGCAACACAGGGCCGATGCCGCATGACTCCAGAGCACAACAGCGGGGCACCGTGCAATACGCACCGTCGCGGCCGCGAAGCAGTCAAAGAGAGGGCAAAAGAAGGCAACAGGCGGGTGCATGGCAAGGTTCTGTACTTGCGCGCCCCTATGTGTTGTCGTGGCCGTGTCCAACCCAAGGCACATGGATCAGGTAAGCCATAGCCATCACCCCGTCAGGACAGCCCGCCACGCTCATTCACCCGCGTCCGGCCGCCCGCGCAGTGCCTTGACGCCAGCGCGCCGGCTTTTGGACTCCAGTCGCCGCCGTTGTGCCCCCAGCGTTGGCCGCGTGGCGCGACGCACGCGCGGCGAGCAGGCCACGCTGTCCACCAGGGCCTGCAGGCGCGCCAGGGCATCCTGGCGATTGGCCTCTTGCGTGCGGTACTTCTGGGCCTTGATGACCAGCACACCGTGCTGCGTGATACGGCTGTCGCTCAGGTGCAGCAGGCGCTGCTTCACCCCTTCGGGCAGGGACGACGCAGCAATGTCAAAGCGCAGGTGCACGGCGCTGGAGACCTTGTTGACGTTCTGCCCGCCCGCGCCCTGGGCGCGCATGGCACTCAGCTCCACCTGCGCCGGGTTCACGCGCAGGCTCGCAGGCTGCCGCGACGCATCCATGTCAAGCGGCGCCTGCCGACAAATCCGCCAGCAACGCCTGCCCAAAGGCCAGCGGACGCTCGAACTGCACCCAGTGGCCGGCATCATCGATCAGCGTCATGCCACGAAAGTCCGGTGCGGCGGCCGCGTAGGCGCCTTCCAGCGCAACAATCCACTCGCGGTACAGCGCGTCGGTACGGCCATAAATGGCATGCACGGGGCAGCTGATCTGCGGCAGCGCATGCGCCAGCGCATCGGTGTGCGCCAGGCGGCGGCGCGGCATGCGGTCGCGCACCACGTTGGCCACATGCGACCCCAGGGCCAGACCATCCAGCGCGTCGATGAGTGAATGATCCTTGAGCATCAGCGCCGCCAGGTTGTAGCGGTGCGCTGCAATCTGCCCATTCTCGGGCAGATGGCGCCAGGCTTTCAGTGCAAACTGCCTGTTGGGTACCACGCCCATGGCGGGAGCTCCCACCAGCACCAGCTGACGCGCCAATTCCGGGTGGGCCGCCAGCAGGAGACCGCTGGTCAGGCCGCCAAAAGAAAAGCCCACCAGATCACATGGGCGCGGCCCGAACAAAGCCCGCAGGCCGACGGCCAGCGGCTCTACCAGGGCGTCGGCATCGGATCCCTGGGCGGGCAATGCCGAAGCGCCAAAGCCGGGCAGATCCGGGATCCACAGCTCGCGCCCCGCGGACACCAAGTCGTCGATGTTGCGCACCCAATGCGTCCAACTGCCGCTGCCGCCATGAAGCAGTACCAAGGGCGGCACGCCGTCTTGCGCCTCGCCCCAGGCGTGCCAGACCAGGTCGCCGTCTCCGCACTGGGTTGTCTCGCGCCGCGCCAGCGCCTGCAGGCGCAGCACCTCGGAAGGTATGGGCAGCGTGGCCAGGGCCTGTTCAGTCACCATTGCGCAATTCCGTCGATCGCCAATGCGTAGCCCTGTACGCCAAAGCCGCACATCACGGCGCGGGCCACCCCGGACAGGTAGGAGTGATGGCGAAATGCCTCGCGCGCATGCACATTGCTGATGTGCAGCTCCACCAGCGGCACGCCCGTGCCCTTGACGGCATCCAGCAGCGCCACGCTGGTGTGCGTGTAGGCGGCAGCATTGAGCACCAGGCCGGCCAGCTGCCCCCCTGCGTGCAAGCGGCCGGCCTCATGGATCCAGTCCACCAGCGCACCCTCGTGATTGCTCTGGCGAAACACCAGCGCCAGCCCATGGCGCGCGCAGGCTGCCGCGCAGATCTGCTCCACATCGGCCAGGGTCTGCGAACCATAGACCTGCGGCTCGCGCGTGCCCAGCAGGTTGAGGTTGGGGCCGTTGAGTACGTAAACGGTTTTGTTCATAGGGTGCAAACGCGGTTCTACCCGCCTGTGCGCGGACCCGCGAGGCACCCATTATGCGGGCCGGCGCTCCAACTAAAAACGACCCGGCAGGGCCGCCTGTCTCAGCAATCCGGCACATCCTTCAGCGCCAATCGCGATGACCACGGTGTCCGTCATGACCACGATGGTGATGATGGTGGTGGTGCTGCTGGTGATGGTGCCGATGTCCACGCCAGTGGCGATCATGCCCGCCGTAATGCACCACGGGTGGCGCGTAATACACGGGACGCGGCGGCGCATAAACAACCGGGGGCGGGGCGTAGTACACGGGCGGCGGCGGTGCGTAGTACATGGGCGCCGCACTGCCCACACCCACCACCACGCCAGGCGCGCCCACGCCCACCGACCAATACACGTCACTGCGCGCCTGCGCAGTACCGGCGCCGGCCAACAGGGCCAGTGCCACACCGACCGATGCGACGGCGGCAAACCAAGAGCGACGTTGTGTCATGAAAATTCTCCTTTGGCGGTAAAGCCTGTCTGCCCTTCGCAGACCGCTGCACCGCTGGCACCAATGCACAGGGACAAACACGGCTTTCTGAACCGCAAAACGCACCAGCCAGGGAAAAGGATGTCAGGAAACCCTGTTTATGTTGTTTCGGAACGTAGTCACCCGCACCACAACGGCGAGTGCGAGGGCCTGGCCTGCACGGCCTAAAATTGAGGAATGAGTACCCCAGCCGACAACAGCACCACCGCCACAGAAGCCGTCAAACCCAGCAACTTCCTGCGCCAGATCATCGACGCTGACCTGGCCCAGGGCACGCATGCCCACAACCGCTGGGCCGGCAGCCCCGGCGACGCCGCCCACCAGCAGGCGGGCGCCCTCGACCCGGCCAGGATACGCACGCGCTTCCCGCCCGAGCCCAACGGCTACCTACATGTAGGCCATGCAAAATCCATCTGCCTGAACTTCGGCCTGGCGCGCGATTACCAAGGCGTGTGCCACCTGCGCTTTGACGACACCAACCCCGAGAAGGAAGAGCAGGAGTACGTGGACGCCATCATCGATGCCGTGCACTGGCTGGGCTTCGACTGGAAAGACCCGGACGGCCACGAGAACCTGTACTACGCCAGCAACTACTTCGATTTCATGTACCGCGCGGCCGAGTACCTGATCGAATCCGGCAACGCCTACGTGGACGAGCAGACTGCCGAGGAGATGCGCACCAATCGCGGCGACTTTGGCAAACCCGGCGTCAACAGCCCCTACCGCGGCCGCAGCCCAGCGGAAAACCTGGCGCGCTTTCGCCAGATGCGCGATGGTGCACTGGCCGACGGCGCCGCCGTGCTGCGCGCCAAGATCGACATGGCCTCGCCCAACATCAACCTGCGCGACCCGGCCATCTACCGCATCAAGCGCGCCGAGCACCACAACACCGGCGACAAATGGTGCATCTACCCGATGTACACCTTCGCGCACCCGATCGAGGACGCGCTGGAGTGCATCACCCACAGCATCTGCACGCTGGAGTTTGAAGACCAGCGTCCGTTCTACGACTGGCTGCTCGATCGCCTGGCCGAGGGCGATCTGATCGCCAGGCCGCACCCGCGCCAGTACGAATTTGCGCGCCTGAACCTGACCTATGTGGTCACCAGCAAGCGCAAGTTGAAGCACCTGGTGGACAGCGGCATCGTCAGCGGCTGGGACGACCCGCGCATGCCAACCATAGCCGGCCTGCGCCGGCGCGGCTACACACCCGCGTCGATTCAGGCCTTCTGCGAGCGCATAGGCGTGACCAAGGACTACAGCTGGATCGACTACGCCACGCTCGAAGGCTGCCTGCGCGAAGACCTGGAGGCCAAGGCCCACCGCGCCATGGTGGTGCTGGACCCGCTCAAGCTGGAGCTGACCAACTGGGCCGAGCTGTTCGGCAGCCCGGACCACCTGGAGCCCTGCAGCCTGCCCGCCCTGCCCCATGCGGCCGAAGGACAGGCCGTGCCCGAGCGCCGCTTCACCCTGGGCCGCGAGGTCTGGATAGAGCGCGAGGACTTCGCCGAGGTGCCGCCCAAGGGCTACAAGCGTTTGTTCCCGGGCAACAAGGTGCGCCTCAAGGGTGGCTACGTCATCGAGTGCACGGGGTGCGAGAAAGACGCCGCCGGCCAGATCACCAAGGTGCTAGCCACCGTGGTGCCCGACACCAAGAGCGGCACCCCCGGCGCCGACAGTGTCAAGGTCAAGGCCGCCATCACCTGGGTGGGCGCGCAGGACGGCGTGCAGGCCGAGGTGCGCCTGTATGACCGCCTGTTCACCGACGCCCAGCCCGACGCGGGCGGCAAAGACTTCCTGCAGTTGCTCAACCCGGGCAGCCTGCAAGTCGTCACCGCCTATGTGGAGCCCTCGCTGGCCGCCGCCCAGCCCGAGGACAAGTTCCAGTTCGAGCGCTTCGGCTATTTCGTCGCCGACCGCAAGGATCACGCGCCTGCCAAGCCGGTCTTCAACCGCGTGACGGGGCTCAAGGACAGCTGGGGCAAATGATGCGCCACTAAACTTACTTTGGCTCTCCGGCCTTGCCGACGCGCGTAAGTGCATGAAAGCAACGATGGGCGACTGACCCGGGATCGATGGGATGGTTGGTTACGAAACACCCAACCCACCTCACCGAAGGCCAGCCACCATGGATCGCAAAGCGCGAAGCCACTTGCATCAACGTCGCAGCCGCATCGCGCGATGCTCAGAATCGGGATTTCTTCAACCTGCTGACCAGTGAGGCGTTGCTGCCCGAGCGCCGCAAACGGCTGTACCCGCCCACGGTTGCGCTGTCCCTGTTCATGTGCCAGACGCTGGAGGTGGACGGCTCGTGCCAGAAGGCGGTCAGGCGATGACCGCCAAGCTCATCGGGTACAGCAGGATCGCATCTATGAATCACCAGGGCAACTGCGCTGGGACAACGCGCCCCGCGAGACCTTCTTCAACAGCCCGTCCGAAGAGCGAGCAGGTGCACGGCACGACCTACGTGACGCGAGCCGACGCACAGGCCGGCCTGTTCGAGTACATTGAGATGTTCTACAACCGCAGGCGCCGCCACGCCACGTTGGGCCACAGTTCATCGGTTCGGATCCTGGCGAACTGGATCAGCAAGCATGCCGCTCAGCAATCCAACACGGCATGAGAGCGATCCCTTGGAAGACGAGATTCGATAGCACCTCAATTGTTACAGAGGTGCATGCTGGGCGCACCAAACAAAGCGCCTTCAGGCAACCTTGTCAATGATCGGTTGCAGTTGTGATGTTTGGAGGCGCGGGCCGGAGTCGAACCGGCCTCAACGGATTTGCAATCCGACGCATAACCGCTTTGCTACCGCGCCAAACCTGACTCGCTTGGAAAAAAGGGGAAGCAACCGCTTCCCCTTTTTGCTGCCATGTGGACCGGGAAAAATCAGACCTATGACCGGCCTCTAACTCTAGGATTGACAAAGAGTTTTTTCGTGCCACCCAGCTACAGGATGGCCGGTATTATGGACTAACTTTTAGCACTCGGCAGGCTTCGCTGCAAATTTTCTTGAGGGCACCCGGTTCCCATCTGTTTGATGGCGGGGCAGCAGGTAGCTATCCAAGTTTGCGGCACTCTGTCACAATTGCGCCCCTTTTGTGACCCAATTCTCATTCGCAGATGAACTCTGCCAAATCGCCCTCCGACATCGCGCGTGAAACCCTGAAGTTGCTGGCCGCGCGACGGCTCGCGCCATCGCCAGACAACTACAAGACACTGTACGAAGAGGTGTCAGGCGCGCCTACTGCACCGCAGTTTCCGGTCGCCCAACTACGCCAGATCCTGCGCGTGCTGCCTTGCCAGACCCCAGGGCAAAAGCAGCAGGCCGAGCTACTGGAAAAGGCAATTGCTCAGCGGGACTGGTGCATGCTGCAGAACGTGTTCCTGGGCTACGCCAAGCTGGGACTGGCTCAGGCTCCAGTCCCGCCGCCACAAACCACCAGCATCGCCCACCTACCCCGCCCGCTGGCGCAGAACCTGGGGCGCGTGGTGGAAAACACACTGCCAGCGCTGGGGAATGACGACCCCCGTATTCATGCACTGGCCAAGGAGTTGATCGCTTTCCTGCGCGAACCGACGCCCGCCGTGGCGACGGCCGAGCAGTTGCTGGGCAACTTCAGTTACCGCCTGTCGTTTGCCGCGGAGGACCAGGCCGCCATACGGCAATGCCTGCTGGATCTGCTGCGCCTGGTGTTCGAGAACATCAGCGCCCTGAGCATTGATGATGCCTGGTTGCATGGCCAGGCCGAAGCCCTGCTGACGGCCACGACATGCCCGTTGACGCTGCGCCAGCTCGAAGACGTGCAAAAGCGCCTGAAGGACGTGATCTTCAAGCAGTCCGAAGCCAAGGACCGTACGGTGCAGGCCCAGAGCCAGATGCGTGAACTGCTGGCCACCTTCATAGAGCGCCTGGCGCAAATGGACGAGTCAAGCAGCAGCTACAACACCAAGATGGAGGAGTGCGCCGAGCGCATAGGCCAGGCCACGCAGCTACAGGACATCATGCCGTTGCTCGAAGAAGTCATGGCCGCCACGCGCTCGGTGGCACTGAACAGCCGCGTGACCCGCGCCGAACTGCAGGACTTGCGCGAACGCGCCGAAGCCACGCACACCGAAATGGATCTGCTGCGCCAGGAGCTCGATCGCGCCAGCATCCAGGCGCGCCACGACCCGCTCACCGGCTCGCTCAATCGCAAGGGCTTTGACGAAGCCATGGAGCGCGAGCTGGCACGCGCGCGCCGCCAGGGCACGCAGCTGTGCGTGGCCTTGATGGACATCGACAACTTCAAGGGTCTCAATGACCGCCTGGGCCACGAGGCCGGTGACGCAGCACTCAAGCACCTGGTACAGGTCACGCGTTCAGTCATGCGCCCCCAGGATCAGCTGGCGCGCTACGGCGGCGAAGAGTTCGTACTGATCCTTCCAGATACGGAGCTTGCCGAAGGGGTCAAGGCCATGGAGCGCCTGCAGCGCGAGTTGACCACGCGCTACTTCCTGCAGGAAAAGGAACGCGTGCTGATCACCTTCAGCGCCGGCGTGAGCCAGCTCGTGGGCGAGGACTACGCCGAAGCCGTACGCCGCGCAGACCAGGGCATGTACCTGGCCAAGCGCGCCGGCAAGAACCGCGTGCTGGCGGCCTGAGCGGCACACAGCTTGAGCCGGCCCCTTCCGTGAAGTTGGCACTCCTGCCCCTGAATCTGAATGATCGGCTTGTGCCGCGAACGAACCTGGGGTTAGCTATCAATTAAATAGCTATTAGCGCTTATCCAGTAAATGTCTGAAGCCATTTTTGCCTTGATTTGCAGAGGCCTTCGCGGCTGAAGTCGCTCCTGCAGCCGCGTTGAACGACAGGACAGTGTTTCAGCTCCGCCCATGCCCATGCACACCCAGACCATCGACCGCCGCGGGCTGCTGCAAAAAGCCCTCTGGGCCGCCGCAGCCACGCAACTGCCGCGCTGGGCCTGGGCCGGGCAGCGGCTGCGCCACGACCCCTTTGGCCTGGGCGTGGCCAGCGGCGAGCCCACGCACGACGGCCTGGTGATCTGGACACGCCTGCTGCCCAACCACCCGGCCGACGCCCGCGCCCCCTGGGCCGGCCCGCTTACCGTGCGCTGGGAGCTGGCAGACGACCCGCAGTTTCGCCGCATCGTCCAGCAGGGAACGGCCACCGCACTGCCACAACTGGCGCACAGCGTGCATGTAGAGGTCAATAGCCTGCAGCCCGGCCGCTGGTACCACTACCGTTTCATGCTGGGCGATGCCGTCAGCCGCACCGGCCTCACACGCACGGCCCCCGCACCCGGCGCCCTTGACCAGCGGCTGCGCCTGGTCTTCGCCTCATGCCAGCGTTGGGAAAACGGCCACTATGCCGCCTGGCGCCACGCCAGCGCCGACCAGCCCGATCTGGTGCTCTTCCTGGGCGACTACATCTACGAGAACCCCAGCCCCAAAGACAGCAGCGGCCTGGCGCGCGTGCACAGCCTGCATGTGCCACGCAACCTGGCCGACTACCGCGAGCGCTACGCCCTGTACAAGAGCGACCCTGACCTGCAGGCCGCCCACGCCTGCGCCCCCTGGATGGTGACCTGGGACGACCACGAGGTACAAAACGACTACGCCGGCAACCACGGCCTGGGCGATGCCGACTGGCTGCCCCTGCGCGCAGCAGCCTGGCAAGCCTATTACGAGCACATGCCGCTGCGCGCGTCCTCGCTGGTGTCGGCCAACTTCCAGGGGTTGCAACTCTATCGGCGCCTGACATGGGGACGGCTGGCCAGACTGCACATGCTGGATGCGCGCCAGTACCGCGACCGCCAGGCCTGCCGCCCACCCGGCAGCCGCTCGGCCGGCACCGTGCACCCAGAGGCCTGCAGCGAGCTGGCAGGCCCGCAACGCAGCTTTCTGGGCTGGCAGCAGGAAGCCTGGCTGCAACAGGGCCTGGCCCTGGATGGACATGGGCATGGAGCCAGATGGAGCGTGCTGGCGCAGCAAACCCTGCTCTCACCGCGCCACTACTCTTCGGGCCAGGTACCGGCCGACGGCTGGGGGGGCTACCCTGCCGCCCGTGCGCGCCTGCTCAAGGCCTTGGCCGCACAGCCCCCGCGCAACACCGTGGTGCTGGGTGGCGACATCCACCAGAACTACGTCTGCAACGTCATGACTGCGTCCGATGACGGCAGCGCGCCGCGCATTTTGGCCAGCGAGTTCTGCGGCACCTCCATCAGCTCGCGCGCCGGCACCACGCAGGACAAGCTGGACGCGTTGCGCCACAGCAATCCCCATGTGCTGCTGGCGCGCAGCGAAGAGCGCGGCTATGGCCTGTGCGACATCACGCCCGGCCAGTGGACGACCCAGCTGCGCGCCGTGCGCGACCCGCTGGACGCCGGCAGCGACGCGTACACTCTGGCCCGTTTTGTGGTGGAAGATGGCCGCGCCGGCCCCCAGCTCGCCTGACCGCCTGCCACAGCTACCGGGCCGCCATGGCGTGCCCCGCCTCCAAGAAAAAGGACGACCCACGCAGATGACCGGCAAACCCGCGCCCGCACCGCGCCCCGCCGAGGCCGACTTCTCCAGCCACACCCCCATGATGGCCCAGTACCTGGCACTGAAAAGCCAGCACCCGGACACGCTGCTGCTCTACCGCATGGGCGACTTCTACGAGCTGTTCTATGCCGACGCCGAGAAGGCCGCGCGCCTGCTGGACATCACGCTGACCCAGCGCGGCCAGTCGGCCGGCCAGCCCGTGACCATGGCCGGCGTGCCGTTTCATGCGCTGGAGAACTACCTGGCGCGCCTGATCAAGATGGGCGAATCGGTGGCGATTGCCGAGCAGGTGGGCGAGGTGGGCGCGGCCAAGGGGCCGGTGGAGCGCAAGGTGGTGCGCGTGGTCAC
>JADHED010002379.1_pt1 | contig 13212 bp, 10 predicted proteins | sample 8952041 | NCBI WGS metagenome assembly JADHED01 (sample SAMN16124423, study PRJNA663239) | bioreactor sludge metagenome | isolation source: sludge (control) | place: India:Bengaluru | collected 2018-09-08
CCGCGTGACGATCACCCCGGCGTGCTCCAGCTCCAGGTACGCCCGCTTGACCGTGATCACGCTGACCTTGCACGCGGCCGCCAGCTCGCGGATCGACGGCAGCGCCTGCCCCGCCGCCCAGTGCCCGGCCATCACCTTGGCCACGACCTGCTCGACGATCTGGGCGTACATGGGTTTGGGGGAGTGGGGGGAGAGGTAGAGGTCGATTTGCATGGGGCTGGCTCCTTGTGTGTATGTACAGTATATACAGATTGTGATGCGGCGTCAAGGGGTGGCTGTGAAGCGACTTGCGCCGGCGCAAGCGTTGGTGGGCCTCGGGCGCCGGGTGGTCGCATGGGTGCCCAAACGCATCGATAGATCGGTAAGTACGACATAATTTTCCACAAACGGGCCGTGCGCCCGCGGAGGGCACCCCGGGGATGCCGGCACTTGCGCCAGCGCGATTCGACCCCGGCCCCTCAGAACCCCACCGGCCGCAACGCCCGCGACACCCGCACGAACACCACCCAGGCCGCGATCCCCAGCACCAGGCTGGCCGCGGCGATCCCCATGTGGCCGGGGATTAGCAGGAAGCGCACGCCGTCGGCGCCGCCGCGGAACGAGAGCGGCAGCGACGTGAAGAAGAACCCCAACGCCATGCTCCACGAGCGCAGCGAGAGCAGTCGGCGGGTGCGCCGCAGCGCGCGGAGCTCGGCGTCGGCGGGCAGGGGCGGGAGCGGAGGCAGCGATGACAGGCCGAGCGGCGCGTCGCCGTCGGCCAGCTCCGCGGCCAGCGCCGGGTGCGCGGCCAGCCAGGCCTCGACCAGGGCACGCGAGTCGTCGCTCGCCTCGCCGGCCTGGACCAGCACATGCAGGTCGCGGATGACGTTCTCGGTCACGTTCATGACCCGGTGTCCTTTCGCATCTGTGCCAGCCGGGCGCGCGCGCGGTGGACCTTCACCCGCGCGGCGACCGGCGTGATCCCGAGGATGGTGGCGATGTCGTCGTAGCCGAGCTCCTCGTCCACGCGCAGCAGCAGGGCCGAGCGGTCGCTCTCGGGCAGCGTCGCCAGCGCCGCCATGGCCCGCGCCAGCTCGGCCGAGACCTGGTGCGACGCATCCGGGCGCGGCGACGGGTCGGCCACCGCCTCGGCCATGCCGTCCTCGAGCGGGCCCTCGCGCCGTCGCCGGCGCACGCCCTGCAGGAACACGTTGCGCGCGATGGCCAGCAGGTACGAGCGGACCGACGAGAGGTCCACCCGGTCACGCGCGCCCCACACCCGGACGAACGTCTCGGAGACGATGTCCTCGGCCTGCATGCAGTCGCCGCACAGGAACAGCGCGTAGCGGAACACGCCCGGCGCATGGCGGCGGTACAGCCCGGCGAAATCGAAGTCCGCGTCCGTCGTCACCGTGTCACACGAGCCTTTGCTTGCGGTTCATCAGCGCCAGCGTCAGCGCGACCACGCCCGCCAGTTCCAGCCCCAGCAGGCCCATGAGCAGGTGCCACGCGCGTCCGCCGGTCTCCAGCTGGGCCCACACGCCGAGCAGGCCCGGCACACGGGGCGCCAGGATCTTGGCACCGTTGGCCACCACGAACAACTCGGAGATCAGGACCGCGATGGTGATGCCCGCCGACTCGGTGACCATCGCCAGGCCCAGGTTCTGGACGAAGAAGACCAGCCAGCCCAGGGCCATGAACGCGACGACAGGAGCCTGGAACAGGCGCTGGTCGGCCGGCGTGGCCAGCACCGCGACGGTCGCCGCCGCGGCCGGCGCCAGGAACAACAGGCCGTTGGCCAGCAGCTTGCCCGCGGCGTACTCGGCCGGCGTGACCGGCAGCGCCAGCGTGAAGGCGCGCGTGCCGCGGGCGATGTCCTCGAACACGGCGCCCATCGGCAGGTGGAAGCACGCGGCGATGAACGTGCCCATGATCAGGCTGACGCCCAGGCTGCGCAGGCCGCCGTCGGGCGCGGCCGCAAGCGCGGCGCCGGCGGTCGCGGCCGCCGTGTAGCCGATGGCGACCGTGCGCCCGAGCGACAGCTCCGCGCGCGCCAGCCGGAAGATCGTGCTAGCCGGCATGGGCCACCTCCCGCGCGATGCGGCTCCGGAACACCGTGTCGAGGTCGCCGCGCCCGCCGGCCTCGGACATCATGTGCGCGCGGGGGCCCATCTCCAGCAGGCGTCCGCGGTGGATGAACGCGATGTCGTCGGCCAGCGCCTCGATGTCGCCCGTCAGGTGCGACGAGAACAGCACCGTCAGGCCCTCGTCGCGCACGATGCGGCCCAGCTCGTCCAGAAGCTCGCCGCGCATCAGCGGATCCAGGCCCGCGGTCGGCTCGTCCAGCAGCAGCAGGCGCGGCCGGCTGGCCAGCGCCAGCAGCAGCATCGCCTTGACCGCCTGCCCGCGCGACAGCTCGCCGCCGCGCTGCCCGAACCCCAGCTCGAAACGCGCGGCCAGATCCGTCGCGCGCGCCTCGTCCCAGTCGGGATGGAACGAGCGCACGAGGTCGGCGTGCCAACGCAGGCTGCGCCGGGAGTGCAGGCCCATGTCCTCGGACACGAACCCGGTTGCGCGCTTGATCGCGCGCTGGTCGCCGGGCATCGCCAGGCCCAGCACGCGCACACTGCCGGAGTCGGCCCGCACCAGCCCCATGAGGATGCGCAGCAGCGTGGACTTGCCGGCGCCGTTGGGCCCGACCAGCCCGCACACACGGCCGGGTTCGAGATCCAGGTCGATGGCCTCGAGCGTGAACTGGCGGTAGGCCTTGTGGACTCCGCGGAGACAGACGGCTGGCGGCATGGGCGGAACCTCCCGGAGCAGGCCTGGTGGTGCGGCCCCCGGGGGCCGCGTTCCGGGAAGGATTCCGGGGGGGAGCGGGAGGTTAATGAAGCGAAGAGGGGCGGAATCAGGGGGATCTTTACGTTGGCTTACGTTCGGGTCATGTATCCGGGTGGGAGCGGGATGTTACGGGGAATCATGGGGCGCCGGCCGGGGGCGGGGGACTTGCGCCGGCGCAAGTCGGCGGCTCCTGGTTCCTGTGTAAAACGCCATACTTGGCATATAAATGGCAAATAACATGTATAATAGCACTATGTGGCATTTACACGGCACATATATATCTTGCCGTATAGGCAATTTATGGCATATTGTTGGCATGGCAGTCGCCGGCCCCCACCCAACAGGACGGACCCCATGCCCCTGTCCAGCTCCACCCCGGACCGCGCCCTCCTGGCCGAACTCGGCCAGCGCCTGGCCCGCCTGCGCCTGGACCGCAACCTCTCGCAGGACGACCTCGCCCGCGAGGCTGGCGTCTCGAAGCGCACGCTGCACCGCATGGAGCACGGGCACTCGGCGCAGATGACCAACTGGATCCGCGTGCTGCGCGCGCTGGACCAGCTCGCGAATCTCGAGCAGTTCCTGCCCGCGCCCGCGCCCAGCCCGATGCAGCAGCTGAAGCTGCAGGGGAAGCTGCGGCGGCGCGCGTCATCGTCGTCGTCATCATCGTCGGTTGCGCCGGCGCAACAGCACGGCGATGGGCCCAACCCCTGGACCTGGGGTGATGACCGATGACCATCGCCGAGGTGAGGCTCTGGGGCAGCACCATCGGCGCGGTGGTGTGGGACGCGGCCGCCGGCGTCGCGCGCTTCGAGTACGATCAGGGATTCCAGCAGAGCGGCATCGAGCTCTCGCCGCTGGTGATGCCGCTGGCGAGCCGCGTCTACGCGTTCCCGTCATTGAGCAGGGACTCGTTCCATGGCCTGCCCGGACTGCTCGCCGACTCGCTGCCCGACGACTTCGGCAACGCGCTCATCGACGCCTGGCTTGCGCGCGAGGGCCGCGGCGACCGGCCGCTCGACCCGGTCGAGAGGCTCTGCTACACCGGCACGCGCGGCATGGGCGCGCTCGAGTACCATCCCATCCTGGGGCCGCGCGCCGCGAAGGCCGAGCGCATCGACCTCGACGCGCTGGTCGACCTGGCGGGCGAGATCCTGGCGCAGCGCAACCAGCTGACCGGCTCGTTTGCGCCGCTGCGCCGCGAGGAATCGCTGCAGACGATCCTGCGCGTCGGCACCTCGGCCGGCGGCGCGCGCGCCAAGGCCATCATCGCCTGGAATCCCGAGACCGACGAGGTGCGCTCGGGCCAGGTCGACGCCGGCTCGGGCTTCACGTACTGGCTGCTGAAGTTCGACGGTGTGCGGGGCGGCGGCGGCGCGACCGATCGCGGCCGCGAGCTCGACGATCCCGCCGGCTACGGCCGCATCGAGCACGCCTACCACCACATGGCCGTCGCCGCCGGCATCACGATGAGCGAGTGCCGCCTGCTCGAGGAGAGCGGCCGCTGCCACTTCATGACGCGCCGCTTCGACCGCACGCCCTCGGGCCGCAAGCTGCACATGCAGTCGCTGGGCGCGCTGGCGCACCTGGACTACCGACAGGCGGGCGCGCACTCGTACGAGCAGGCGCTGCTGGCCATCCGCCGGCTGGGCCTGCCGATGGATGCGCTGGAGGAGCAGCTGCGACGCGCCGCGTTCAACATCGTCGCCCGCAACCAGGACGACCACGTCAAGAACATCGCCTTCCTGATGGACCGCGCCGGCCGCTGGTCGCTGTCGCCGGCCTTCGACCTGACCTACAGCTACAACCCGGCCGGCGCCTGGACGCGCGACCACCAGATGACGTTGAACGCCAAGCGCGACGGATTCACGCGCGGGGATTTCCGCGAGTGCGCGAAGCTGGTGTCGATCGCGCGGGGGCGGGCCGACGACATCGTCGACCAGGTGACGGGCGCGGTGAAAAGATGGCCGGAGTTCGCGGCGGCCTCGGGGGTGCCGGAGGAGGTGGCGGGGCGGATCGCGGGGGCGCAGCGGCGGGAACTCGGGGGCTGAATTCCGCTTCCCCGCGCGCCGCTGCGTCGTGTTACGATGTTGCCCAGATCGCGCCCTGTCCGGGCGCCCATGGCGGATCGCGAAAGTGGGGATTCCATGTACCGCATCGTCCTGCTGCTGGTCGGCGCCCTCCTGGCCGGCACGCCCGCCGGCGCCCAGCCGTGCGACTCGACCCCCGCGACCGTGGTCGATCCCCACATCGAGCCCGGCATCACGGGCAGCGTCTGCCGCCTGGACCGCGGTACCGCCTATGTCGCCGACACTCGACTGACCCTGGTCGATGTGAACACCTGGGACCGACCGCTCGTGACCGGCAGCGTGCCCTTGCCGGCGGAGGCGCGCGACATCGCGGTCGTGTGGCCGCGCGTCTATGTGGCCTGCGGCGACGCGGGGATCGTCGAGGTCGACGTGCACGATCTCAGCGCGCCGGTGCTCACGCGCAGCTACGACCCGGCGGGGTCGGTGCATCAGCTGGTCGGGTTCGCTGGCTCGATCGTGGCCCTGGACGACGCGGAGAACCTCCACCTGCTGGAAACAGCGAGCGAAGGACCGCTGGTCGCGGCGGCCGTGAGGCGATGGCCGTACGTCCGCGCCGTGGGGCAGGCGCGCGGATTCCTGGTCGTCGAAGACGAGTACCGGCTGTCCACGGTCTCGGGCTTCTCGAGCCGGGGGATCAATGTCGTCGACGTGGCCGAGGATGTGCAGAACCCCTACTGGTGGGCCTTCGCCACGACGGATGACAAGATTGTCCGCCTGGAGAAATCGATTGTCGATGGCGCCTACACTTCCGGCGAGATCGAGGGCCTGTACACATACCAGGTCTCGCCGACGGGCGAACTGACGCTGACCGCACAGCGCACGAACATCACCGCCGAACCGGGCGCCATGGTTGTCGGTGCCGGCGCGGGCTTCTTCATGCGGTCGCGTGGCCGTGATCACTATCCGCCCGAGGTGACGTTGCGACGCGCGGCCGACCTGTCGATCCTGGCCACGCTGCCGATCGTCTGTGCGTCGATCAGTGCGGACCATCATCTCCTCGCGGGAGTGAGCCACGTGGGCCTGGTGACGCTCCCGCTCGATCCTGTGCTGCGGCGACAGCCGCCGCGCGACGTGGTGGGCAACGGTGAGGTCAGGCTCGGCGCCGGTTTCGAAAGCACCACCCGCAGCGCGCAATGGAACGGCGAGTTCGGCCTGCTGACCTCCACCCGCGACGGCTACTCCGGCGGCGCCTACGGCGGCGTGAGCATCGCCCGGGATTACACCCTGGTGTACGGCGACGATCCCGCCACCTGGACCACGATCACGAACGGACGCGTCAGCCAGTTCACGCCGCGAAGTGGAGATGGCACCCGCGGCAGCGCCAGCCTGCGATTGGCGGGCGCCGAGGGAAGCCGCGCCGTCCTGGTCCTGGACGGATGCCCGAGGCCCGGCATTACCGTGGTGGACGGCGGGACGGGCGCCGTCATCTATCGCGACGTCCCGTCGTACATGTACTCCGACTACATTTGCGGCTGGCAGAGCAGCTACGCCGACGGCCTGCTCTGGTTCACCGACGGCACCACTGTCCTGTGCCTGGATATCGAGGAGGCGTTGCCCCTGGCGCCTGTCGACGTCACCGCGGCCATCGCCCCGGGCAGGCTCCTGGCGGCGGACCGCAACCTCCTGGTGGTCCACCACGCGGACACCGGCACCTACGACACCTACGACACCAGCGACCTGGCCGACATCCGGCAGGTGGGCACGCTGGCGTCGACGCCACCGGGCTGGCGGGATAGAACGGCCTGGCTCGATCGCCGTTTCCTGGTCAGCGGCACCACGACGCTGACCGTCATCGACTTCACGGATCCCGCGGCGCCGGTCGTCCGCTCGAATGTCACACTGCCCTACAGCACGACGGGGATGACGTTCGCCGGCGATCGCGTGGTATTCCGCAGCGACGAGCCCCTCTATGGTCCACCGCGAAACAACTGCCGCTTCCAGGTCGCCGACCTGGCCGCCGACGGCACGGTGACCCTGCATGCCCCCTCGCACGCCATCCCGACGACGGACGGCGTGACATCGCAGTCGTGCGCCCTGTCGGGAAACATCCTCTATGCCGATCTCGGCTACGCCGTGCGCGCGTACGACCTCGCCGACCCCGGGCACCCGGTGGCGGTTGGCGAGACGCGCAACGGCAGCGGAATGGTGGCCATCTTCGGCGAGTACCTGGCCTCGGGCTCGTTCCTGTCGCCGCGCCACTGCCTGGACCTGCCGCCGGTGCGCAGCGTGGCTGTCGAGGCCTTGCGCATGGTGAAGCCCGGCGCCGGGAACGCGCTGGTCGAGATCGCCGTGCGTCCCTCGCCCGGATTCGATCCCGCACAGATCGACGTCGCGACCGTGCGCTTCGGCCCCCGGGAGGCCGCACCCGTGCCGCCGCCTGCCGAAGCCGCCACGCCGGCACGGCGCCCCCGCGTGACGCCCAGCGACGGCGATCCCGCCGCGGCGACCGGTGTGACCTTCTGGTTCCACCTGGACGAGGCCGGCATCACGCCCGCGACGGCAACCGCGACCCTCGACGCGATGACCCTGGCCGGCGAGCACGTACAGGGCACGGTGCGGCTCGACGTTCCGGCGCCGGAAGCCGGCACGGATGTCGTGCTGGCCGTGTCGCCCAACCCCTTCAATCCCCAGACGACGCTGCGCTTCGTGCTCACGCAGGACGGCCCCTGTTCGCTGGCGATCTACGACCTCCAGGGGCGGCGCGTGCGCGCCCTGGTCGACGGGGTGCACCCGGCCGGCGATCACGCCGTGCTCTGGGACGGCCGCGACGAACGCGGGACCGCCGTTGCCAGCGGCGTCTACTTCGCACGCCTGGCCTCTCCGGACGGGACCCGGACCGAGCGCCTGGCCCTGGTGCGCTGACCCGAGCCGTCGCTCTTCGTAACTGCTGCACTGACAAGGATTCAGCCAGTTTTGCCCCGATTTCTCGCCGATTGTTGATGCATCATCACAAACCCCCGCGAATTCTTTACACTTGGGCGCCATAACCCGACAAATATTACCGAGTATTTGGCGTCAGATTCGCACTATCGGGCGAAATAAAAAGCAATCATTTGGTTTTTTTCATGGACAATTCCCAGTTGCGCCATGTATCGTAGATTACGTCAGACACGAAATTTTGTCGTTCAGTACACCTTTGCGCTGCCCAAGGATGTGCTCGCTTGGGGGTCTTATTGTGGAAGAAAGGTACGAACCTCTCAAAGAACCGTGGACCTGTTTCGTGATCGAGTTCCCGACTTATCCGAAGCAACTGTTCCAGGGACGAGAGGAGAGCCAGCGGATCCTGTTCTACTGTCCGCGGGCCGAAAGCAACACGACCGAGCTGTGCCTGGCACTGTTCGGCTCGCAGATCCTGATGCACCGCATGCAGGAGGGCGAGTCGACGGAGGCGCAGGCCGTGGCGTCGCTGAACTTCGTGTACGCCGGTGAGTCGCCCGATGCGCTGCGGGCCGCCCTCATCGGTCAGCTCACGCAGTCCGGCGCGCCGGTGCTGGTCACCCGGAAGACGAACGTGGTGAAGGCTGCGCGCATGGTCACGCAGTACCTCGGGACCGCGAACACGGGCATGCCCGGCAGCGTCCATCCGCAGGCCGAGAAGCCCGCGGTTCAGGGCCTGGACACGGGACCGCACGCGATTCCCGGCGACGAGGACCTGTACAGCGAGAACCTGCCCGAGATCACGATGATCGACGAGCAGGGCAACCTCATCCACGCGTCGCACACCTTGCAGGATTATCGGGCCGAGTACGCGTGCCGCTACGTGCTGGCGCATTTCCACGAGAACATCAACCGCGACAAGATGGCCGAGATGGTCAACCTGTCTCCCGGTTACTTCTCGAACCTGTTCCGGCAGGAAGTGGGGATGAGCTTCAGCGACTACCTGATCCAGGTGCGCGTCGAGAATGCGAAAAGCCTGCTGCGCCGCTTCGACCTTTCGGTCGACGCGATCAGCAAGCGCTGCGGCTTCCACAGCCTGGCGCACTTTTCGCGGACGTTCAAGGACCGGTGCGGGATGTCTCCCCTGAAGTATCGCAAGAGCCCGCACTCGTAGGCTTGCGTCACGGCTGAGCCGAGAGAATCGAAAAAGGCCTCCCGCTGAGTCGCGGGGGGCCTTTTCACGTTCTTCCCTGTTCGCCGGGGGTGCGCCTGAACGTCGCGTCACGGGGCTTCGCGGACGTCCTCGTCGCTTCGCTCCTGCGGATTGTCCGCGATGCCCCGTGACGCGACGTTCAGGCGCGGGAACAGGGGAGAACGCGAAGATACCGGCGGCTAGCGGGAGGCGGTGGCGTCGAGGGCGGCGATCCGTGCGTCCAGCGCGGAAGCGACTGTCTCGTTGCCGTCGCTGCGCTCGAGGGCGGCCATCGCGCGCAGAAGATCCAGCAGGCGGGTGGTGTCGGGTTCGGCGGCCTGTTCGCAGGCGGCCAGGGCCAGCGCCAGCTCGGGGCGCGCCAGGTCCGGGCGGCCGGTCTCCAGGTAGAGATCGCCCAGCATCGTGCGGTGCACGATCACGGCCGTGTGTTCGGGGGGCAGCGCCGCGGTCAGGATGGCGCCGGCGCGCTCGAAGGTGGCCACGGCCTCGGCGACGCGGCCGTCGCGCTTGAGGGCCTCGGCCAGGTTGCCCAGCGCCATGCCGTAGCCGGGGCTGGCCGTGGCGCCGGCGGCCTGCCAGATGTCGGCGATGCGCCGGCGCGTGGCCACGGCAGCCGCGGTCTCGCCGCCGCGGGTATGCTGGTTGGCGAGCACCGTCAGCGCGTGGGTCAGGTCGGGGTGCGCGGGGCCCAGCACGGCCTCCTGGATGCGGAGCGCCTCCTCGGCCAGGGCGCGCGCCTCGGCCGTCATCTCGAGGCGATCGTAGGTGCCGGCCAGCAGGCCCATCGTCGCGGCCAGCTCGGGGGCGTCGGCCGCCAGCGTGCGCCGCTGGATCGCCAGGGTCTGCTCGAACCCGGAGCGGGCTTCCTCCAGCTGGCCGGCGTTGAGGGACGTGATGGCCACGTTGCGCAGCTGCGCTGCGTAGCGCGGGTCCTCCTGGCCGTAGTTGGCGGCCAGGATCGCCAGCGACCGGGCGTAGAGCTCGCGCGCGCGATCATAGTCGCCGCGATCCACCGCCAGGTTGGCCAGGCCGCTGACGCTCACGCCCACGTCGGCGTGGTCGGGCCCGAAGGCGCGCTCGCGCACGGCCAGCGAGGCTTCGTAATGCGCCTGCGCGGCGTCGTAGTCGCCCAGCCGTCGCAGCAGGCTGGCCAGCAGAAAGTGCGCGCGGCCCAGGCGCGGGTCGTCGTCCGGCAGCGTGCGCGCCTGCAGCTCCACCGCGCGCTCGAGCAGCGGCCGCGCGTCGCGGTACAGGCCCAGGTTGCGGTAGGCGTTGCCCATGCTGGCCAGCAGGCGGCCCTGGACGGCAGGCTCGGCGGCCAGCTCGTCGTCGATGGTGGCGGTGGCGCGGTCGAGCAGCTCGCGCGCGGTCACGGCGTTGCCGCGCGACTCGCCGGGATCGGCCACCTGGAACACCGTCTCCAGGAAGCCGGCCACCTTCTCCGCCGTGCCGGCCTCGGTGCGGGCGACCTGCTCGGCCCGGCGCGCGCGCACCAGGCCGGTCGTGGCGCCGACCGCGGCGACGAGCAGCGAGGCGGTCACCACGGCCGCCACGCCGATCGCCACGCGGTGGCGCCGCACGAACTTCCGCAACTGGTAGCCCGTGGACGGCGCGCGCCCCAGGATGGGCAGGTCCTCGCGGTGACGCCGCACGTCGTCGGCCAGCGCCGCCACGCCCTGGTAGCGCTGCGCCGGGTCCTTGTGCAGCGCCTTCAGGACGATGGTCTCGAGGTCGCCGCGAAGCAGGCGCGAACGCGTGCCGGGCCGCGCCGGCTCGCGCTGGCAGACCGCGGTGATGGCCACCGGCAACGGCAGGCCGCGCACGTCGATGGGCAGCGTTCCGGTCAGCATCTCGTGCAGCAGGACGCCCAGCGCGTAGACATCGCTGCGGACGTCGATGGCCTCGGCCGCGTCCATCACCTGCTCAGGGCTCATGTAGGCGAGCGTGCCAAGCAGCCCGCGGCTCGACAGCGTGTGCGCATCGCCGCCGTCCGCGGCCAGCAGCCGCGCCACGCCGAAGTCCAGCACCTTGAGCGCGCTGGCCGGTCCGCCGCGCGAGCTGGTGGTGGCCGGCTGCACCAGGATGTTCGCCGGCTTGAGGTCCAGGTGCACGACGCCGCGCTGGTGCGCGTGGGCGATGGCATCGCACAGCTCGCAGAACAGCAGCAGGCGCGCGTCGACCTCCGCGCGCGTGTCGGGCGCCGGCCGCCCGGCCAGGTGCGCGTCGAGGGGCTTGCCCTGCACCAGCTCCATGGCGAAGTAGGCCAGGCCGTCGGGCGTGCTGCCGGCGTCATGGATGGCGGCGATGCCGGGGTGCGCCAGGCGCGCCAGGCTGGCCACCTCGCGACGGAACAGACGCAGTTCGTGCGCGTCGGCCAGCACGCCCGCGCGCATGATCTTCAGCGCCACCTCGCGGTCGGGATTGGTCTGCCGCGCGGCGAAGACCACGCCCATGCCGCCGGCGCCCAGGCGCCTCTCGATGAGGTAGGGCCCCACCTGGCGACCGATGAGGGCCGCGGCGGGCAGCGCGTCGTCGCGCTCGCGTCCGTCGTCGTCGGCCGCGTCGCCGGAGGCGAGCAGCTCGCCGAAGACCTCGCCGGCCGGCCGCTCCAGCAGGCGCGACCAGCGGTCCGGATCACCGGTGGGCTTGCGCGCGTCAGGCTGCGTCATCGCCGGTCAGCTCCCGTTGCAGGAAATCGCGCGCGCGGCGCCAGGCGCGCTTGACGGTGGGTTCGCTCACGCCCAGCGCGGCCGCCGTCTCCTCCACCGACAGCCCGCCGAAGAAGCGAAGCTCGACCACGCGCGCCAGCTGGCCATCCACCTCCGCCAGGCGCGTCAGGGCCTGATCCAGCGCGATCAGGTCGCGGGCCTGCGCCTCCACGACGGCGTCGGCCTCGTCCAGCGGCACGTGCACGGCGCCGGCCCCGCGCCGGACGGCCAGGTGCTTGCGCGCATGGTCCAGCAGGATCTGCCGCATGGCCAGCGAGGCCACGGCCAGGAAGTGCTGGCGGTCGTCGAGCGACAGATCGCCGCGCCGCACCAGCTTGAGGTAGGCCTCGTGGACCACCGCGGTGGTGTCCATCGTGCCGCCGAGGCCCTGCCGCATCACGCGCACATGGGCGATGGCGCGGATCTCGTCGTAGACGAGCCGGAACGCCTCGGCGAGCGCGGCCTGGTCGCCGTCGCGCGCGGCCCGGAGCGCCAGCGTGACGGCACGGGGGGGTGGGGGATCCTGAATCATGGGAATCAGGATACCAGCGACCGCGGGGGCGGCCACGGGCGGAATCGTGGCCGGGCGGCCCGGCGGCGGGGCGCTTCCATGGTAACTTGTCATTTGGCTTGTGCTTATGGGAATGGTTGACCGGTCAACCGCGGGGCCGCAATTCGGATCGAAATAATCAGTGATCCCTGCCGCGGGGTTTTGCCGTCATGCCTCCTGTCCAGCGTCCCGGCGGGCGTTCGTACCGCGCCCGAGTCCCGCCTTCCTGGGGAGAAGATCATGCGCTCGTTCCATCGGCCCGTCGCGGCGCCCGTACCGGCGGCCCTGGTTGCCCTGTCTGTCCTGGTCGTCCTGCTCGCGTGCGGCGCGCGGCCTTCGCACGCCCAGCCCGAGAAGATCCTCGACGCGCCGACCGGGTGGTCGTACCTGTACGGCACCACTTCGGTCGACCTGGCCGCCGCCATCAACGCGGGCCAGCGCCCGTTCACGATGCAGCGGATCGGCGTCGGCCAGTACGACGCGGTCTGCGTGGCCAACACCGGGCCCTATGCGGTCGCCGGCTTCGGCACGGCCAACATGCACCACAACCGGACGGTGTCGCAGATGTCCACGGCGCTGACCGGGCGGCGACTGGTCAGCCTGGATGTCCTCGGGACCGGCAGCGCCGTGCAGATCAATGCCATCTCGATCCCCGGCGATGGCGCGTACTGGGGCTGGCTCGTCGACCAGACGCGCCAGCAGGTCGTCGACTGGGTCAACGGTTCGGCGGTGCCGCTGCGCGTCATCGACCTCGACATCACCGAGGTGGCCGGCCAGAAGCGCTACGCCGCAGTGGCTGTGGCCAACCAGGGCGCGCAGTACCAGGGCTGGTGGTGGTACTTCGACCAGACCGCCGCGCAGATCGCCACGCTGCTCGAGCAGAACGATGCGCGGCTGGTCGACATCGATCTGGAGACCGCGCCCACGATCTTCTCGCCGGCGCGCTTCTCGGCGGTG